>Ga0207683_10003381_pt1 | contig 13914 bp, 17 predicted proteins | sample KBSM73metaG_FD_184333 | JGI IMG/M metagenome (GOLD analysis project Ga0207683, IMG submission 184333) | Miscanthus rhizosphere microbial communities from Kellogg Biological Station, Michigan, USA - KBS M7-3 metaG (SPAdes) (version 2) | ecosystem: Host-associated > Plants > Roots > Rhizosphere >...
ACCTGCCAAAGAAAGATGGGCAAGTGATACGGCCGTGCATGGGCCATCCCAGCGGCCTGCCGGATGAACCCAGCTATCTGAAAGTATTGCTGGTGCCGTTCGGATTGTATGGGCCTGTTGCCTGGCTCAAGCGGCAGTTGCGGATTCCCGACGGTCCGCAACCCGCGGAATAGTCGGCGAACCGCTCCTCACTTCAATCGCAGAATCTTTTCCAGCGGCTTACCCTTGGCAAGCTCGTCGATCAGCTTGTCCAGGTACCGGATCTTGCGCATCAGCGGGTCTTCCACTTCCTCCACCCGGACGCCGCACACCACCCCTTTGATCAAGGATGAATTTGGATTCATGGCGGGGGCCTGGGCGAAGAAGGTCTCAAAGTCGCTATGCTTGCCGAGCTGCTTTTCCAGCCCTTTTTGGTCGTAGCCCGTCAGCCAGCGGATGACCTGATCGACCTCCTCCTTGGTGCGGTTCTTGCGCTCCGCCTTTTGCACGTAGAGCGGATAAACTTTGGAGAATTCCGTGGTGAAAATTCGATGCTTGGCCATCGTCTCCGCCTCTATTTCGCCGCGCGCACAATGCGCCGCACATCCTTGACCGTCATCTGGGCCTGTGTCTCCAGCCAGTCGCGAAATCTCTGCACCTGCGGGCGCAGCAAGGCGTCGCGCCGGAAACGCGCCTGGAAAGCATGACTGGTCCAGGCCCCCGTTCTGGCGGGGAACGGCAATAAGATTTCGCCATCGTCCACTCTTCCCGCAATCAGCGCCAGGCCGCAGATCATCAAACCGGCATCGGAAGCTACCGCCTCCAGCCCAGGACCTATGCGCTGAAAGCGGATGATACCTCCCAAAGGCGCGGAGCGGTGATGGCCATGGGCGGCGATCCATTTCGCCCAGTTGAGGGTCTTGGGATCGTCCTTGTAAAAATCCTGATGCAGCAGGGGAAAACCCTCCAGCCGGTTCTTGCGGTTGGCGATGCGCCTGGTATTGGCCGGTGAGCCGACCGGAACCAGAAAATCATGAAACAGCAGCAGATGATTTTCCGCCGCCTGCACTTTGCCGAAGTCGATTTCGATATCGGTATGACCCAACCGCATCGGCACATCGCCTTCGCCATTGATGCTGAACAGGATGTTGGGATAGGCGGACTGGAATTGCGCCAGCCGCGGCTTCAGCCACAACTCCGCCCAGTCGGTGTCGGCGGCGATCTGGATTTCGTTCACCCGCTGGAATTCCAGGGCTTCCGCCACCCCCGCCAGCTCCATGAAGGCCCGGGTCAGGTGCGGCAAGGCTTTGGACAACGCCGGGGCCGGCTTGAGGCCCGACCGCCCGCGCACCACCAGATCGACGCCCAGATAATCCTCCAGGGTCTTGATCCGCTGCCCCACCGCCGCCGGGGTGATCGCCAAGAGGTCGGCGGCGTTCTTCAGCGATCCGGTGCGGATGGCCAGTTCCAGCGCCTGGAAGGATTTGAGATGGGAGGCGGCGGTCATCTCCCCATACTAAAGATTTTCTTTATCAATGCAAAGAAACTTTGGTTTTGGCCTCAGGCGTCCCCCCGCTATGGTCCTGCCGCACGCGTGGGGCGTGGAGAAACAAGAATGGCCGTTTTGAAAAGATACCTGATTGAAAGGGATGTTCCCGGCATCGGGGGCATGTCGGTGGTCGAACTTTGTGGGGCGGCGCGCGCCTCCAATGCGGCGATCACCAAGATCAAGAATCTTCACTGGCAGCACAGCTATGTCGCCGGCGACAAGATCTTCTGCATCTACCTGGCCGAAAGCGAAGAGCAGATCCGCCAGCACGCCGAACTCAGCGGTATCCCGCTCACCAGGATCGTCGAGATCTCCAGGATCATCGATCCGCTGACGGCGAACAACTAGCCCAAAATAACCGTCCCCTAACCGATAACGAATTCCTTCATCGGTCGCGAACGCGTGTTCGCGGCCGTCTCGGACCCATATTCACAGGAGATTTCCATGTTGCGCCCGATCACGCTGACTTCCGGCATTTTTGCCGCCGCACTATGGGCTGGATGGGCCGGCCCGGCCCAAGCCGAGCCCCGCATGTCCTATACCCGCCACACACTGAAAGTGAATCTCCGCGACTTGCCCTTGAGCCGTGACGCCCGTCAGCGCGCGCTTGAGGCGCGGATCGCGGATGCCGCCGAGGAAGTTTGTGGCGGCCATCCTGATCGCGGCAACCGTTATACCCAAGAAGAACTGAAACGGATGCTGCCGACTTTTGACAAATGCCGCGCCGAGGCCATGCAGCGGGCACAAGCTTCCTTGAATATTCCGGTCTTACTCGCCCAGAGCGCCGGGCAATGATCATTCAGCGTTCCGCCCGGATGGACGCGTTTCTTTTCCTGGACAGGCCGCTGATCGTCGCTCCCAACGCGCGTACCCCTCATTCAAAAAAAGGAAAATGATGATGACTCAAGTCGACATGGACAAACTCAATAGCTTCGTCGGAAAAATGCTGGGCGACCTTGGCGGCGCGTTCAGCGTTCCCACCGCACGTATCGGTTATCGCCTGGGCCTGTTCGATGCCTTGTTCGAGCATGGCCCGATGACCTCGGCCGAGCTCGCCGAGCGCGCGGGAAAATTGTCGGAACGTTATGTCCGGGAATGGGCGATGGCGCAGGCGGCAAACGGCTTCATTCAGTATGATGCCGCCGGCAAGCGTTTCAGCCTGTCGCCGGAGCAGGCCATCGTGTTCGCGGCCAAGGAAAGCCCGGTCTATATGGCCGCCGCCTTCGATCTGGCGGCCAACATGATTGAAAGCGAACCCAAGGTGGAACAGGCCTTCCGCAATGGCGGCGGCGTGCGCTGGGGCGAAAGTGCGGGATGCCTGTTCTGCTCGGTCGGCGCGTTTTTCCGTCCCACCTATGTACACTCCATCGTGCAATCATGGATTCCGGCGCTGGCCGGGGTGGAAGCCAAGCTGAAAGCAGGCGCCAAGGTGGCCGATGTCGGCTGCGGCATGGGCTTTTCCACCATGCTGATGGCGCAGGCTTATCCCAACAGCAGCTTTGTCGGTTTTGATTTCCACGAACCGTCGATCCAGGAAGCGCGCAAGCATGCGCTGACCCACACGGCGGGCAACAATGTGCGCTTTGAGACATCGACCGCGAAAGCCATTGAAGAGAAGGATTTCGACCTGATCACCGTGTTCGATTGCCTGCACGACATGGGCGATCCGCGTGGCTGCGCCTCGCACATGCACAAGATGCTCAAGAAAGACGGAACCTGGATGATCGTCGAGCCGCTGGCCGGTGACCGTCCGGAAGACAATATGAATCCCGTCAGCCGGCTTTATTACAACGCCTCGACCATGATCTGCGTGCCGACATCGCTGGACCAGGAAGTGGGCGAAGGACTGGGGGCGCAGGCCGGTGAGGCCCGAATTCGCGACATCGTCTCCAAAGCCGGTTTTTCCAGCGTCCGCCGGGCGGCGGAAGGCCCGTTCAACATGGTGCTGGAAGCAAAGCGTTGACGCGCCCCTGACCCCAGGCGCGGAAAGGGCCGGAGCAATCCGGCCCTTTCTATTTTCAGACGCGGCCTCACGCGCTACTCGAACTGGCCGCACTCGCGGACAGTTCGCGCGCCATCTCTCGTATCACGCTGTCCCAATCGCCGGCCCGTGTCTGGCGGAAAAGGCGCAGGGTCGGATACCAGGGACTGTCGGAACGCTCCAGCAGCCAGCGCCAGTCGGCGTCGCTTTTCAAAGCAATCCAGGCGGGGCGTCCCAACGCCCCAGCCAGATGCGCCACCGAGGTGTCGCAAGTGATGATCAAGTTCAAATTGGCCATCACCGCCGCAGTGTCGACGAAGGCATCCGGCCCGTTATCGAAATCACCCAAAGTTTCCAGCTTGAGATCCGCCGGCATGCCGGGCGGAGAACCGGACATTTTCTGCAAGGAGATCAGCCGCACGCCTGGGATTGCTGCCAGAGGCAATAAACTGTCCAGAGTCATGGAGCGGCCGGGAATAAAACCCTTTCCTGAAGCTCCCTGCCAATTGATGCCGACTTTGAAGCCATGGCTGCCCAGCCGATTCTTCCAATGGGACACCAACGCATCTTCCGGACAGAGATAAGGAATGTCATTGGGAATGGATGACAATTCCGTCCCGAAGCGATGTGGCAGGCTCATCATGGCGCAGTGAAAGTCGAACGCTTTCTGCTTATCCATCGAGGCGATGAAGGAAATCCCCTGCTCCAGCGGGCGCAACAGGCGGAACAGTTTGGGTGGCCCAAAGCAGGTGACATCAGCGCCGCGTTGGACCAGAAGCGGCAAATAGCGGACAAACTGCAAACAATCGCCCAGGCCCTGTTCGCAAAAAACCAACAGCCGGCGGCCCTGCAGGTCCTCGCCTTGCCAGGCCGTTGTGGTAAGCCAGGCGCGCTTACCGGTTTCGATTTCCTGCAACCGCCACTCAAAATCCACCCAGCCCTCGGCGTAGCGTCCCAGCTTAAGAAGAAGCATCCCCCGGTTCTTGCGCGCACCGGCGAAATCCGGCTTGAGCGCGATGGCGCGATCGAAGCTGGCAAGTGCTTCTGCAAACCGGTTCATCCGGCGCAGCGTGTTGGCCCGGCTGTTGAAAGCCCCGGCAAAGCCGGGGTCGAGCGCGATGGCGCGATCGAAACTGGCGACCGCTGCCTCCAGCCGTTGCTGCTGCCTGAGCACCAGGCCGCGATTGCAGAAGGCCTGGGCAAAATCGGCTTGGAGCGCGATAGCGCGGTCGAAGCTCGCCAGCGCCTCTTCAAAGCGTTCCATCTCAAACAGCACATTGCCACGAATGTTCAAGGCCTGGGCAAAGTCCGGCTTGAGCGCAAGGGCGCGATCGAAACTGGCGACCGCTTCGTCCAGCCGTTGCTGATGCTTGAGCACCAGGCCGCGATTGTAGAAGGCTTGCGAAAAATCGGCCTTGAGCGCGATGGCGCGGTCAAAGCTCGCCAAGGCTTGGTCGAATTGCCCGGACTGGAGAAGCTCCTTGCCGCGATGATTGCAGGCCTGTGCGTCCTCCGGCGGTTTTTTCCAGCGCGCCAGCATCTTCTGAAAAACGTTCATCATCCGGCGCGCATGGCTGGATCCCCCGGCGGAGATTGAGTTCAAATGGCTTTTTTGGGAAGAAAAAAGGCGCGGCCACCAGATATAGGCGGCATTCTTGACATTTCACCACCGGCAAACTGCGAAAGGCGCCCCCTTTCTGCTAGACAAGGTGCCTTGCGCGAATCGGACGGGGCGGCGATGGACACAATGGCAGCAGGCGGCACCAAGCCCCGTCTGAAATTTTCCGGCTACCAGAAATTCGTCGTCGCCGTTCTGGCCTTCCTGCAATTCACCATCATCCTGGACTTTATGATCATCTCGCCCCTGGGTGCGATGATGATGCCGAAATTGCATATCAGCCCGCAGCAGTTCGGCCTGGCAGTGTCTTCTTATGCTTTTAGCGCCGGCGCCTCGGGTCTTTTGGCGGCGGGTTTCGCCGACCGGTTTGATCGCAAGCGCTTGCTGCTCTTCTTCTATACCGGCTTTTTGCTGGGCACCCTGCTTTGCGGCTTGGCCGCCACCTATCCCATGTTGCTGATGGCCCGCATCGTCACCGGTGTGTTCGGCGGCGTGATCGGCTCGGTGGTTTTCGCCATCGCGACCGACCTGTTCCCGCTGGAAATGCGCGGCCGGGTGATGGGTTATATCGGCACCGCCTTTGCCGCCAGCCAGGTACTGGGCCTGCCCGCCGGGCTGTTCTTCGCCAATCGCTGGGACTGGCATGCACCCTTCCTGGCCATCATCGCGGTGGCGCTGCCGGCGGGATTGGTCATCGCCTTTTGGATGAAGCCGGTGGCGGCGCACCTGGAACTGCGCCAGGAAAAGAGTCCCCTGATGCACCTGATCCATACCTTGGCCGAGCCGCGCTATCGCCTCGCCTTCATTCTCACCATGCTGTTGCCCACCGGCGGCTATATGCTGATGCCGTTCGGCACCGCCTTCATGGTGGACGATATCGGTCTGTCGCTTTCCACCCTTCCCACCATCTATCTGATCACCGGGCTGTTCACCGTCTTTGTCGGCCCATTGGTGGGCAAAGCCAGCGACAGTTTCGGCAAGTTCAACACCTTCTGCTTCGGCACTCTGCTTACTTTGGTGATGGTGGCGGTATGGACCAATCTGGGGCACGTCTCGCTCACGGTGGTGATCATCGTCAATGTGCTTTTGTTCATCGGCATCTTCTCGCGCATGATTCCGTCCCAGGCGCTGATGTCCGCCATCCCCGAAGTCACCAAGCGCGGCGCCTTCAATGCCGTCAGCGCTTCACTGCAGCAGGTGGCGGGCGGCGTGTCGGCGGCAATAGCAGGCGCTGTGCTGGTCGAGCGTGGCGGCGTGCTGGAGCACTTCAATTGGCTGGGCTATATCGTGATGGGCGTGGCGTCGGTATCGCTGCTGCTGATGTATTTCGTGCACCGTCAAGTTCCCGAGCCAGAGCCACGTTAGCCGGCTGTTCGTTCCAGCCGTTCGCGCGTGTCGCGCGTCCTCTTCTCATAATATATCGGTGGACAGCACCGAATCCGCATTGCCAGCAGGCCCGGTTGTGCGGAGCTTGGACCAGTATGTCCGAATCAAGGGGCCGCCAATGCGTGACCAGATAGGTATTTCGTGCATCTTGGGGTGCATGTCATGAGCAGCCCCTGGGGAACGCCGCCGGGCAAGATGCCGCCCATCAACTTCGGCGGCTTCAAAGGCGGCCTGCCGCCCAACTTCATCACCGGCGGCGTGGCTGTCATTGTGCTACTGGTGGTCCTGTTCTCCACCTATTTTACAATCGACCAGGGCGAACGCGGCGTGATCCTGCATTGGGGCGCCATCGCGGGCGAGGCCGAGCCGGGCCTGCATTTCAAGATGCCCGTCATCACCACCATCGAGAAGATCTCGGTGCAGGTCCAGAAGGAAGGCTTCGAGAAGACCGCCGACAGCGATACGCGCCTTCAGGCCTATTCGCGCGACCAGCAGCCCGCGACCATCGCGATGGCGGTGAACTATCACGTCACCGATGCCTCGGCCGTCTATGCCCAGTATGGCAGCCTCACCAACATGAAGTCGCGTATCATCAATTCGCGCGCCTATGAGCAGCTCAAGAATGTCTTCGGCCAGTTCGATGCCGCCGACGCCATCCAGAAGCGCGCCTTGCTGAACGCCGAGGTGTTCGCCGCTATCCGCAAGTCGATCAGCGGCCCGGTGGCGATCGACAGCGTCCAGATCGAGGACATCAGCTTTTCCAGCCAATATGAAAATGCCGTCGAGGCCCGCATGCAGGCCATCGTCAAGCAGCAGCAGGCCGAAGCCGACAAGCAGAAGCGCATCATCGATGCCGATGCGAGCGCCTATGAGGTCAAGGCGGCGGCCGACGCCAAGGCGCACCAGATCGAAGTCCAAGGCAAGGCCGAGGCCGGCGCGATCCAGGCGCGCGGCGACGCCTTGCGCAACAATCCCAGCCTGCCCACCCTGGTCGCGGCCGAGAAATGGAACGGGGTGTTGCCCACCACCATGTTGCCGGGCAACAGCGTGCCATTCGTGAATGTCGCCAAGTAGCGGCCGGCCGCTTTACTCTCTTACCTTCACAATCACCGCCCGGAACGGGCCGCTGCCTTTGATCATGGTCAGATGCGGCTGGCCCGCCGGAACGACCACAAAATCCCCCGGCTTCAAGCTCACCACCGTGCCGCCGGTGATGCTGCCGCCGCGCTTTTCGCCGGGACCGGTGTCATGCATGCCGCTGGCGGTGCCGCCAGAGGTGAAGTCCGCCTCGCCCTGCTGGATCACCATATAGTCGATCCAATGTTCATGAATTTCCACTTCTCCCGGCCCGCTGCGGCCTGCCACCAGCACATAGTGGTTTTCATGATCCACCAAAGTGGACAGCACCAGCGGTGTCTTGCCGGAGGAAAGCTTGGCCAGTTCCGCATCGCCGATGACGCGGAAAGCGTCACGGGGCGCGGCATGCCCAATTGGTGCGGTTTGCGCTGACGCCAGGCATGCGAGAAAGCTCATGCCTCCCGCCAGTGCCGCCAAAGAAATGATTCGCATCGTGGAGCCCCTTTTTTTGCGATGAATTCGCACCCGCCATCATAGCGCGCCCCGTCACCAGATCGCCCCAATTGGGATTGGAACCCTTGAGCGGTCCCAACTCTTATCAGGCAGGGCTGCCGGGCATGAAACTACTATGGAGAGTTCCATGCGCAAGTCCTCGCTAGCCATTTTGGGCGCTGCCCTTTTGGCCGGTGCCTCTGCCACCGCCAAGGCCGATGTTCACCAGATCGGTTCGGTCAATGTGGCGGCCAACCATTACACCGATGTCAGTTGGGAGCATTTCGAAGGCGCCGTGGAGCGGCTGCAATTCGTCGCCCAGGGCGACGAGATCGACTGCGCCCATATCAGCGTCACCTATCGCGATGGCACCACCCACACCGTGTTCTCCGGCATCCTGCCCAAAGGCTCGATCGAGACTGTGACCTTCCCGGAAGGCGACAGCCGCATGCGCCATGTCGATTTTGCCTGCAAGGCGCTCAATGTCGATGGCGCCAAAATCATGCTGTCGGCCATTTCGGAAGGTTTCGACAGCAAGCAGTGGGCTCGCGAGCCGCACGTGACCACCTATGAGTCTGGGGTTGTGATATCCCGCTAACCCGCCTGCGTCATAACAAAAGGCCCGGTTGCGATACCGGGCCTTTTCTGTTGGGGGATCTTACTGGCCGCGAGGGATTTTGTGGCGTGAGCAGTAGCGCCAAGCGAAGTGTACAAAACGTACATGAGCGTGGGCGCGACATGACGCAAAGACCCGCCGCTAGCGCCAGTAGGGCTCCACTTTCCCTTTGTATTTAACCGTCATGGAATTGCCGTGGCGGTCGACCGTCTTGCCCACGGCCAGCCTCACCCAGCCCTCGCTGACGCAATATTCCTCGACATTGTTGCGGTCGATGTCGTTGAATTTGACCCCGACCCCCCGCTCCAACAGCTCGGCATTGTGGAACGGGCTGGAGGGATTGGTGGAAAGCCGGTCGGGGGGACTGTCATTTTCAACGTTTGTCATCGAAGGGTCTTTTAAAAGGTCGTGCTTCCTAGGCCCAAAAGACCCTACCGCTCAAGTCCCTTATGACGTCGCGGTTGAAACAGCCGCGATTTCCCCTTCAATTCCGTCTGCCAGTGCCCATATGCGGCTTACAACATAACCCTTGAGGGAAGACCTATGGCCTATGACATCTACGATGCTTCCATTCCGCCGCTGATCCATATGTTGGGCAGCCTGTCCGCCATCCTGTCCAAGGGCGAGGCCCATGGCGGCATCGATCCCAATGACGCGCGGCTCGCCCCCGACATGCTGCCCCTGAAAGCCCAGGTCTATATCGCCACCGACGGCGCCAAGGGCTGCGGCGCGCGGCTGGCCGGTGTCGATATCCCCAAATTTGAAGACACCGAAACCACCTTCGCGGAATTGAAGGCGCGGGTGGCCAAGACCATCGCTTTTCTCAAGACCCTGGACCGCAAAGCCTTTGCGGGTTCGGAAACGAAGAACATTGTGCTGAAATTCCCCAACACCACCTTTGAATTCAACGGCGCCGATTATGTGGGGCGCTTTGTGCTGCCCAATGTCTATTTCCACATCACTGTCGCCTACGGCATTTTGCGCAATCGCGGCGTGGCGCTGGGCAAGCCCGATTATCTGGGCGGAGCGCAGGGGTGATTTGAAGGCCGACAAGACGGCGCGAGGGATTTTGTGGCCCGAGCAGGAGCGCCGAGCGATGTGTACGAAGCAGTACATGAGCGAAGGCGCGACGAACTCAGGACGCAAAAGACCCGCGCCCTAGCCAAAGAAAAAGGCCCGGTGACGAACACCGGGCCTTCTCTCTTTTACGTCCTACCGTTAGTTGCGATAGGGATTGCTGGGACTGCGGTCGGCATAGTTCGGCACGCCGTCATTGTCCCGGTCGCGGTCATAGCGATTGGGAACGCCGTCGCGGTCGCGATCACCGTCGCGATAGCTCTGAGAATAGTGATAGCGGCCGTAATAACCGTCGTCGTAGCGCGACGCGCAGGCCGACAGCGCCAACGCCGTAAGGCCTATGGCGGCAAATGCGATGGTTTTCATGTCTCTCTCCCGAATTCGCACCCTCTGGAACTCATAACGTTCCGGCAGGCCCTTTGGATGCGGGGTATTTTTGGGGCTGGAAAAGGGTGAGACCGGGGCGTATATTGTCTTTAGAATTATTCTAATGAGGTAGACCATGGCCAAGAAATCCACATCCAAAGGCGCTGCCCGGCTCGCCACCCAGAGCGATCTGTCCGGCAACGCCATCCCCGAAATCGCCGAGGCACTGAACGGGCTGGTGGCGGATTCCTATGCCCTCTACACCAAGACCAAGAATTTCCACTGGCATGTGTCGGGGCCGCATTTCCGCGACTATCACCTGTTGTTCGACGATCAGGCGACCGAGATTTTCGCCACCATTGATGATCTGGCCGAAAGGGTGCGCAAGCTGGGCGCCCGCACCATCCATTCCATCGGCGAGATCGCGCGGCTTTCCACCATCAAGGACAATGACAAGGATTATGTCTCGCCGGAAGCCATGCTGACCGAGCTGATGAACGACACTAAGCAAGTGATCAAGCGCATGCGCGCCGTGCATGAGATCGCCGACAAGCACGAGGATGTGGCAACGGCATCTATCTTGGAGAACTTCATCGACGCGGCCGAGAAGCGGAACTGGTTTCTGTTCGAGGCCAGCCGGAAAGCCTAGAAAGCGACTGCAAGCGGGAAACCCCGCTCCAAAGAGCGGGCCATTTCCTATACGAGCTTCATCCGCCGGCTCTAACGGGCAGCATCGAGGTTGGGCGCTGACTGAGCGGCAGTATCGAATTTGCCCAAGGTGCAATTTTGTCCCGACTCAAGCACGCGGAAGGTATTTTCATTCTCGCAGACAGTGGTGTCGCCGGCTTGCATCACCCAGACGAAACCCATGTATTTCAGGTCGGGGCAAAAACCCTGGAGATGGTTCACATAAGTGCTGCCGTCCTTCATCTTGAACACCATGATCCGGCCGTCCTTGGACGAGCTGCTGACCATCTTGCGGGTGTCCAGGCAGACCTTGGCGGCATATGCCGGAACGGAAACCACCACGCTTGCCAACGCCAACGCAGCCACAATCTTCTTCATAACGTCCTCCTAGCGAGTGCCCCTCGCTTAGGTTCAAACAACCGCCTTTCTCAGCGGTCTGGCAACACTACTACAACTGTCATAACAGGGGCAAGTGCTCCTGTCCTGGACAGCACTTGACGCAGGCGGTTCCAGAGGCCAAAGGTCCGCCCCGATCAGCCCTTTTCAGGCCAAAAGCAGGAGAAGTCCCGTGTCCGCGAACCCCTCTCAGGTGACCATGACCTTGCCCGACGGCAAGGCCATGACTTTCGCCAAAGGGGTGACGGGCGGGGAAATCGCCGCCGCCATCGGTCCAGGCCTGGCCAAGGCCGCCCTCATCATCATGATAGACGGCAAGGAATGGGATTTATTCCGTCCGATCGAGCAGGACGCCAAGATCCGCATCATCACCAAAAAGGATCCCGAGGCGCTGGAACTGATCCGCCATGACATGGCGCATATTCTCGCCATGGCGGTGCAGGCGCTCTATCCCGGCACCCAGGTGACCATCGGTCCGGCCATCGACGACGGTTTCTATTACGACTTCGCCCGCGACGAGGCCTTCACGCCGGAAGACCTGCCCAAAATCGAAGAAGAAATGCGCAAGATCATCAAGGCGGGGCTTCCCACCCGCCGCGAGGTGTGGCCGCGCGATCAGGCGGTCGATCACTTCAAGGGGATCGGCGAAACCTATAAGGCGGAACTGATCCAAAGCATCCCGGCGAACGAGGATGTCTCGATCTATTGGCATGGCGATTGGCATGATCTGTGCCGCGGGCCGCATTTTCGCACCACCTCGGAAGTGGGCGACGCGTTCAAGCTGACCAAGATCGCCGGCGCTTATTGGCGCGGCGACGCCAAAAACGCCCAGCTCCAGCGCATCTACGGCACCGCTTGGCGCGACAGACGCGAGCTGGACGAATATCTCCACCGTCTGGAGGAGGCCGAGAAGCGCGATCACCGCAAGCTGGGCCGTGAGCTGGAGCTCTTTACTTTCGCATCCGACGATATCGGCGCCGGCCTGCCCTTGTGGATGCCCAACGGCATGGTGATCCGCCAGGAACTGGAATTCCTCGCCCTCACCGAAGAGCGTAAGGACGGCTATCGCCGGGTGGCGACGCCCCATATCGCCAAGGAAGCGCTGTATTACCGTTCGCGCCACCTGCCCTATTACGGCGACGGCATGTATGCGCCGCTGGATATCGACGGCGAGAATTACCGCCTGCGGCCGATGAATTGCCCGCACCATCATCTGATCTATGGCGCGACGCGGCATTCCTATCGCGAGCTTCCCTTGCGCATCGCCGAATATGGCCAGGACTACCGCTATGAAGCGTCAGGCGGCTTGTCGGGGCTGATGCGGGTGCGCGGCTTCTGCATGAACGACGCTCACATCTATTGCCGCTACGACCAGGCCAAGGATGAATTCATCCGGGTGATGAAGCTGCACGCCCGCTATTACGATCTGTTCGACATCAAAGACTATTATATGCGGCTGTCGCTGCCCGACCTGAACAAGCTCGACAAGTTTGTCGACGAGCCGCAGAAGTGGCTGGACGCCCTGACCGTCATTCGCCAGGCGATGGAAGAGTCCGGCTTGAAGTATGTGGAAGGAAAAGGCGAAGCCGCCTTCTACGGTCCCAAGATCGACTTCATGATCAAGTCGGCCATCGGCACCGAATACACCATCTCCACCAACCAGCTCGACTTCCTGGCAACCCAGACCTTCGATTTGAAATATATTGGCGAGGATGGCGCCGACCATCCGGTCTATGTCATCCACCGCGCACCTTTGGGCACGCATGAGCGCTTTACCGCCTTCCTGATCGAGCATTATGCCGGGGCTTTCCCGGTCTGGCTGGCGCCCATTCAGGCGCGGGTGATCCCGATTTCGGAAAAAGTGGGCGACTATGCCCAAAAGGTGCTGGACGCCTTGTTCCAGGCTCCCGTGGTCAATGGCACCGCCGGGCTTCGGGTGGACATCGACACCTCCAACGAGCGGATGCAGAAGAAGATCCGCGACGCCCAATTGCAGAAAATCCCCTATATGCTGGTGGTGGGGGAGCGGGAGGCGGCGGAAGGCAAGGTCGCCGTCCGGCTGCGGTCGGGCAAGGATTTGGGCGCCATGCCACTGGAAACTTTTGTCGCCCGGATCAAAAACGAGGCAGAATCCCGCCGGGATGTGGCCGAATAGCCCTTTTCGCCAGGACTTTTCCACCCTATCTTAACCGCGACTCCGGCCAAATGGCTGGAGAGCGCCACCCCGGCGCACCACGAAAGGTCCCCGCTTGCGTCCATGATCGAAACTCGTTTCGCCTGGAACCAAACGGAACCAGCGAAACGTGGATGCGCGCGGCTGTAAAAAGGAGAGAGTCATAGTCCCCAGACGTTTTCAGGGTGGTAACGCGCCCGCGCCGGCCAAAGATGGTCCGCGCATCAACGACGAAATCACGTCCAAAACCATCCTTCTGATCGGCGACGATGGCCATAAGTATGGCGAGATCGGTTTGGCCGAGGCGCTCGCGCTGGGCGAGGAAAAAGGCTTCGACGTGGTGGAGGTGTCGCCCGACAACAAGCCCCCCGTCTGCAAGCTGATGGACTATGGCAAGTACAAATACGAGCAGCAGAAAAAGGCCAACGAAGCCCGCAAGAAGCAGAAGGTCATCGAGATCAAGGAGATCAAGATGCGCCCCACCATCGACGATCACGATTACGACGTGAAGATGCGG
>Ga0207683_10003382_pt1 | contig 13913 bp, 9 predicted proteins | sample KBSM73metaG_FD_184333 | JGI IMG/M metagenome (GOLD analysis project Ga0207683, IMG submission 184333) | Miscanthus rhizosphere microbial communities from Kellogg Biological Station, Michigan, USA - KBS M7-3 metaG (SPAdes) (version 2) | ecosystem: Host-associated > Plants > Roots > Rhizosphere >...
CCTTCATAGGTGTGCCAGCAGTCTAGCGCACGCATCAGTCCAAAGGGCCAAAGATGGAATTGTTAGCGGGGCGAAGACCCGTCAAAGTTCCGAGTAGCCCACCACTCAGCCGCAACTCGGATGACACAGACGAATGCGAATAGAATCATGCTGTCGTAGTCATGTGTGCGTTGTATCGGGCCGGTCGGGGGGATGGGATGAGTAGACGGGAAGAATGGCGAAAAGTACTCCAAATAGAACTAAGCCGATGGTCTTCCATGTCTTGCAATGATGTGCTCGCTGAACTCCGCGCTCGGGACGTCTACGAGGTGGTCGCTGAGTCAAAGCAATACCAGGTTGAAGTGGAACTTCTAGAGAACACTCCTGAGTATTTGCACGTGATCATCGCCGTCGATGACGGCAGCCTGCCAGCGTCGATGAGGCCTGAGTGTGAGAGCTTTCTCTGTCGAAAAGCATAAGAACAGACGCGGCGATTAATTGGCTGGCTCTGAAATACGTGTTCTGGGAGAATCACCGCCCACTCGGAAATAAGCATTTTAGTGGCCGGGAAGTTCGCGAACGACAACCGCAGATATTTCGACTCCGCTTTGCTGCGCTCAACATGACAAGCGCTTTTGCCATTGTTGGCGTGTCACCGGCTCAGTGGTGCAACATCAAATCGGTGGATCGTGGCTGGGCTGCCTGTAACTCGACCCGGCCGAGGCAATTCTCCTATCGTCGCCGCGAATGTATTCCTCCAGCCATGCATCGACTGACAGCGGGCAGACTTCGCGATGCGCCGCTCCAAAATAAATCCTCCCACTTTGCAGATAATTATCCCCAAATGGCGCACGCTAAATACAGGAGAGCCCCAGGCCGGACGCCCGGGCATCCAAGATCACTTGGAAAGGAAAACTATACCCCCCGGTCAAAATAAATATTTCTGTGGAAATTTGCAGATAATTACATGGTGCTGTGAAACACTCAGCGGACCATGCAGCAAGCCGCCTCACCCCGGACCCAAGCAAGATCTATGAGAGGGCCCGCAAGCTCCTCCGCAATTCTTCGGGGTCTGCATCGGGAATGAGACTTTCTACCTCCCGGTGAGCACGCTCCCAAACCGGAACTGCGCGAATGAGCAGATTGTGTCCCTTGGCCGTCAGTTTCAAAACGCGGCTTCGCCGATCCGACGGGTCTTGCGACACTTTGACCAACCCGCGGCGTTGCAGTGGCTTCAAAGCGGCAGTGAGCGTGGTACGATCCATCGCAAGCAGCGAGGCGACCGGCCCCATGGCGGGCGGTTCAGGACGGTTCAGTGACATCAAAAGTGAGAACTGCCCGTTCGTCAGATCGAATGGGCGCAAAACGTCATCGAAGCGACGGGCAAGTGCCCGAGCCGCCCGCTGCACATGAAGGCAGAGACAGCAGTCCCGCACCAACAGGGTCGTTTCATACGGCAGGTTTTCCTGACTTGACACGCAGCGATTCTAGTTGATATCAACGTATTCGTCAATTGATTCTGCCCTCCAGCCTTTCCCCGACCTAGGCTCTCGGAGGTGACAACCCGATGGAGGTCGATATGTCATTTTTTCATGATCTGAAAATTGCAGCGCGCTCCCTGTCCCGTGTCCCCGCGCTTTGGATTACGGTCGCCCTCACACTGGCATTGGGCATCGGTGCCAACGCTGCAATCTTCAGCGTGGTTCGAGCGGTACTTTTGCGGCCGCTGGCCAATCGCGATGAAGATCGGTTGCTCTATATACGCCAGAGCGCGCCTGGCATTGGCGCCCAAAACGCCACCTTCTCCGTGCCTGAGATCAAGGACATCGGTACCGGGCTTAAAACCATCCAGGAGTTAGGCACTTTTTCCGAGATCGATTTCTCCCTCGTTGGGCTCGGCACGCCGCGAGAGATTCCTGCAGGCGTGGTCGATGGCAATTACTTCGAAGTGATGGGGCTGCGGCCGATACTTGGGCGCCTGTTGACTCCCGCCGACGATGGACCCAACGCCGCAGGAGCCGTCGTTCTCACTTATAAGTTTTGGCGCGAATCCTTACAGTCTGACCCACATGTGCTCGGCAAGACGGTACGCCTTGAGGGCGTTACTGGCGCGCGATCCGCGGTGATCGTTGGTGTCCTGGAGCCATCCGTCCCCTATCCGGTCGCAACCGAGATCATCGCGAACGTGGTGACCAGCCCGCACCATCTCTCCGCAACGATGGTGACCGGACGGGAACACCGCATGACGGAAGTGTTCGCGCGGCTGGCTCCCGGCGCAACGCTCGACGCCGCACGGGCGGAACTGCGCACAGTGTATGCCGGCATGGTGGCAGCGCATCCTGAGGTATACAAGCCCGAAGACCATTTCACGATCAGTGTGTCGCGGATGCACGACCAGATCAACTCCACCGCCAACACGATTCTGTGGGTGCTGTTCGCGGCCTCGGGTCTGCTTTTCGTGATCGCGAGTTCCAATGTCGCCAATCTCGTCCTGGCGCGAACCGTGCGCCGCGAGTCCGAGCTCGCTGTGCGCTCGGCGCTTGGAGCCAGCAGAGCGATTTTGCGCCGATCTCTATTGGCGGAGAGTCTGGTGCTTTGCGTTAGCGGCGTGATTGCGGCAGTGCTCATCGCCGTCCCGATGGTCGAGATTCTGGCCCGATATGCCGCACGCTTTTCGGTGCGAGCCAATGACATGACCCTCGATTTCAGCCTGGTCTGGTTTGGGATCGCGCTGGCTCTGATTGCGGCCGTTTTTCTGGCGTTCATACCCCGCTTGCCCGCCACCGACACACTGCGAAGCGGTGGTATAGCAAGCGGCGGCACGCGCGTTGCAGGGGGCAGCAACCGTAAGCTTCGGATATTCGCAGTTCTGCAAATCACAGCTTCCTTTCTGTTGCTTGCCGGATCCGCTGTCTTGATGAGAACTCTGTATGAGCTCGAGAAGACACGACCGCCTTTCGAAACAGCCAACGTTCTGGCTGTGAATTTGCCGGTGATGTCGTATGGGAAGACTCCCGAGCAAGTGCAGGAGTTTTATCACGAGGTGCAACGCCGCGTAGAAACAATCCCCGGAGTACAGCAGGCATCGACTGGATTCAGCGTGCCGTGGCGCGACGGTCAGGCGCTGAACATTGGCTTCACTTTCGCGGTACAGGGAGCAAAACGCGAAAACGGCATGCCGGATTGGCGCGCGCGCTTTCGGTCAGTCTCACCTGGATTCTTCGGAACCCTTGAAGTGCCACTGCTCGAAGGCCGCGATTTTCGAGACAGCGATCGTGCGGGTTCGGAACGCGTGGTGATCGTGAGCCAGAGCGTTGCCAATTCGCTGTTTCCCGGCCAGGACCCGCTGAACCGCGAAATGCGCTGGACCGATGGCGTGATGAAATTCATCGGCATCAGCTACGAGCCGCGGCGCATCATCGGCGTGGTGCCTGATATCGATGATGAAAACATCATCCCTTCACCGGCTATGACCATTTACCAGCCGTCTGATCAGGAAGGTTGGCAAGGCCGTCTCTTCGTGCGGGCGAAGCACGATCCCTATTCGCTTGTTCCTGCCATTACCCGCACGATTCACCAGATGTCCCAGGACCAGCCCGTTGAGCGAGCCAGCACGCTCGAAGACATCCGGGCCGAAGTGCTGACGCCCGATCGGTTGAACGCGGTCGTGTTTGGCGGATTCGCCGTTGTCGCGCTCTTAATCTCCGTCGTGGGCGTGGCCGGTGTCCTTGCATTTTCAGTAAGCGGGCGCACCCGTGAGTTTGGAATTCGCATGGCTTTGGGCGCCCAGCGACGCAACATACTTTCCGGAGTTGTTTTGGAGGGACTGATCATCGCCAGCATCGGAGTCGCAGCGGGCCTTGTGGTTGGATTTGGCTTTGCACGCGCCATCGGAAGGTACGTGGCAGAAATCCGGCAGCCGGGCGCACTTGCTTTCATAGCAGCAGCCGGCGTCATCCTCACTTCCGCTGTGATTGCGTCAGTGGTGCCCGCTGCCCGTGCCGCCAGGGTGAATGCTGTAGAAGCACTCCGTGCGGAGTGATTTTTCAGTCAACCCAGCGTTATTTCAATGTATCGCGCTGCGAAATGACCTTCTGAAGCGCCTGCTCAAGCGAGCCATTGAGAATCAGAATTTTGACTTCCAGAACCGCGAACTGTCCCGGAGCCAGCGATGCTGTTGGATCGACATGTTGGCACGTCAGTTCAGGATTGCTCCAGACATTGCCGGTTGTCCGTGTGAAGCTGGCAACGACCCACTTGCGATCCATTGACAGCGTGGCGATCATAGGTTCGTCGACTACTCGCGATTTGTTGTAGTACGTGATGCCGTCTCCGCGACGCTCTACCTTTTCTGCAGGAATCGGCCATGTGAATGAAGCCAAATAGCGGGACGGTAACCATTCGCTCATGGGCATGGTCAATCTGCTCGGAGTTTCTGAAGCGAGAAGGTCAAAGCCGTCTTTGTGATGTACATAGGTTCGCTCCAGACGAACATCGTGGAAAATTGAAGTCAGCCTTGGGTCGGTCACGGCATAGATCATGGCAAATGCCGCATTGGAGCGATTCAGGAACTCATAGTGAAACAGAACGCCATCTCCCACCAGTGTTGCTCGTGCCAGAAAGTGGATGCCCTCCTTCAAATCCATTTCGTACTCTAAGGATTGGTCAACCTGTCGCCATTGAGGTGGGCTTGCCTCCCGCCCGGGACTGAATAAATAAAGGTGCTCCGCTTCATCACTGCCGACCTTTCGCACGGTAACGTGCTCCGGAAATATCACCTCGATGGCGTTCTCTTGACTGCCCGGCAGTTGTATTCGAAGAGTAGGCTGGGTGTTTTCCGGCGCGACGAACATTCTCAACCCATCCGCATTTCGAATAGCTAACGGACTTTGAGCGTTGATTGGCGAGCTACAGAGAACTACCGCATACATGGAAACGGAAAGCACACACTTGTGAATCCGCTGTGCGTTCACGATTGGCCTCCCTTTGGGATCACGGCATCTGACCCGCATCTTCCTTGATTATGTCAATTCCATACTTGAACATCGCGTCCTTCAGCCAACCCTTCCGGACCGTCGGGAAAGCAAAATGCGCGATCCTTGCCACCTCTGATCGACGAAAGGAGTCCCATTTCCTGTCCTGTCGCCGATACTCGTTTGGATTGCTTCGACTCGCGCGGAGAGCATCGACGACAGCGCGGGAAGATTCGTGCATGGGCGCGGCTGAAAAGGATCTTGTAAGTAGGAGCGTGAAACTCGGGGAAATGCGCAGTCGGCCGAAGTTGCGATAAACTGAAGAAACGGGTCAGGTTCCCAACCCGCGGAGGGATGGGTGAGCGGTTGATACCGGCGGTCTTGAAAACCGTTGTGCCTGAAAGGGTACCGGGGGTTCGAATCCCTCTCCCTCCGCCATAAAATTCCCCAAAACTTAAATGCGCTGATTTGGGTTCGATATGTAGCTGTGGGCTGCGGTCGATCGAGGTCGGCGAACGCAAGTCGGCTCTCATTCAGATAAGTGATCTCGCCTTGCGCGTCACACATCCAAATCAGTGAAGGCGTCGTATCTGTCATCACCCGGAACCGCTTCTCACTCTCGCGAACTACGGCTTCCGCCTTCCGTTTACGCGCTCGCTGCGTCAGCAACGCGAGAATCAAAAGCGCCTGGACTACGATCAGCACAAGGGCGGGACGACGAAGCGCGAGGTCAACCACGGCCCTGACATCCTGAGTTTCAGTCACCCCTGTCATTCCGGGCCACTTCCGTCCCGAAATCCGGAGATTGTTGATGCTTCATTCTCGCGACTCTTGCGACAGAAGCTCATAGCTGACAAAAGCCACCCTGGTGCTGTCGGGCGACCACGATGGAACATTGATCGTGCCTTGGCCACCGAAGAGCTTCGCGAGCACTTTGATTTTCTTGTCCGTGAGTGACATCAGATTCACGATCACATCTTTGTTCGGCGGATGGCCGACCACACCTTTCTCGTATGCGAGGAATGTCATCCATTTGCCGTCGGGCGAGATGTGCGGAAACCAGTCGTTGGTCTCATCGGTGATAACTTGTTCCTGGCTACTGCCATCAGGATGCATTCGCCAAATCTGCATCGAGCCTGTTCGCGCGGAGTTGAAATATATCCACGCACCATCGGGCGAAAATTCGGGGCCGTCATCGAGTTCCGTAGCGGTGGTAAGGCGCTTCTCTTCTCCACCGTTGGTTGAAATGGAATAGATGTCGAAGTTGTCATTGCGCTGGCCGGTAAACGCGAGGGTCAAGCCGTCAGGCGACCACCCGTGCCAGTAGGAGGGCGCGTTCCCCGTGATCTGATGAGGAGTTCCACCGGCGATGGGCAGCGTGTAAACCACAGACTTGCCGTTCAACGTCGAATCGCTGATGGCGATCATTGTGCCGTCTGGCGAGAACCCGTGGTCGTTATTGCAGTGCACACTCGGGTCGGTTGGTATACGGATTGGATTCTCTTCGGTTACTGCGAGACGGTAGATGTTTCCATCCTGGTTGAACAGGAAGTAGGAGCCGTCACGCGACCAATTGGGCGCTTCGAAATGTGCAGGCGCGACATAGGCGACGCGGCGGTCGGTCGAGGCAATGGAGACAGTCTCAAGTGCACTGTAGAGGACAGGCTTCGGGTCTGTAGTGGGAGGCAACGTCTCCAGCTTTACGTTTGAGAAGACAGCCGTCTCAGTCGCATCTTTGTCGTGTGCCGAGACACCGAGGCCCACGTAGAACGGGCCGGTCAGCGCAAGCTTTATAGATGCACCGGAGGGTTCCAGGTGTCCGCTCTTTCCAGTCACAAAGGCATAGAAATAGTCGCCCCTCTTTTCCAGGCGAATCCGACGTGGCGCGGAGACATTGGATTGCACCTCGTGAGCGTCGGCACCCACAGAATCGCGAAACTGAAGAGATGTGAGGCCATCGCCGTGGCGGGCGATGTCAACCGACGGCGAATTCCCTTCGAGGCTCTGTCGAATCATGAGAACGGCCTTGCGGTGGTTGTTTCCTTTGTCTCCGACGAATGCGATATCTGCCGAGAGCGCAACGTCCCCCGAGACTTTCTTCCAGACGAAGTGAAAGTCGTCGATTCCGAACCACATATTTTCGCCGCTGCCGGATATCGTGTAGCTTCCGCTGGCGCTGTCGTATTTCGCGGATCCAGGATGAAGCACGGTACCGACATCCTGATGATGGTCGAAGATTCCGACTGGAGATGGGTTGGTTTGGGCGAGAAGAGCAGATGCAGCGGACAGAATGACGATGGCGATGGAGCGCAGAAAGACAGCATGACGAGCGAAATGGCGGTTCAAGGTTTGCCTCCGTGGACTTTTACGGCCAGTTCATTGTCGCTCAGCAGGCTCACATGCGTCTTCGGCGGATCAGGTGACCTGGAGAGGCGGGTTCGCCACGTGACACGTCCTAAGCCTCCGAAAACGCTCCGCATAGGTACCCGCCGGTGTTACAACAAGAGTGCATGGTCAAGCGATCAAAACCAGGCACGATACCTTCCCCTGGACTGCCGATCAGTCTGCGCACGTTGGGGGAGTTTTTGAATCTCTCCCCTGCAACAATCTCACTCGTTCTGAATAACGCGCCGGGTGTCAGGTCGATCCCTCAGGAGACGCGGGACCGGGTGGTCGAGGCAGCCGCTAAATTCGACTATCGGCCAAGTTTTTACGCTCGGTCATTACGCAAGAGGCAGACTTTTACCATCGGGGTATTAGTTCCGGAGCTAAGCGATAGCTATGCTTCCTCGGTCCTGGCTGGCGTAGAGGAATACCTCATTGAAGAAGGCTACTTCTATCTGACCGCGAGCCATCGACGCAAGCCCGATCTCATTGAGGAATATCCGCGGCTCCTGATGGACCGGTCCGTCGAGGGCTTCATCTTGATCGACACCATCCTCGAGAAGAGTCTGAACAACATGCCCGTGGTGGTGGTGGCAGGCCATCGAAAGATCGAAGGCATCACGAACGTTGTGCTCGATCAGCGGCGTGCGGCAGAGCTTGCTCTGCGCCACCTCTACCAGCTTGGGCATCGAAAAATAGCATTCATGCGAGGGGGCAGTCACAGCTCAGATGCCGACGATCGCTGGGATTGCCTGACTGCAGTGGCGCGCGACCTGGATATTGCCGTTCTTCCGGAACTCATAGTTCCGTTGCATTCGCGCGTCTCTACGCCCGAACTCGGCTACGAGCCCGTGAACGAACTCATCCAGCGCGGCGGAGATTTCACCGCGTTGGTTTGCTACAACGATATATCGGCCATCGGGGCCATTCGCGCGTTAATGAATCATGGTCTCGAGGTGCCGGGAGATGTCTCAGTCGTGGGTTTCGACGATATTCAAGGAGCGGCATTTCATAATCCAAGCCTCACCACGATACGTCAGCCGCTGAATCAGATGGGGATGGTTTCTGCCCGAATCCTGCTCCAGCGAATTCGGGGACAGGCCACCTTTCCAGACATCGTCCCAATCCATCCGGAACTGGTGATTCGCGAGTCCACATGCCCGCCCAATCCGAAACGAGGCCGCGCAAAGCGGAACTAAAGATCGGATGCACGTTGACTCTAAAAACTCCGACAAAAGCACCCTGCTGGTATTGCATCCTGTTTTTGCGTTGACCGGCGTTCTGCACACGGTGGGGGGCGCCTTGCTTCCGTCGCTTGCCTCTACCTTTGGTCTCAGCGACAGCAATTCAGGCCTGTTGTTTTTGCTTTACTTTGCGGGCAGTTCGCTCGGCGCGCTGCTTTGTCGCGGGAACTACGCACGCACAATGACGGCTGGTTTCGTGGCGATGACGGCATGTTGCCTGGGCGTTTCAGTTGCCACGCGACCGTTGCTGCCGGCGGCTTTTCTGCTGCTGGGAGTCAGTGTGGGCGTGCCGATGTCCGCGGTCAATCTCTTTGCGGGGCGCAGTTTTCCGGAGAGGTGCGCGCCTGTTCTCACATTTCTGAACTTCAGTTGGAGCGCCGGTGCGTTAGCAGCGCCGCTATTGGCAGCACAGATTTTGCGTCACCATAGCTATCGAGCAGCCTATCTGCTGTTCGCGGTGGCGGCGGTGGTCGCTGCATTGGCCTGCGGCTTAATGCTCAAAGATTCGCCTGAAGCCTCACGGCCAGCGGGCGAGACGCAAAAGTTGGCCACGATCAGCCTGGTTGTGGTCTTTGCCATTGCAGCATTTCTACAAGTCGGCGTCGAAAATACCACTGTCACATGGTTGCCGACTTATCTTCTGCGAATGGCAGGCAGCGGTGCTGTTCTTGCTGCGGCTTCGTCCTCGCTCTATTGGGTTGGCTTTCTATCTTCGCGGGGATTCTCCTCACTCTTATTGATGCGTGTGCGCCCCGCCATTGTCTTTCGAATCGGCATCATCGCGGCGATCATTGCCGCGATGCTTTTAATGATTGCTTCTTCCTTCGCTTTGCGCGGGGTTGCGATGGTTTTGCTCGGAGCTTCGCTTGCGCCGATCTATCCCCTGGTTATCGCAGGTTCATTTGCGAAAGTTCGCCACACTTCCGACACAAGGTGGGTGCTGGCGACAGCCGGCTTTGGGGGATCAGTGTTGCCATGGATTGCGGGTTGGATTTCGGCTCAAACCGGCAGCTTACGAATGGGAATGCTGGTCATTCCAGCGGCGCTGCTGCTTATGGTTCTAATCCAGCCAGTGTCTCGCGACTCGGGTGCGCCAGTTCCTCAAGGTTGAATGCAACTAAGCGAGCCCCAAAAGAACAGCGGAGAAGCCATGAAGGCTTCCCCGACTGTCGTTTGAGAATTGCGCTGGCTTACTTTTTGCCTTCCAGTTCATCAGCCAGGGGCCCGGCTCCATAAAGCTTGCGGAGGCCCTCAATCATCCCTGCAGAATGCACCGCGACAGCCCTGTTCCGTGTGCCGTCGTAAACAAAATTGCCGGCCATCGACTCGATATTGCCATCGAAGATAAGGCCCACGAGTTCCCCATCGCGATTGACGACGGGCGAGCCTGAATTGCCGCCAATGATGTCGCCGGTTGAAACGAAGTCAAAGGGCGTTGTGAGATCGAGCTTTGAGATGCCGGCCGCTTCCTTGACAGTAAGGTCAAAAGGCGGCTTGTTTCCAAAGCTGGCCGAGCGGTCGTAAAGCCCGTAGAAAGTTGTGAAGGGCGGCGCGATCGTGCCGTTGTACGGAAACCCTTTTACCGTGCCGTAACTAAGGCGCAGTGTGAAGGTGGCGTCAGGGTAGGCATTCTTTCCGTAAACCAGAAAGCGCGCCTTGCCCAGCTTTTCACCGGCGGGAGTTAACACGCTGGAAATGGTGTCGCGTATTCGCTTATTTGTCTCCCGCACGATTGGATCGACTCGACGAGCAGCCACGATCATCGGATCGGTTGATGAGGCAATCGCTGCCTCACCGCCGTCCATCAGGGCCTGGCGAACCGCTGGGTCGGCCAGCTTGGTTTCATCCACCATCGACTTCACGGTTTGATCGATGTCGCCGCCCTTCACGATGGCCTGTACGTAAGGATCGTCTTTTCCGAGCTTCTGCTGCGCCAGGTCCAGTGCCGAGGCCATGAACAACTTTTCAGTGGGCGAAATTATGGGGGCAGGCGAGAGCATCTGGAATTTTAGCGACTGAAGATTTGCCTCGTGAAACTGTGGCAGCCTTTCTCCGTCGGGCTTCTTGATTTCTGACACGTACTGCACAAGCTGAAGCGCGATGGTGAAGAGACGGCTATCCGTGCGACGGAAAATCTGGACTTTGAACTCTGGCTTGACCTGTTCTTCGGCGTGCGCAATCGTGTCCCAGACGCCGCCATATTCTTTTTCCCACTCGCGATTGGCGGCAACCTTCTTTCGAAAATCATCCTCCTCTGCCTGCTTCTTGGCGATGATGTTCTTATCTGCGAGGGCTTCTGCACGGCCCACATAAACCTTGAGGCTGTTTTGGAGCCCAAAGATAACGTTGCCTACCTGGCGAGCCTGTTCTTGCCCCTTTGCGGCGTACGCTTGTGCGACAGCGATGCGATGCTTTAGGTATTCGGTCATTGCGGGCTCGATGACGTCACGCTCCACAAGCAACTCAGCCATGGTGTCTTGTCGCGCGGTCGATCCAGGATGGCCGGAAATGAAAATCAGTTCGTCAGGAGCAGCTCCTTTTGCGCTCCACTTCAAATAATCGCTGGTGTGCAAAGGCTTTCCGTTGTCGTAGACACGGAAGATTGCCATGTCGAGGTCGTAGCGCGGGTACGTGAAGTTATCCGGATCGCCGCCAAAAAACGCCGCCTGCTCTTCCGGCGCAAAGACGAGGCGAACGTCGGTGTAAGCCTTGTATTGATAAAGCCAATATTCCCCGCCGCTGTAGAACGTGACCACGTCAGAGCGCAAGCCGGTTTTGGCTTTGCTCTCATTCCTGATCGCCGCGATTTCGGTGTCTCGCGCCTTGAGGGCCTTTGCGTTGTCGCTGATGCCTTTGGCTGCGCCCTGCACACGATCGGTCACATCCTGCATGGCCACCAGTACGTTCACTTCAAGATCAGGAGACTTCATTTCCTGATCGGGCGTGGCCGCATAAAAGCCATCTCGCATGTAGTTGTGTTCCGCAGTGGAGTTCTTTTGCAACTGGCCGCGTGCGACGTGATGGTTTGTCAGCAAAAGTCCGTCGGGGCTTACAAATGATCCCGAGCCGCCATCATTGAGCCGAACGCTCGAGAGGCGCAGATGATCGAGCCAGGCTTGCGAGGGGTGAAAGTCATACTTGTCCGCCAGTTGTTTTAGAGGCGGGTTGTCAAAGGTCCACATGCCTTCTTCGGCGCGGATCACGGGTGCTGCGGCTAATACAAAGGCAACTGGCAGCAAAAAAGTATTGCGGAGGAAATGTGAAAACATTAAGGTCCCTCGTTAGGCGAACGATTTTTTGAATAGCGAGCTATAACGGCTGACTCGATTCGGCAGCCGCGTCCACTTGCTATGACTATGGTTGCGGCATAACCAGTACTTCGATCCCGGAAGCAGCACTCTTTTGATGGAACACCTCTTCGGTAGCCTTAGTGAACTGCTCCGGTGCAGCGTTCGGAATGTCGGTGAAGATTTGCGGATTGCGGTCTGTGAGCGGGAACCAGGAACTCTGCACCTGGACCATGATCCGGTGACCGCGGCGAAAGGTATGGAACAGATCCGGCATAGTGAAGTTGATCTCGGTTGCTTTGCCCGGCACCAGTGGTTCGGGCTTCTCCCAGCTATTGCGGAATTTGGCGCGGAATGGCTCGCCGCGCAACAGTTGCTGATAACCGCCCATGTGTACCGGCGGCGCGCTGAGAATGCGCTTGTTGCCCTGTGACTCGTTTTCCGGATCTGGGAAATTTTCCGGATAAACGTCAATGAGTTTCACATCGAAATCGGAGTCGGTGCTTGAACTGGACACAATGAGTTTGGGTGAGATGGGGCCGGCGATTGTCAGGTCTTCCTCGAGAGGATCGCTCTGGTAGACGAGCACATCGGGCCGATAGCTTGCGAAACGCTGGTCATCCACCATGTAGCGCTGCGGCACAGTGTCGGTTGTGTAGCCGACGAATGGCACGGGGTGGTTGGGATCGCTCACATACTCATCTCTGCCTTGCGTTTCAGTCGGCGCCTCGAAACTGAGCTTGCCGCCAGCGTGAAAATAAAGGGTCTTGGATGTGGCGGTCTTCGGGGGCCACGCATCGAAATTGCGCCACACGTTTGTTCCGGTTTCGAAGACCACGGCTTTCGGCTGTGCAGATCCTTTGCCTTTCAGATGATGCTCAAAGAAAGGGAATTGAACGTTAGCGCGGAAATATTCGCTTGTTTTCGAGTTGAACTGAACATCGCCAAGGTGGTCGCCGTCGCCGCGCGCCCACCCGCCGTGCACCCAGGGTCCCTCGACGAGTGTGGTGTGTGTTTCCGGATTTAGCTTCGATGTCGCGTAGAAGGTCCGGTAGGGACCACTCAGGTCTTCGGCGTCATACCACCCACCGACAACCAGAACCGCGCACCGTATGTTTTGCATGTGGCGCGACAGATCGCGCGCCTGCCAATAGGAGTCGTATGTGTTGTGCTTCGTCTGATCCGTGAAGAGCCAGTTGGCGCCCTTGAGATAAGTCTTGTCGAGATTTGCGATGTTTCCTGCATTCAAAAAGAACTTGTAACTATCGATCGTGCCAAAATCGGCGGGCACTGTCGGTTTGGGAACTTGCGGTTCGGTCTGCGGCCGAAAATACCGTCCATAGAAGCCAAAGTTCGCGGCGAGCATGAAGGCGCCGCCGTGGTATCCGTCATCTCCCATGAAGAGATCAGTCATCGGCGCCTGAGGGCTCGCAGCCACGAGCGCGGGGTGCGAGTCGATCATCGAAGCCGAGGTAAAGAAGCCCGGATACGAAATGCCCCAGATGCCCACCTTGCCGTTGTTATTTGCCACGTGCTTGAGCAGAAACTCGATCGTGTCGTACATGTCCGATGCGTCGTCGACATCTTGCGGAGATTTCTTGTTGTCGATGTGTGGGCGCATCTCGATGAATTCGCCTTCACTCATCCAGCGGCCCCGCACGTCCTGGTAGACGAAGATGTAGCCGCTCTTCTCGAACTCCTCTGAAGGACCAAGGTGCTTTGGATACTGGTCCTCTCCGTATGGCTCGACGCTGTAGGGCGTTCGGTCCATCAAGAACGGGTATGGCCCAGCGGAAGCCTCTTTCGGCACATAGACCGCTGTGAACAGGCGCTTGCCGTCCCGCATAGGTATGCGGAATTCGTACTTTGTGTAGTGTGATCGGACAAAATCTTCGGCGGGTGGTTGGGGTTGAGCGGGTTGCTGGGCATGGAGGGCGGTAAGTGCGACGGCGAAGAGAGCCAGAATCGCCAAAGGGGACCGGTGCAATTTGAACATCTTGCCTTGAAATCTCCTGACACTCCAGAATAATTGACCGAGGCGGGGG
>Ga0207683_10003385_pt1 | contig 13900 bp, 9 predicted proteins | sample KBSM73metaG_FD_184333 | JGI IMG/M metagenome (GOLD analysis project Ga0207683, IMG submission 184333) | Miscanthus rhizosphere microbial communities from Kellogg Biological Station, Michigan, USA - KBS M7-3 metaG (SPAdes) (version 2) | ecosystem: Host-associated > Plants > Roots > Rhizosphere >...
TGCTTAAGAACGGCCGGTCGAGGGACCTGGAGAACATGGTCGCGCATTCGCAGCCGAGCTATACCCGCCCGCCAGGCTCCAGCCTGCCGGCCGGCGTCAACTTTGCCAGCGACAATACCTATTCGTCTTCCGGTCCTTCGTTCTTCGAGCGGCTGTTCGGCGGACCGCCGACGCCACCCGCCCCGATTGGCCGCCGTCCACAACAGCAGCAGCGGCGGGTGATCACCCGTTAATCCGAGCCCCGTTAATCCACGGCTCATTAATCCACCGCTCGGGCCACCTGCTAAAATTTTGAAGCAAAATCAATGATCTCGCGCCCAGCGCGAGGTCGTTTACGTTAACCATCATCCATCGGTGGATTGGCACAGGGCACTTTTTCGCCACAGTCCACGGGTTAGGTTAAGGCTAACTTGGGCGCGGGACGGTAAACATCGGTTAACCCTCCCGCTTTAAGAAAGCGTTCACCCTCTTTCGCTGGGGTCGTTGCGAAAGAGTCCCTTGATCGCTCGTCGACTGGGTGGGCTTATACGTGCTGGCTGGTTTCGCGCGCCAATTTAATACGCTGTCGCTACCGAAGGCCGGATATCAACTCGGCCTGACTTCCCTGTTGCTCCTTGCTGGAGCCGGGTCGGTGCATGACGCGTCCGCGCTGAACGAAACCCGCACCCTTTCCTTCCACCACACCCATTCCGACGAAGACCTCACCGTCACTTTCAAGCGCGACGGGCGCTACGACGAAGAAGCGCTGAAGAAACTCAATCACTTCCTCCGCGACTGGCGCAGCCAGGAAGCGACCACGATGGATCGTCACCTGTTCGACATCCTGTGGGAGGTTTACCGCGACGTCGACGGCAAGAAGCCGATCCAGATCATCTCGTCCTACCGTTCCCCGTCCACCAACGCCATGCTCCGCCGCCGGTCTTCCGGTGTGGCGCGCGCCAGCCAGCACATGCTCGGCCATGCGATGGACTTCTTCATTCCGGACGTGCAGCTCGAGCAGATCCGCTACGCGGGCCTCAAACTGCAGCGCGGCGGCGTCGGCTTCTATCCGACCTCGGGATCTCCGTTCGTTCATCTCGACACCGGCAGCATCCGCCACTGGCCGCGCATGACCCACGATCAACTGGCCAAGGTATTCCCGGACGGCCGCACGGTGCATGTGCCCTCCGACGGTAACCCGCTGAAGGGGTATGAGCTCGCCCGCGCCGACATCGAAAAGCGTGGCAATGGCGACGATGCCGCCACGGTGAGCAAGTCGGGATTTTTTGCTGCCCTGTTCCGCGGCGGCAAATCGAACGACGAGGATGATGAGGGCGGCAGCGCTCCCGTGAAGAACGAGAAGCCCACCCCCACCGTCGTGGCCGCTGCGGCGCCTGCCAAATCAGCAGAGGCGGTGCCGTCGCCGCGTGCGAAACCGCAGATCGCAGCGACCTTCCAATTGGCCTCGGCCGACGCGCAGGGCGCTCCGGCGCCGAAATCCAGACCGGTCGCACCTGCCGCCGCCGACAACGCAGAGCCGAAACCGCAAACGCCCGCCGATATCATCAACGCCCGCGGCTTCTGGGGCGACGACGCAGCACCGAAGCAGGCCACCGCGGTACAGCTCGCGGCCCTCAGGGCACGCGAGGCCGTCGGCGCCGCCGATCCGCAACCGACCGCCAGCGTTTCCGAAGCCTTCAACAGAGCCCTGGCCTACGCGCCGGCTGCCACCGCGCCGGCCGAGCGCTCCAACGTCGTCGCCGCGTCAGCGCCGATCCCGCGCAGCGTCAAACCGGTCCGCAATGCCGCAGCCGCCGCGACCGAAATCAACACGGTGGTTGCCAAGGGATCGCAGGACCAGGGCAGCGTGATCTCGACCTCGAACCGCCTTTCCGCCGCCAAGGGCAACGAGGTCTGGATGCGGGTAGTGATGCTGGCGCCGAGCGCGAGCAACGCGATGTCGACCACTGTCCTCGGCGACACCGACATGACCTTGATGCGCAGCTATTTCGTCAAACCGCCGGCTGCGATCGCGATGGGCTTCTCGGACGATCCGATGATGGGCATGACCACGGACCGGTTTAGCGGATCGGCAACCGCCAAACTCACGACGCAGTCGTTCGTGCTGCGGACCGCAGCGCTGCGCTAGGCGCGGCCCGGTCGTCATTGCAGGGCTTGCCCCGGCTATCCATCCTCCTCGTACGAATCCTTCGGAAGATTGATGGATACGCGGGTCATCCAGCGTGAAGCTACGTTGCTACGCTTCGACGCGACGCCTCACAGCATCCCCAGCGCCTGCATGTAGGTTTCCAGGATGGTTTCCTCCTCGGCGCGCTCGTTGGCGTCCTGCTTGCGCAGGCGCACGATGGTGCGCAGCGCCTTGACGTCAAAGCCGTTGCCTTTGGCTTCCGCGTAGACGTCGCGGATATCGTCGGAGATCGTCTTCTTTTCTTCTTCCAGCCGCTCGATACGCTCGATGATGGCCTTGAGCTGGTCTTTTGCAAACTTCGTCGCGGGCTCGTCCTGGACGGCGGCAGCGGAGGTGGCCATCGGGTACTCCTGAATGGAACTGTCGTTGAGGCTGAAAGATCAAGCGCCGCGCGCTTTACCGCGCGGCGCTTTTCTCCGATTGACCCTCAAGATCGGGGAGCCTTGCGTCAAGGAAACATCGCAATCATCCACAGCGCGCCCACAGGAGAAGACGATCGGTGCCCGCCTTGATCAGTGCCCGCCTAGATCAGTGGCCGCCTTGGGCCTTTTTCATCGCTTCGAGCTGCTCGGGACTGGCGGTGCCCTGAAACTTCGATTTCCAGGTCTCATAGGGCATGCCGTAGACCGCCTCGCGGCTTTCGTCTTTGCTGATGCCGATGCCCTTGGCGTCGGCCTCTTCCTTCATCCAGTTCGACAGGCAGTTGCGGCAGAAGCCGGCCAGATTCATCAGGTCGATGTTCTGGACGTCCGTGCGGGCGCGCAGATGTTCGACCAGACGCCGAAAAACGGCGGCTTCGAGTTCCGTTCTGGTTTTGTCGTCAATCGTCATAGTCGTGATCCCGCGGTTAGCGCCCTTGAGCATATTGATATCAGGTGGGAATTGTCACAGATTTTGCCATATCGGCCCGCAAAATGGGGGATATGAGACGGAATCCTGGTTTCCCATAGCGTGGGAAATGAGCTCGCCCGCCGTTGACAGGTCCCGCCGGGCCACGCGAAATCGTCAATCATTTGAGATAGCTTCGCTGTATGACTGCAAAAGATTCTCTCTGTCCAGCCCCCCTCTCCGTTCGTATGACTGCCGGCCTGCTGCCGGTAGTCGCGTTCGCGGTGATGGGCCTGTGGAACAGCGCTGCGGCGGCTGATTTTCGTCTCTGCAACAACACTTCGAGCCGGGTCGGCATTGCGCTCGGCTACAAGGATGCAGAGGGCTGGACCACCGAGGGCTGGTGGAACGTGTCCTCGCGCAGTTGCGAGACGCTTCTGCGCGGAACGCTAGTCGCACGATACTATTATATCTACGCGCTCGACTATGACCGCGGCGGCGAGTGGTCGGGACAGGCGTTCATGTGTTCACGCGACAAGGAATTCACCATCAAAGGCACCGAGAATTGCCTGGCCCGCGGCTACGACCGCACCGGGTTCTTCGAAGTCGATACCGGCGAACAGCGAGCGTGGACAGTGCAACTGACTGAAGCCAATGAGCAACCCGGGCAGCGCGTGCCGGGAATTCCGGGAACACTTGGCCCAGGCGGCCCGGGCGGAATGCCCGGTTTGCCGAATCCGCCGGGCGGAACGCCGCCGGGCGCGTCGGGTCTGCCGCCAGCCACGGCGCCCAAACAATGAGGCGGCTCCGTCGTATCAAGATTCTCGCGACCCTCGGCCCGGTATCGTCAGACAGTGCGATGATCCGGAAGCTGTTCGAGGCCGGTGCCGACGTGTTCCGCATCAACATGAGCCACACGCCGCATGACAAGATGCGCGATCTGGTCAAGACCATTCGCAATGTCGAAAGCAGCTACGGCCGCCCGATCGGCATCCTCGTCGACTTGCAAGGGCCGAAGCTGCGTCTTGGTGCGTTCGCCGAAGGTGCGACACAGCTCAATAACGGGCAGAGCTTTACGCTCGATTCCGACAAGACGCCCGGCGACAACACGCGCGTAAACCTTCCGCATCCGGAAATCCTGGCGGCGCTGCGGCCGGGCCACGCACTGCTGCTCGACGACGGCAAGGTGCGCCTGATCGCCGAAGACACCTCGCCCGAGCGCGCCGTGACGCGGGTGGTGATCGGCGGCAAGATGTCGGACCGCAAGGGCGTCAGCCTGCCCGATACCGATTTGCCGGTCTCGGCGATGACCCCGAAAGACCGCGCAGATCTCGAAGCGGCGCTTGTTACCGGCGTCGACTGGATCGCGCTCTCCTTCGTGCAACGCGCCGAAGACGTCAATGAAGCCAAGAAGCTCATTCGTGGGCGCGCAGCCGTGATGGCCAAGATCGAAAAACCGCAGGCGATCGACCGGCTGGCCGAGATCATCGACGCCTCCGACGCGCTGATGGTGGCGCGCGGCGATCTCGGCGTCGAACTGCCGCTCGAGCGGGTGCCCAGTCTCCAGAAACAAATGACGCGGATGGCGCGCCGCGCCGGCAAGCCGGTGGTGGTAGCAACCCAGATGCTGGAATCGATGATTCAGGCGCCAGTACCGACGCGCGCCGAAGTCTCTGATGTCGCCACTGCGGTCTATGAAGGCGCCGACGCCATCATGCTGTCGGCGGAATCTGCGGCCGGCAAATTCCCGGTCGAGGCGGTCTCCACCATGAATCGCATCGGCGAGGAAGTGGAGCGCGACCCGACCTATCGCTCGGTATTGTCGGCACAGCGACCCGAACCGGAAGCGACCGTCGGCGACGCCATTGCGGACGCCGCGCGGCAAATCGCCGAAACGCTGGAATTGTCCGCGATCATCTGCTGGACCAGTTCAGGTTCGACCGCGATCCGCGTGGCGCGCGAACGGCCAAAACCGCCGGTCGTGGCGATCACGCCGAACCTCGCCACGGGACGCAAATTGTCCGCGGTGTGGGGCGTGCATTGCGTGGTGGCCGAAGACGCGCACGACCAGGACGACATGGTCGATCGCGCCAGCAGCATTGCATTCCGCGATGGGTTCGCCAAAGCGGGCCAACGCGTGATCATCGTCGCCGGCGTGCCGCTCGGCACCCCTGGCTCCACCAACATGGTGCGTATCGCCTATGTCGGGCCGAACGGCGAGCCGGAGAAGAAGTGACGGCGTTAAGCCGTCATTCCCCGATGCGCAATACGCACCTGAGGGCATGCAAAGCACGAACCCGGAATGACACTCTCAATTAGCTCTGGAGCGTCGCGTCGAGCGTAATCTTGGTATTCAGCAGTTTCGATACCGGGCAGCCGGCCTTCGCCATGCCCGCCAGCTCCTGAAATTTTGCATTGTCGGCGCCGGGGATTTTTGCCGTCAGCGTGAGATGGACTGCCGTGATCGCAAAACCATCGCCCACCTTTTCCAGCGTGACGTCGGCCTTGGTTTCCATGTGCTCAGCGGTCAGCTTGGCCTCGCCAAGGATCAGAGACAGCGCCATGGTGAAACAGGCGGAGTGCGCGGCGCCGATCAGCTCTTCCGGGTTGGAGCCCGGCTTGCCCTCGAAGCGGCTGGCGAAGCCGTAGGGATAGTCGCTCAGCGCACCACTCTTGGTCGAGATCGCGCCCTTGCCGTCCTTGATGCCGCCTTGCCATTTCGCAGATCCGAATGTCGTCGTCATGTGTCACTCCCTAATTCATCAACGGGTTGGCCCATCGCCTGACAGTCTGGCGAGTTGTTGCGTCAAAGCCATGTCCCTGACAGATGAATTCTTAGGCACCGACCAGCGCTTTTGCTGGCAGCACTGCCTGCACCACAAGGCCGCGGGCGCGGGCGTCCATCACGCCGACGGCACGCAGCGCCAACAACGTCACGGTCTGAACCGCGTCGCGCAGCTTGGCAGGATCATCGAGATTGTCTGGCGCGAGCGGACCTACGAGCGCCTCATGCAGCGCGCCGAGCAACGCGGTGGCGGCCAAGGAAGTGTCCTGCGCCGGCAGATGTCCGGCACGCACGGCGGCATCGATTCGCGCGGCGACCTCACCGGAAATTTCCCGGCGGCTGGCGAGCCGCGACGCCGACACATCGACATCGACCGGCTCGGCCAAGATGCCCCAGGCCAGCTTGCGTTGCGACAGCACGTGCACAGCGACGGTGGTGACGGCCGCAGCCAGCGCAGACGATGGCCCGGGCGCCGCATCCGCCGCGCGGCGGATCGCCGCCAGTTCGTCCCGCGAGACTTCGGCGATCAGTTCGGAAATCAATTCGGCCTTGGAGGGGAAGTAGCGATAAACAGTACCGGCTGCGACATTGGCGCGAACTGCAACGGGCGCGATCTGCACCGCCGTCATCCCGCCGTCCGCCGCGGCATCCCGCGCCGCCGCCAGAATGGCGCTGCGCCGTGCGGCCAGCCGCTTCACCACCTGATGGGTTCGCCGATAGACCATGGCGCGTTTTCCCGTCCCCCGACGCATTCGGCCGGATGGCTCCGGCCGTGCAGCGCCTTCTTGATGATTTGGCGATTTGAAACAAATCGCTACCAAGAACTGAACAACTATTCAGGTCGATTGACAAGGTGCAAATGTGGGGATCGAGCCGCTGCCAGGGTCACGCACGCAGATCTAGAACCTGCGAATTCTGGTTAACCGCTCCTTCATCAAGCCCCGTCACATCTGCGGCAGTCACACGCAAATTTACTCGGATTTATACCGGGCCATGGTCCCGTAGCCGAAACGTCGAGCCAGATCTTCCCTTCGCCAATCCGGTCAAGCCGAGAAGCAGATGTCCGTTTCTATCACCAGCCGCGTGAATTTCCGCACCACCGCACGGGGGCTGATACCGCTCTGTGCCGGAGCCGGAGTTTATCTGTTCGTCTTGTCGATCGGCGAGATATTGCTGCGGGATTCGGACACCCTTTGGCAGATCAAGATCGGGCAATGGATCATCAATAATGGCGCCATGCCATACACCGACATCTGGTCTTTTACCCGGTTCGGCGAACCATGGATGTCGAGTTCCTGGCTCTCGCAGGTGCTCTTTGCCATCGCCTATGGACCATCGGACTGGTCCGGGCCGGTTATCCTGACCTCGCTCGCAGTCGGCGCGACCATTGCGATCTTCATCTATTTGCTCAGTGCATATTTAGACCCCGCCCGCTCGATCCTGCTCGGGGCGCTGGCGTTGCTGCAATCGGCAACTCACTTTTTTGCGCGGCCCCACGTCCTGGCGCTGCCGGTAATGCTGGCCTTTGTCGGCGGACTGATGGCGGCTGCCGATCGCCGCAGCCATCCGTCGTGGCTACTACTGCCACTGATGGCGCTTTGGGCCAATCTGCACGGCGGCTTCGTGCTGGGATTGGCGCTGATCGGACCCATCGGGCTGGAAGCAATTTGGTGCGCCGAGCCCAGTCGCCGTATTAGGCTGGCAGTACGATGGGGTTTGTTCGGACTTGCCGCGCTGGCGGCGAGTTGCTGCACGCCTTACGGCTGGGGCACGCTGCTTGGGGCCGCGAAAATTCTCACTTTGGGCAAGCTGCTGTCGCTCATCTGGGAATGGATGCCGGCCGATTTCAGCAAGTTCAGCTTCTTCGAAGCCACGCTGCTCGCCCTGATTGCCTTCGCCTTCCACTATAGGCTCAAGCTTTCCGTGCCGCGGATCATGCTGCTGGTGGGTTTGATCTGGATGGCGCTGAGCCATGTCAGGAATATCGAGGTCTTCGCGTTCCTGGCTCCGCTTGTTCTGGCAAAGCCGATCGCAGAACATTTTGGAACGACCGCGGCTGCCGCTGCCCGCCTCGGAGAGAATAGGTCTCCGTCCTATGTCACGATCGCCGCCGCGGCAACGATCGCCCTGGCGGGATGGGCTACGACGGTCACCTTCGTGGCGCATCATCCCTTTTCATTCATGCCTACTGTAACTCCCGTTGCCGCCGCCGATCTCCTCGAACAGCGAAAAGCGCAGCGCATCTTCAGCACCGCGCCATTTGGTGGCTATCTGATGTCCCGCGACATCAAGGTCTTCATCGACGGCCGCGCCGAATTGTACGGCGAACAATTCGTCCTGGACTATTTCAATGCAACCGAGGCACGCAACGTCGGCGAGTTCCTCGGCCTGCTCGACAAATACCGGATCGATGCCACCCTGCTGATTCCGACGTCGCCCATGGCGTATGCGCTCGATCAGGTCAAAGGCTGGAAGCGGCTCTATGCGGATGACATCGCCGTCATCCACGTTCGTGCGGACAGGGCGCAGTCAAGTGCCGCGCCCGCCGTGGAAGATTCGAACTGGTCCCTGCGGCGTTAGCGAACGCCCTCACTCCCAGTTCAGCGCGCCGCCGTTCTGGTACTCGATCACACGCGTTTCGAAAAAATTCTTTTCCTTCTTCAAATCCATCGCTTCCGACATCCAGGGAAACGGATTTTCCGTTTCATCGAACACGCGCGCCAGTCCAAGCTGCGCGCAGCGGCGGTTGGCGATGAAGTGCATATAGGTTTCGCACAATGCAGCGTTCAACCCGAGGAAGCCGCGCGGCATGGTATCCCGCCCATAGGCCGCTTCCAGTTCGGCGGCAGCGCGGATCATGGCGCGGACCTCCTCCTGGAATTCTTTCGTCCACAGATGCGGGTTCTCGATCTTGATCTGGTTGATGACGTCGATGCCGAAATTCAGGTGAATGGACTCGTCGCGCAGGATGTACTGATACTGCTCGGCGATCCCCACCATCTTGTTGCGGCGGCCGAGCGAGAGGATCTGCGCGAAACCCGTATAAAACCACATGCCCTCGAAGATCACGTAGAAGGCGACGAGATCGCGCAGGAATGCCTGATCCGCCTCCGGCGTCCCGGTCTTGAAATCGGGATCGTCGAGATGCTGGGTGTGTTTCAGGGCCCATGCGGCCTTGTCGGTGATCGAAGGGACCTCGCGGTACATGTTGAACAGCTCGCCCTCATCGAGGCCCAGGCTTTCGACGATGTATTGGAAGGTGTGGGTGTGAACGGCCTCCTCGAAGGACTGCCGCAGCAGATATTGCCGGCATTCCGGATTGGTCAGATGCCGGTAGATCGCCAACACGATGTTGTTGGCGACCAGGCTTTCAGACGCTGCAAAGAAGCCGAGATTGCGCTTGATGGCGCGACGCTCGTCTTCGGTCAGGCCGTCGCGCGATTTCCACAGCGCAATATCGGCCTGCATCGAGACTTCGGTCGGCATCCAGTGATTGTTGCAGCCGGCGAGATATTTCTCCCACGCCCATTTGTATTTCAACGGCAGCAATTGATTGACGTCGGCACGGCAATTGATCATCCGCTTGTCGTCAACGGACACCCGGCCGCCGCGGCGGTCGATCGTTCCGAGCCCGGTTTGATCGGCCACGGCAACAGGCGTCGTCACGAAAACCGGTAGCGCCTGACGAGCGGGCGCAGATGGTTCAGACCAGTCGAGCATGGTGTTATTCCCTTTTCTTCTTGCTGCTTACTGGCAGGCTTCGCATTCGGGATTGTCGATCGAGCATGCTACCGCGCCGGACAAGTCCGGAGCCGTGACCGCAGACGGGACGATCGGAGCCGCCGCGGACATCATGGTCGCCGACGCGACGCTGTTGAGTTTGCCGTCGGTGCCCTTCAGCGTGGATTTCTCGACATGGGTCGCGCTGCGCGAGCGCAGGTAATAGGTGGTTTTCAACCCGCGCGTCCATGCGAGGCGATAGAGCGAATCCAGCTTCTTGCCGGAGGGGTTGGCGATGTAGAGGTTGAGCGACTGCGACTGGTCTATCCACTTCTGCCGCCGCGCGGCCGCCTCGATCAGCCAGGCACTGTCGATCTCGAAGGCGGTCGCATAGAGCGCCTTGAGGTCGCCGGGAATGCGGTCGATCGAACCGACGCTGCCGTCGAAATATTTGAGATCGTTGACCATCACCTCGTCCCACAATCCGCGCGTCTTGAGGTCACGCACCAGGAACTCGTTCACGACGGTGAAATCGCCGGACATGTTGGATTTGACGTAGAGGTTCTGGTAAGCGGGCTCGATCGATTGCGCCACGCCGCAGATGTTGGAGATCGTCGCCGTCGGCGCGATGGCCATCACGTTGGAGTTGCGCATGCCGGTTGATTTGACGCGCTCGCGCAAGCCGCCCCAATCGAGCGTCATAGAGCGATCCATCGCGACGCCGCCGCGCGCGTCCGCCAATAGCTCGATGGAATCGATCGGCAAAATGCCCTGGCTCCACAGCGAGCCGTCGAACGACGGATAGCGCCCGCGTTCCGCCGCGAGATCGACCGACGCCGAAATCGCATAATACGAGATCGCCTCCATGCTGGTGTCGGCAAAGCCGACAGCCGCATCTGACGCAACCGCCAGCCGCAGCGCCTGCAGCGCGTCCTGAAAACCCATCAGGCCAAGGCCGACGGGGCGGTGCCGCAGGTTAGAGCGGCGCGCCTCTGGAATCGTGTAGAAATTGATGTCGATGACGTTGTCGAGCATTCGCATCGCCGTCGTCACGCTCTTCTTCAGACGAGACTCGTTCAGCCGGCCGTCCTGCAAATGATTGAGCAGATTGATCGAGCCTAGATTGCAGACGGCGGTCTCGTCGTCGGACGTGTTGAGCGTGATCTCGGTGCAGAGGTTCGAGGAGTGAATAACGCCGGTATGGCGTTGCGGCGAACGCAGATTGCAGGGGTCCTTGAACGTGATCCAGGGATGACCGGTCTCGAACAGCATGGTCAGCATCTTGCGCCACAGGTCCGTAGCGCGGACCTGCTTGAAAACGCGGATTTCGCCGCGCGCCGCCTTGGCTTCATAGGCCGCATAACGCTCGGCGAACGGCTTGCCGTAGAGATCGTGCAGATCGGGCGTCTCGTCCGGCGAGAACAAGGTCCACTCGCCGTCGGCCTCGACGCGCTGCATGAACAGGTCAGGCACCCAGTTCGCGGTATTCATGTCGTGGGTGCGGCGGCGATCGTCGCCGGTGTTCTTGCGCAGATCGAGAAATTCTTCGATGTCGATATGCCAGGTCTCGAGATAGGCGCAGACCGCACCCTTGCGCTTTCCGCCCTGGTTGACGGCAATCGCGGTGTCGTTGGCGACCTTCAGGAACGGCACCACGCCCTGGCTCTCGCCGTTGGTGCCTTTGATGTGGGCGCCAAGGCCGCGAACGCGCGTCCAGTCATTACCGAGCCCGCCGGAATATTTCGCCAGCAGCGCGTTGTCCTTTACCGATTTGAAGATGCCGTCGAGATCGTCAGCCACGGTGGTGAGGAAGCACGACGATAGCTGCGGTCGCAGCGTTCCCGAGTTGAACAAGGTCGGCGTCGAGGCCATGAAGTCGAACGAGGACAGCAGATCGTAGAATTCGATGGCGCGCGCCTCGCGGTCGATCTCGCGCACCGCAAGTCCCATGGCCACGCGCATGAAGAACGCCTGCGGCAGTTCCATGCGGTTGCCGCGCTCATGCAGGAAATAGCGGTCGTAAAGCGTTTGCAGGCCCAGGAACTGGAACGCCAGGTCGCGCTCCGGCTTGAGAGCGGCGGCGATTTTTTTCAGGTCGAACCGGCCGAGATCCGGATCGACCAGTTCGGCCTTGATGCCGCTCTTGATGTAGGCTGGAAAATATTCCGGATATCGCGCGGCCATGTCGGCCTGCGACGCGCTGGTCGGCGCGCCATGGACGTAGGACAGCACTTCCGTGCGCAGCTTGTCGAGCAATAACCGCGCGCTGACATAGGCGTAGTTGGGCTCCTGCTCCACCAACGTGCGGGCGGCCATCACGGAAGCCAGCGCAAGTTCATCCTGGCTGATGCCGTCGTAAATATTGCGCCTGACTTCCGCGACCACCGGCGCCGCGTCAACGCCGTCGAGCCCGGCGCAAGCCTCGTCGACGATCAGCGCCAGTCGCGCGGTGTCGAGCGGCACCTTTGTGCCATTCGCCAGCGTCACATGCAGGATGGGTCCAGCCGACGGCTTTAGGGATTTCGCGGCCTCCTGCTCGGCGCGCTGTTTGGTTCGTTCGTCACGGTACAGCACATAGGCGCGCGCCACCTTGTGATGCTCGCTGCGCATCAGCGCCAGCTCGACCTGGTCCTGCACGTCTTCGATATGGAAGGTGCGGCCTTCGCTCATCCGGCGTGAGAGCGCGCCGACGACTTCCGCGGTCAACTGCTCGACGACTTCGTGCACGCGGCGGGACGCTGCGGCTGTGTGCCCCTCGACCGCGAGAAAAGCCTTGGTCATCGCAACCGAAATCTTGCTGGCATCGAATTTCGAAACCGTGCCGTTGCGGCGGATCACCTGCATCGGCAGCTCCGCTTCCGGCGCGGCGAGCGATTCGGGACGCAACTGAAACATGGGTGCGATTTTGGCTTCGCGAGCAATGAGACCGGTAGATTCAGACATCGGCAGACCCCGTGATGTTGTTGGGACCGGATGTCTTTGGGGGACGCTGCATCGAATGCGCGGCGGCAAGCGCCGGCATGGTTCTGCAAGCGACCGCCGGGACACCCCGCCCGTGGACGTTCTTTCGGTGTCGCGGCAGGTCTCCTGGCTCGCAGGTCGTCGTCGCTCCCTGTCTTCCCAATGCGTCTGGCGCATCAGTGACGTAAAAAGCGGGAGCGACTCACTGCTTACAGTTGCGGGGGCAGCGCCGGAATTTCACGCAACGCGCGCGATACACCGGCTTCCCTCTTAGCCACCAAATCTAGCGACTTGGCGGACCGTGACGTCTATATGTGGTATTATTCGCGCACGAGTGTCAATGGGAGGTTAACAGCCATCCCCGCTATCCAAGAAAAAAACATCTGATGGCTCCGCGGAAAGGCAGGAGAGCCTGATTCTTTCTCCCCTTGAAAGATGTTTTCCGGAAAACCGTCATCCGATCGTCGCGGTCACGACGTGGCGTAGGGCGCGAATCGGGACCGCGTTTCGTCGATCCTGAGCGCGCGGCCGATCGGTGGGAACGCGCGCTGCGCGCAATCCGGCCGTTCGCAGACCTTGCAGCCCATGCCGATCGGCGTCGCGTTCGATGCCTTCAAATTGATCCCTTCGGAATAAACGACGCGCTCGGCATGGCGCACGTCGCAACCCAGCGCGACGGCGAACGTCTTGGTCGGCGCGCCGTATTTTCCGCGGGCATGCGACACGGTGCGGGCGATCCAGAGGTAGGTTCGCTCGTCGGGCATGCGTGCGAGCTGAGTCAGGATTCGTCCGGGGCTGGCAAAAGCTTCATAGACGTTCCAGAGCGGACAGGTGCCGCCAACCCGCGAGAAGTGAAAGTCGGTCGCCGACTGGCGTTTTGAAATATTTCCGGCGCGGTCGACGCGAACAAAGAAGAACGGCACGCCACGCGCGCCTTGCCGCTGCAGCGAGCTCAGCCGGTGACAGACCGTCTCAAAGCCGACGCCGAATTCGTATCCCAACAGTTCAATGTCGTAGCGCCGCGCCTCGGCCGCCGCGAGGAAACGCCCGTAGGGCATGATCAGCGCGCCTGCGAAATAATTGGCGAGCCCGATGCGCGCCAGCCCGCGGGCCTCCTGGCTGGTAAAGCCGGCGCCATCGACCAGCGAGGTCAATTCGCGGTCGAACGCCAGCATGGCTATCTGCGTTCCCAACTGGAAGGCGCTCTGCCCCGGTCGCAACCCCGGCGCGAGATAGAGCGTGTTCGTCTTCGAATCGTATTTCCGCTCATTACCGGAGGGCAGATCGTCGATCGTCTCAACGACGAGTTTGACGCCATGACGCTCGGCCAGATAGGCGGCGAGCGCCGAGTCCATCTGTCCAACGGGAAACTTCATCGCCTGCGCGATGGCTTCGGCCGCTTCATCTAGTTCGGCGAT
>Ga0207683_10003386_pt1 | contig 13899 bp, 10 predicted proteins | sample KBSM73metaG_FD_184333 | JGI IMG/M metagenome (GOLD analysis project Ga0207683, IMG submission 184333) | Miscanthus rhizosphere microbial communities from Kellogg Biological Station, Michigan, USA - KBS M7-3 metaG (SPAdes) (version 2) | ecosystem: Host-associated > Plants > Roots > Rhizosphere >...
CGGGCCGGCGCGTGCGGGATCCGATATCCACGCTGATCCGGAGCGCCGATCGCATCGCACAGGGCGACTATTCACGGCCACTCGAAGTGGGCCGCCGCGATGAGCTCGGCGAGCTGCAAGCGGCACTCGAGCGCATGCGCCAGAAGCTGCGCCAGACCACCATCAACAAGAACTACCTGACCAACGTGCTCGGCAGCATGACCGACGCGGTGTTCGTGACCTCTCCCGACGGCGTCATCCGCATGGCCAACCAATCGGCCTGCAAACTACTCGCGTGGGGCGAAGAAGAGCTGGTCGGCCGAACCATCATCTCGATTTTCGACGAACGCGAACGCGGCGAGTTCGACATGCTGCGAGCTTCCCAGGACACGCGCGAAACCGTGGTGAAGACGCGCCACGGACAAACCATTCCGGTGGCCATCACCGGCTCGCAGATCACCACCGACGATCCTCAGTACCAGGGCACGATTTTCGTGGTGCGCAACGTCACCGAGCGCAAGCGCGCCGAACGCCGCATTCGCTACCTCGCGCGCTACGACGCGCTGACGAAAGTCCCGAACCGCATGCAGTTCCAGCACCTGCTGCAACAGGCGATCGCGCGGGCCAATCGCAACAAGACCAGCCTTGCGCTGCTCTATCTCGACATGGACCGGTTCAAGGAGATCAACGATACGTTCGGCCACGCAGCCGGCGATCGCACACTCGAGATCCTGACCGAACGTCTGACCCGTGCCCTGCCGCAGGAAACCACCATCGGGCGCCTCGCGGGCGATGAGTTCGCGATGTTCGTCGATGACCTCGCTTCCGATGCCGACAACCGCGGCACCGTGGCACAGCTTGCGCGCAGCGTGCTCGCCGAAATCGGCCGTGCCTTCCAGCTGCAGGAACACGAGGTGTTCCTGACCGCGAGTATCGGCGTCGCCTTCTGTTCGCGCGACGCTGACAATGTCATCGACCTCATCCGCAACGCCGACGCGGCGATGTATCACTCGAAGCAGAACGGCGGCAATTCGTTCGCGTTCTACTCACCCGAGATGAATGCCGCCGCGGTCGAGCGGCTGATGCTCAAGAGCAAGTTGCGCCGCTCGCTCGAGCGCGACGAGTTCCTCATGCATTACCAGCCGAAAGTCGATCTGCGCGACGGGCGCATCGTCGGCGCCGAGGCGCTGCTGCGCTGGCGCCTGCCCGGGCACGGCGACATTCCGCCCTCGCATTTCATTCCGCTCGCCGAAGAAACCAACCTGATTCTCGAAGTCGGTGAGTGGGTGCTGAACCGCGTATGCCAGGACTACCGCGATCTGCAACAGACCGTCACGACGCCCGGCCGCATTTCGCTCAACCTCTCGCTCAAGCAGCTTCGCCAGGCGAGTTTCATCCTTCGCTTCCGCTCCGTGTTCCGTAAGCACGGTGTGAGCCCGACGTGTTTCGAGCTGGAGATCACCGAAACCACGCTGATGGCCGACTCGAAGCGCACGCTGCACCTGCTCGACGAGCTGTATGCCATGGGGTTGCATCTCTCCATCGACGATTTCGGCACCGGCTATTCGTCGCTGTCAGCGTTGCAGCAGTTCCCCATTGGTACCCTCAAGGTCGACCAGTCATTCGTGCGCGATGTGGACGACGACGAAAGCGATGCCACCATCGTGCGCACCGTCATCGAGATGGGCCGCAGCCTCAAGATGAACGTGATCGCCGAAGGCGTCGAGTCCCTGGGCCATCTGAACTTCCTGCGCCGCCATCACTGCGGGTTCGGCCAAGGCAAGCTGTTCGGGGAACCGGTGACGCTCGAAGAGCTGCGCCTGTTGCTGGCGCGCCAGCAGGAGACCGGTCCTGCATTCGCCGGTCTGATCGCGCAATCTGCAAGCCTCGACAAGATAGCCAAGCCGCGCGGGATATAACCTCGCCGTGCGCACAATGAGCGTGCGCATCTTGCTTCTGTTGCTGTCGATGGCCACGGGCGTTAATGCCGATGCGACTGAATTGCCATATCAGCTCGCGTTCGCGAGTTTCGCGCCGCTCGACACGGACCTCTTTATCGCCGATGGCGACGGCAGTGATGCGCGTCCGTTTCTGTCGCATCCGGCGCTGGACTCTGACGCCTCGTTTTCGCGCGACGGTCGCTGGGTGATTTTCACGTCTCGTCGAGACGGCTCCTCGGATATCTACCGCGCGCACGTCGACGGAAGTTCGCTCGAGCGGCTCGTCGATGATCCGGCATTTGACGATCAGGCCGCACTGTCGCCCGACGGCAAGACCCTGGCTTTCGTATCGACTCGCGCAGGCCAGGCGGATGTGTGGCTCATGGACATCGCCACGCACAAGTCTCGCAATCTCACGCAACACCCTGGTGGTGACTTTCGTCCAGCCTGGTCTCCCGACGGCCGCTGGATTGCTTTCACCACCGACCGCGACACCACCAAGCCGCGATTGCCGGCCAACGATTTCTTTCCGCGCCAGACCATCGGCATCTACCTCGTGCGAGCCGATGGCCGTGACCTCCACGCGGTTGCACGTGATCTCCTGTATACGGGAAGTCCGGTGTGGTCCGGCGATGGCAAGCGGCTGGCCTTCTACAGCGCACAGCTTCAGGACATCGCGGACATCACCGGCGTCCGGCTCAGCCGCGGCACCACACAGATCGAAGTGCTCGATCTGGACAGCAGCAAACGAACCACCCTCACATCGGCGAAGGGCGAGAAGTGGTCGCCTCAGTGGGTAGGCGAGAAGCGCCTCGCGTTCGTCAGCGGCGGACCTGAAGGCGGCGTCGAATGGCACGACACTGGCTCAGGTGTGCGCGGGGAATTTCGAAACCCCGGCTGGAGCCACGACGGCAAACGCATGATATTTCAGCGTGAAGTCGGCGCCGGATGGCCGCCGCATCAATCCTGGCCTTCTCTGGATCCGCGTTTCCAGCTGCTGCGGGCTGGCATTTTCAATTCCTTCTCACCGACGGGCGACCGGCGGCTGAGCAACGACCGGACCGCCGGAATGCATCACAACTCCATTCTCGTCATGAACGCGGAAGGCACTTCGCAATCGACGTTGTTCACGTCTGCGCAGAAATCGGCGCTGGCGCCGGACTGGGCTCCGAAGGGAGACTGGATCGCGTTCGCGCTCGGCGAGTTTTTCCCCAATCTCCATGGTGACGTACTCGCGGATATCGTGGTGCTGCCAGCCGCCGGGGGTGAGCCGCGCGTTCTCACCGACGGGCGCTCCAACTACGGATTCCCGAGCTGGTCGCCGGATGCCGCGCAGATCGTCTACCGCGAATCGAGCAAAGTCCGGCATTCACTGCGCATTTGCGACGTGGCCACCCGGGCGGATCGCACCTTGATCGAAGGCCCGGCTCACTACAATTTTCCAGCCTGGTCTCCGACAGAGGACGTCATCGCGTTCATCAGCGATCACGAGGGAGACTACGAGATCTACAGCATTCGCCCGGATGGCTCGAAGCTGACCCGCCTCACGCGGTCACCAGGGAACGAGGGTCATTTGGCCTGGTCTCGCGACGGTGCGTGGATCGCCTTCAGCAGCGCCCGCGGCGGCTACAAAGATGAGGTTGTCCTGCATCCCGCAAACCCGCAGGCTTACGGCGATATCTATGTCATGCGCGCGGACGGCACGGACCAGACCCAGCTCACCGACGATCAGTTCGAGGAAGCCACGCCCGGCTGGAGGCCGCGCTGAGAGAACGGTCGGCGCCAATGACACGCGCATGTTCGTACTGACTCCCGCGGGCCTCTGATACTAACTACTTGCCGTCGCGTTTCGAGGACGAGCCATCCGGCGGGCATTTCTGCCCGGCGGGCGCGGCCTTGTCGAGCCGCTCGACCATGTCGATGATGCGGCGTGCATTCGCCACATGATCGGAGATGATCAGCGTGTTGCTCAGCGGGTAGGCAGCCATGTGGGCGGCCTGCGGCATGAGCGGACGCAGCACGGGCACTGCCTGCGCCATGCACATGTTTTTCGCCGTGATCATCACGGTCACGTATTCGTCGTCGAGGGCGCCTGGCGGAATTTCGGTGGTCACGGGGATCGGCAGTTGCCGGGCGTTCGCGTCAGGCACCACCCTGACGACGCCATTCGCTTCGTACGCGGCGAACATGTGGACGTTGAGGATGGCGAGGAGCCTGGGGTAGTCCACCTTCTCGATATCGAGCCCGGCGTGCGACACCTGCGCGCGCACGCGCGGGTCGACGATGAATTGCTTGCCGGTGCGCTTCGCCACCTTGTCGATGAGATCCATCATTTCGATGTCGGATCCGTTCGCGTTCGAAGCTGCGGCACATGGCGGCGCGGCGGGCTCGGCAGCGGATACCAGGGCGGGCAAGGCCAGCATCGCGGCCAGCGAGCATGCAACAGACGTTTTCATTTCTATCTACTCCCTCGGATTATTGACGGTCAGCGCCGTCCCGGAGGCGGCGGTGCAAAGCCTAACGTGGACTCATCCCAGAACCGGTTCTTGTCGCCGCACTCGATCAGACGTTTGCGGCACAGCGTTTCGCGCCATTCATACTTGATGAAGTGCCGGCTGTCGGCGTTCGAGCGCGCGACGAAATCCACCTCCACGGCATGATCCGCGCGGCGCTCGCCATAGCCGGTGCCGGCAGATTTTTCCGCGGCGGCATCGGAACGCGCGGAGGGCACGGCGCTCGGCGCCGGGCGGCCCGCCGAATCGGCACTGCGCTCACGCTCGTCGTAATAGACCGGAGGGGACGGCGAGACCTCGCCGTACACCGCGACGGCGATGACACCGCGTGCGGAACGGTCGCCGAACGCTTCGGCATATGAATCGCTCCAGTCGGTGAAATAGAACTCGTTGATGGCGTCCAGGTTGGCGCGCCAACCGGCGTAATCCTGCGTCCCGTAAGGCGCGAGTACGTACATGGGCTCGGAACCCGAGAGTTCCGACTTGGCGCCGTTGATGATGTTGCGGCCATCGACCGCGATCACGAGTCCGAGCCGCTCACCGGTGGTGTTGCGGACACGCACCTGGTAGCGCGCGCCCTTCTCCGCCTGCAGGTAGGAACGCAGCGCGCCATCGCGCGCATTCACGGGGAACTCGCGAAATACCTGTCCGTTGGCATCGATGATCTCGATGCTGACCGGCGAGGCGCTCGCCAGCGCGGCACCCGCGACGATCCAACTACCGGCAATCAGCAGTGCGGCAGACAAGAGCTTCATTTGACATCTCCTGCGCACGCAGGTGCGCTCCTGAGACATCAACGCGCATTGCTGGTACTTCGGGTCAGCCCTGCTTCCAAACACCGACGACAGGATAGCCCGGCTCCCCTAGAATCGCGCCCCCATGCTGGAACCCATTCATGCTTGAACTTCGGGAATTGCGCCTGCGACGGGGCGCCGCGGTGCTGTTCGACCGTGCAAATCTGACCATTTTCCGCGGCGACAAGATCGGCATTGTCGGGCGCAACGGCTGCGGCAAGTCGAGCCTGCTCGCGCTGCTGCGCGGCGACATCGGCGCGGACGCCGGCGACTATTCCGTGCCGGGCAAGCTCAACTTCGTGTCGGTGTCGCAGGAGCTGCCGAGGACGGAGGCGACCGTGCTCGAATACGTGCGCAGCGGCGACACGAACCTCATGGCGATCGAGGCCGAGCTCGAGAAAGCCCGGGCGGCCGACGACGGCATGAAGGAAGCGCACTTGTTAGGCGACTACGATCTCGCCGGCGGCTACACCTCGGCCGCGCGCGCCGCCGAGCTCGCCGACGGTCTCGGCTTCGAGCCCTCGGACATCGAGCGGCCGGTGAAGGTGCTGTCGGGCGGTTTGCAGATGCGCGCCAACATGGCGCGCGCCCTCATGTCGCGCGCCGACGTGCTCATGCTCGACGAGCCGACCAACCACCTGGATCTCGACGCGGTGTTGTGGCTCGAGCACTGGCTGCAGCGATTTCCGGGCACACTGCTGCTGGTCTCGCACGACCGCGAGTTCCTCGACGACATCGTCAATCGCATCGTGAATCTCGAGAACGGTGCGCTCACCCACTGGACGGGCAACTACACGGATTTCCAGCGCCAGCACGCCGCCAGCATCCAGCAGTCGGCGGCCATGGCCGCGCGCCAGGCTCGCGAGACTGCGCGGTTGCACTCTTTCATCGACCGCTTCCGCGCGCAGGCCAGCAAGGCGCGCCAGGTACAGAGCCGCATCAAGGCGCTCTCGAAGCTCGAAACCATCACCACCTACCAGGAGCTCGACACCTTCGAGTGGGAATTCGCCGCCGCTAACAAACTGCCCCAGCCGCTGGTCACGCTCGACCGTGCCGCCGCGGGCTACGGCGAACGCGTGGTCATCTCGGGTGTCGGGCGCTCGGTAAATCCGGGGGAGCGCATCGGCATTCTCGGGCGCAATGGCGCGGGCAAGTCGACGCTCATGAAACTCATCTCGGGCGCCTTGCCACCGACGGGCGGCGATCGCGTGGCCTCGCCTGACCTCATCGTCGGCAATTTTGCGCAGCTCGAGGTCGATCGTCTCGACTCCCGCGACACCGCGCTGGTCGCGTTGACCAACCGCATCGATGAGATCGGTGCCCGCTCGCAGTGGGATGAACAGCGCCGCCGCAATCATCTCGGTGGCTTTGGCTTTCGTGGCGACCGGGTGTTCGAGCCGGTGGTGCATTTTTCGGGCGGCGAACGTGCACGGCTGGCGCTCGCCATCCTCGTGGCCGAGCGGCCCAACCTGTTGCTGCTCGACGAGCCCACCAACCATCTCGACTTCGAGATGCGCCATTCGCTGATCACCGCGCTGCAGGATTTTGCCGGCGCGGTCATCGTCGTGTCGCACGATCGTGGACTGCTGCGCAGCGTCTGCGATCAGTTCTGGCTGGTGGCTGATGGCGCCGTGACCGACTTCGAGGGAGACCTCGAGGACTACTCCAACTGGCTCGAAAAACGCGGCAGCACTGCTTCGACGCCGTCGGTGCCCAAACCCCGCGGCGAAGAAAAAGGCCGCGGCCAGAAACGCAAGGACACCGATGGCCGCAAGGAACGGGAGCCCAAGCGCCAGGAGATCAAGTCCGTCGAGTCGTCCCTCGAAAAGCTCGGCCAGGAGCGCGCCAGACTCGAGAAAGAACTCGCCGGACTCGACTACAACCGTGACCCTGCACACGCGCGCAAGGTCACGGAACGCCACGCAGCTCTCATTCGTGAAGTCGAGTTGTTGGAGACACGCTGGCTGGAGCTCTCCGAGCGGCTAGAATCGCTGAATGGCTGAAGAGCCTGACGAGACACCTATCGACCCGTCCCCCCCACCGACGGAGCCGCCTCGCAAGCGGCGCCTGGGACGGCTGTTTTTTTATGGTTTTCTCGTGCTCTGGCTCATGGTCGCGCTCTGGAATCTCTTCAAACCGCTGCCCGAAGGCGTCAGCGTGCGCGGCGAGATCGTCGACACGCCGCTGACCCAGCTGCGTTTCCTGGCGGATGTGACGGGTGCCGACGTTTTCGGCGCGCCGGTGGCGCGTCAGCAGATCTTCGATGCGGTGCTCGCGCTGATCGGCGAGGCACGTGAATACCTGGTGCTCGACTTCTTCCTGTTCAACAGCCAGCGCGGCGCCACCATCGACGCCAAACCTCACCGCGAATTGTCGGCCGAGCTGCGCGACGCATTGCTGGCACGCAAGCGCGCGATGCCGCAGCTGCACATCCTGGTGATCGCCGATCCCATCAACGACGTGTACGGCGGTCTGCCGTCACACGATCTGGCGGCGCTGCGTGACGCAGGCATCGAAGTAGTGACTGTCGACCTCGACTCGCTGCGCGATTCGAACCCTATCTACTCCGCTTTCTGGCGGCTGACCATGAGCTGGTGGTCGGGCGACGGGTCCGGGGACGCCAACCTGCCGAACCCCCTCGATGCCGGCCCCGAACGCGTCAGCTTCGGCGCCTGGGCGCGGCTGCTCAATTTCAAGGCCAACCATCGCAAGGTGATCATCGGCGACGATGGCAAGGGCGGGATCACCGGGATTGTCACGTCCGCCAACGCGCACGATGCCAGCAGCCTGCATTCGAACGTCGGGCTCAGGCTGTCGGGGACCGCGCTGTCGCCGCTGCTGGATAGCGAGCTGGCGTTGGCCAACGATGCCGGCTGGAGACGCGCCTGGGAAATACCGGAGCCGAATGCGAACCCGACCGCTTCCCCCGAAGCCATGGCCCGAGTGCAGGTGCTCACCGAAGGCGAAATCGGCGCGGCGATCGCGCGCAACTTCGCCGGCGCGCGGGTCGGCGACAGCATCGACATCGCGATGTTCTATCTATCCGATCGCGATGTGATCCAGGCGCTGATCGACGCCGCCAAGCGCGGCGTGGGGGTTCGCGTACTGCTCGATCCCAACAAGGACGCCTTCGGCCGCGCCAAGAACGGAATCCCCAACCGCTCGGTGGCCACCGAACTCGCGGCGGCGTCCGACGGTGCGATCAAGGTGCGCTGGTTCCGCACGCACGGCGAACAATTCCACAGCAAGCTGATCGCCATGCGCACGGCGACGGAATTCTGGTTCACGCTCGGATCGGCCAATCTCACGCGGCGCAATCTCGAGAACTACAATCTCGAAGCCAATATCGCTGCGAGCGTGCCGCTGAATGCCGAAATCGCCACACAAATCAGCACGTGGTTCGAGTCGCTGTGGACCAATCGCGGCCCGCCGGAACTCGAGTACACCGCGGAGTTCGGCACCTATGCCGACCCGTCGCAGAGCACCTACTGGCTCTATCGCCTCATGGAAGCAACCGGCTTATCGACTTTCTGACGGCGGCTTTTCGGCCGCGAGTGTCTCCGCAACCGCGCGCCCGAGCTCGTCCATCGCCGTGCCCGTGGCCGTTGCGAATGCCGCGACCACCGCGTTGACGCGATCTTCACTGGCCACCGACGAACCGCCCGCTGTGAAACTCGCCAACAGCTCGCGATCACGGTGCCGCCCGAGTGTGCAGTCGAGCGCGACATGCGCGGTGGGACCCCGGCCGCCAGCACTGCCGCGGTCGGAGGTGTAGTCGGCCTCGAAGCGCCGCAAGGCGCAACGCAGGTCGTAGCGTGGGGCGAACGGCGACGTGTCGTCGAAAACCGCGGAGAACGAGCCGGTGGCGCGCAGCGAGTCGAGCATCACGCTCTCGACGAGATCGGGAGCCGGTGCAGCCCAGCGGGTGGCCGCGTAAAAATCGAAACGGCGGTCGCTGCGTAGCACCGCGATGCGGTCAGAATCGAGGCCTGGTCCGGCTTCCGGACGCTGCAACAACACACTGCCGGCACCTGCGGCTGTCGCCGAGGCCGTGGCTGGCGGCAGGCGCAGCACATACGCCTGAGGCGCTTCGATGCTGCTTTCGAACACTCCGCTGCAGGCGGTGAGCGTGAGCGCGACCGGGACGATCGCCAGAAGTCGCATCATCGGGGTATCTCCACGCCCTGGTAGCTCGGCTCGTACAACAACTGGGAGGGGTCGGCCTTGAGACTGCGCGAGAGCTCGCGGAACTCCTGCGCGGCGCTGCGGCTGTCGCGCATGAGCCGTTCGATCTCCGGCAGGCTGTCGCGCAGGAACAGGCCGAGATCTTCACGATGGTCGGTCATGAGTCGATCCAGGTTCGCCGTGGTCTTCGCGAGGTTTTCCGAAATCGCACGGATTCGTTCCGAGGCGGTGGCGAGATCAGGGCCTGAAGTTTCGATGAGCTGGCGGACCCCGGAGGCTGCGACGCGCACGTCGGCGAGCGTGGCCCGAAGATCCGCGACGACCACGGCCGCGTCGCGCATGGCGCCCGGCACCGAGGCCGACGCCAGCTCGATGTTCTGCATGGTCTTCGAGAAAGCCTTGATGTTCTCGTCGGACAGCACGCGTGCCGCCCGATCGACGACTACGGTGGCGCGACCCACGAGGTCGGGAAGGCTGGCAAGAAGCCGGTCGAAGTTGGACTGTACCGAATCGATGACCGGGTATTTCTCGCTGGGTACCGAGGCCATGACTCGCTTCGCACTCGCGTTCGCCAGCAGGTCGATGTAGAGCAGCCCGGTGACGCCCTGCATCGACAGCGACGCCAGCGTGTCCTTGGACACCGGCGCTGTGGAGTCGATGTCGGCGATGATTTGAACGCGATCGGAAGCCCGCGTGTCGATCTTGATCGCGACCACGCGTCCCACGTCGACACCCAGGTAGCGCACGGTGCTGCCGCGGTTGAGTCCGGATACGCTGCCTTCGAAGTAGATCTCGTAGCGCCTGTAGTCGCGTGCGTCGGCGCTGCCCGCGTACCAGTAGACGAACAGCCCCCCCATCGTCACCACGAGCAGCACGAAGGCTCCCACCGCTGTGTAGTTAGCGTCACGTTCCATGAGTGCCGAAGCGCTGCGCGCGCTCTCCGTGGAAATAAGCCTGGATCCAGGGGTGGGGGTTGCGCGTGATGGCTTCTAGCGTGTCGCTGGTCATCTTGCGGTCGATAATCACCCCGACACGATTACAGGTTCTGAAGATCGTGTCGAGGTCGTGAGTGATCATGATCACTGTGAGCCCGAGCTGCTGGCGCAGATCCATGAGCAGTTCGTCGAAGGCGGCGGCGCTGATGGGATCGAGACCGGCCGTAGGCTCATCGAGCATGAGCAGGTGTGGATCGAGTGCCAGTGCGCGGGCCAATGCAGCACGCTTGATCATGCCGCCCGACAGCTGCGCGGGATACTTGCGCGCAGCCTCGTCTGACAGGCCGACCAGCCGCACTTTCAGCAGCGCCAGTTCCTCCAGCGCGCGCGGCGACAGTTGCAGGTGTTCGAGCATCGGCAGCTGTACGTTTTGCAGCACCGTGAGCGAGGAGAACAGTGCGCCCTGCTGGAAGGTGACGCCGTAGGTAGCCTTGATGCTCTTCAACTCGGCGGTGGACAACTGGGTGAGATCCCGGCCCATCATCGTCACGCGGCCAGCGCGGGGCCGCTGCAGGCCGAGGATGGACCTGAGCAGCACCGACTTGCCGGATCCGGAGCCACCGACGATTCCGAACACCTCGCCTTGCTCGACGGTCATATCGAGGTGGTCGTGCACCACCTGCGAACCGAAGCGGTTCACGAGTCCGCTGACTTCGATGAGCGGTTCAGCCATCAGATGTCCAGCTGCCAGAAGGCGATGGCGAACATCGCATTGGCAAAAATTACCAGGAAGATAGATTGCACGACGGCGACGGTAGTGAGTCGTCCGAGCTCGCGTGAGGAGTCGCGCACCTGCAAGCCCCGGTACGTGCCGGAAAGTGCGATCAGCAGGCCGAAGACCGGCGCCTTGATGATGCCCACCCAGAACGTGGTCGGCGCGATGGCGTCCTGGACCCGCTCGAGATACAGCACCAGTGGCATGTCGAGCAGCCACTTGCACAGCAGTGCGCCGCCGGTAAGCCCGATGCCATCCGCGATCACCGCGAGCAGCGGCATGGCGATGACCAGACCGATGACGCGCGGCAGGATCAGGACCTCGTGCGGCTCGACGCCGATGGCGTGCAGGGCGTCGACTTCCTCGTTGAGCTTCATCGCGCCGATCTCGGCGGCGAAGGCGCTGCCCGAGCGGCCGGCAACGATGATCGCGGTGAGCAGAACGCCGAGCTCGCGCAACACGCCCACGGTGACGATATCAACCACGAAGATTTCCGCGCCGTATTCGCGGGCCTGCTGGGCCGCGATGTAGGCAATGATCAGCGTGATGAGAAACGCGATCAGGGAAACGATGGGAATTGCGGTGATGCCGGTCTCGTAGACGTGCCGTGCAATCGATGCCGGACGCAGTCGCCGCCAGCTGGTGCAAGCGCGCAGGAAGGTCATCGTCGCCCGACCCATGAAGTCGAGCGCCAGTTTCAAGGCCAGCACGCGCCGCGTAGCGATTCGGCCGATCGCGCTCACCGGCTCGAAGGTCGATTCGGACGACGATGCCGGTGTGGCGTGCACCTTGCCCGCCAGCGTGGAATCGATCAGTTCGAGCTGGCCGGGTCGCGCTCCGGCGAACTCGACGGTCGTGCCGGCATCCTCGGCCGTTTTCAGCCACCCGCGAAGTGCCCAGGCTCCCGCGAGATCCAGTTCGAGAGACTCCGGCACCGTGACTCGAAGCACGCGAGCATCCGCGAGTGGAACCGCAGCGAGCTCCGCGTCGATGGCGGGCAGGTCGGTTCCGCGCCAGCTTCCGGCTAGTTCGACTTCGAGTTTGTCGCCGTCACGCTGCGCGCTGAGGTGCATGTCGGGCGCGAGTGTAACCCGCGCCCGACGTGCTGCTCATCATTACGCCTAGTTGTCGTCGCGATAGCGGCGAATGCGGATCGCCACGAAGATCATGGCGGCGGCGGCCAGCACTCCAGCCCAGGTCTCGTAGTGCGTGAATACCGCGCTGACGGATTTCACCACCTGGCCAAGCGTCACGAACCCTTCGTTCTCATCGCCAAACATCCGGCCCGCGCTCGCTTCCAGGATCTGGAACATGCCGATGAAGCGCCGGCCCAGGAAGCGACCCACGTGGTTCGACTGATGGAGCAGTCCTTCGATGGCAAGGATCGCCACCGGCGGCAGCACCGCCCACAGGAAGGCGTTACGGCGCGCCCACACCGACACCACCATGAGATAGCTCAGTATCGGCAGGTACCAGAGGATGGCGGACACGAGCAACAACAGGAAAGAGGCCTGGATCTTGAGCCACGTGGCCCCATCCCAGGCCATCAGCGCATCACCGAGAATCGAGTCGCTGAAACGTATCGACCAGACGCCGGCGAACAAGACCTGCAGGACCGAGCTGACGAGCAGCACGAACACGGGCGTGACCACCGCGGCGGTGAACAGTTTCGAGAGAACCACGGCGGTGTCGGACACCGGCAGCGATTTCCAGAACAGGATGCTGCGGTCCTTGCGCTCGGCGAGCAGCGAATCCAGTAGATAGAAGAACAGCACGATGATCATCGTGAACGTCAGGATGGCGGTAAACGTCGACAGCGTGATCGCGTAGATGATCTGCTTCTTGCTCAACGGCGCGGTCGCCATGGCGTTGCGGATGTTCTCGCGGTCCTGGGCGGACATGTGGGCGCCGACGTCGGAATCCCAGCCAAGCGAGACGTCGTTGCCGTTGCCTACGTGGATGCCGCCGAACGCGGAGATGATGAGGATGACGCCGGCGACCACCAGCGGCGCAATCCACAGCGAGCGGTTTTCCCAGACCTCGCGGCGAATGAGCCAGATCATGTTGTTCATGCGGCCTCCTTCGAAGCCGGTGACGGCGCGGTGCCGACCGGCTGCATCATGGCGACGAACAGGTCGGCCACCGACGGCGCGCGTACTTCGCCGAGCGCACCGAGGTCGACCGGATCGCGGCCATCGAACAGCATCGCGACGCGCCCGAAGATCTCGCGCTCCCAGAAGGGCTTGAGTGCACGCGCGCGCTCGACATTGCCGGCGGCGGGAATCAACTGGGCGAAGCGCTCGCCGAGAGTCTCCATCGGCGAATTCAGCACGATCTTCCCGTGTTCGATGAACAGCACGTCGGTGAGGATATTTTCAATCTCTTCGACCTGGTGCGTGGTCACGAGAATGGTCCGCTCCTTGTTGAAGTAGTCGTTCAGCAGGTTGTCGTAGAACGAGCGGCGGAACAGCAGGTCGAGGCCCAGCGTGGGTTCGTCGAGCACCAGCAGCTTGGCGTCGATGGCGAGGATCAGCGCCAGGTGGAGCTGCGTGACCATGCCCTTGGAGAGCTGGCGCACCTTGCTCGTCATCTTGATGTCGGTTTTGGCGAGGAATTCCTCGGCGCGCTTGCGATCGAAGCGTGGATGCACACCGGCGACGAAGTCCACGGCCTGCGAAACCTTGATCCAGCGCGGCAGCACTGCCACGTCGGCGATGAAACAGACTTCTTCCATGAGCGCGTCGCGTTCGGTGCGCGGATCTCGTCCCAGCACCTTGA
>Ga0207683_10003390_pt1 | contig 13894 bp, 12 predicted proteins | sample KBSM73metaG_FD_184333 | JGI IMG/M metagenome (GOLD analysis project Ga0207683, IMG submission 184333) | Miscanthus rhizosphere microbial communities from Kellogg Biological Station, Michigan, USA - KBS M7-3 metaG (SPAdes) (version 2) | ecosystem: Host-associated > Plants > Roots > Rhizosphere >...
AGGAGGCTATTGTAAGCCACATCTTGAATCACTGCATGTTTGAAGATATAGGCCTCCTAAATCAGTTGGGGATCGGGCCAATACCAACGGCATTTGATCGAATCAAAACTGAGCGAGCGCAGGAAGGTCGAGAAGCACTGTTTCACGGCGGCGAACGTTTTATTAACGGCAAACTGTTTGCGCAGATAAGTCTTCCCTTTCAACCACAAGTCTTCGAGGGGATTTTGCTCCGGGGCATTGGGAGCAAATAACATACACGTGATTCTCCAGTCTGTTTCCCCTAAGCCCGCATTCTCTTGAGCGAGAAAGCTTTGCATGTCGTGTCCGCGATGGTAACTTGCCCCATCCCACAACAAGAGTAACTTTTTGTCAGGGTAGAGGGATTGACACCACTGCAGGTACGCTACCGTGCTCGCCCCATCCCCGACCGGTCGCTCCTGGAGTACTCGATCGCCGACTCGCTGAAGGCGCACGTCCCGTTCGTCGTCACCTTTGCGACGCCGCGCTTCTGCACGAGCCGGACCTGTGGGCCGGTCGTGGACGTCGTCGACTACGTTCGTCGCAAGCTCGCCGGCAGGGGAGTGCGCTTCATCCACGTCGAGGTGTTCACGAAGAACCGACCCGCGCTCGGCTACAACCGCTGGATGCGTCAGTGGCGCCTACAGTCGGAGCCGTGGACGTTCCTGGTCGGCCGGAACGGTCGGGTCGAGGCCAAGTTCGAGGGCTCGGTCTCCGCTGCTGAGCTGGAAGCTGCGATCCGGCGCTTGCTCTTGTAGATCGTCGAGCGGCGCTCTCGTCGATGCGCCGATCGAAAAGGGTTCTTGAGGCTATGGACGAACTGAGTGGCAGTTTCTCGCTGAAAGTGCGCAGCACTTTCAGCGACTCAGCTCCTCCTCTCCCCTGACAGGGCGGCGGCTTCTTGCCGCCGCCTTTTTGTTCAAGCGGATGGCAAGGGGGCCGAGGCGTCGCTTGCGATGCCGATCTGGAGGCCATGGCGGATTTGCCGCCAGGGCCGTTTCATCCCAGTTGCAACGGAGCGCAGAAGAGATTCGAGGGTCCGTTACGGGGAATAACCCGAACCGCTGAAACGTCTGTGGACGAAAGGGAGACAGATCCCTACAGTTCCGCGGAACCGAAACGAGGCACCCCATGGATCTCGAAGCCGCCAGCGTCAAGCTCACCGACCTCGCGTCCTGCGGGGGTTGCGCAGCCAAGTACTCGGCCGCGCGCCTCGAGCAGCTGCTCGAGGGCTTCGTTCCGGTCGAGGCCGAGAACCTGCTGGTCGGGCTTGCGCCCGCGGACGACGCAGCCGTCTATCGGCTCGACGACGAGCGCGCGCTGATCTTCACACTCGACTTCTTCCCGCCGGTGGTCGACGACCCTGCCGACTACGGGGCGATCGCCGCCACGAACGCGCTCAACGACGTCTTTGCGATGGGCGGCGTCCCGCTGCTTGCGCTCTCGATCGCGGCCTTCCCGGAGGAGCTGCCGACCGAAATCCTTGCGCACATCTTCGCCGCCGCGGACGAGCAGGTCCGAGCGTCGGGCGCGCTGCTTGCCGGCGGGCACACGATCCGCGACGCCGAACCGAAGTACGGGCTCGCTGTCGTGGGCACCGTGCATCCTGAGGCGATCTGGCACAAGAACGGGGCCCGGCCGGGAGACGCACTTTTCCTGACCAAGCCGCTTGGCACCGGGCTGATCATGTCGGGGCACAAGACAGGGCTGACCGGCTCCCAACCGCTCGAGCGCGCCGTCCAGTGGATGCGCACGCTGAACAAGGACGCAGCCGAGCTGCTCCGCTCGAGAACGCCCGGCGCGGTAACGGATGTGACCGGCTTCGGGCTCTTCGGCCATGCGCACGAGGTGGCGGACCGAAGCGGCGTGCGGCTCGTCCTCGAATGGGAGCGGTTGCCGGCGATCGACGGCGCATTGGATCTCGCCCGCAAGGACGTGCGCACGAGTGGCGACCCGCGAAACCGCGACTTCGCAGCCGCGCATGTGACGCTCGACCGGACGCCGGAGGCGATCGTAGCGCTCGGATTCGATCCTCAAACAGCCGGCGGGCTGCTGATCTCGCTGCCGTCCGAGCAGGGGCCTGCGCTCGAAGCCGAGTTCGAAGCGCACAAGCTCTTCATCCGTAGGATCGGCCGGGTCGAGGAGGGCTCCGGAGTACTGGTCCAGTGAGCCGCCGTGGGATGATCCACGGCCGGTTTCAGCCCTTCCACAACGGCCACCTCGAGTACCTGCGTGGCGCGGCCGAGCGCTCCGACGAGGTGTGGATCGGGATCACGAACCCCGACCCCGAACGCATCAAGCCAGAGGCCAGCGACCCGCTTCGTCACCTACCCGAGTCGAACCCATTCTCGTACTCCGAGCGGCTGCTGATGGTGAAGGCCGCGGCGGCCGACGTGGGACTCGAGCCAGGCGCCGTCCACGTGATCCCCTTTCCGGTCAACGAGCCTGAGCTCTGGCCCGCGTACGTGCCCGAAGGCGCCACACAGTATTTGCGCCTCTTCTCCGACTGGGGCGGGACGAAGCTCGAGCGTTTGCGCGCGGCGGGCTATGAGGTTGTGATTCTCGACGAGGGCGCCGAGAAGCAAATTTCCGGTGCAGACGTCCGCGAGGCTTTGCGCGAGGGCGGCGACTGGGAGTCGCTGGTGCCTTCAGGCGTCGCAAGAATCATCCATCAGTTTTATGACTCGCCGAACGTAAAAACGTTGTAAGTGCCCGAACAACTTTTCGGCTGCGGCCCCGTTTTAACAACTGCCGCAAACGAGAAGGGGTAGGTGAGTCATGCAAAAGCTCTTCATCCCATTGCTCGCAGTCGCTGCGCTGGCGGTCGGCGCCACACCGGCCATGCCGGCCACGACCGCGACGGCAACAGTTCAGATCAAGCGAGCTTCATTCGTCCCGACGACCGCGAAGATCAAGACGGGCGACACCGTCAAGTGGGTCAACACGGACACGCAGAACCACCAGGTTGTGTCCAACAACGGCTCGTTCGTCTCACCGATCCTCGGACCCGGTAAGACGTACTCGCATCGTTTCACCGCCGCGGGAACCTACCGCTACCACGACGGCCTAAGTCCGGCGGTCAAGGGCGCGGTCAGCGTGACGGGCCCGCCGCCGGCGGTGACGGCCGGCGTCTCGCTGCCGATCGTCGTCTACGGGCAGTCGGTCTCACTCTCGGGCACCGTCTCCAACGGCAACGCCAACGAGCAGGTGACCGTGTACCAGCAGCCATATCCACAGGCTTCGTTCGCTCAGCTGACGACCGTTCTGACGACCACCAACGGGGCCTGGAATCTCGTGCTGACCCCGTCGCCGAAGATCTTTACGAACTATCAGGCGAAGTGGAACGGCCGCACGAGCGTCACAGTCGGCGTCCAGGTTCGCCCCCGGATCAGGCTCAGTCAGCGGAACGGCAGGTTCCTGACGATTGTCCAGTCCGGCGTCTCGCACGCAGGCCGGTCCGTCCAAGTTCAGCGGCTTTCCCGTTTCGGCCAGTGGGTGACGCTGAAGAAGGTCCGGCTCGGCGGCCAGTCGAGTGCCGTCTTCCGGCTCCGGCTGCCGAAGGGCAAGTCTCACATTCGTGTCGCCATGTCGGTTAACCAGGCCGGCGGCGGGTATCTCGCCGGGTTCAGCCCGACGATCACGGTTCGGCGCCGCTAGGGGTCAGTGGCGCCGGAGTGCCACGGAGGGCGGCCTCATGTGCCGCCCTCTGTGCGTCTTCCACTCTCTCGCACACCACGGCCGGGTTTGAAACGGCCGCACACGCAAAACGCAAAGCCCTCACGGCCCGTCGTTTAGCCTGCGCGCGTGCTCCCGATCGTCCTCGTCTTGCTCGACGGGCTCGGCGACCGCGCTCACGACGCTCTCGGCGGAAGGACGGCGGGCGAGGCGGCGACGACGCCGAGTCTCGACGCGCTCGCGGGCAGCGGGTCGTGCGGGCTTCTGTACGGCGTCGGGCCGGGCCGCGCGCCTTCGAGTGAGGTCGCGCACTGGGCGATGCTCGGCTACCGGCCGGACGAATTTCCGGGCCGCGCTGTCTTCGAAGCGCTCGGGCGTGGGCAGGAGGTCGGCCAAGAGCAGGTGTTCGCTTACGCCGCTCTCCGTCCGGCTGAACGCCGAGACGACGGCTGGTGGCTGACCGGCCGCCCGGATCCGGAACGCGACGCTCGACTCGCCGCCGAGCTCGTCGCACGATGTGACCGGATCGAGCTCGAGGGGCTGATGTTCTCGCTCGAACACGTTTGGCGCGGCGAATCGGTACTCCGGATCTCGGGAGGCGCCGACGAGCGCGTGACCGATACCGACGCATTCTTCCGTGACCGCCACCCGGTCTTACGGCCGCGTGCGCTAGTCGCTGAGGCCGACCGTACGGCTCTCGCCTGTGAAAGGTGGAGCCGCGAGGTGATGAAGCGCCTCGAGGGCGAGCGCTTCAACGTGATCACGCTCAAGTGGTTCGGCCGGCCTCACCGGCTGCCGAGCTTTCGCGAACGCCACGGGCTCTCGGGGAGCTTCGCGGCCGAGTCGGCCTTTCTCCGGGGCCTCGGACGCTGCCTCGGGCTCGAGCCGATCGAGGCAAAGCTCGACCTCGGCCTGGTCGCGGAGCGCCTGGACGCGGGGGACACGTTCGTTTACGCCCACGACAAGCGCGTCGACGAGGCCGGTCACACCAAGGACCCGGAGCAGAAGCGGCGCGCGATCGAGGAGGTCGACGCCCAGCTGTCGGCCTTGCCGACCGACCGGGCGATTGTCTGCGTCACCGGCGACCACGCGACGCCGGCGTCTCCGGACGTCATCCACTCCGGCGACCCGGTGCCGCTTCTGGTTGCGGGACCGGGCGTCAGAGCGGACGCCGTCACGCGCTTCGGCGAGCTCGACTGTGCAGCCGGCATCCTCGGGCAGCTACGTGGGCCCGACCTGATGCCGGTGTTGCTGAATGCCGCCGACCGCCCGCTCTTTCTCGGCTCGCGCCCGACGCCGGTCGACGGCGCGGACGGCTACCCCTCGAGAGACCTGCTCGAGCCGCTCATTTGATCCCGATCCGCATCCGGTAGCAGAGCAGCTGCCGCCAGGTACGGTCGCCGAGCACCCGATTCGCGGTCTCGCTGAGGCGCTCGAAAGCCTCGCCGACCTCAGTAGCACTGGAGAGCTCGGGTGGCCCGCCGATGCTCTGGGCCAGTCCGATCGTCCGTTCGGCATCGGTCTCGCGCCGGCCACTGGCGACCAGTTCGCGGGTGTAGCGAAAGCGGCCGCTGGCACGAATCTCGTCGAGATGCCGCTCTTTCGGCCAGCGCGCTGCACCGGCTGGCACTTCCAGCCAGTGCCGCTGCTCCCGACGAGCCTGCATGAGGTCGGCGAAGGCCGCGTCGACCTCGGGCTCCGTGTAGGGCGGGACGTCGTAGTCGCACGCCGCGAAGACTCCTCCGACCCGCAGGATCCGCGCCGCCTCGGCGAGCACCGGCTGCGGCTCCATCCAGTGGAATGACTGGAAGCTCGTGACGAGATCCGCGCCGCCGTCCGGTAGGCCCGTCTCCGCGCCGTAGGCCTCGACATAGCGGACGTTCGGTTCCCCCGTGACTGCCCGCGCGCGCTCGATCATCCGCGGGTTCGGCTCGACGCCGACGACTTCATCCGCCCGCTCGGCCCAGGCTCGGGTTGCAAGGCCGGTGCCGCAGCCGAGGTCGACGACAAGACGCGGCCGGTCGACACCGGCGACGAACGTCAGGGCATCGAGGACCTCGCGCGGAGGCGAGGGGCGGTAGTGGTCGTAGACGTTTGCGAACCCCTCCTCCAGGTAGCCCGAACGTCCGATCAGCTCTTGCGAGAACGACGACATGGAACGGTGATCGTAGAGCGACGGTAGGCTGATTCGCGTGCACGTCGAGTCGACGTCGGCGGCGCGCCGGGCGCGCTCGTTCGCGCTCCAGCCGGTCTGGTTCCTGCGGCTCGCCGCCGTCGAGCTCTTCGCGCTCTGGCTGATCGTCGCGACGGGCGCGGCCGTCCGCTTGACGAGCTCGGGCCTGGGCTGTCGCCACTGGCCGGGCTGCGAGGCCGGCCATCCGCTGCCCGAGAAGGACTACCACGCCTACATCGAGTTCGGGAACCGGGTCGTGGGCGGCGTCACGATCCTGATCACGCTGCTCGTCGCCTTGGCGGCGCTCTGGACGCCGCTCGGGCGCCGCGGAAAACAGCTCGCCGGTGCGCTCTTCGTCGGAACACTGGCGCAGGCGCCGCTCGGCTATCTCGCGGTCAAGACCGACCTGCGCTGGCCGGTCGTGGCGGCCCACCTCCTGCTCTCGATGGTGCTGCTCGCCGGCGCGGTGGTACTCGTTTTCTTCGCTTCCGAGCTCATTCGCCGGCCGTCCGAGCCGCTCGTACCCCGGGAGTTGCGGCTCTACGGCATTGGTCTCGCGGTCGCCGGCCTTGCGCTCATTGTCAGCGGGGCGCTCGCCACCGCCGCAGGGCCGCACTCGGGCGGAGGGACGACCCAGGTGCATCGGCTGGCGCGGTTCGAGCCGGTTCTCTATGCGCATGCCGGTGTCGTTGCCGTCTTCGGCTGCTCGTTTCTGTTCCTGCTCGGTTACCTCGCGGCCCGCCGCTCGCGGGCGCCGCGACTGTTCGTGGCCGCGCTCGCCGTGCTCGCGGTCCTGCTGCTTCAGGTCGGCCTGGGTGAACTGCAGTACCGCCTCCACCTACCGTGGTACCTCGTGCTGCTTCACGTGGCGGTCGCGGCGAGCGCTTGGGCCGGAATCGTCGCCCTCGTGACGGCCTTCTGGCGCCCGCCCGCGTGGCTTGCCCCGAGCCCATCCTGACGCCGGCCCAGCTGGCACCTCGATAAACCGGATCAACGGCCGCGCCGGCAAAGCCGCCACGGCCTCTCAGCCGGCGTCGCAAGCGATGCCTCAGGCGTGCGTAGACTTCGAGGATGGAATCGGAGCTTCGGGTTTCAGCCCGGCCCGAGCTCACTCGGCCGGCTCTCATCGCTGCTTTTCGCGGCTGGAACGACGGTGCGCAGGCAGCCTCGCTCGCGGCCGGGTACCTGGCGCGGCTGTGGAGCGCCGATCAGATCGCGGACGTCGATCCCGAGGGCTTCTTCGACTTCCAGGCGACCCGCCCGCACGTCTCGCTTGTCGACGGCATCACCCGCCAGATCGACTGGCCGGAGACGGCCTTCTACCACGCGAAGCCGCGCCGGCTCGACCGCGACGTTCTGCTGCTGCTCGGGATCGAGCCGAACCTCCGCTGGCGAACGTTCACGGATCTTGTCGTCGGCCATGTTCAAGAGCTGGGGGTCGAGCTCGTCGTCACGCTCGGAGCGCTGCTTGCCGACGTGCCGCACACGCGACCGTCGCCGGTAACCGGCAGCGCCTCCGACGAGGCTCTTGTCAAGGAACTCGGTCTCTCGACCTCGCGATACGAGGGACCGACCGGGATCATCGGCGTGCTCCACGACGCCTGCAACAAGGCCGGAATCCCGTCCGCGAGCCTCTGGGCGGCCGTTCCGCACTACGTCTCGCTGACCCCGAGCCCTCGCGCTGCCTCGGCGCTTTGCGATCGCCTCGGCGGGCTGCTCGGGATCAAGGTCGACACGGCCGAGCTCGACGAGGCGGCCGAGACCTACGAGGAGCAGGTCAGCCAGGCGGTCGCCAGCGACGAGGAGACTGCCGCCTACGTCGAGGAGCTCGAGCATCGGGCGGACACGGCCGACCCGGTCGAGGAGGAGATCGACCTTCCCTCCGGCGATGCGCTCGCGGCCGAGCTGACGCGTTACCTACGCGAGCGCGAGGCCGGCAACGGAGAATCCGGCCCACGCGGGCCGGCCGGCTAGAGCTCGTCGAGCGCGCCCTAGCGGGAGCCCGGGCGTCCTCCAGTCGGCGACGCCTCAGCCGAACGTAAACGAGTAGACCGAAACGCCGGGCGTGAACCTGAGGCGGAGCTGCGCGTCCAGGAGTGCTGGCCAGCTCACGACCGTGTAAAGGCGGCTGATTCCTCTGACGGCGATCGGCGGCTGCTCATGGCCGTCGACCAAGACGTCGACCCGGCCGCGGCCGCCCATCACGAGGTAGACGTCCTTGGCGTGGAAGTGCAGCGCCAGTTCCGCATTCCGAACCGCGGTGGTGTGCTCGGGACCAAGGTTCCAACGGCCCGACAGCGCCCACCCGTTCTGGGTCACGTTCTTCGGCGCCGAGTAGTCGGCGGGGCGTTGCGAGACAGGCTTGGAGCCGACATAGCCGGCGAGCTGGTGGTCGTAGCCAAGGTAGGTCTCCGGTGTGGTCAGCTCGGTTGGGGTCATGTCGGCCAGCTCGGCCTTCGCGGCTCCCGGTTCCCCGAGCAGCTCCCGGATCTGGTTCTCCGTCCGTCCGTACTCACCCTCGCCGAAGTGCTCGTTGCGAATGTCCCCACGCTTGTCGATCAAGTACTCGGCCGGCCAGTACTGGTTTTGGTACGCGTTCCAGGTCTTGTACTTCGGATCAAGCGCGACCGGCCAGCTGACGCCGAGCTGTTTCGTCGCCTCACTGACGTTGCGCGGAACTGACTCGAAGCCAAACTCGGGCGTGTGAACGCCGACGATCTCGAGGCCGGCCGGGTGGTACTCCTTCCACCAAGCCTTCAAGTGCGGCAGCGTTCTCAGGCAGTTGATGCATGAGTAGGTCCAGAAGTCGACCAGGACGACCTTGCCGCGAAGCTGCCGGATCGTCACCGGCTTCGAGTTGAACCAGTCGCTGATGCCTGTGAAGTCGGGCGCTGGGCCGAAGTTCTTGAGCTTGCTCGACTCGTGGTGGCAGCTTCCGTTCAGCCGTTTTTCAACCGCGCAGCTGGTCTGGATTCGGTCGGCGAAGCTCCAGGAGCCGATGTTGGCGAGCGAGCGATCGACGTGGAACGTGATCAGGAGCGCGGTCACGGCGATCAAGGCACCGAGACCTGCGCGAACCTGGACGGCGTGGGCCCGAAAGAGGCGCAACCCGCCCGAGGCGCGCCGTCCGCCGTAGGCGACAGCCAGCATCGGCAGCGCGATACCGATTGCGTAGGCGAACGCGATCGCGTAGCGCTCCCCGCGGCCGACACTCGCGGAGCCCGTGATGATCGACGCAAGAATCAGGCCACCGCAGGGCACAAACACCAGCCCAAGCGCTAGGCCAAGCACGAATCCGCCGCCGAGATCGCCGCTCGGCCGGCGGCTGAAGCGTGCGAGCGGGCGCTCGATTGCCTGGCCCAGGCGAGGAATGAGCAGCGTCGCGGCGACGACGAAGAGCAATGCGATGGAGATGTTCCGCAGCAGATCCTGGGGGAGGTGAAGCTGCCGAAGCAGCCACGAGACAAGGAGCAGGGAGCCGACGAAACCGACGACGACGCCGGCGATGATTGCCGGCGGGCGCCGCTTGCCGCCGCTCGCACCGCCCGCGAAGACGATCGGCAAGACGGGAAACGCGCAGGGTGAGACCGCGGTAAGGACCCCGACGAGAAAGGCGACCCCGAGTAGGAGAGCCACTGGCTTATGGTCCTTCGTTGAAGCCGGGCGTTACGGTTCTTGCGAAGGCGCGGGCGCGGGTGCAGGTGCAGGCTCTGGATTGAGCGGGTCGTCAGCCGGCTTGTCGTCCTGCACCGCCTGCGGCTGGCCGTTCTGCGCCTGCTGCTGAGCGGCCTGCGACTTCTTCTTACGGCGTCTGCGTCGGCGGCGCGAACGCCCGCTCGGCTGCTTCGGCGCGGGCAGATTCTCGGCAAGCCCGTGCGCGACCTCCTGCAAGGTGCCGAGCTGCTCGCGGGCGGCGTCGATCAACTGGTTGGCGCGCGGGGTGTAGCCCTCCGCGGAGGCGAGCAGCGCCGCACCGACCTCGAGCGGCTGCTCTCGCGCCGCGTTGACAAGCTTCGCCGCGTTCTCCTCGTGCCGGTGTCCGCGAGAGTTGGCGAGCGCTCCGAGCAGGCGCTTGGCTTCGGGGAACTCGGCGCTCGCCCGGCGGTCCTGCACCTTGCGGGTGGCGCGGGCGAGCCGCCAGATCCAGCGGGCGAGGATCTGGTCGGGAGCGTCGGCTTTGCCCTCGCCGATCGCGCGCAGGAGGATGCGGACGCCCTGGACGCGGTCCTTCTCCCAGGTGGGCGCCTGGGTGACCAGCGTGACGAGGTCGTCGAAGTCGGCGCGCTCGACCACCATCGAGACCCGGTCGGCGAGCGCCGTCATCCGCAGCCGCCGGTTCGGATTCTCGGCGGCGCACGTCGCGAGGAAGGTCTCGAGCGCGCCCCTGGAGGCGCCGCCCTCGGTGAACTTCTTTGCGAACTCGACCCGCTCGTCGAAGCGGACGTTGCGTCCGGCGATGGTCGCCCAGTAGCGCTGCTCGTCCTCGTCGAGGAACCGAGGGTCGATCCGCTGCCACTCGCGCGTGATCACCCCGAGCCGGCGCTTCACGTCGGCGGTGACCGGCACGAGCCAGGGCGCCGGCGAGAGCTTCCGGCGGGCCCGCCGCTGCTGACGCCGGCGCGGCGCAGGCGTCACCCGTGCGCCCTCACGGTAGAAGTCGGAGTCGAGCAGGCTGTGGAGCGAGACCACGCGCTCGTTGTGCGTCGCCGCCTTGGGGACGAAGTCGACGACGACCCCGGCTTCCTTGCGCGGGTGCATCCGCATGATCCGCCCGATCCGCTGCTGGTAGACCCGCTTGCTCGCCGTCGGCGCCAGATGCATACAGACGGTCGCGCGCGGCGAGTTCCAGCCCTCCGCGAGCAGCATCGCGTTGATCAGGACGTCGATCTCGCCCCGCTCGTAGGCGGCGAGAATCTCGGCCAGCTTGACCGGCGGCGTTCGGCCGCTGACCGCCTCGGCCTTCAGGCCCGCGGCCCGGAACTCCTTCGCCAGGTTGTAGGCGTGCTCGACGCCGGCCGCGTAGACGATCCCGGGCGTCGAGTCGAAGCGGTCCCGATAGAGGCTCGCGGCGGCCTGGTTCAGGGCCTGGTGGTCGAGGGCTTGCGCCAGGGCGCGCTCCTCGAAGTCGCCGCCGACGATCGGGACGGTGTGAATCGCAGCCGCGGGTGGGACACGCAGCGAGCGCAGTGGCGCGATCAACCCGCGCCGGGCCGCGTCGGCGAGCGGCAGGTCATCCACCGAGGCCGGGAAGACGTCGGAGACCTGCTTCGCGATCAGCTGCTCCGTCGCGGTCATGCCGATGTAGATCGGGTTCGTGAAGCTGCGGATCGCCGCACTCGTCTTCTCGCCGAGCGCCGTGTGAGCCTCGTCCGCGATCACGAGGTGGTACGCCTCCGGGTTCAGGTCGCCCCAGTGGCGCGCGAACCAGGCGTAGGTCTGGATCGTGAGCGGGTTGGGCTTTGGGGGTTTCTGGCCGCGCCCGACTGCATCGACGATCCGGTCGCCGTAGCCCTCGGCGGTCAGGTCGCGGTTGAACTGGGAGACGAGCAGGCGCCGGTGGGTGAGGATGAGGACGCCGAGCGTGCGCGCGGCCTCGACGAACCCGGCGGCGGCGATCGTCTTGCCCGACGCGGTCGGATGTCGGAAGCGGAAGCGGCGAACGGCCCCCGGGTCTTCCTCCGGTGAGAGCGGCAGCGGCAGCTCATCCGTGTCGCCGTTGGCAGCCGACGCCGGCTCGAGCTCGTCTTCCTCCTCCTCGTCGGCCTCGACCTCGGCGTAGACGCCGCCGTTGCCGTTGGTGGGCTCCGGGGCCTCCTGCGCCGCGGCGATCAGCTCGGTCAGCATGCCCGCCAGTGCGTCGATCTGGTGCTTCCGCAGCTCCGTTCCCGAGGCGAGCCGCGGCGGATGGTCGGTGAGCACTCGCTCGAGGCCGAGCATCAGCGCATAGCGGCGCTTCCATTCGTACGACGGCGCCGCTAGACCCGCATCCAGCTCCTCGACGGCGTCGTCGAGCGCGAGTCTGCGCGCGGTGCCCGGAGCCAGTACGACGGCAGGGTCCTCGTCGGCCCGGAGAAATGGTTCTCCGGCCCAGTCTTGGGCGCGGGCGGCGGTCTCGTTGAGACCGTTTGCCGCCTCCGGCGCTAGCGTCGGCTGCTCGGTCGTCTCTTGCATCGACGCAGCACTTTCCAGTGCTGCAACCCTCGTAATGAGAAGCGAGCCCGCGTCAACCCCTTTGGCGAGCCTCGCAGACGCAGCATACCCCATTTTCGGGGTCTGGCGGAACTGCCGGAACTCGCGGTCTAAAGCGGAGTGCCGGAGCCGCCCAGGCCGCCCAGGAGGACAAAGGGGTTCCGGGGGAGCGTTTCGTAGACCAGTTCCCCACTTCCCTCGGGCTCGCCGTGGAGCCGCTTTGCGAGCTCCTCGGCCTCCTCTTCGGATCCTGCGCCGACCAGGACGAACCGATGGCGGCGGACGACGCCGTATCCCTCGGCCGTGAGCTTGGCTGCGAGGGCTTCCGCGTCGTGGGGCGAGTCCGTCTCGAGCCGCACCTCCCAGGGCGAGAGGCCTTCCTCGCGAACCTCATCCTCCGCCTCGAACTCTTGCTCAGGCTCGTCGTCCCAGCGGTCTTCGTCTGCGAGCCAGTGCTCGACCGGCCCCACCTCGCCATGGGCGCCGGTCTCGCGTAGCTCCGCCTCGATGATCTGGCGAGCGCGGTCGGCCTCCTCCTTCGAGCCGGCGTAGACGAAGAGCGTCTCGTCGTCGCGCGACACGACAAGCCGCCGCCCCTCGAGCTCCTCGGCGAGCTTGCGCGCCTCGGAGCTCAGGTCGAGCCCGAGCCGCTCGAGCAGGCCCTCGGCATGTTCTTCCTGAATGTCGATTCGGATTCGAAAGTCGTCGTTCACGAGGCCATTCTCTCTGAGATGCCCAGCTGTTCGAGGTGTTTGGTGATCCCGCCGAGCCAGAACGGGAAGCCGGCGCCGAGGATCAGGGCGGTGTCGACGTCGGCGGCCGTGGGGACAACGCCCTCGTCCAGCAGGTGGCGGATCTCGTCTGCGAGCGCCCCTAGCGCCGTCTCGAGGAGCTCGTCCTGTGAAAGCGGGCTCTCGTCGACAAGGGCGATCTCCTCGCGACCCTCGGCGTAGTTCGCCAGCGTTTGCGACAACGGGAAGCGCTCGGGATAGGCGTCGTGGAGCGTCTCGAGCACGTGCAGGGCGACGCGAGGGCCGACCAGTTGCAGCAGTACCGACGGCGCCATCGGCAGGCCGAGCCGCAGGATCGCCTGGTCGGTCTCTTCGACCGAGTTGCCCCGTTCGATCGCGGCGACAACTACTGAGAGGAGCCGCGTCAGGATCCGGTTGACGACGAACGCGGGCGCGTCGTGGACGAGGAGCGGCCGCTTGCGGAGCTTCGTCACGACGTCGACCGCGGTCGCGGTCGTTTCGTCGTCCGTCTGCTCGCCGCGCACGACCTCCACGAGTGGCAGTAGTGCGACCGGGTTGAAGAAGTGCATGCCGACGACGCGCTCGGGATGCTCGAGCCCGTCGGCCATGGCTGTGACGGACAGCGCCGAGGTGTTGGTCGCCAGCACGCAGCTCGGGCCGACCACTGTTTCGAGCTCGGCAAAGACCGTGCGCTTCAGCTCCAGCTCCTCGAAGACGGCCTCGAGCACGAGCCCGCAGTCGGCGAACTCTGCGCGGCCAGTGGTCGTGTGGACGAGCGAGGCGAGGAAGCGCGCCTTGCCCTCGTCGTATCTGCCTTTCGCGACCAGGCCGGCCAGCTCAGCTTCGATCGCGCCGCGGGCGCGCTGGAGCGCTTCTTCGTCGACGTCCGCGAGCACGAGCGGCAGCTCGAGCCGGCGCAGGAAGAGCGTCGCGACCTGGGTCGCCATCAGGCCGGCGCCGACGATGCCGACCTTGATCACGGTCCGCGGCTCGGCATCGAGACTCGGCGGCTTCTTCGCCCGGCGCTCGACCAGGTCGAAGGCGTAGAGCGAAGCCTGAGCCTGGGGACTGGGCAATAGCTCGGCGA
>Ga0207683_10003393_pt1 | contig 13880 bp, 13 predicted proteins | sample KBSM73metaG_FD_184333 | JGI IMG/M metagenome (GOLD analysis project Ga0207683, IMG submission 184333) | Miscanthus rhizosphere microbial communities from Kellogg Biological Station, Michigan, USA - KBS M7-3 metaG (SPAdes) (version 2) | ecosystem: Host-associated > Plants > Roots > Rhizosphere >...
AGAAGACTTCATCGCCGCGCCGTTTCTTGCCGCTCATCCGGAGTACAACTACCTCAAGCCAATCCTCAAAGACATGAAGGCAGGTCCGTGGACTGAATTCACGGCGGGGGAGAAGTAGAGCGCGTTCATTTGTATTGCAGGTGAATGGCGATCTCAGTATCCGGGCAGGCCACGTGAACCTTGGCGGCATCGAACGGCGGCGCCGAGAGCCCCACGTGAGGATTGTTCGCAAAACCGAAACCCTCCTTTGGAATCCCAATGAAGTTTCTGTCCAGCTTGCGATTTCTGTTTTCATCGTGGATGACCGCAATACCGTAATCGCCAGGCGGCAAGTTCTCCCATGTCGCCGTCGCTTCGTGTTTGCCCTGAGGAATCTCAGTCGGCCAATGATGCAGCGATTTATCGGTGTTCTCAGGCCATCCTTCCGGTGACGTAAAGATCACTGCTCCAACCACGCCAGTCGAATTGCGCAGCCCATCCACGTGGATTCGGAGAGTGCATCCCGCTTCCGTTTTGTCATTTTGACCTGGGTTGGTTGCCGCCTGTAGTGTCCTTGATCCAGGTAGTGCAGCGCCGAAAAAGAGCAGCGACGCAATCAAGAGAGGAATCTTCATAGGTATCAGACGCGATCTTTACTGCCGGGTACTGAAAAAGAACAACGGAATCCCTGATCGCCCGGGACCACAACGCGAGCATCCACCGAAATCGAAAAGGCAGCGCGGAGTCATCCGTCTGCCTTTTGCGAATCGATTGAGTATGTCCTGTGATCCTGAACAGGGAAACAGTTTTCAGAAAACAGCAGTCCCGGCCGGAGCCGATCCAGCAGTTTACCTTTTCGACTTTATCTGGATTTTTAGAGAAGGTCCGGTTCGATACCTTGCTGCGGGTACCCGGCCGATTCAACTCTAGTAACGGCCACCCCGTGAACCGCCTCCACCGCTCCCTTTTCGCGCCTGGTAGCAATCCCGGCAAAACACCGGACGATCGCCCCGAGGTTCGAAAGGAACGGTAGTAGGCTGCCCACAGCCCGAACAGATCACAGGTGTTCCATGTGACGGAGCCGGACGGTAACCGGAGCCTCCCCCACCCTGCTCGCTCTTCTTTGCCTGACGGCAAGGCTTGCAGCGCTTGGGGGTCGAATAACCGCGTTCCTGAAAGAACGCCTGATCGGCAGAGGTGAACGTAAAATCCTGTCCACAATCACTGCAAGTAAGTTGAATATCTCCGGCCATGGGTCTCCTCGTGCAGATTGTACAGCCCGATTTGTATTATTTATATAAGAATCTGTTGACAGTTAAAAACTTATCTTTGGATCGCTTGCCGTATAGTCCAATCAAATGAAGCCAGGGCAACGCTATGTGTCCCCCGAATAAGTCGATCTTGCGGCCAAATTCGCACTTTGTTAACAGCAGATGAAAGACGCTAATCCAGAATTCGAGGCAGAGTGCATTCGCCGCATCCTCGGGGGCGAAAAGGATCTGTTTCATGAACTGATCCGCCCCTGCGAACGAGGCATCTACTTTCTGTTGCTCTCACTTCTCAAGAACGAAACCGAGGCAGAAGACGCCGCGCAAGAGACCGTGATCAAGGTCTACCTGAACCTCAAGAACTTCAGGGGAGACTCACAGTTTCGAACCTGGGTGCTTTCCATCGCGCGCAACGAGGGCCTGGGTCGGCTTCGCCGGCAAACGAACCGACGCGAAGATTCGCTTGAGGCAGAGACAGATGATCAGAACGGCGACTTTACCCCGGCGATCCTGACCAGTTGGCGAGAGATTCCCACTGAGGCTTTGGAAAAGAAGGAATTAGCCGCCATTCTCCGCGCCGGAATCGAAAGCCTGCCGGAGATTTACCGTAACATTATTTTCCTCCGCGACATCGAAGAGATGGATATCCGCGAAACCGCAGCAGCGCTGGGAATCAGCGAGGGTGCGGTCAAAGTCCGCCTGCACCGGGCTCGTGCCATGTTGCAGCGCCGGTTAGCTCCGCAACTTAAGGGATTTGCCCCTAAGCGAAAAGGGTGGTTCGGGGGGCGCGCATGAGAATCGACTGCAAACACGTTTGGCAGTACATCTCCGCCTACATCGACGGCGATGTCGATGCCGCTCTGCGCGCCGACATCGACAAGCACCTTGAGACCTGTGAAATATGCTCTGCCGTACTTGATTCCACCCGGAATGTGGTAATTCTTGTCGCTGACGATCGCGTCTTTGAACTTCCCGCAGGTTTCAGCGAGCGACTTCATTCCCGCATCGACAGGGAACTGGAGTCGGCGGAGTCTCCCTGAGAGTCTTACGTGGTCAGGTCGCTTGGATGTACTGGTGGCGGCCCGGTTCGGTGCACCATGGGGTGCGTCCAGATTTCCAATCCCACCAGGATCAGTGTCACGACGGCCAGCACCACCTGGACCCGCTCCGAGCGTTTCTCCTTTTCACCAATCTCGCGACGTCGCCAGTGTGCGGCAGGCCGCGACCGCAGATGCCGAATCCAGCCCAGCACGGCCAGATTGACAATAGCGCCCCCGGCAGCCAGCGCGAGCATCGGAATGCGAATCGCATCCTGATGCCAGCCACGTGCCGGCGCGTAGATGCCGCTCGCGGCCGCCAGTGCCGTTAGCCCGATCGCGACCCGAATCCCGCTCACGGTCAACACCGCCGTGCACAGGCTCTGCAGCAGTGCCACTATCAGGCTGGCGCCACCTAGCGCCCTGAGTTTCCTATCGTTCAAGTGAAATCTCCGAACTCACCCGAAATGCGTAAGCGCTCCGAACAGATTAAACTTTAAAACATTTCGAACCAATCCAATCCAGTTGCCACCCGGCCCCGTTCATCTATCAAGGGGACCGGGGTGAAGAAATTCATTTCCACCCGCCACCCTTTCCTTGTAACCTTTCGCGCATGTCGGCACTCTCAGAGTGCGTGCCATAAATTGTGCGACACCGGCTCCCCAAACTCGGTGCCGCGAACGCCAACCGGCGGCTTCCCCCGCCCAAACCACAACGAGGTCATCACAAATGAAGAATCAATTGAATGCGCTTCTCTTGACGGCTGCTCTTTCGGGCCTTATCGGTGGAACCTCCGTAGCAGCTCACGCCGCCACTCAAGGCTCAAAGGTTAACAATGCCAAGGCTGCCAAGGCCGGCCTGCGCTACACCGCTCAGGATAAGGACACTTCAAAACACTCCTGTAAAGGCAAAAACGACTGCAAAGGCCAGGGCGGCTGCAAGGCAAGCGACAACGGCTGCAAGGGCAAGAACAGTTGCAAGGGCAAGGGCGGTTGCGCCACCGACGGCTCCAAGCCGCATTCGTTCGCTTAATAGGCACTCCGCCGCTGACGCGGCCTGGAGGGTTTAGGTATTCTCCTCGCCGCGTCACACACTCCATTCCTGTAACTTGGCTCGGGGACATGCGCGAAACCTAACCTTGTTTATGGAGATCAACAATGACCCTGTCCCAGACAACTGAGAAGCCAGCGCGCAAGAACTCCAACGATCTGTCGAGGCGAACTTTCTTTGAGCATGCGGTGATAGCAAGTGCTGCCAGTACATTGGGCCTTGTCGGCCTGGCCCAAACGGCAAGGGCATTTGCAGACGAGCCGAATGTCGGCCATGATGCAGTTAAAGCGGATGCTGTGACCAACGGCGACGTCGATATCCTCAAGGCAGCCGGAATTGCCGAAGCATTGGCTGTAACCACCTACACCACCATCGTTCAAAACTCGGGATGGTTCACGCGTATTCCCGATGACGATCAAGGTTATCTTTACGCCGCACGCCAGGAAGAGATGTCGCACTATCTGCTTGTGACTGGAGCCACTGGCAGTGGCTCTCCCTTCACAACCTTCTACTACCCGAAAAACATGTTCTCAAACGCCCAGGTTACGTTGAACACGCTTGTTGCGTTGGAGGATGCCTTCATCGCCGCGTACCTGGTTGGTGTGCGTTACTTTAGCACTGCCGACCTGCGCGTCACCGCAGCCCGCATCATGGGCATCGAGAGCGACCATCGCACCCTGGCTCGCACAGTCGCCGGCGAGATCGTTTCTCAGGATGGAGGCCCACTCGCCAAGGTTATGGGGCTCCAGGGCGTCCCCGAGAACATACATCCACCAAACAACAACGGCTACGAGAGGACTCTCTGCCTGACCAACATCAGCCAGGCTGTCACGGCTCTCTTGCCCTTTGTCGACAAGGCTCATGCACAAGTTGCAGGATTCGACGTCAACAAGCCAAAGATGTTCGAACCCTTTACACCGCATCTGTCAACTCCGCTTGGAGAGTTCATCTCTTTCAAGGGGTGCTGAATGTGAATTCAGGAAGCACAGCTTCAACGTCAGAATTCGCAGCGCCGCGAGGAAAGAATGCGGCGCTGTTACTTTCAAGTTGCAGAACGTTCACTCTGAAGAGTATTTTCACAAACTCGACTACAGCCTCGACTTGAGGCATCATCTGGTGGAAAGCTATGCCCGGCAATCGCTTCAATGCATTCCAGAATCACGGCGTCGGCATCGGCCTTCGCATTCCGCATTACCAGCACATTTTTTCGCGCAAGCCAGTCGTCGACTGGTTCGAAATTATCTCAGAGAACTTCATGATCGACGCTGGCCGTCCGCTCGCCATGCTCGATCAGATTCTTGAACGGTATCGCGTCGTGCAGCATGGCGTCTCAATGTATTTCGGTTCGGTAACTGCACCAGACCCGGAGCACTTGCGCCGACTGAAAGCGCTTGTTCGCCGCACAAATACCCCCTGGCTCAGCGATCACCTTTGCTGGGGCAGTGTCGACGGCAACTACACCCACGACTTGCTTCCTTTGCCTTACACGTGGGAGGCGGTCGAACGCACCGTGGAGCGAGTTCGCATGGTGCAGGACTATCTTGAGATTCCTGTCGCCGTTGAGAATGTGAGTTCCTATGCAGCCTTCACCGGTTCGCAAATGACAGAGTGGGAGTTTCTCAACGAAGTCGTTGAGCGCGCCGACTGCGGCATTCTGCTTGATGTGAATAACATCTACGTCTCGTCTGTGAATCACGAATTCGCGCCGATGGACTACGTGAATGCCGTGCCCGCACATCGCGTCGCACAGATTCATATTGCCGGACATTCTCGCTACGAGAAGTACATTCTCGACACGCATGACCACCCCGTGATTGATCCCGTGTGGGATCTCTACGCCCGGGCCATCCAACGCTGTGGCCCTACGCCCACTTTGCTTGAATGGGACGACCACATTCCCAGCTTTGACGAAGTCCACGCCGAAGCAAAGAAGGCCGAGCGCTATCTTCATCGGTACACAACTTCTCTGGCGGAGGTCGCTCAATGAACCATCGTCCCGTGAGCCATGCCCGAGCAAGTCATGAACCAATGAGCCTCGCCCATTTGCAGCGAGAGATGGCCGCGGCCGTGATGACCCCTCTCACCGCCGATGAGCAAATGAGCCGCCACGCGCCTGATGGGCGATCGATGGAAAAGATTGCCGAGTCGTTCATCGCGCCCAACAGCAGGCTCAACTCATTTGAGCGCCTTGAGATCTACAACCGGCAATATTGGTTTCGCGTGCTCGGCGCCCTTGCGGACGATTTTCCTGCGTTGCGATCTGTCGTCGGAGCCCGGGCATTTGAGGCGATGTCCGTTGCCTATCTGACCTCGCACCCAAGCCGCTCATTCTCGCTGCGTAACCTGGGTTCGAAACTCCCTCAATGGCTCGAAATCAATCCGACGTGGTCCGGACGCCGGCACCGTCTCGCTATCGATGTGGCCCGCATTGAGTGGGCATTTATCGAGGCGTTTGACAACGGTGAGCGGGACCCTCTGACACTTGATCAAATCGCGACTCTCGACGCGGAATCACGCCTTGCCCTCCAGCCCCACGTGCAACTCGTCGCTCTCGATTATCCCGTCGATGATCTCGTGCTTGCGCTCCACCACACTGAGAAGAGGCAGAACAGCGAAGCTGGAGTCAAGCACGAGGACGCAGGCACTGCTCCTGCGAAGTTGCCTCCTTTGCGCCGCAGTGCCACGTGGCTTGTTGCGCATCGGGTTGACCTTTCCGTCTATTACCTGCGGATCAAGCACGAAGAGTTTCAAACCCTTGCCGCAATTCGTCAGGGATCGCCGCTTGGAGAAGCCATCGAGGCAGGCATCACCACCTCACGTGTCCCAAGTGCTCGCCGCCCTGAACTTGTGCGCCAATGGTTCGCATCATGGGCCGAGCTCGGTTGGATCTGCGCCCCCGACATTGAGCCTCTTGCAGCATGACTCAACGCACAGAGTATGGAACGGACCTTTGTGCAAACAAATCCCGTAACCTCGACGACGCAGTTCGTGTCTTAGAGTTGTGGAGACCATGACGCAGCAACGCACGTTTCTGACCGCGGAGTGGCGCAATCTTCTCATGCTCAACTACTCCGTCGATCCCGCGGTGCTTCTCCCGTTTGTTCCCGCCGGCACGGAACTCGATGAATTCGATGGCATGACGTACGCGAGCCTCGTAGGATTCGAATTCAATAACACCCGCCTTCAGGGAATCGCGGTTCCGTTTCACCGCTCGTTTGAGGAAGTGAACCTGCGCTTTTACGTAAAGCGAGAAGGGAAGAGAGGTGTAGTCTTCATTCGCGAGTTAGTGCCGAAATATGCTGTCGCGGCCATTGCTCGCATTGCATTCGGTGAGAACTACACCTGCGTACCTATGTCGCATCGAATTGAAACCCTCCCGAGCGACGACGTCATCGAAGCCGAATACACTTGGGGCACCGGCACGAGTCATTGCACTCTTCAGGCCAAAACGAATGGTCCGGCATTTATTCCCCCTGATGGCTCGCTGGGTCAATTCATCGCCGAGCACTATTGGGGATACGCCGCTCAACGCGACGGTGGCTGCGTTGAATATGAAGTGCGCCATCCGCAATGGCGTGTGAGAACCGCAAAGTCCGCTGAGTTTTCGGGGGACGCGTCCCGTTATTACGGCGACACTCTTGGAAAGGCCGTCATGCTCCCTCCCGATTCAGCCTTCCTCGCGGAAGGGTCCGAAGTCACCGTGTTCAGGGGCACAAGAATTCTCTGACGACTTGGGCCATCGAAGATTAAGTCTCCATGGAAAGGAAAGATATGAATAACCTGATCGTCGTCGCAAAGAATGCTTACGACCGCTTCGCCGCGGTAGCCGCCAGCCTGCAAAGTCCACTGCTGCTTGCCATTCGCCTCTACTGGGGTTGGCAGTTTGAACAGGACGGCTGGGGCAAGCTGATGCATCTCGACAGGGTGGCGGACTTCTTTACGACGCTCAACCTGCCTGCACCTCACATGACTGCGCTTGTCGTCGCGCTGGTTGAGTTTGGTGGAGGAATCTTTCTAGCACTTGGCATCTTTTCGCGCCTTACATCGCTTGTCCTGTTCTTCAACATGACGATGGCCTTCCTTACCGTTCCCGACGATCGCACATACTTCTTCCGTATGTTTTCCAAGCCCGAAGATTTCTACGGCGCTGGCCCCTACACATACTGGTTTGCCGCGCTGCTCATTCTGATTCTGGGCCCTGGCTTGTTCGCTGTTGACACACTACTCAAGCGCAAGTTCTCGTCGGGAGCAGCAGGATGAGCCACGCGCTATCATCGAACCAAAGCAGTTTTCGACGGAGCGCGCTGTAGAGAATGCGAATCGCCTACATGCTCACCTCGCTCGGCATCGGCGGGGCGGAGCGACAAGTAGTCGCCCTGGCAGATCGGATGACTGCCCGCGGCCACACTGTTGTGCTTCTCGTGCTTCTGCCGCGCCAGCCTGACGAATGGCGCACAACTGCCGACGTTGTTCATCTCGACATGAACAAATCATTAGCCGGCGTTGGTGCGAGCGTCGCACATGCTCGTCGGTTCCTGCGCGCATTCCGGCCCGATATCGTTCACAGCCACACTTTTCCCGCCAACATGACCGCACGCATGTTACGCCTTCTCGGCTCCGCGTCCGTAGTTGTCTCCACAATTCACAACATTTACGAAGGTGGCCTGCTGAGAACCATCGCATACAGTCTCACCGATGGCTTAACCGTGCATACCACAGCAGTCAGCAAGGCTGTAGCAAAGGGCTCGATCAGCGCCGGCGCGGTCACTCCGCGCAAATGCTCCGTAGTCACAAATGGAATCGACACCGTCGAATTCGCACCGAACTTCGAACGGCGATCTGCCATGCGTTCCCAACTCAACGCTGGTGACGATTTCATCTGGCTTACTGCCGGCCGCGTTGTGCCTGCAAAGGATTATCCCAATCTATTGCGAGCCTTCGCGCAGGCGCAGACCGCCATCCCGCAGATGCAACTTTGGATCGCCGGAGAAGCGGGCGCCGCGCAAGACAAGGCCATCGAGAGTCTTGTGCGCGAACTTAAACCCACGCAGAGGGTTCGCATGCTGGGTCTTCGTCGCAACATGCCCGGCCTGCTCGACGCGGCCGATGCGTTCGTTCTCGCCTCTGCCTGGGAGGGCATGCCGCTGGCGATTGGGGAAGCGATGGCAATGGAGAAGGTGGTCGTCGCTACAGATGTCGGAGGTGTGCGCGAACTCGTCGGCGCCGCGGCAACCCTCGTTGCGCCCAGAAACCCCGAAGACTTGGCGGCCACCATGCTCAACGTTGCTCGCACTTCGCATGAGGGGCTTCAGTCCATCGGCCGCGCTGCGCGCCAGCGCATTATCGAAAGCTTCAGCATTGAAGCCAGGGTCGACGATTGGGAAGCGCTCTACAACTCGTTGATCAAAGCTGATTGACCACACCTCGCTCCTGTCCAAATAGCCGAATCGCCGCGTGATAACCTTATCAGCGGATTTTTTTGCGCATGCTTGCGGTCATCAAAGCAATCGCGCTCCATATGCGAAAGGGATACGATGCGGAATCATATTAGACGTATGTTCGTGGGCTGGGCTCTGATAGCAACAATGGTGGGCATCCTTGAAAACAAAATGAACGCGCAGTCGACGTTGAACCAGAATGCGGTTGTGACCCTCAACCAGGTCTGGCAATTTCGCCAGGTAAAAGCCTCGCAGGATGCCGAAACCGGTTGGATGCCTGCAACGGTTCCTGGAGACGTTCACCTCGATCTGCTCGCCAATAAAAAGATTCCTGATCCCTTCTACCGTGACAACGAATCGAAGCTGCAGTGGATCCAGGACGAGAGCTGGGAGTATCGCCTCAGTTTCGACGTCGCGCCTGCCGTGATGTCCCGCGCCAATGTGGACCTTGTTTTTGACGGCCTCGATGCAGTAGCACAGGTCTATCTCAACGACGCACAGGTGCTGAGCGCCGACAACATGTTTCGCATCTGGCGAGTCCATGCAAAGGCCAACCTGCACGCAGGCAAAAATCAGTTGCGTGTCGTCTTTCCATCGCCAATCAAAGCCGCGGCCGCGGTGGCAGCGCTTGATTCGTGGCAGCCCAAGACCAAGGTTGCTTCAAAGACCTACACCCGCAAGGCTGCCTATGAATATGGATGGGATTGGGGTCCGACGTTTGTAACCAGCGGCATCTGGAAGCCAGTCCGGCTCGAAGCCTGGGACAAAGTCCGCATCGCAGACCTCGCGATCCGCCAGCACGACGTCAGCAGGGAAGTCGCGCATATGGATGCGGAATTGCAAATCGAAGCAGCATCTGCAGGTCCGGCTAGTGTCAACGTACGATTCACTGACAATGGAAAACCGGTCGCCGTCGTTGAGACCCTGAATCTTCACGCGGGCGTCAACGTCATCACTGTCCCCCTGGAAATCCGCCAACCGAAGCTCTGGTATCCCGCAGGTTACGGCGATCAGTCCCTGTATGAGTTCACTGCACAAGTGATCTCCGGCGTCAAATCCGGCATCAGCGACGAACGTAAAGTCAAAACAGGCCTGCGCTCCATCGTCCTTCGCCGCCAGCCGGACAAGTGGGGCCGTTCCTTTGAGCTCGTCGTCAACGGAATTCCCGTGTTCGCGAAAGGCGCCGACGTTATCCCATTCGACAGCTTTCCCAATCGCGTTACTACCGCTGACTACCGCCGCATCCTCGAATCCGCTCGCGACGCAAACATGAACATGATTCGGCATTGGGGTGGAGGCTACTACGAGACTGACGAGTTCTACCAGATCTGCGATGAACTCGGCATCATGGTCTGGCAGGATTTCATGTTCGGCAACGACTGGCAGCCCGGCACCTACGACTTCAAGCTCAACGTCGAGGCCGAAGCCGAAGACCAGGTTCGCCGCTTGCGCAATCATCCCAGCATCGTCGTATGGTGCGGCAACAACGAGACAGAAGCAGCCATGGCCTGGTCTCCACGTCCCGGGCTTCCTGCTGACGTCCGCTACCAAATGTGGCAGGACTATCTCACCGTCTTTAGCGGCATACTTCCCCGCGTCGTTGCGCGTCTCCAGCCCGAAATTCCTTACTGGCCGAGTTCGCCCAGCGCCGATTACGAGGCACTCAGCGATCACTATCAAAGCGGAGACGCGCACATCTGGGACGTCTGGCATGGCCGCGTTCCGTTCTCAACCTATGAAACTCACCACTCGCGCTTCGTCACGGAATACGGATTCCAATCTTTCCCCGAGATGAGAACGATCGAGGCCTTCACTGAGCCGGCCGATCGAGCTAACATCTTCACGCCTGTGATGCTCGCTCATCAGAAGAACAACGAAGGCAATGCAATCATTCACGACTACCTGCTCAAGGATTATCCGGAGCCGAAGGATTTCCCGAGCTTCCTCTACGTGAGTCAGATTCTGCAAGCCGAAGGCATCAAGATTGGCGCGGAGCATTTCCGCCGCAGCCGACCCGAGACGATGGGCTCGATCTACTGGCAGTTGAACGATTGCTGGCCGGTCGCTTCCTGGTCAAGCATCGACTACTACGGCCGATGGAAGGCCCTGCAGTACTATGCCCGGCGCTTCTATGCTCCAATCCTCGTCTCGCCCCATGTCGAAAATGGATCCCTCAAGGTCTACGTGGTTTCTGACAAGACCGCGGCACAACCCGCATCACTTCGTGTGCGATTGATGGACTTCGACGGCAAAGTGCTGCTCGAAGAGAAGCACGAGATCAACATAGATCCGCTTGCTAGCAAGGTCTATCTCGATTGGCCTCTCGCGAAACTGGCGCAAGCCGGTGCCGCAGATACAACCGGCGTGTTCATCGTTGCTGACCTCGCGGCCGGAAATTCGCAAGTCTCGCGCAACCTCTCCTACCTCGCCCCGGTGAAAGAGGTCCACTTGAAGCCCGCTACACTCAAAGTCGAGACGACAGGCACAAGCGGCAACTACAAGATCCGAGTTACGTCCCCCGTACTTGCGCGCAGCGTCTATCTCTCATTTGGAAACCTGGAAGTGAAGCCGTCCGACAACTATTTCGACATCCTGCCCGGCGAGACCATCGAGATCACGGCCACAACATCTGCGTCCCTCGATGCGCTCAAAGGGAAGTTACAGATGATGTCCCTCACCGATGCATTCGCCACTGCGCATCAAGCGGCGACTGTATCTGCCGCTCACTGACCAAAAAACAAGGGCCGGGAGATGTTCCCCGGCCCTCGATCTTTCCATCGACCATCTAGAACGAAAATACCGCCTGCACGAAGATGCGCCGTGCTGCAGTGCCGTTGGAGAAGGGTCCTCCAGCGAGCGACGTAGATTGGCCAAAATTCTGCGATCCGACCGTGCCGCCCGGCGTTCCGTAATTAATGTTGTTGAACAAATTCAACGCCTGCGCGCTGAAGCTCAATGAGTATTTGTGGCCGGTGCTCGTTCCACCGAACATGCCGCCTGGACCGCCGCGTCCCCCGCCACCGCCAAGCCCGCCCGGCCCCAGGCCTCCGCCCGGTCCACCGCGTCCAGGGCCACCGCCACCAGGCCCGCGTCCGCCACCCCCGGGAGGTCCGCCATCAAGCGGCCCGCCAGCGGATTCCATCTTTGGCCCAAGACCGAACGAACGGCTCACGCGCAGGTTGAATGCGAACGCCGTTGGCCCATCTCCGAGATTCACCGGCGCCAGAGTTTCACCGGCCTGCGGAATCGTATTGAGGCATCCGTACGAAGTCAGTTCATACTGCGATGAACCTGAATCGCAATTGGCGGCGGAAACGATCGAGGGCCGTCCGTTGTAATAGTTATCGCCCGTCAAATCGTAGGGCGAGACAACGTTGTACGGCCGCCCAGCATTCGCGATGACGAACGGATTGAAACGAAGCTTCCATGGCGCGCTGTAGTTGCCCATCAGGAACAGCATGTTCCGGGCCACAAAAGGTGCGCGGCCGTAGTCCTGGTCCAGGTCGTATGCGTTGGACGCCTTACCGCCCGCTCCGTTCGTGTTGGCAAACGAGAGATTGTAAAACCCGAACAAACTGAACTTCGGAGAGATGCGCGCATTCACATTCAGAATCATCTGATTCTGCTTAAACACTGCCTCGGGATAAAACTCGTTCACGATGCCTAGTGAAGGATCTGGCCGCGAAGCAGTCTGTGTCCCCTCGCCGACCACATACGTACCCGGCAAATAAGCATTTGAATTGCGCGTCACCAGTTGATGCACGCCGAAGGAATGCAAATAAGTTCCAGTGAGAGTTACCGTCTTAGTGAGTTGCCTCTCGATGCTGGCACCCAACTGCTGAGTATAGGGCGAATGGAAGGTCGGCGAAATCACCACCACGGTGCTCTGTGGCGTTGGCGTGTACGGCGCCGCTGGCAGGCATCCCGAAAAGTCTACGCTCGTCAGGCTCGTTGCATTCAAGCAGGCGGGCGAATTCGATGTTACCTGCACCTGATTTGATGTAAGGCCCTGGCGCGTCGCCGCCATCACATTGCTGATGTTGAATCGATCATAAAAAAGTCCGTATCCTGCGCGCAGCACTGTCTTGGCAGGTTTGTTTCCTTTCGCATCGAGCGCATACGCCATCGCTACTCGCGGAGCCCAGTCGTTGTGATCGGCGATATCGGTCTGTGTCTCCCAGCGCAAGCCGCCCGAAAGCGTCAATCGCGGATTGACTTTCCAGTCGTCCTGCACAAACAATGCTCCGTCGAGCACATTGGCCAGATAATTCGTCTGTCCCGTGGTGATGCTCAGGGTCGAGAGTCCATCGTTGGTATCCGAACTCGTTCCGATCGTATTCAGGTTTCCGCCCGCAGCCAACGTATTGAGCGCCTTCACATAACCGGCGTTGTTGAATACCAGTGTTCCATTCCGATTGGCGTACGACGAGTTCGCATCGCGGTTGTCCCTGATCCATCCGCCGAATTTGATCGCATGCGCGCCGTGGCTCATCGTAGTAAAGTTCTGCAACTCAAAGTGGTCCTGATGGTCGTGCAACGTCTGGCTCGAAGCGCCGCCACCCGTGAAGTTTCCGTTCACAATAATCGTTGGTTCCGTAGTGACAGGCAATTCTGAATTCAGCGCGCGCCGATATTCAAATCGAGTCTCGTTCACCATGTGGTCATTGATGATGAACGAGTCGCTCAGCTGGATTGTATGTTCCGTCGAATTGGATTGCAGCGATTGCGTTGGCAGTTCCTGTGAACTAATGTCTCCCGACTCCGAATCGTAATAAAACTGGTAGCGCAACGTCAGCGTGTTCCTCGACCCCAGTTGAAAATCCAACCGCGGCGAAACATTGATGTGATTATGTGGATTCGACTGGGTTCCTGAAACTCGGGTGTCTGAGATCGAATACGTATTCGTGGCTGCGTCGTAGTTGGCGGGATAGTAGTTATAGACCTGCTGGTCGTGGTTATCGCGCTGTTCCACGCTCAAAAAGAACGACGACTTCTTGGTCAGTGCCCCATTGATTGATCCGTTGTATTGAATGCGGTTGTAGGGTGGGACATCCGCGATAAACGGATTGCCCGTATTCAGCGCACTATCATTCCCCTGGATGAAGAAC
>Ga0207683_10003394_pt1 | contig 13876 bp, 13 predicted proteins | sample KBSM73metaG_FD_184333 | JGI IMG/M metagenome (GOLD analysis project Ga0207683, IMG submission 184333) | Miscanthus rhizosphere microbial communities from Kellogg Biological Station, Michigan, USA - KBS M7-3 metaG (SPAdes) (version 2) | ecosystem: Host-associated > Plants > Roots > Rhizosphere >...
CGCCCCCCTCACCCCAACCCTCTCCCCCCGCTGCGCGTGGGGAGAGGGGGTCATAGCGCCGAACTCAGGATCCCTCGTCGCTCGGCTCCTCGCAATGACAGCGCGCTTCGCGCGCAGAGTCAGCTGTCCCCGCCCCTCCGCACCGCCGCCTCGAAGCACACCCTCTCGTCCGTGCACTCCTCCGGCAGCACGAGATCCCCGTCCGGCCCCGCCGCGCGCATGGTCTTCAGGCACCAGTACTGCGCGATCGACGGCGACTGCGTCGGGTCGCCGACGCCGAACGCGTCGGGCGACAGCCACGTCTTCGTGCGGATGTGCCGGCAGAGCAGCGGCTCCGCCTCCGGGGGTGCGCCGCCCGGGGAGCGCGTGAAGCGCCGCATCGGCCCCAGGGGATCGTCCGTCATCCGGTGACCGGAGACGGGTGATGGGTTGACCGGGCCAAGGAGATCACGCTCCTGCCCTTGCGACCGGACACCGACCGCCCGTCACCGGCGTCAGGCCCAGGCCTGACGCAGCGCCCTCTCCAGCTCCACCCTCGCCAGCCGCACCTTGTACGCGTTGTGCGTCAGCGGCTTCGCGCCGGCGACGGCGGCCTCGGCCGCGCGGCGAGCGAGCTCGTCCGAGGGTCGCGCGCCCTTGAGAAGCGCCTCCGCCTCCGGAGATCGGCGCGGAGTCGGCGCCACCGAGCCGAACACGACGCGCGCGTCGCTCACGGATCCCCCGGACATCGTCAGCAGCACGCACGTCTCGACCATCGGCCAGTCGAACGTCTCCTTCTCCTTGAGCTTGCGGTAGACGGCGCGGGTCCCCTCGGCCGGAGCCGGGATCTCGATCGTCTCGATGATCTCTCCGTAGCCGAGGTTGTTCTCGCGCGTGGCGTCGTCGGTCGGACGGTGGAAGAACGTCTCGATCGGCAGCTTTCGCTTGCCCTTCGCCGAGACCGTCTCGAGCGTCGCGCCGTACGCGAGGAGCGCCGTGCCCGTCGCGGACGGGTGGACGCAGCAGCAGAGCAGCTCCGTGTCGAAGATCGCGTGGAAGCGGTTCTCACCCTGCACGGCGAAGCACTCCGAGCCGCCCTTCTTGCGGCAGTCGAAGTCCGCGGAGCGGTAGTACCAGCAGCGAGGCCTTTGCGCGAGGTTCCCGCCGACCGTCGCCATGTGCCGGATCTGCGGCGTCGCCGCGCCGGCGGCCGCCTCGGCGAGAGCGGGGTACTTCGCGCGCAGCCCGGCGTCCGCCGCCAGGCGCGCCAGCGTCGCCATGGAGCCGATCCGAGCCGGCGGACCGGCGACGATCTCCGAGCGGCCCGGAATGTCCGACAGGGAGACCAGCGTCTCCGGCTGGTCGAGCCCCTCCTTCATCCGGTCCACGAGGTCGACGCCGCCGGCCTTGACCTCGGCCTTGGGTTTGGCGGCCTCGCGCGCCGCTTCCTCGATGGTGCGGGGACGGACGAGCACGAAGGAGTTCACGCGGCACCGCCTTTCGACCGCGCCTCTTCGACCGCGGCGAGCACGACCTCGGGCGTGATGGGGAGCTGTCGGATCCGCGCGCCGACGGCGTGCGAGACCGCGTTCGCGATCGCGGCGGCGGTCGGCACGGTGGATGGCTCGCCGATTCCGGTCGAGTGCGTGTTGTTGACCCCGTCCCACACCGGGACGATCACGACGTCCACCTCGGGCACGTCGAGCGCGCCGGCGATCTTGTACTGCTCGACGTTCGCGTTGAGCGGCTTGCCGGTGGGCCGGTCGAGCAGCCGGTTCTCGAACAGCGCGTACGAGACCCCCTGGATCACGCCGCCCTGGATCTGGCTCTCGGTCGTCAGGGCGTTGACGGCGAGGCCGCAGTCGTGCACGGCGACCACGCGCAGCACGCGGACCTTGCCGGTCTCCGTGTCGACCTCGACCTCCGCGAACTGGGCGCCCGCGATGAACCTCTTCCACGCGTCCTCGTGGTTCTCGGCGCGCTCGGCGGTCGCCGAGATGCCCTCCTCCGGGATCAGCTTGCAGGCGTCCTTCCAGGTCACGTCGTGCTTCGCGTTCGAGTCGCCCGCCGCCTTCACGCGCCCGCCCGCGAACGAGATCGAGGCGGGGTCCACCTTCCAGCTCTTCGCCACCGCGGCCGCGAGCTTCAGCTTCGCCTGGTACGCCGCGCGCCGGATGGTCGGCGCGCTCGACGGCGTCGTCGTCGAGCCGCCCGAGCCCGGGCCGAACGGCAGGCGCGTGTCGCCGATCGTCACGGTGACGCTCTCGAGCGGCACGCCGAGCTCCTCGGCGGTTACGATGCCGACCATGGTGCGCGCGCCGGTGCCGAGGTCCTGGACGCCCTGCTCGACCTGCGCGGAGCCGTCCTTGAGGATCGTGACCGTCGCACGCGGCCCGGTGCCGCCCGTGTTGTACCAGACCGCCGCCCCCACGCCGACGCCGCGCACGACCCCGGGCTCCTTCGAGGCAGACCGGCGAGCCGCGTCACGCCCCGACCAGCCGATCTTCTCGGCGCCGATCCGCAGCTCCTCGCGCCGGACCTCCGAGGGGTCGTTCTTCATCCGCAGCGCGATCGGGTCCATGCCGAGCTTCTTCGCGAGCTCGTCCATCGCCCCCTCGAGGACGAACGCCCCCTGCGGGTGGCCGGGCGCGCGAAACGCCGCCGACGGCCCCGCGTTCGTGAAGACGTCGTACTCCTCGACCTTCACGTTCGGGCACCTGTAGATGTTCTTCGCCGGCCCGGAGGCGCCGGTGCCGCCGTTGGTCCCCCCGTTGCCGTGGACGACGAGGTGCAGCGCGGTCAGCGTCCCGTCCTTCTTCGCGGCGAGCTTGATCCACTGCTCCGACGAGGGGCGGTTGCCGGTCGCGAGCTGCTCCTCCCTCCGGTCCAGGAAGAGCTTGACCGGGGCGCCGGCCTCCTTCGCCAGGCGTGCCGCCGCGACGCCCTCGACGCCCGGTCCGAACTTGGCGCCGAAGCCTCCGCCCATGTAGTCCGTCAGGACGCGGATGCGGGACGCCGGGATCTCGAGGGTCTCGGCCAGCTCGTCGCGCACGGAGAAGATGCTCTGGGTCGACGCCCAGACCGTGAGCTGCTCGCCGTCCCAGCTCGCGACGAGGCCATGCGTCTCGAGCGCCGTGTGGTTCTGGACCTGCGTCCGGTAGGTGCCCTCGACGACGACGGCGTCCGCTTCGCGAAATGCCTTGTCCGCGTCTCCCTTGGTGAAGGTGCGCGGCCCGACCACGTTGCCCTTCCGCGGCAGGGCCTTCTCCGAGGACGTCTCGACGTCGCCGCCCGAGGTCTTCGTCTCCGGGCCCTTCTCGAACACGAGGGGCGCGCCGTCCTTCCGTGCCTCGTCCGGCGAGACCACGAAGGGGAGGGCCGCGTACTCGACCTTCACGGCCGAGAGAGCGTCGATCGCCTGCTCGAGCGTCTCGGCGGCGACGGCGGCGACCTCCTGGCCGGCGAAGCGCATCTTCTCGCCGGGCTTGGCGATCGCGAGGACCGCCCGCACTCCGGGGCGACGCCGCGCCTCCGAGAGGTCGAGCGACTTCACCGTCGCGGCCGGCAGGGGGCAGCGGAGGATCTTCGCGTAGAGCATGCCCGGCAGCCGCACGTCGGAGGCGTAGCGCGCCTCGCCGGTCGTCTTCGGCCGGCCGTCCAGCCGGGGGACGCGCGTGCCGAGGATCGAGAACTTCGTGGACGGGTCCCACGGAGCGGGGTCTCCCTCCTCGAGGACGACCTCCTTCTCCTTGTATTGCCCGTTGAAGCCGAGCCGGAGCTTTTCCTTGTCGATCGTCTTGTCGGTCGTCTTGTCGGTCGCCATCTCAGGCCTCCTCCGCCTCGAGAGCGTCCGCGGTTCCCTTGTCGACGCGCGGGTCCGAGTCCAGCCGCAGGGCACCCGGGCCGTCGGGACCGAGACCCGAGGCGAGGGCGAAGGCGGACTCGGCGCCGTCCGCGGCCGCCTTTCGCGTCCCCGCCGCCCGCTCGACCGCCGCGAAGACGTGGTTGTACGTGCCGCAGCGGCACAGGTTGCCGGCGATCGCGGCGCGGATCTCGTCGCGGGAGGGCTTCGGCGTCTCGTCGAGCAGCGTCTTGCACGAGAGGACCATTCCCGAGGTGCAGTATCCGCACTGGAGGGCGTCCTCGAGGATGAAGGCCTCCTGGAGCGCCGACAGCTTCCCGCCGTCGGCGAGGCCCTCGATGGTCGTGATCTTCCGGCCGGCCGCGTCGTGGGCGAGCATCAGGCACGAGCACACGGTGGCGCCGTCCAGGAGCACCGTGCACGCTCCGCAGGCGCCGCGGCCGCAGACGACCTTCGTTCCGGTCAGCCCGATCCGGTCGCGCAGGGCGTCGGCGAGCGTGACGCGCGGCTCGACGGAGATGCGGTGCATCGCCCCGTTGACGTCGAGCTCGAGGGGAGCGGCGCCCGGGCCGATCGCGTCGCCTTCCGGAGTCGACGCCTTGACGCGGGCGCTCGCGGCGATCGCCGTTACGAGAGTTCCGCGGACGAGAGTGCGGCGCGTGAAACCCCTGGGATCCTCGCTCATGCGTCCTCCCCTTTGGATCATACGTCCGCGGGGAGGATGCGTTTCGGGGCGTCGAGGGATCGCGGGAGGAGGACGAGGAGGAGGAGGAGAAGGCGGCCGGCGCCGGGACTCCTCGGCCCCGAGGCCCGCGGAGCCGGGCGAGCGGCGCCGGATAGCGCGATCCCGGATGGTCTCGCCTACGGCCGGACCTTGCCCGCGCGCATCACCTTCCGCACGCCCTCCAGCTCCTCGATCGCGGCCTGCCGGGCGATGCCCCGCGCGCCCGGCGCCTCCGGGAGGCGGCGGAGGCGGGCGATCTCGGCGGCCGCGGCGTCGTCGAGGGCGCGAAACAGCCGGCGCCGGGCCGGCGGCTCGAGCGCGTCGGAGAACGCGAGCCGAGCCAGGGCGGCGTCGTTGGCGCGCGGGGCCTCCGCCGGCTCCTCGAGCCAGCGTCGGAGCTCCCGTCGCCCGGCGGCGGTCGCCCGGTAGAGGAGGCGTGGAGGGCCGCGGCGCGGACCGAGGACGCGGAGGAGGACCCAACCCTCCCTCCGCATCCGGGCGAGAGCGGGGTAGATCTGGGAGAAGCCGGCCCGCCAGAACGGGTCGAGCTGCTCGCGCACCGCCCGCTCGAGGTCGTAGCCGGTGCGCGGCTCTTCGTTCAGGAGGCCGAGGAGGAGATGGGGGAGAGACACCGCGAAACTATATCAACATAGATATAGTCTCGAGCGGGAATCGGCCCGGGAGTGTCCTCGGGTGATCAAAGTCAAGGCAAAAAGAAGGGGGCCCGCAGGCCCCCGAGAAACCGTGTTCGAAGCTGTAAGTCGTTGACTTACTTCTTCTTCTTGGTCGCCTTCTTCGCTTTCTTAGCGGCCTTCTTCTTCGTAGCCATTTACGTCACCTCCCTCCCGACAGCCGATTGACAGCCTTCGGGCGAGATGCTAATTTTTCCGCCCCCGTGAAAGGGCGTATCGCCTTCGGTTCTGTCGCTGCCGAACGATTGATGGGTCATACGCTCTTCAAAATCGCCGGGTGGGCTGCAACCCATCCGGCGATTTCATTTTAGAAGCAACCCTCGTTTCGGTACAAGAAATAATCCTTGCGCTTGCTGATGAGTTCATTGTGGCGTCGGCGGGACCGCAAGTCAAGTCGGCGGCGGTCGTAAAACCGAAAACCGGAACCGCCGCGCTCGCCTCGGTTCACGGTTCGCGATTCCTCGCCGCATAGAATCCGCCCGTGAGCTCCTCCGACACGATCACCGTCGCGCACAGCCCCGACTCGGACGACGCGTTCATGTTCTACGCGCTCGCGGAGGGGCGCGTCGACACCGAGGGGCTCGCGTTCCGACACGAGCTGTCCGACATCGAGTCTCTCAACCGCCGCGCGATGGCCGGCGAGCTCGCCGTCACCGCGGTCTCCTTCCACGCGTACGCCCATCTCGCGGACCGCTACCTCCTCCTGCCGCACGGCGCCTCCTTCGGCGACGGCTACGGCCCCGTCGTCGTCTCGCGAGAGCCCGTCTCGCGCCGGGACATCGCCGCGGGTGACGTGACGGTCGCTTCGCCCGGCGCATGGACGACCGCCGCGCTCGCGCTCCGGCTGTGGGCGCCCGGCGTCCGCACGGTGCCGATGCCGTTCGACCGGATCGAGGGCGCCGTGAAGAGCGGCGAGGTCGCGGCGGGAGTCCTGATCCACGAGGGGCAGCTCACCTACGAGGAAGAGGGCCTGCTCGCCGCGGTGGACCTGGGGCGCTGGTGGAAGGACGAGACCGCGCTGCCGCTGCCGCTCGGCGGCAACGTCGTGCGCCGGGACCTCGGCCCCGACCGCATCGGGCGGATCTCCCGGGCGCTCTCCCGCTCGATCGAATACGGCCTCGCCCACCGCGAGGACGCGCTCGACCACGCCATGCGGTACGCGCGGGGCCTGGACCGGGCGAAGGCGGACCGGTTCGTCGGCATGTACGTCAACGCCTGGACGCAGGGCTACGGCCCGGAGGGCCGCCGCGCCGTACAGACGCTCCTGGATCGCGCGCACGCGGCCGGCGCGGTTCCGAAGGTGACCGCGGAATATGCCCCGGAACCGTAAAACGTAAGACGTAAGACGTAAGACGTGAGACGACAGCCAATGCCCGAGGCCTTACGACGCGGCCGAATCGAGTCGATTTTCGGCTCGAGGCTCGAGGTGCCAGTCTCCGACCCCGTCTTACGTCTCACGTCTCACGTCTCACGCCCATGAGACGTCTCGAGCCGCTCGTCCTCTCGTTGCACCTCGCCGCGCTCTCCCTGGCCCTCGCCCCGCCGATCTTCTTCGGGTCCGTCGTCGCTCCCGCGCTATTCCACGTCCTGCCGACCCGCGACATGGCGGCGTCGCTCGTCAGCCCGATCCTGTCGCGCCTCTGCGTCGTCGCCGAGGCGAGCTTCCTCGTCCTGTTCGCGACCGCCTGGCTGCTGACCTCCGGCCGCGCCTCGAAGATGTCGCGCTCGCTCCTGACGCGGCTGCCGGTCCTCGGATTCTTCTCCGCGCTCGTGATCCGCCAGCTCCTGATCCCGCCCATCGACCGCATCCGCGCCGAGGCTCCGGGGCTCATCGACAACCTGCCGGTCGCCGACCCGTCGCGCGCCATGCTCGACCGGTATCACCGCCTCGCCACGGGCTTCTTCGGCATCGAGATCGCGGCCGCGCTGATCGTGCTGCTGGCGACGGCGCGCCTGCTCGCGGCTCGCCGGGCCGAGCCGGCGCCGGCGCCCGTCATCAAGCCGGTGCCCAGGGTCCTGAATCTGGATTAGCCCGGCCCGGCGCAAGCCCGGAGCTACTCGGCCTTCCGCCTCCGCATCGCCTGCACCACGAGCGCCACGCCCGCCGCGACCAGCGCCCACGGCCAGAGCCTCCACGCGGATTCCAGCAGCTGCTCCGGCAGGACGACGTTGCGCGACAGCGCCGTGAAGGCGGCGATCGCGATCAGGACGATTCCCGGCACGAGAGGCGCGGGCCTGCGGCCGACCCTGCGGGACCTCTCGATCGACGCCGCCAGCAGGAGCCCGGCCCCGAGGCCGAGCAGCAGGGTCGCCCACGGCGGCATCCACGGCAGCAGCGGATCGCGCAGGAGGAACCCGACCCCGAGGCCCAGGAGCACGCCCGCGGGCACGATCGGCCCCTGGAAGTCCCGCAGGGCGGCGGCGACGAAGAGGACCGTGCCGATGAGGAGGAGGATCGGCCCCGGCCCGCGCCAGTTCAGCTCGCGCCGCATCAGGAGGAACCCTCCCACCGCCACGAGTGCGACGCCGACGTTCAGGCCGCGGCGGTCCACGACGCGGCTCACTCCCGCTTCCGCTTCGCCAGCTCGACGAGCTCTGCCGCGCGGCGTCCCTCGCCCGCGGGCTTGTCGCCCTGCCAGCGGTAGAAGCCCTCGCCGGCCTTGCGCCCGGTCAGCCCCTCTCCGACGAGGGTGCGCAGGATCTCCGGCGGGGCGAAGCGGTCGGAGGCGAGCTCCGCCTGCAGCGTCTCCGCGATCGAGAGCCGGACGTCGAGCCCGACGAGGTCGGTCGTCTTGAGCGGTCCCATCCGGTGCCCGTAGCCGAGCTCCATCGCGCGGTCGATGTCGGCCGCCTCGGCGACGCCGGCCTCGACCATGCGCATCGCCTCGAGGCCCAGCGCGACGCCCAGTCGCGACGTCGCGAACCCGGGCGTGTCGGTGACGCGCACCGCCTCCTTGCCGAGCGAGCGCACGAGGTCCAGGGCGCGGGACTCGGTCTCCGCCGACGTCTCCCGGCCGCGGACGACCTCGACGAGCGGCATCGCGGCGACCGGGTTGAAAAAGTGGAGCCCGATGACGCGGTCGCGGCGCCCGGTGGCGTGGGCGATCCGCGTGATCGACAGGGACGACGTGTTCGTGGCGAAGATGGTCCTCGGGGGGCAGAGGTCGTCGAGCTCGGAGAAGACCATCTTCTTCAGGTCGAGCGCCTCGGGAACCGCCTCGATCGCGAAGTCGGAGTCGGCGGCCTCCTTCATGCGCTGGGCGACGCGGAGGCGGTGTCGCGCCTTGTCCGCATCCTCGGCGCCGAGCCTGCCCTTGTCGACGGCGCGCGCCCAGGACGACTCGACGTGGCCGCGGACGGCGCGCTGGGCGTCGGGATCCGCGTCGAAGACGACGGTGTCGTATCCGGCGAGCGCGCACGCTCCCGCGATGCCGCGACCCATCGTTCCGGCGCCGATCACGAGGACGCGCTGCGGCATGGGGCGGATTATATGGACGGGGGCACTCTCGCGCTCAGGCGTGGCGGCCTCGGGCGCCGTCGCCCGCTTCTCATTAAACCGTCATCCTGAGGAGCGAAGGGACGAAGGATCCCCGACTCGACGAGGGCCCTTTTCCGTTCAGTGCGGGGATCCTTCGCTGCGCTCAGGATGACGGTTCTTTGGCTCATCCGGATAGCAAGCAGGACGGCTCATGTCACCCGAACAGCGCCGCCGCGTTGTCCCAGAGGATCTTCCGCTTCGCGTCCTCCGAGATCGGCAGCGAGGTGAAGTCCTCGACGTTGCGGCGCATGGAGGCGATCCCCGGGCTCGGGTAGTCGGTGCCCCAGAGGCACTTGTCGGAGAGGTCCTCGAGGCGCGGGAGGTACTGGAGCAGGCTCTTCGGCGGGATGCCCGAGAGGTCGAGGCGGACGTTGGGATGCCGGCGCGCGAGGAACACGGCCGTCTTCATGTAGAGCGGCCGGCCGGCGTGCGCGAGGATGATCGGCAGCTTCGGAAAGTCGACGGCGACGTCGTCGACCGCCATGGGGTCCGCATAGCGGTTGCGGGCGCCGGGAAAGATGGAGGTGCCGGTGTGGATCATCACGGGGCGCCCCAGCCGCTCGGCGGCGCCGTAGATCTCCGCGAGGCCGTCGAGGCCCGTCAGGTAGGCGTTGGCCGCGAAGAGCTGGTGCGGCGGGTGGATCTTGAGCATCCGGATGCCGAGATCCTCGAAGAGCCGCCGCGTCTCGCCGCCCGCGTCGCCGGTGTGCCGCGGGTGGACCGAGCCGACGGCGACCAGGCGGTCCTCGTGGCCGGTCACGTAGCGCGAGATCCACGTGTTCGCGGCGGACGTGAAGCCCATGATCTCCGGCGCGACGTAGTTGATGAGCGCCGCCCGTTCGACGCCCTCCCGGTCCATCAGGGACAGGAGCGCCGAGGGATCGTCGAGGGCCTGCTGGATCTCCGCGAGGTCGCGCCGGCGCGCGGTCATCGTCTGCCGGGCCTCCGGGCGCATCTGCTCCCACGGCTGGACGTGGACGTGGCAGTCGAAGACCCGCATGGGGGAAGGTTAGCAGGGGGGAGTCGGCGCCTCACCTCCGGTGTCATCCCGAGCGGAGCGAGGGACCCCTTTGGGAGCCGGACCGCTGAAATGGCGCCAGATGGGTGAAGAAAGGGGTCCCTCGTCGCTTCGCTCCTCGGGATGACACTGTGGATTTGGTACTCTTTTCTCAAGCCTCGATGCTCAAAAAGGCACTGGTTCTCCTCCTCCTGGGCGTGGCCCCCGGCCTGCCCGGCGCTCAGCGCGCCAAGACGTCCGCGAAGGCGACTCCCGTGCCGACGGCGATCCCCACTCCGGTCGCGCCGGAGCGGGTTCCGTCCTCGGCGCGAAAGGGCGCCGTGACCGAGAAGCGCGTCGGCCAGTACCAGAACGCGAACGTCAGCTTCTCGAAGCTCACGCGCGTCGACGAGGTGGACCTCGACAACGACGGCGTCTTCGAGGCCCTCGTCGAGGGGATCGGCACGGTGCGCAGCCTTCCGCCGGATATCCCCGCGGTCGGATTCGTCTCGCGCTCGCGACTGCCGTTCGAGAATCCCATCTGCGCCGTGTTCAAGCGCGGGCGCGGGACCGACTGGGACGTGCTGCTGCTGGCGCATCTGCCGCAGCGTTGCCGTCAGAGCGACGACCCCGTGCGCTGCGACCAGCTCCTCGCGTTCCGCGCGGTGGAATTCCGCTACGACGACCGCCCGCAGGTCGCGCTCCAGATCGTCCACGCCGGAGAGGCGCGGCTGACGGAGACGGCGACGTATCGCCTCGACCGCGACCGGCTCGAGACGACCTTCTCGGCGGCCGGCCCGCGCAACGGCCTCGAGGTCGGCTTCGGCCCGGACGGCATCGTCCGCAGGATCGCCGTCGACACCTTCATCAACAAGGAGCTGCCGCCCCGCTACCGGAGCTTCACGCTGGCGTCGAACTACGTGTTCGGCGAGCGGCGCTTCCGGATCGCGAGCGAGACCGTCGAGCCCGAGTGGGAGCGGGCCGATCCCGAGCTGTCGTACTGGGGCCTCGTCCATCAGTCGACGTTCGCGTCCGACCTGACGCGGCTGCAGGAACGCCAGCGCCGCGCGGCGACCGAGGCGCCGTGGTCCCTGGACCCGGTGGAGCTCGTGAAGAAACGATTCGCGGACGCGCGCGACGTCCGCATCGGGACCAAGTACGCCGGGGTCGCCGTCGTCTACTTCGAGCGGGTCGGGTGCGCCGCCCACATCGTGCTCTACCAGCCGCTCCGCGAGACGGAGGGGGAGAAGAGCATCTGGGACTTCGCGGTCATCCGATCGCCGGAGGAGCCCGCCTACGAATGCCTGATGGAGGCGCCGATCAAGGGTCAGTAGCCGCCCGGCAACGAGAAGCGGCCGGCGAGAGGACGGCTGACGGCTAACTTCTCGTCGCGGACGTCCTCCCCGCCAGCCACGCCGCCCCCAGCACCACCGCGTTCACCCCCGTCCCCGCGATCACCGGGTCCGTTCCGCCGAAGAGTCCGGGCGCGAAGCGCCCCACGACTGCGGTGGCGCCGCCGGCGGCCATGGCCGCGATGGCTCCGGCGGCCGGGATCCCGAGCCGGCGCGGAGCGAGCGCCGCGAGGACCGGGAGGATGAGGCCGGCGGCGAAGATCGAATAGCCGAGCTTGAGGGTCTCGAGGACGTCGCGGTCGAGCGCCAGCGCCGTCGCCAGGCCGGCCGCGGCGTAGACCGGCGCGAGGAGGCGCGCCGCGGCGAGCGGAAGCGCGCGCCCGGAGAACGCCGGCGCGATGTCCCGCGTCGTCACGGCCGCCGCCGAGAGGAGAACCACGTCGGCGGAGGTCTGCATCGTCGCAACGAGTGCGACGAGCACGAGCGCGGCGAGGGCCGGGGGCGCGAACCCGAGCACCGCCATCGGCAGCGCGTCGACCGGAGCGACGGGCGGCAGGGCCTTGCGCGCGGCGAGCGCGATCGCCGCCACCGAGAGGCCGAACAGCACCTTCGATCCGGCGGCGAGCAGCGCCGAGCGGCGCGCGGTCGCCTCGTCGCGGCACGAGAGCAGCTTCGCGTAGACGTCGCTGCCGACGAGGTGCGGCAGGCCGATCAGCACGAGCATCGCCGCGACGTCGTGCCCGCCGAAGGACGCGGAGGTCGGGAAGCTCCAGGTTTCGGGCGGGAGGCCGGAGAGCCCGTGCGCCCCAGACAGGGCCGAGACGAGCGCGACGCCGGGGATGCCGACGAGCATGAGCCCGTACTGGAGCAGGTCCGTCCGCACGACGGCGAACTGCCCTCCGAGCGACGTGTACGCGGCGAACACCGCCGTCGAGAGGACGATCGCGGCCACGGGCTTGATCCCGAAGGCCGCCGTCAGGACGACCTGCGTGGCCTCCGTCAGCAGCGCGAACCAGACGATCTCCGAGGCGAGCACGAGTAACGCGGCGACGCGCCGGGCCGTTAGACCGTAGTAGCGGCCGACGATCTCGGGCAGCGTCACCGCTCCCTCGCGCCGGACGCGCCGGGCGAGGAAGAGCCCGAGGAGCAGGAGCCCGATCGCGCCGGCGAGGTCGAGCCAGATGCCGGCGAGCCCCTTCGCGTAGACGAGCGCGGCGAGCGCGATCGTCGTAGATCCGCCGGTCGTCAGAGAAGCGAGGCCCGTGAAGCCCCAGAAGGTGTTCAGCGAGCGGTCGGCGAGGAAGTAGGAGGCTTCGTCGCGCCCGGCGCGCTTGCGCATCGCGACACCGATCGCGAGGACGGCGCACAGGTACGCCGAGAGGGCGATCACCGTCAGCGGCACGGCGCGGATTATGGGCCAGCAGGCGGGAAGGAGGGCGGCTTGGCCCCGTCCGGCGTCGGCGATATGGTGCGAAGCGTCTGGACCTCCATGTGGATGCGAACGAACGCGGACGCGGCGCGCCCGGCCTCATGAGCGGGATGCGGGGACGCGCCCTCGCGGCGAGCCTCGCGCTCCTCGGCGCGTCGAGCCTCGCGCTGGCGACGTCTCGCTTCGAGCTGTTTCCCGAGTCGACCCGGGCGGCGGAGTTCGACGAGGACGCGGGCTCGAGGCGGCTGCGGCTGAGTGCCGGCATCGCGGCGCTCGCGGACACGGCGGAGACCGCGCCCGCGGATCGGAGCCCGGCGGAGGAGGCATCTGCCGCCCCGCTGCCTTTCTGGGAGCGTCCGGACGTCTCGGTCGACGTCGAGGCGTTCCGTCCTCTGCCGCCCGGCGGCATTCCTCCGCGCCCCCTGTTCGACACGCGCACGACGCTGGCGTCCGGCGGCGTCCTCTTCTTCGCGGGCGTCTACGCGCTGTCCTCGCCCATCTCGTACGGCTTCGAGGACTTCCATTTCCACAGCGAGCACTGGTTCGGGCCGAACACCTACGGCGGCGGCGCCGACAAGGTGTCGCACTTCATCGTGAGCGCGTCGCTCGCCCGCGAGCTGGCCCTGCTCTACGACGGCTTCGGGCACACGCGCGAGCAGTCGATCGCGCTCGGATTCGGGGTCTCGGCCTTCACCGGCCTGATGGTCGAGCTCGGTGACGGCCTCGGGCCCTACGGGTTCTCGTGGGAGGACCTGACGATGGACGTGCTCGGCTCGGCGACCGGGCTCTTCCTCACGGCCCACGGCCTGAACGACGTCGTCGGGCTGCGCGTGGGAAAGGTGCCGACGACCGTGCCGGCGTCGGAGTCGAGCGAGTATCTCGGCTCGAACTACTCCACCGAGATCTACAGCGCCGACCTGAAGATCTCGGGGCTCGCGCGGCGGCTCCAGTTCGACCCCGGTCCCGCCCGCTTCCTGCTGACCTCCGTCACGTACAGCACGAAGGGATACGGGTTCGTTCCTCCGATTTCGGACCGGCAGCGGCTGGTCGGCCTCGAGCTGGGACTGAACCTGCCCGAGATCCTGTCCGCGGCGGGCGTTCCCGCGACCACGTGGTGGGAGAGCCTCCTCTACAAGTCGCTCAACTTCTTCCGCATCCCGTACACGTCGTTCGGCTGGCGCTACGACCTGAACCACAACAAGTGGCACGGCCCGGACACGGGGGACAAGTACTACCGGAGAGGGTGACCTCTCTTTCCCTGTCATCCCGAGCGCAGCGAGGGACCCCTTTCTGCGCCGGAGAG
>Ga0207683_10003395_pt1 | contig 13876 bp, 11 predicted proteins | sample KBSM73metaG_FD_184333 | JGI IMG/M metagenome (GOLD analysis project Ga0207683, IMG submission 184333) | Miscanthus rhizosphere microbial communities from Kellogg Biological Station, Michigan, USA - KBS M7-3 metaG (SPAdes) (version 2) | ecosystem: Host-associated > Plants > Roots > Rhizosphere >...
GTGTTCGTGCCGATCTATCCGGCGTCGACCGCCGATCAGGTCGCGTACATCCTCGAGCACGCCGAGATCCGGTTCGTGTTCGTCGCCGGCACCGATCAGATCGCGCGGCTCGAGCAGGCGCGCAGCAGAATCCCTCGCTCACCCGAGGTCATGGACCTCGAGTCCGGCTTCTGGCGCGAGCCCGCCACCCGCGACGGCGACGCGCCCACGCTCGTCGACTCTCGGCTCGGCGCGCTCGACATCGATCAGCCGGCGCAGATGCTCTACACGAGCGGCACCTCGGGCAACCCCAAGGGCGTCCCGCTGACGTATCGCAACGTCGGGGTCAACGGCCGCGACTGGCTCCAGTGCAACGCGGCGCTGCTCGAAGAAGGCGACCGCGATCTGCTGTGGCTGCCGATGAGCCACATCTTCGGCTTCGGCGAGCTCTGCCTCGGCAACTCGCTCGGCTGGGAGACGTACATGGCGTCGCCTGCCGACGTCCTCGACCTGCTGCCCGGCGTCGCGCCGCAGGTGTTCATGTCCGTGCCGGCGTACTGGGAGAAGATCGCGCGCGCGATCTCCGCGGGCGGCGACAAGACCGATGCGCTCAAGCGCGTCACCGGTGGTCGCCTCCGCTTCTGCCTCTCCGGCGGCGCCGGTCTCAAGGTCGAGATCAAGCAGCTGCTGCACCAGCACGGCGTGCTGATCATCGAGGGCTACGGCCTCACCGAGACGTCACCGACGCTCACGCTCAACCGCCCCGATGCGTTCCGCTTCGACACCGTGGGCAAGGTACTGCCGTCGGTCGAGCTCAAGCTCGCCGAGGATGGCGAGATCCTCGCGCGCGGCCCGAACGTGTTCGCGGGCTACTACAAGGATCCCGGCGCGACTGCGGCCGCGTTCACCGAGGACGGCTGGTTCTGCACCGGCGATGTCGGCCGCTGGACCGAGGACGGCTTTCTGCAGATCATCGATCGCAAGAAGGACATCCTCGTCAACAGCGGCGGCAAGAACATCCCGCCCGCGAACATCGAGGCCAAGTTCGTCGACGATCCGGTGATCGATCGCCTCGTCGTCTACGGCGACGCCCGCCCCTACCTCGTCGCCGCGATCTGGGTCCGCCCGGAGGTCAGCGCCGTGCCCGACGACGAGCGCGCCCGCCTGGTCGCCGCGCGCCTCGACGAGGTCAACAAGGAGCTCGCGCGCCACGAGACGATCAAGCGCCACTTCATCGCCGAGGCCCCGCTGTCGGTCGAGAACGGCACGCTCACGTCGTCGCTGAAGCTCCGCCGCAAGGCCGTCTACGACCGCCTGCGCGACCGCTTCGAAGGGCTCTACGCATGAAGTCGCCGAGGTCGCCGCTCGACTCGATCGTCGCGCTGCTGCGCCGCGCACCGAAAGGCGCGCCCGCCGTCGGCACGACGCCGCACTCCGTGGTGTGGACCGAGAACAAGTGGCGCCTCTTGCGCTTCTCGTCGAGCACCGGCGTGCGCCCGCGCTTCAAGACGCCGATCCTGCTCGTGCCGTCGCTGATCAACCGCTGGTACGTGCTCGACCTCGGCCCGGGCCGCTCGCTGATCGAGTGGCTGGTCGCGCAGGGCCACGACGTGTTCTGCATCGACTGGGGTACGCCCGGCCCCGAGGATCGCTACCTCACGTGGGATGACATCGCCGGCCGCTACATCGGCCGCGCCGTTCGCGTCGCCACGCGCTTCGGCCGCCGCGGCGGCGTCCACGTGCTCGGCTACTGCCTCGGCGGCACGCTCGCGACCACGCATGTCGCCGCGTTCCCCGACTACATCGCCAGCTTCCTCGCGCTCGCCGCGCCGGTCGACTTCGCCGACGCCGGCATCATGGGCACCTGGACGCGCACGCCCACGTTCGACGTCCGCGCGATCTTCGAGGCATTCGGCAACATCCCGTGGCCGCTGATGCAGGCGAGCTTCCAGCTGCTCAAGCCCACGCTCACCGCGCAGAAGCTGGTCGCCCTGCTCGACCGCGCGTGGGACGACGAGTTCCTCGAGAGCTTCCTCTCGACCGAGCGCTGGGGCACCGACAACGTGTCGTTCCCGGGCGCCTGCTACGTCCAGTACATCGAGCAGCTCTACCGCGGCAACGCGCTGATCCACGGCGGCTTCACGCTGGCCGGCCGCCCGGCCGAGCTCTCGCAGATCAAGTGCCCGACGATGGCGCTCGCGTTCGAGGACGATCACATCGTGCCGTTGCCGTCGGCGGCGCCGCTGATCGACCGGATCGCCGCCACCGACAAGCAGCTCGTCGTGCAGCGCGGTGGTCACGTCGGCGCCGTGGTCTCCAAGAAGGCCGCCGACCGGCTGTGGCCCGTGATGTCGGGATTCTGGGCGCAGCGCGACTAGCGCTGATCGAAGTGGCCGCCGACCATCAGCGCGGCCTGCATGCGATCCACGTGCGCGAGATCGATCGACGTCTCGAGCGTCAGGCTCAGTCGCGGTGCGATCCACACACTGCCGACCGCGTGGGCCTCGAGCACGTACCAGGCCTGCGTCCACGGCTCGACCGAGTTCGGGACATTCGTCGTCTCGTACTGCGCGATCTGAAGGCCGGGCGAGAGCTCGCCCGCGACCCAGTAGCGCCCCCGCGGCGCGCGCACACCGATCACCGGCTTGAGCTGCTCGATCGAGCCAGCGGTCGTGATCGGCGTCGTCATCGTCGCGCCGCGCTCGATCCAGGTTCCGGCGAGCGTCGGGCCGTCGAAGTGCGCGAGGTCGGACTCCATCCCGAAGTACCAGTGGTCGTCGACCGCAACCAGCGCGCGTAGCCTGCCGCCCACGGCCGCGAGGCCATGATCGGCCGGGGCCGTCTCGACATGATACATCGACGCGTTGGTGTCGATCTTGTCGGGCGTGTAGTGCATCGCCGTCGCGCCGAGCTCGAACCACATCGGCGGCAGGTCACCGGAGTTGGCGTCCGCGACCATCGGCGCCGCGATCCCCGCCACTGTCACCGCCACGAACAGGTACCGCATTGCTAGAGTCTAGGGCCGTGACGTTCGCGCTGGTGATGATTTCTGCGTTAATGCACGCAGTCTGGAACGCGATGCTGCGCACAGAACCCGACAAAGATCGCGGACTTGTCGGCGCGGTCGCCGTCGCGACGCTGCTCGCGGTGGTCGTCGCGAGCGTGCGCTGGGCTCTCGGCGAGGCGCCGTTCGCGAGCCCGGTGGCGGCCGGCTGGGGGCTCGCGGCAGGTGTGCTCGAGTGGGTGTACTTCGTGACGCTGGCGCGGGCGCTCGATCGCGGGCCGCTCGGTACGGTCTACACGGTGTCGCGCGGCGGCGCGATCGTCGTGATCTATCCGATCTCGATCGCGCTGTTGCACGAGCATGTCTCGGCGCTCGCGATCGCGGGCAGCGCGGTCGTGCTCGCGGGCGTCGTGCTCACCGGGATGCCGAAGGCGGCCAACCGCTCCGCGCTCGCGTGGGCGTCGGTGTGCGCGGTCGCGATCGCCGGCTATCACCTCGCCTACAAGCTCGCGCTCGAGTCCGGCGGGAGCTCGTCGGCCGTGTTCGCAGTCGCGCTCGCGGTCGCCACGGGGCTCAATGCCGCGCGCGTGCGTGGGGTCACGGGGGTGCTCCGCGCGAGGACCGGGCGGATCGTGCTGATGGGCATCATCTGCGGCGGCTCGTTCCTCATCCTGATCCAGGCGCTGACCACCGGAGGAGCCGGATTCGTGCTGACCTCGCGCAACATGTCGGTGCTGTTTGCGACGGTGATCGCAGCCGCTATCGGCGACCGCCCGAGTCGCGCTCAGGTGTCAGGGGCGGTGCTCGTCGCCGGCGGTGCGATCCTGATGGCTTGGTGATATGAAGGGCGCGATGGCCGGCATGCAAAGCTTCACGCCTCCTGCCGGCTACCGGGAGAGCACGCACCGGGCGCTCGGCGCCGGTGAGGTGGTCGCGTCGACCTACCAGGTGAGGGACGAGATCGCGCGCACCGAGGACGGGGTCGTGTTCGAGGCGCGCGACATGCTGCTCGACCGGCTCGTCGCGCTGAAGCTCGCATGGCGCGACCCGGGATTGCCTTCCTTGATCACCGAGGCACGGCGCTGCGCGGCGGTCAGCGATGCGTGCGCGGTCCAGGTCCATGGGATGGGCGCGCACAACGGCGTCGAGTTCGCGGTCGGCGAGCGCGTCACCGGCCGGCTGTTGCACGAGGAGCTCGTCGAGCCGCTGCGTCCGGACGTGTACCTGAGCCGGCTGCGCACGCTGGTGTCAGCGGTCGCGCGCGCGCACGAAGCCGGCATCGCGGTCGGCGACATCTCGGGCGCGACCGTGCTGGTGTGTCCCGAGCAGCATGGCCGGCTCGTGCTCGGCCGGCTGTCGCTATCGCAGGTGCCGGCGTTCGGGCCGCATGGCCAGATCCTGGCGCCCGAGGTCGTGCGCGGCGAGGTCGACGGCGGCGATCCCGCGGCGGCCGAGGCGATCGATCTGTACGGGCTCGGCTGCGTCGCGATCGAGCTGGCGTGCGGCGAGCCGCCGTTTGCCGATGCCGATCCGGACCGCGAGCTCGACGGCCACGCGCACGCGCCGCCGCCGCGCATTGCCGATCTGCGGCGCGACCTGCCCGGCGAGCTCAGCGACCTCGTCGACTGGCTGCTCGCGAAGCAGCCCGCGGCACGCCCGCGCTCGGCCGCCGATGTGCTCTCGCAGCTCGACGCGATGCTCGAGCGGATCGGCAGCGCGGTGCGCCCGCTGCGCGTGTTGATCGTCGACGACGATACGGCGCGCGCACGCTGGCTGTGGAGCCTGGGCCGCCGCGCGCACGCCGCCGCGCTCGTCGAGACCGCCGGCGAAGGCACCGACGCCGCCCACAAGCTCAACCGCGATCAGCCCGACCTCGTGTTCGTCGATGCCACGCTGCGCGGCATGATGAACGCGCTCGAGCTGTGCATGTACGTGCGCGGCATCGACGCGCTCGACGCGACCGACCTCGTGTTGATCGGCGACGTGTCGGAGAAGGATCGCGCCCTCCTGCACAGTGCGCGCGTCGCGTTCATTCCCGACGACGCGATGCTCTCCTCGGCCTTCCTCGATCGCGTGCGTGCCGGTGCTACCGAACGCCGCCGCGCCGGGCGAGTCGGCAGCAAGGTATCCGGATGAAGTACGCAGCAGCTGTTCTTGCGCTTGCCGCCTGCGGCAGCGACGCGCCGACCGTGTTCTTCGACGCGAAGCACGACACGGCCGAGACGTTCTGGAACGCGCCGTGGCCCTCCGACACGCGGCTCGACGCGAACGGCGCGCCCGACATCACCGGCTTCCCGAACCCGCGCAACGTGCCGATCCTCGCGAGCCTGCTCTCGGATGTCCCCGAGCGGCACGGCTGGCCGATGATGTCGATCGCGTACTTCCGGTTCACCGCGCCGCCGGCGGCGACCGACGGCAAGGCCTACCTCGTCGACATCGAGAAGAAGTCCACCGTGCCGATCGTCGTGCAGGTGCTGCCGACCGATCGCTACGCGACCTCGAACCTCGTCGCAATCGCGCCGGTGCCGGGCTTCGTGATGCGCGGCGACGCGAAGTACGCGTACGTGATCGCGAAGGACTTCGCGCCGGGCTTCGATTCGCCGGCGGGCTGGAAGATGTCCGACGCGCTCGCAGGCGCGCTGCCGATCGCGAAGGCGGACGTGCTCGTGTCGACGGAGTTCACGACCGGCGACGAGGTCTCGCGCGTCGCGAAGCGCTCGGACTCGATCCACACGCAATATCACCCGACGATCGACAACCTGACGCTCGTCGGCGACGCGACCTACGACGGGTTCTGCCGGCTCAGCGGCACGATCACGATGCCGCAGTTCCAGATGGGCACGCAGCCGTTCGACACGCTCGGCGGGTTCGTGCTCGACGCCAACGATGTCCCCCAGAAGCAGGGCGACATGACGATCCCGCTGACCATCACGCTCCCCAAGAGCGCGATGCCGGCGACCGGCTGGCCGCTGTATCAGTTCTTCCACGGCTCGGGCGGGCTCTCGACGGGGGTTGTCGATCTCGGGCCGTCGCCCGACTCCAGCGACATGCCGGCGCCCGGCAAGGGCCCCGGCTACGTCGTCGCGCTCCACGGGATCGCTGCCGCGTCGGCCGCGATGCCGGTCAACCCCGAGCGCCTCGTCAACGCGACCGACTACTCGTATCTCAACATCAACAACCTCTACGCGTTCCCGCACACGTTCCAGCAGGGCGTGTTCGAGCAGCGGATGTTCCTCGACGCGCTGCTCGCGCTCCACGTCCCGCAGGCGACGCTCGCAGCCTGCACCGGCATCTCCACGCCGACCGGCGACCACTTCTTCGATCCGCAGAAGCTGATGGCCGGCGGGCAGTCGATGGGCGGCATGTACACGAACATGGTCGGCGCCGTCGAACCGCGGTTCCCGACGCTCGTGCCGACCGGCGCAGGCGGCTACTGGAACCTGATGATCCTCGACACCAAGACGGTGCCCGGCGCGCGCGAGCTGCTCGCCACGGCGCTCGGCGTCGACGACACCACGCTCTCGTTCATCCACCCCGCGATGGACGTGATGGCGCTCGCGTGGGAGCCCGCCGAGCCGCTCGTCTACATGGCGCGCCTCGGTGACCGCAACATCTACGAGCCGGTCGGCAAGGACGACTCGTACTTCCAGACCACCGTCTACAACGCGGCTGCCCTCGCCTACGGCAACCAGGAGGCCGGCGACCAGGTATGGCCGGAGATGCAGCAGGGCCTCGCGCTCGCGCACCTCGACGGCCTCCTGTCGTATCCGGTCAAGGCCAACCAGAACGGCAAGACGCGGGTGGTCGTGCAGTACATGGGCGACGGCATCGTCGATCCGCACTACATCTACCGACAGCTCGACGCGGTGAAGCACCAGTACGGCTGCTACCTCGAGAGCTACTTGCGCGACGGCGTCCCGACGGTGCCCGCACCTGGCGGGTTAATGGATCCGTGCCCCTGACCCGGATTAACGCGAAGACGCGAAGTGCTTTTTTAACATTCGCGGGCGGGCCGCAGTCATCACCACATGAAGCTCGCGGTTCTTCTCATGGCTCTGCTGGTTGGAACTGCTTCCGCTCAGCCCTACGGCGGGCCACCCCCTGGTGCGCAGGTCGGCGTCGGTGTCGAAGCGGTGCCTCCGCGCGCGGCGTTCCGCCAGATGCTGCTCGAGCGGTTCGATCGCAACCATGATGGCGTGCTCGAGCCGCGCGAGCGCCGGCATGCAGCGAAGGCGCTGCGCAAGATGGCCAAGCGACTGGCGCGCGGCGAACGTCGCGAGGGCCGCCAGGGTAGACAGCCCCGCGGGTAGCTGCCACAGTCGCCGCGTGAACGCGGTCTCCGTGCGTGGCCTGAAGAAGAGCTACGGCGATCTCGAGGCCGTCCGCGGGATCGATCTCGAGGTCGCGCCCGGCGAGATCTTCGGCTTCCTGGGGCCCAACGGCGCCGGCAAGTCGACCACGATCAAGATCCTGTGCACGCTCGCCAGCCCGAGCGCGGGCGAGGCGAAGGTCGCCGGATTCGACGTCGCCACCCAGCGCGACGAGGTCCGCCGCCACATCGGCCTGGTGTTCCAGGACACGACGCTCGACGACTACCTGTCGGCCGAGCAGAACCTCAAGTTCCACGCCGAGCTCTACGGCATCCCGAGTGCGACGGTACGGCCGCGCCTGCAACAGGTGATGGAGATGGTCGGCCTCTGGGACCGGCGCGCCAGCCTCGTGCAGACGTTCTCGGGCGGCATGAAGCGCCGGCTCGAGATCGCCCGCGGCCTCATGCACTCGCCGCGCGTGCTGTTCCTCGACGAGCCGACGGTCGGGCTCGATCCGCAGACCCGCGTCTCGATCTGGAGCTACATCCGCGAGCTGCGTCTCAAGGAGACGATCACGATCTTCCTGACGACGCACTACATGGACGAGGCCGAGTACTGCGATCGCATCGCGATCATCGATGGCGGCAAGATCGTCGCGCTCGGCACGCCCGAAGACCTCAAGGCGAAGGTCGGCAAGGATCGCGTCGTGATCCGCACCTCCGACGATGCGGCGGCGATCGCCGCGCTGGCGGCGAGGTTCCAGCTCGAGGCACACATGCGCGAGGGCGCGGTGACCTTCGGCGTCGCCAACGGCGAGGCGTTCGTGCCGCGGCTGTTCGCCGAGCTCGGCGTGCCGATCAAGGCGATCTCGGTCGCGCGGCCGTCGCTCGACGACGTGTTCCTCACGTTCACCGGCATGACGATCCGCGACCGCGAGGCGAGCGCGCTCGAGCAGGCCGTCGCGACCCGCCCGCGGAGGCGAGGCTGATGGACACCGTGTCGGTCACGGTACCGCCGCGCTCGTTCAAGAACGACCTGCGCGCGGTGCGCATCGTGTGGCATCGCGATCTGATCCGGTTCTGGCACGACAAGCCGCGCATGTTCGCGAGCGCGCTGCAGCCGATGCTCTACCTGTTCGTGTTCGGCACGGGCATGGGCGCCGGCATGCGGCCCACCGGCGAGCTCGACCTGCGCGTGTTCCTGTATCCGGGCGTGATGGCGATGGCGACGCTGTTCACGTGCTTCTTCTCCGCCGGCTCGATCGTGTGGGACCGCGAGTTCGGCTTCATGCGCGAGATGCTGGTCGCCCCGGTCCGCCGCGGCGCGATCGTCGTCGGCAAGGCGCTCGGCGGCGCGACGGCCGGCATGACGCAGGGTCTCATCGTGCTCGCGATCGGCCCACTGGTCGGCATCCCCTACTCGCCGGTGCTCATGCTCGAGCTGCTCGGGCTGCTCGTCGTGCTGTCGTTCGCGGTGACCTCGATCGGCGTGCTGGTCGCGGTCCGCATCAAGTCGTTCCAGGCGTTCATGGCGCTCGTGCAGATCATCATCATGCCGATGTTCTTCCTGTCGGGCGCGCTGTTCCCGATGGCGAACCTGCCGACGTGGCTCAAGATCTCGACGATGGTCGATCCGCTGACCTACGCGGTCGATCCGATGCGCAAGGTCGTGCTCGGCGAGCTCGGCATCCACGGCTTCCCGGGCGTGACGATGCCCGTGGTGTTCGAGATCCTGATCGTCGCGGCCACCGGCCTGGTCGCGCTCGCGATCGCCGCCCGCGAGTTCGGAAAGACGGAATAGATCGACCTACTCGAGGCGCACCCTGCCCGACCAGTGGCCGCAGCGCTGGATGCCATCCTTCGGCACGTCGCAGCGCGAGACCTTCACGGGCAGCGGCGACGGCCCCACGCGCGCCAGCGGGATCGCGAGCTCGACGACCCACTCCTCGTCATCGTCGTGCGCGTCGTCGATCGTGCCCTCGTCGAAGCCGCTCTTCGCGCGCACGCCTGACACCGAGACGTTGCCTCGTGCGTCGACGTGCAGCGAGAGGTCGCCGACCGTCAGATCGAAGGCGTCGCGCGTCTCGATGTTCTCGTCGGCGGCGTAGAGCGCGACGAAAAGCTGCTGGCCGTCGTGGAGCATCCGGACCTCGGACGACGGGCGTGCGAGGCTGCCGTCATCGCCGAGGAACTGGGCGCGGAACGCGCGCGCCGGCCAGTCGTGCTCGTCCCAGTCGCCGTCGATCGTGATCGGCATCGTCGTCTTCGCGACGACATCGGGGTCGCGATGCGTTGCCGGCGAGGGATCGCCGTGCGTCGCCGGTGCGGCCTCGTGGCGCTTGCACGCCGCGAGCGCGACCAGCAGCAGCCATCTATGCACGGCGCCGTTTGCCCCAGAGCACGATTCCGACGAGGAACGTGAGGGCGAGCGCGCCCGGACCGCCACGCGAGTCGATCGAGCAGCATCCGCCGCCCGGCGCTGTGAGGTTCTTGCACGTCTTGCTGCAGTCCGGGCTGCCGTCGGAGCCGTCGTCGCACTGCTCGCCGTTGTCGATGATGCCGTCGCCGCACATCGGCAGCCGGCAGTCGGTGCGGCACACGTTCGGCATGTCGCTGTTCGATCGGCCGTTGTCGCACTGCTCGGTCGGCGCCTTCACGCCGTCACCGCACACCGAGTTTGGATTCGCGACGATGCACACGTCGTCGAGCTGCCAGCCGCCGAACTGCAGGCCGGGGTCGCTCGCGAGGTCCCAGCGAACCTTGACGCTGTGGCCGAAGAAGTACGGCGACAGCGCGACGTCGTGGAACCGCCACTCCTTGTCGACATGCGCGGTCGCGCTGTTGTCGCCCATGTTGTCGGAGAAGTTCATCCATGCCCGCGTGCCGTTCGCGAGGATCTGCGCCTGATCGAAGTGGCTGTCCTCGACGCCGAGCCAGCGGCGGTACTGCAGGCGCACGTCGGTGTAGTGGCCAACCTCGATCTCCGGCGTCTCGACCCACGCCTCGCTCTTGGGCTGGTAATCGCCGTCGAGCACCTGCGCGACGATGTGCGTGCCGGAGAACGCGGCGTGCGGATCGGTCGCGCCCGCAGTCGGCGTGCCCCACACGAACGGCGACGGCGAGTTGTCGCTGGTACCGGTCTTCCAGCCCTCGCGGAACGGATTGGTCTCGAAGTCGGTGCAGTACAGCTTCACCGTGCGGCCCTGGTAGAGCTCGTAGTACGGGTCGGCGCGGTTGTCGGCGAGCACGAAGCTCGAGCCGTCGGCGAACTTGACACCGACCTTGTAGAGCACCGTGTTCTGCGGCGCGAGTGGCAGCTCCGCGAAGAACCGGTTCTCGCCCGCGGCCTGCGCCTCGGTGCCGCCGGTGACCGGCGTGGGGCCAAACGAGGGCTTCCAGTCGACGTGCGCACCCGCGACGGTGTCGCCGCCGCAGCGATTCGATAGCCCGGTGACGTCGATGATGACGCCGATCGACAGCGCGTTGGTCTCGAGCGTGCCCGGCGCCTCGATCGAGCCGGAGACCGTGCGTAGGCCGTGGCGGCCGAACGCGTCGCGGATCGCGCACTCGTGGGGCGTGCCGTTGCTGAGGTCGCCGTCGTCGTCGTCGGTCGCGAGCGCCTCGATGAGGCTCGACGGGATGTCAACCGAGCGGCGCAGCGCGCCGACCCACAGCTTCTCGGTGAGAGCGACGCCAGCGGTCTCGCCGTACTGCGCGATCAGCGCCTTGCGGAGATCCCACCACGTGCCGCCGAAGATCATGCCGGTGTGGTGGATCTCGCCGATGTCGCGCGGCCACTGCCACTCCATGTCGGGCGGATCGAGCTCGCGCAGTGGCTCGTCGGTGAAGAAGAACCCGCGGCCCATGCCCGAGTCCTTGGTGATGCTGGCGGCGAGGAAGTCGGCCGCACCCTCGCTCATCGCGCCGTCGAACGAGCCGACGCCGTCGATGATCTCGGCGGTGTGAACGCGGTGCCCGTACTCGTGGAACACGACGTCCTGGATCTCGCCCGTGTTCTCGCACATCGCCGAGGCGTGGAAGAAGTTGACGTTCGTGCCGTCGAAGAACGCGTTGCAGTCCTGCGCGATGTTGACGTTCGCGGTGATCTGGTCGTCGAGCGTGGGCATCTGCGCGTCGACGTTCGCGCGCACCCACTCCTTCGCGAGGTTGACGTTGATGTACGAGTTGACCTGCGAGTCGTCTTCCTTGGCGGCGCTCGCGTCCCACACCGTCGTACCGCCCGGCGCGATCGACAGCATGCCCTGCACCATCACGCCCATCGCGGCCTTGTTCACCACCGTGACGAGGTCGCCGTCGGGCGCGACGCCGAGCGGAACCGTGCCGCCGCCCCACGAGACGTCGCCGGTCGGCGCTGTGGTCTGCGGTGCGCCATCGACGCTGACGTGCGCGCGCACCGCGGCGTAATCGAGGCGTCCGCGGCCCGGATAGCGGTCCACGCCGTGGAACTGCACCGTGCCGCTCACGTACATGTTCAGCGAGCGCACCGCGACGACCTCGCCGGTGTGCGCGTCGACGAAGCCCTCGTAGCGGCCGTCGGCGCCGCCGTCGGCGGTCATCCGCCGCACGAGCCGGTAGCCGATGATGCCGTCGGTCGCGATCAGCGGCAGGATCGCCTCGTCGCCGGGCGCCGACACGGTCGCGCTCGCGAGCCCGAGGACGTTCTTCAGCGCGACGTCCTTCGCCGCGAGCTGCGCGCGCGACATCCGCGCCGTCGAGGCATCGATCATCACGTTCGGCAGCGCCTCGGAACCGATCACGAACAGCCGGTCGTGCTTGAACTCGAAGCTGACCTGGCCGCCGAGCACGCGCATGCCGTTCGAGAACTGCGCGAAGCCGATCGAGCGGATGTTGCCGTCGTAGATGTTGGAGACGAGGACGAAGTCCGAGAGCGACGCGCCGGGTGCGAGCAGCGCCAGGTTGTCGGACAGCGCCTGCCGCGCGACCTGCTCGGCGATGTCGGCGTGATCGGTCGCGCCGGGCGCCGCGATCCCCGAGCCCCAGATCCGCACCGGCACGCCGGTCGCGCTGTCCCACACGGCTTGCCAGCGGCCGCTCGCCGAAAGCCGCGACCACGCGAGCGAAGGCTTCACCGCCCAGTCGATGCTTCGCACGCTCCGCAGCTGCTTCTGCGCGCCGACCGCGGTGAGCGTATCGGCGGCGAGCCGGGGCGCCTGGTGCGGGACGAACGCCCACGCCGGCATCGAGACCACGAGGACACAACCGGCGACGAGGAGCCGGCGCAAGCGCGCACCCATTCGGGCAATTAGAGCTTTAACGTCCGCGGACGTCCAGGGTGGAATCGCCCCGGCAACGCCTACAATTTCTGATTGCCGGGGGGCAGGTAGCCTCGATCAGCTGCTGGCGAGCACGATTTCGAGAGCGTCCTCACGAACCGCGGCGATCTGCAGGCCGAGCGCGAGCTGGCCCCGCGCGCGGATCAGGTTGTGGGCGCGCCGCGTGGCGAACCGGGCCGGGTCCCAGCCGAAGTAGCGATCCTCGAAGACATCCACGGCGAACCGCGCCGCGAGCTCGATGCACACGGTCTCGAGGCCGGTGACGATCGCGATCCGTTCGTCGCGCGTGACCAGGTCATCGGCCGCGGCGCGGAACCCGGCGATCGCCGCCGCGAAGATCGGGAGCTCGAAGTGCACGTGGCCGGCATCCTCGCCATGCGGGTTGCACCACGAGCGCAGCGCGTCGCCGAGCTCGAACGCCATCGAGCCGAGCGCGAGCGTGTCGAGATCGACCAGCGCCACGGCACGCAGCGGATCGCGACGGAACAGCAGATTCGAGATCTTGAGATCGCCGTGGACGTGGCGGCGCGGCTGCGCGGGCAGCGCCGGAAGCGGCACCGCGAGGATCTCCTGACCGAGCGCCACGGCCTCCGCGTCCATCTCGCGAGCCGGGCCAAGCCCGTCTCGCTCCATCTCCGGCCCACCGTCGACGCGCGCTCGCAGCTTCGCGAGGTGCGCCGCGGTGTCGTGAACGCCTGCCCGCGTGAAGTGATACGCGTGCGAGAGATCCGCGACCGCGCGGTGGAACCGCCCGACGAGCGCGCCACCGGCCTCGGCCCACGCCGGATCGGGCACGCGGTGCACGGTCTCGCCGTCGATCCAGGTCAGCGCGCGCCAGACCGCGCCCGCGTGCTCGACCCACGGGCGGCCATCGAGCGTCCGGATCAGGCGTGGCGTCTCGAGGCCGCGCAGCGCGAGGTGCTCGGTGACCGCCTCGAGATCGAGGTTGACCGTCGCGCCGAAGATCGGATGCAGCCGCTGGAGCACTGCGATCGGCTGCGCGGCGCGAACCACATACGTCGCGTTGATGAGCCCGCCGGCGAGCGGCTCGAGCTGGTCGCGGCTCCAGCCCCATGCAGGCGCGACGTCGAGCTCCGCAGTCATTTCTTGGGCGGATGGTCCGGCGAGACGGTGGGCTTGATCTCGAGCAGCTCGAAGTCGAACACGAGCATGCCCTGCGGGCGGCCGGGCGCGCCCTTGTACGCGAGCTCCTCGGGGATCCAGAACCGGTACTTGTCGCCGACCGACATCTGCGTGATGCCCTCGGTC
>Ga0207683_10003397_pt1 | contig 13869 bp, 13 predicted proteins | sample KBSM73metaG_FD_184333 | JGI IMG/M metagenome (GOLD analysis project Ga0207683, IMG submission 184333) | Miscanthus rhizosphere microbial communities from Kellogg Biological Station, Michigan, USA - KBS M7-3 metaG (SPAdes) (version 2) | ecosystem: Host-associated > Plants > Roots > Rhizosphere >...
GACCGCGTGGTGATCGTCGATCAACGCGACGGCGGTCAGGCCCGATCCGCGCCATGCGATGCCGCGAAACGAGCCGGCAAATCCCGGCGTGACGTCGACCGGATCGGCGCCGTCGATCGGCACCGTGAACACGTCGCCGCCGATCGATCCCCAGTCGCTCATCAGTCCGCCGATGAACGCGACCGTCCTGCCGTCCGGCGACACGCGCGGCAGTTCGATCTGCATCTTCGGCGCCGCGATGATGCGCAACGCGCCGCTGGCCGCATCGATGTGATCGAGCGTCGCGATCCACCAGTTGTTGTCGCCGTTGCCTTTCGCGCCGGTCGCGACAAAGCCCTTGCCGTCCGGCGTCCAGTCGAATTCGTAGATGTAGGTATCGGCCGGGGAGACGTATGCGATCTCGCCGCCGGAAGCGGCGACCGTCGCGATGCGCTGCTCGTCCTCGTCGACGCCGATCTCGCCGACGAGTGCGGCGCCGGCTTCGACCGCACCGGTCTTTTTGTGCGCGCCGGCCGTCGTGAGCAAAGCGATGCGCTTGCCGTCGGGCGACCAGCGCAGCGTGTTCGCGACGCCGTCGATGTGCGCTGCCTCGCGCAGCCGGCCCTGCTCGACGACGTGCAGCGTGACCTTGCCGAGCGCCGAATCGGTGGCCAGGAACGCGAGCGCACCCGCCGGCGACCATGCGGTATCGCTGTATTTGCAGCTTGCGCACGGATCGAATTCGGCGATGCGCTTGCCGGCCGCCGAGCGCAGCACGACAGTGCCGTGCGCCTCCTCGGGCAGGTTGCCCGGATCGATCGCTTCGACGTCGGCGATGCGGTCGCCTGCTGGCGAGATCGACAGGGCATCGTGATCGCGCATGACGACGGATTTCTCCTGCGCCTGCGCCGTCGCCGTCACAAGGAAGCCGATCAGCAGCAGTGACATGATTCTTGTCATCACCAACTTCCCTCGCAGAATGCGTGCCGCCCCGACAAGCAACGGTCGGAATATCTTACGCGATTGATTCATGACCCCTCCCCTTCAAGGGGAGGTTGGGAGGGGAGGTTGTGTGTGACGGCTTTTCATGTTCCATAGCATGTTCTCAACACCATCCCCACCCAACCCTCCCCTTGAAGGGGAGGGCTAAAGGAACGTAGCCCGGATGAAGCGCAGCCCAATCCGGGGAAGGTTCTTCGATCGGCAGTCCCGGATTGCGCCGCTGACGCGGCTTCATCCAGGCTACGTTGCTGCTCGCTGAAGCGGCAACCCGTCACTCCTCCCCCTTCAAGGGGGGAGGTTGGGAGGGGATGGTGTGTGCGACAGGCTTTTTCCTCTTCCGTCGTACGATCTCAACACCATCCCCGCCCAACCCTCCCCTTGAAGGGTACGGCTAACACGAAGCCGCTATTATCTCGTCCGGACCGTCCACACGTCGCACCCCGATGACGCGCACACGCCTTTCGTTTCTCGTAGTGCTGACCCTGATCGCATTCGCGGGCAACTCGCTGCTGTGCCGGGTCGCGCTGAAGGAAACGCGCATCGACGCGTCGACGTTCACGCTGGTGCGCATCGCGTCCGGCGCAATCGTTCTGTGGTCGATCGCACTTGCCACGCGCGATGTGCGCGTGCGCGATCGCACCGCGGTCGTCGGCGGAACCTGGTTGTCCGCGCTCGCGCTGTTCGCCTATGCCGCGGCATTTTCGTTTGCCTACGTCAGCCTGCCAGCCGGCACCGGCGCCCTGCTGCTGTTCGGCGCGGTGCAGGCGACGATGATCGGCTACGGGCTGTGGCGCGGCGAGCGCCTGGCGCCGCTGCAGGTTGCAGGACTGGCGCTCGCTTCCACCGGCCTGGTCGGGCTCGTGCTGCCTGGCGTCAGCGCGCCGCCGCTGCACGGGTCGATCCTGATGATCGGTGCCGGCATCGCCTGGGGCGTCTATTCGCTGCGCGGCAGGAGCGCGGGCGATCCACTGCGCGCGACCGCGGGAAACTTCGTGCGCGCACTGCCGTTTGCGTGCGCGCTCGGCATCGCGGCGCTCGCGATGTTTTCGATCGACCGCGGCGGCATCGCGTGCGCAGTCGCTTCGGGCGCATTGACGTCCGGTGTCGGCTACGCGATCTGGTACACGGCGCTGCCGGCGCTGAAGGCGACCCACGCCGCAACCGTGCAGCTGAGCGTACCGGTGATCGCGGCGCTCGGCGGAATCCTGTTTCTCGGAGAACAACCGACGCTGCGCCTCGTCGTTGCGGCAGCCGCAATCCTCGGAGGAATTGCGCTCGTGGTCGGCCGGCGTGCGCGCTGACACGAATATCGGGCGCTGAATATAATCGGGCACGACGTCCGTGCCGAGACCGACATGAAGAAGATCGAGATCGATGCTGTGCCCGTGGATTCCGGGACGCGCTATCCGCCGCCGCACAACGAGCCGTGCAAGGCGCGCGTATGGCGGCGTCTCGGCGATGCCGCCGGGCTCACGCAGTTCGGAGTGAGCCTGTACAAGCTCGCGCCGGGCGTCTGGTCGAGCCAGCGCCACTGGCACACGCACGAGGACGAGTTCGTCTACGTGCTCGAGGGAGAGCTCGTGCTCGTGACCGACTCGGGCGAGGAGATCCTGCAGGCCGGCGATTGTGCCGGCTTTCCGGCGGGACGACGCGACGGCCACTGCCTGCAGAACCGCTCCGGCGCGGAAGCGCAGATTCTCGTCGTCGGGTCGCGCAACAACGAAGACCACGGCGAATACTCGGACATCGACATGGTGTTCATGCCGGGGCGCTACAGCGGATCCGGCGGCTATCGGCGCAAGGACGGGACGCCGTACTGACATGGCGCTGATGTGGCGCCTGCACCGGTTCGCGCGCGCCATCGGCGCGAGCGATCCGCAACGCGACCTCGATGCGGACGTGCATGCGTTCACGCAGTCGCTGGCGCAACAGGTGACGGAGCTGCATTGGGTCGTGGCGACGGCGCGGGCCGCGGACGGCGGCGTCGATGTCTGGCTCAAGGCCACGGCGCCGGTCGACGCCGCAGCGTGGCAGCAACAGCTCGACCGGCTGGCGCTGACCAGCCGCGTCGTCAAGGGCCGCAACTGACAGTTCGGCGCGCCGCGTCGGCGGCGGTCGCGTGCTTCACACAACTTTACCCGGCGCACAAACGCGGCTAACCGGCCGAGCGGACACTTCGTACCGGGCCCTCCCCGCCCGACATCCTACGAGGATCACATGAATACGAAGTCACGCTTGTTCGAACTGGCTCGCGGGCTGGTCAAGCCCGCCGCGTTGGTCGCCCTGCTCGCCGTCGTCGCGACCGCTGGCGCCGGCGCGATGGAGCACGCCGGCGGCGCATTCGCCGGCCACCACGGCGGCCCGATGACGGTCGAGGACATGACCGCGCACGTCGACAAGTTCCTGCAGCACGCGTACATCGAGATCGAGGCGACGCCCGCGCAGAAGGCCCAGCTCGATCCGATCGTCAAGCAGGCGGCGAACGACCTGATTCCGCTGCATGCGCAGATGCATGATTTCCACGACAAGGTGCTCGCGGCCCTGACCGCCGACACGATCGATCGTGCCGCGCTCGAGAACCTGCGCGTCGACCACGTTCGCGCGGCGGACGAAGCCTCGCGGCGCATCACCCAGCTCGTCGGCGACGTGGCCACGGTGTTGACGCCGGCGCAGCGCAAGACGCTGGCCGCGCGCATCGCCGACCACCACGGCGCGCACGCGAAGACGCAATGACGCTGCGGCACGGGATGCGCTAGAGTCGATCCATGATCGAGCGCATCCTGGTCGTCGAAGACGATGCCCGCCTTGCCGAGATGCTCAGCGAATATCTCGGCGAGGCGGGATTTCGCGTGACGGTTGCCGCGCACGGAACGCGCGCGCTCGAGCAGCTGACCGACGCCGACTTCGATGCCATCGTGCTCGACCTGACCCTGCCGGACATGGACGGCCTCGACGTCTGCCGCCGGTTGCGCGCGACGTCCGATACTCCGGTGCTGATGCTGACGGCGCGCGGCGACGCGACCGACCGCATCGTCGGTCTCGAACTCGGCGCCGACGACTACCTGCCCAAGCCGTTCCAGCCGCGCGAGTTGCTCGCGCGCCTGCGCGCGATCCTGCGCCGGCGCGGCGCCTCCGCCAGCACCGACAAGCCACTGCGTTTCGGCCGTCTCGAAATCGATCGCGGCGCGCACGCCCTGCGCCTGGACGGCGAGGCGCGCGAGGTCACGAGCTATCAGTTCAACCTGCTCGTTGCTTTCGCGCAGAACGCCGGCCGGGTCCTGTCGCGCGAGACGCTGATGGACCTGGTCAAGGGCGAACAGCTCGAGGCATTCGATCGCTCGATCGACGTGCACGTGTCGCGCATCCGCGCCGCGATCGAGGATGACGCGAAGGCGCCGCGCCGCATCATCACCGTGCGCGGCGCCGGCTACGTCTTCGCGAAGGTGCAGGACTGATGCGCCTGTACCTGCGTTTCTATCTGGCGCTGCTCGGCAGCCTCGCCGTGTTCGCGATCGCGACCGCGACGATCTGGCACCGCATCGGCGGCCCCGCCGAGCATGCGAACGAGGCGCTCGGCATCGTCGTGCAGAACGTGATGCCGGCGGCCGACGCGCCGACGCAGGAGCAGCAGCAGGCGTTGCAGCGACTCGTCGCCGGCCTCGGCGCCAAGGTCACGCTGCTGCGCCGCGATGGAACCGCGATAGCCAGCGTCGGCGAGCCGTTGCTGCACGCACAGCATCAGGTGCATTCCTGGATCGGATTGCCCGACGGGCGCATGCTCGTTGCGACCGTGCCGATCGGCGTCGGCAATCCGGCCGCCGCGCTGCTGCTCGCGTTGGGCGTGCTGGCCGTCGCCGTCGCGGTCGGCGCATTCCCGATCGTGCGCCGCCTGACCCGGCGCGTCGAACGCCTGCAGGCCGGCGTCGAGTCCCTCGGTGCGGGCGACCTGTCCGCGCGCGTTGCCGTCGAAGGCGGCGACGAAGTGGCCGGACTCGCGCAGAGTTTCAACCGCGCCGCCGGCCGCATCGAGACGCTGGTCGGCGCGCACAAGGCGCTGCTGGCGAACGCGTCGCACGAGTTGCGCACGCCGCTCGCACGCATCCGCATGACCGTCGAGCTGATGAAGGAGTCGGCCGATCCGAAACGCAAGGCGAGCCTCGACCAGGACATCGCCGAACTGGACCTGCTGATCGAGGAGATACTGCTCGCGAGCCGGCTCGACGCCGTCGCACAACTCGAAGTCGAGGAAGACGTCGATCTGCTCGCACTCGCGGCGGAGGAATGTTCGCGCTATGCGAATGCGCAGCTCGACGGGACTACGACCACGGTTCGTGGCGATCCGCGCCTGCTGCGCCGACTGCTGCGCAACCTGCTCGAGAACGCGCAACGCCACGGCGTGCCGCCGATTCATGTGCGCATTGCGACCGGCGCTGCGGCGGTCCGCATCGCCGTCAGCGACGACGGTCCCGCGATTCCGTTCGGGCAACGCGAGCGCCTTTTCGAACCGTTCTACCGGCGCCAGCAGGCCGGCGAGAACGGCGGCACCGGGCTCGGCCTGGCGCTCGTGCGCCAGATCGCGCGTCGGCACGGCGGCGATGCGCATTTCGAAACGGACGGCGACGGGCGCAATTGCTTCGTGGCCTCCGTCGCCGCACTCGGCGCCGGGGCGAGGGCTGAGGGCTGAGGGCTACGCGAGCATCGGCTATCGCACCGGGCAATCCTGCTCCTAGGCGCGGCGCTCACGCGTTCGGACGCTGCTGCGTAACTTCGCCGGCTGGTTCCGCGGGTCGCGTGCGCAGGAAGACGACGCCGATCAGCGCGCCGGCGGCAGCGAAGGCGGCGCCAACAACGAACGCAACGTGGTAGCCGCGGTTCAGCGCGTCGATCGCATCGGCGCCCGCCGCGACGAGGCCGGCGCGGCGCCCGGACGCGATGCTCGCGAGGATCGCGAGGCCGAGCGCGCCGCCCATCATGAACGACGTGTTGACGATTCCGGATGCGAGACCCGACTCGGTCGGCGCCACATCGCTCGTCGCGGCCAGCAGCACGGGATTGAATGCGACGCCAGCGCCGAGGCCCAGCAGCAGCATGCCCGGCAGCACGTCGACGACAAACTGGCCGGCGACCGGCGCTCGCGCGAACAGCAGCAGTCCCGCCGCGGCGAGCAGCAGCCCGACCGCGAGCGTCGCGCGGATGCCGTAGCGCAAAACGATCTTCGCGGACAGGCCGAGCGAGAACGCCGCCATGATCAGGTTGGAGGGCAGAAACGCGAGCCCGACCTGCAGCGGCGAATAGCCGAGCACGAGTTGCAGGTACAACGCGGAGATGAAGAACCACGCGAACATCGCCGCGGCCCACAGCACGCCGGAGATGTTCGCGACCACGAGACTGCGCAGGCGGAACATCGCGAGCGGCATCAGCGGCGCGCGGACGCGTGCTTCGACGACGAGGAAGATCACGAGCAGTGCCGATGCGCCTGCCAGCGTCGCAAGCGTGCGCCCCGACAGCCAGCCGGCGTCATTGCCGTTGACGATCGCGTGGATCGCGAGCATCAGCGCGGCCGTCACGGTAATCGCCCCGACGACATCGAGATGGCGGCGCTCATCGCTCGGCGGCGCACGCGGCAGCAGCAGCAGCGAGAGCGCCACGACGACGATGCCGATCGGAATGTTGATCAGGAATATCCAGTGCCAATCGAGCGCGCTCGTCAGCGAACCGCCGAGCAGGACGCCGATGCTGCCGCCGCCTGCACAGACGAAACCGTACACGCCCATGGCCCTGGCGCGGTCGGTCGGTGCCGTGAACAGGTCCATGATCAAGGACAGCGACACGGCGTCGACGATCGCGCCGCCGAGCCCCTGGATCGCGCGCGCGGCGACGAGCAGCGTCTGCGTCGTGGCCAGGCCGCACGCGAACGAAGCAACGGTGAAAGCGATGACGCCGATCAGGAACAGGCGGCGATGCCCGTACAGGTCGCCGAGCCGGCCGCCGAGCAGCAGGAAGCCGCCGGACGTGAGCAGGTACGCGTTGACGACCCAGGCCAGCGAAGCTTCCGAGAAACCGAGATCCTGGCGGATCGACGGCAGCGCGACGTTCACGACGGTCATGTCGATGACGATCATCAGCACGCCGGCGCACAGGACGAACAGCGCGAGCCAGCGCCGGTCGTGCATGCCGGCGGGCGGCGCGTGTGCTCCCTGATCCGACGTAGCCTGATCCGCGATTTCCTTATCCGTTGCGTGCATGCTGGCGAAGGTCCTTGTGGTCCGTTGGCGCAGTTCGCGATCGCGTTAATGTAGCATTCGACGCCGGCCAGCCGAATCGCCAAAAGACGGACCTCGAGAATGCAACGACCCGCCCAGACCCCCGCAGATGCGCCAACACCGATCGTGTCGATCGCCGCGGTCGGCAAGACCTACGCGAGCGGCTTCCAGGCGCTCAAGCGCGTCGACCTCGACATCCGCCGCGGCGAAATCTTCGCGCTGCTCGGCCCCAATGGCGCGGGCAAGACGACGCTGATCAATATCATCTGCGGCATCGTCATGGCGAGCGAGGGCACGGTCGTCGCGGACGGCCACGACATCGTCAGCGACTACCGCGCGGCGCGCAGCTGCATCGGCCTGGTGCCGCAGGAACTGCACACCGACGCGTTCGAAACCGTGTGGGCGACGGTCACCTTCAGTCGCGGCCTGTACGGCAAGGCGCGCAATCCGGCCTATGTCGAGAAGGTCCTGCGCGACTTGTCGCTGTGGGACAAGAAGGACTCGAAGATCCTGACCTTGTCCGGCGGCATGAAGCGGCGCGTGTTGATCGCGAAGGCGCTGTCGCACGAACCGACGATCCTGTTCCTCGACGAGCCGACCGCCGGCGTCGACGTCGAGCTGCGGCGGGACATGTGGCACATGGTGCGCGGGCTGCGCGAGAACGGCGTGACGATCATCCTGACGACGCACTACATCGAGGAAGCGGAGGAGATGGCCGACCGCATCGGCGTGATCAACAAGGGCGAGCTGATCGTCGTCGAGGACAAGGCCGTGCTGATGCGCAAACTCGGCAAGAAGCAGCTCGCCCTGCAACTGCAGAATCCGCTCGAACGCGTTCCGGCGGAGCTTGCCGAGTACCCGCTCGAACTGTCGGGCGACGGTCACATGCTGACATACACGTTCGACACCCAGGGCGACCGCAGCGGCATCGCGAAGCTGTTGCGCAGGCTCGACGAGTTGCACATCGAGTTCAAGGACCTGCACTCGAGCGAGAGTTCGCTCGAGGACATCTTCGTCAACCTGCTCAAGGCGCAGTCATGAACGCCGCCGCGCTCAACTTTCATGCCGTCCGCGCGATCTACAAGTTCGAGATGGCGCGCACGTTCCGCACGCTGACGCAGAGTATCGCGTCGCCGGTGCTGTCGACCGCGCTGTACTTCGTCGTGTTCGGCGCGGCGATCGGCTCGCGCATGGGCCAGATCGACAACGTCAGCTACGGTGCGTTCATCATCCCGGGCCTGATCATGCTGTCGCTGCTCAACGAAAGCATCTCGAACGCGTCGTTCGGCATCTATCTGCCGAAGTGGTCCGGGACGATATACGAGTTGTTGTCCGCGCCGGTGTCGTTCGTCGAGGTGCTGCTCGGCTACGTCGGCGCCGCGACCACGAAGTCGGTGATCCTCGGCGTCCTGATCCTCGTCACGGCGCGCGTGTTCGTGCCGTACGAAATCGCGCATCCGTTGTGGATGGCCGCGTTCCTGCTGCTGACCGCGGTGACGTTCAGCCTGTTCGGCTTCATCATCGGGCTGTGGGCCGACGACTTCCAGAAACTGCAGGTCATCCCGCTGATGGTCGTTACGCCGCTGACGTTCCTCGGCGGCGCGTTCTACTCGGTCAGCATGCTGCCGCCGTTCTGGCAGAAGGTGACGCTGTTCAACCCGGTCGTCTACCTGATCAGCGGTTTCCGCTGGAGCTTTTACGGCATCGCCGACGTCGACGTCGCGATCAGCTTCGCCGCGACGCTCGGATTCATGGCGCTGTGCATCGCCGCCGTATGGTGGGTATTCAAGAGCGGCTACAAGCTCAAGTCCTGAACGCCACGGCGAGTGCGCCGGACGCCCGATGAAGAAAAAACCTGCCACCGCTGAAACACCCGCGTCGCCGCCCCCATCCGTGCGCCTCGACATCTGGCTGTGGGCGGCGCGCTTCTTCAGGACGCGCGCGCTGGCCAAGCAGGCGATCGAGGGCGGCAAGGTCGAAGTCGGAGACGCGCAGGGCCGGCCGGCGCGGATGCTGCACGTTGGCGACCGGCTCCGCATCACGCGCGGCGAAGAGCGCTTCGAAATCGTCGTCGCGGAATTGCCCGGTCAGCGCGGCTCGGCCACGACAGCGCGCCGCTGCTATCAGGAAACCGAAGAGAGCCGCGTTGCACGCGAGGCTGCCGCCGAGCAACGCAAGTTCGCGAACGCGGGCTACCAGAGACCGGCATCGAAGCCGGACAAGCGCGCGCGCCGGCTCATCCGCGCCCTGGGCGATATCGATTCGATGTAGCGCGACGCCTCCGCATGGAACGGTCCGATTTGCGTTCAAACCGCCGCAACTCGAACATGCACGCGGATTCGTCGCGACTGACTTTTCCGGCAGCTGATCAGGCAGTCGGTCCGATTTCCTCAAGCCAGCCGCGGCTTGACCTTCGCGGCGGCCATCCGCGCGTTGCTGCGCGCCGTTTCGACATCGCCGGCGTGTGCCAGCGCGACGCCCATGCGCCGCTTCACGAAACTCTCGGGCTTGCCGAACAGGCGCACGTCCGTGTTCGGCACTGACAACGCGTCGGCGACGCCGTCGAACACGAGCGCCTTGCCCTCGACGCCGCCGTAAATCACTGCCGACGCGCCCGGGGTCTTCAAGGACGTGTCGACCGGCAGGCCGAGGATCGCGCGCGCATGCAGTTCGAACTCGTTCTGCCACTGCGTGATCATCGTGACCATGCCGGTGTCGTGCGGACGCGGGCTGACCTCGCTGAACCAGACCTCGTCGCCCTTGACGAACAGCTCGACGCCGAAAATTCCCTGTCCGCCGAGATCGTCGGTGACCTTCTTCGCGATCTCCCTTGCGCGCGCGAGCGCGGCGGGAGCCATCGCGTGCGGTTGCCAGCTCTCGACGTAGTCGCCGTGTACCTGCAGATGGCCGATCGGCGCGCAGAAATGCGTGTCGATGGAACTGTCCGCGTTGCAGGCCCGCACCGTGAGCAGCGTGATTTCATAGTCGAAGTCGATGAATCCTTCGACGATCACGCGGCCATGACTGACTCGTCCGCCGGCCATCGCGTAGTCCCAGGCGTGCTGCACGTCGCCAGGCCCGTCGATGCGGCTCTGGCCCTTGCCCGACGAACTCATGACCGGCTTGACGATGCACGGATACGAAATCCCTTTCCGGCCCGGTTCGCCGTCGATGGCGGACTGCAGTTGTTCGAGCGAATCGCAGAAACGGTACGGACTCGTCGGCAATCCGAGCGTCTCCGCGGCGAGGCGGCGGATGCCCTCGCGATTCATCGTCAGGCGCGCGGCACGCGCCGTCGGTATCACGCGCACGACGCCCGCCGCTTCGAGTTCCTCGAGCATCGACGTCGCGATCGCCTCGATCTCCGGAACGACGACATCCGGCCGCTCGGCCTCGATCAGCGCCTTGAGCTGCTGCGGATCGCTCATCGTGATCGTGCGCGCGTGGTGCGCGACCTGCTGGCCCGGCGCGTTGTCGTAGCGATCGACCGCGATTGTCTCGACGCCGAGCCGCTGCAGCGCGATCAGGACTTCCTTGCCGAGTTCGCCGGCGCCGAGCAGCATCACGCGTGTCGCCGACGCGGAGAGTGGCGTGCCGAGGGCAGGAAGTTTTGGTCCGGGCATCGGTGATTCCTGAGGCAAGAAATGGGGACGGCATTATCCACGCCGATGCACAAATGCCTCAAGAACATTGCTGCTTGCGTATCTCCCACGCCCTGCGGGACAACGTGGCGCGAAGCGCGGGATGAGGGCGCAATTGTTGCGCCTTCGCTATGCCTTGAATGGCATCGCCCGCAGTGACTGCGGGTGAGGCACGGATGCCGATCGGAGGAGCGCTGCGGGGATGGATTCGATCGATTAGCCGATCTTCACCCGCCTCTCTCCCGATCGGAGCGCGCTCGGGAGCGTCAACGGGATGAAGAAAACTCGACGTATACTCCGCGGCTCGTCCGCCGCGTTGCCGGAGCGATTTCCATGCCATTGCTGATCCTCGGTCTCGTCCTGTTTCTTGGACTGCATTCCTTGCGCATCGTCGCCGACGACTGGCGTACTCGAAGGATCTCCGGCATCGGGCTCGGCCCGTGGAAGGCGATCTATTCGCTGGTATCGATCGCGAGTTTCGTCGTCCTGATCTGGGGTTTCGGCGAGGCGCGGCAGCATCCGACCCTGCTCTATTCGCCACCGGTCTGGCTGCGGCATGCGAACGCGCTGTTCACGCTCGTCGCCTTCGTCCTGTTCTTTGCTGCGCACGTTCCGCGCAATCACTTCAAGGCGGCGCTCGGCCACCCGATGTATGCCGGGATCAAGGTCTGGGCGCTGGGCCACCTGCTCGCGACCGGCATGTTGCACGACGTCGTGCTGTTCGGCGCTTTCCTGATCTGGGGCGTCGCCGGGTTCATGGTGTCGCGTCGACGCGACCGCCGCGCGGGCATTACCTATCCGGCCGGCACGCCGACCGGCGACCTCATTGCCATCGCCGTTGGCGCCGCGGCCTGGGCGGCCTTCGCGTTCTGGCTGCACGCGCGCTGGATTGGCGTCGCGCCGTTTGGCTGAGCGGCCCCTGGTCAATCCGCGGCGGCAAAGGCAACCGCCGGCTGCCGGCCGACTCGCAACCCGTGGTTTTTCTGGTCTTTGCCCGCCCGTGACTTGACGCGAAAACCAGTTATGCGCCCGGTTGCGCAAAAGATTAACAAAACGCTGGCGTTCCTGAACGAAATCAAGTACCGTGGCGCCGCTGTCTGTCTGGGTCACCATGAATCGTGATCTGATGCAGTCGATCCAACGATCCTCTACGTCCGTCTTTGCTTCACTAACTCCCTACAGCTCAGTCTCGATCCGGGTGTTCCGTGGTCGGGTTTATCAGTCAACTTTTTTTGGAGATTAGCGATGTCTGGACGTCAGAACGGTACGGTCAAATGGTTTAACGATGCGAAGGGTTTCGGTTTCATCACTCCCGAAAGCGGCCCCGACCTGTTTGTGCACTTTCGTGCAATTCAGGGCAGCGGCTTCAAGACGCTGCAGGAAGGCCAGAAGGTGAGCTTCGTAGCCGTTGCCGGCCAGAAGGGCATGCAGGCGGATCAGGTACAGCCGCTGTAAGCTTTCACGTACTGCGCAACAATAGAACCCCGGGCGGCGACGCCCGGGGTTTTTTTATGCCGGCGTGGTGAGGTCAGCTTGCCGATCGACTTCCTGACCGGCGCGATTCGCGAGACTGCACATCGCGTCGACGACGACCTGCTGACGGCGGGACTGGGTCTTGCCGGACTGCGCGCCGCGGCGCCGGCATTCCTCAACTCCGGAACGCCGACAGCAGCGGAGTTGCGCCGGCGCGCGATTCACGCGAACTGGAACGGCATTGCCGATCTGGGTCCGCTCGGCGCCCACGCTGAAGCCTACGGCAGCACGGCGCATGTGCCGGGGCGAGAATACCAGGCGTTCGCGCGAATCCCCGGCGCGCGCTGGCCGCATCGCGTACTCGTGCAGATCCCCGACGACTGGGACGCGCAGGCCCGCTGCCTTGTCGTCAGCGCCTCGTCCGGATCGCGCGGCATCTACGGCGCCATCGCGCTGGCCGGCGCCTGGGGCTTGCCGCGTGGCTGCGCGGTGGCCTACACGGACAAGGGCTGCGGGACAGGATATTTCGACACTGCGGCCGCGACCGGCTCGGCGCTCGACGGCACGCAGTCGACGACTGCCGAGGCTGATCTCGAGTTCGCGCCGGAAGCGGCGGCGGGCGACGCCGGCATCGCCGTCAAGCACGCGCATTCGGGCGACAACCCGGAGGCCGACTGGGGACGGCACGTGCTGCAGGCCGCGCGTTTCGGCCTCGCGATGCTCGAGCGTGCGATGCCGCAGCATGCGCCGTTCACGCCGCAGAACACGCGCGTCATCGCGGTCGGCCTGTCCAACGGCGGCGGGGCCGTCCTGCGGGCCGCGGGCCTCGACGAAGAAGGCGTTCTCGCCGGCGTGGTCGCGCTGGCGCCGAACATAAGCGCGCCGGTCGCCGTGTCGCGCCCGCTCTACGACTACGCGACCGAGGCCGCCCTTCTGCTGCCCTGCGCGTTGACGGACCCGCTGTTCGATGCGGTCCCGTTCGCGCGTATACAAGGCCACATTGCGCCAATGTGGATCGCCCGTGGCGCCGGCCTGCGCGCGGCAAGGATGCTTCAGGCAGATGAGCCGCGGGCGCAGGCGGCCGAGGCACTCGCACGCCTGCGCGCCAGCGGCTGGAACGACGCCGCGCTCGCGACTGCTGCCAGCACGACAGCGTTCGATGTCTGGCGCGCGATCGCAGTTACCTACGCGTCGGCATACGTGCGCGCCGGCGTCGGTGACATGCCGAACGGATTTCGCTTCAGCGCACACGATTCGGCCGGGAAACCGCGCGCGGCGCTGCCGAGCGAGCGCGCCGCGTGGTGGGCGGACGCGAGCGGCGTCCCGCCGGGCGCCGGCGTATTCCTCGACGAAAGTCCGTCAGGCGATCCTGCGGACCCGGGCCTGCGAGGACTGCTGCGCCTGCGCGAACTGTGGACCGGCTCCGGGACGGCCGCCCGGACCCTGCGCGACTCGGTCGCCGCAACCGTGGCGCGCCTGCCGCGCCAGGGCCTGCCGATCTTCGTGGTTCA
>Ga0207683_10003402_pt1 | contig 13848 bp, 12 predicted proteins | sample KBSM73metaG_FD_184333 | JGI IMG/M metagenome (GOLD analysis project Ga0207683, IMG submission 184333) | Miscanthus rhizosphere microbial communities from Kellogg Biological Station, Michigan, USA - KBS M7-3 metaG (SPAdes) (version 2) | ecosystem: Host-associated > Plants > Roots > Rhizosphere >...
CTCGCCGTGATCGCCAGCGACGTCGCCATCAGGAACATCGTGCGCTTCGCGGTGCGGACGCGTGGCTCGCGCATGATCGCGATGCCGTTGGAGACCGCCTCGATGCCGGTGTACGTGCCGCCGCCGAGCGAGAACGAGCGCATGAACAGCAGCAGCACGCCGGCCATGCCGACCTTGCTGACGTGCGCGTGGAAGCCGCTCGACACGCCGGAGACGACGGTGCCGAGCTGGCCGACGTGCGCGCCGACCGCGCCGAAGATCAGGATCGCGTGCGTGACCAGGAACACGAGGAAGATCGGCGTCAGCACGGTGACCGATTCCTTGACCCCTCGCAGGTTCATCACCGTCAACAGCGCGAGCACAGCGAGCACGGCCTCGAGCTTGTAGGGCTGACAGCTCGCCGGCAGGAAGCTGAACACCGCGTCGGCCCCCGAGGCGAGCGAGATCGCGATCGTGAGCACGTAGTCGACGAGCAGCGCGCAGCCCGAGACCGCGCCGACGTAGGGCCCCAGGTGCTTGCTCGCGACGATGTACCCGCCGCCGCCGTGCGGGAACTCCTCGATGATCCGCGAGTAGCTCCACGAGATGATGAACACGGTCGCGGCGGTCGCGAGCGCGAGGAACACCGCGAGGTACGTGTGCTCGCCGAGCGCCTTGAACGCCTCCTCCGGGCCGTAGGCGGATGACGACAGGCCATCGGCGCCGAGGCCGACCCACGCCAGGAACGCCACCAGCGACATGTGGTGGAACACGTGGGGATCGCGCAGGTTCTTGCCCCGACCGAGAAGCCAGCGACCGAACGTGCGCACGGTTCATGCGTACAGCGGCGGAGATATCGACGGCGTCAACGCGCGCGGCCCCGGCGTAAAGAACGCATCAAGATCCCGACGGCGCGCGAATTGCTCGGGCGCGAGCGTTTCGCCTTACGACGCCGCCAGCTCGGCCATCGAGATCACGCCGGACGGCTGGAGCATCGCCAGCTGGCGCAGCCGCTCGGTCGCGAACTCGCCGGCCAGCGCCGCGTACACCTTCGGCATCAGCTCGCGCAGCGCCGGCAGGATCCTGTGCTCCTCGTGGTCGGCGTGATCGTGAACGAGGTCGCGGAGGTAGCGGGCCGAGTCGCGCCACGCCGCCGAGCGCGGGGTCGCGGTGACCAGCGAGGCGAGCACCCGTTCCTGCGCGACGTGCGCCGAGTGCGCGTTCTCGACCAGCGCCTCGACCATCCGGTCGGCCGGGGAGCGGCCCAGCGCGTGGTACAGCACGATGTCCTCGGCCTCGGCGTGGGCTGTGAGCCCGAGCCGCACCCCGTCGAGGGTGCTGCGAATTTCTGCGACGGAGTCCGCCGCCAGGAGATCGTCGAGCCCGAGCTCGAGATCGTGATGGTCGCGATGCAGCAGCGTCAGAAAGTCCGTCGGCATGGGTGACTCGCGCTGCAGTGTGAATGCCCGATGAACCAGTTGTTGCCAGGTTCACACAGGGCCGCCGCGTGCGACGTGGAATACAGAAGAACAGGGCAGATCGAGGGTATTTCGGCGTGCGCGTGCACGTAGGCGGCGAGCAACCGTGCGCCGACGACTCGACCGGGCAGGATGCCCGCGAGAGATTCGCCGAGGCCTTGCGAGTTATGCTCCACCGATGAGGGGAGCCATCGTCGGCGCTGCGCTGATCATGGGCCTGCTCGTGCTCGCGGTGCTGCCGCACCGGGACCCGCTCGCACCGGATATCGACCACGGCCTCACGGCCGTCGGGGCGCCGCTGCCTCCGTCGGCGGACTCCCCGCTCGGCACCGATCACCTCGGCCGCGACGTGTGGGCGCGCGTCTGCGCCGGCGCGGGTACCTCGCTCGAGATTGCCACGCTCTCGACGCTGCTCGCGCTGCTCCTCGGGCTCGCGGTCGGGCTCACGGCTGGGTACGCCGGAGGGGCGGTCGACAACGCGTTGATGCGGCTCGTCGATCTGGTGCTCGCGTTTCCGTTCCTGTTGCTCGCGATCCTGCTCGCAGCGCTGCTGCGCGAGGCAAACCTGGCCTCGTCGAACGGGCCGGTCGTGCTGACGCTCGGCGTCGTCGGCTGGACCACGATCGCGCGCGTGATCCGCGGCAAGACGCTCTCGCTCGCCCGCAGCGAGTACGTCACGGCTGCGCGTGCGCTCGGCGGATCGCCGTGGCGAATCATCGTGCGCCACGTGCTGCCGAACGTCGCCGGGATCGTGATCGTCGTCGCCGCGCTCGGGTTCGCGCAGAACCTGCTCGCGGAGAGCGTGCTGAGCTACCTCGGCCTCGGCCCTCCCCCGCCCGCCCCGACCTGGGGACGGATGCTGTACGAGGGCCGCGTCTACTACCGGACCGCGCCGTGGCTGTCGATCGCACCGGGCATCGCGATCGTGACCGCGGTCGTCGGCTTCAACCTGCTCGGCGAGGGCCTGCGCGACCTGCTCGATCCTCGCGCGCGCGGCCCGAAGGCGCGGCCGCGATGAAGCGCCTGCTGCTGATCCTCATTGCGGCCGCGTGCAGCGCACCGGATCGCGGCCCGCACTGGCGCGCCGGCACGAGCACCACGCCCCACGACGGCGGCACGCTGCGGTTCTCGACGAAGGACACGCTGCGCACGCTCGATCCGGCGATCGCGTATGACGACGTCTCGCCGCCGATCCTCCACGCGATCTTCGACACGCTCGTCGACTACGAGCCCGCGCGCGCCGGAGACCCCACCAGCGGCCTCGCGATCGTGCCGCGCCTCGCCGAGCGCTGGGAGATCGCGCCCGACGGCCGCACGTATCATTTCTGGCTCCGCGCCGGCATCGCCTACGAGGATGGCAAGCCGATCGTCGCGGCCGACTTCAAGACCAGCCTCGAGCGCGTGCTCGGGATGCCCGACTCGCCGTTCGGCCAGTACCTCACGCCACTCGACGGCGCCGCCGACGTGATCGCCGGCAAGGCAACGACCTGCGCCGGCATCGAGGTCATCGGCGACCGCGAGCTGGTCTTTCACCTCGCCAACCCCGACGCGACGTTCCTCTACGTGCTCGCGATGACGTTCTCCGCGCCGCTGCGCGCCGATCACCTCGCCGCCGTCGGCGACCAGATGTACCGCCACCCGCTCGCCTCGGGGCCGTACATGCTCGAGAGCTGGGACGAGGGCCAGCGCATCATGCTGCGCAGGAACCCGCATTACGTCGACCCGGCGCGCGCGCACCTCGCGCGGATCGAGATGCTCGAGAGCATTCCGTCCGACACGCAGTTCCTGATGTTCGAGCGCGGCGAGCTCGACACCGCCGAGCGCCTGACCTCGCCGGATACGCTGTGGCTGCGCGAGCAGCCCGCGTGGCAGCCGTTCGTCCACGACCGCGCGACCATGAACGCATACGGCATTCGCATGAACGTGCGCGTGAAGCCGTTCGACGATCGCCGCGTGCGCCAGGCACTCAACTACGCGCTCGACAAGCAGCACGCGGTGAAGCTCCTCAACGGCGGCGCCGTACCGTCGCACGGCCTCTTGCCGCCCGGGATGTTCGGCCGCGACGACACGCTGGCGCCCTACCCGCACGATCCCGCGAAGGCGCGCGCGCTGCTCTCCGAGGCCGGCTACCCGCACGGCTTCGACGTCGACTACGTGACCATCAATGACGAGGAGGCCGAGAAGCTCGCGGCCTCCTACCAGGCCGACTTCGGCGAGGTCGGCGTGCGCACGCACATCACGATCCTGTCGGTGCCTGCGTTCGCGAGCGCGATCGGGCGTCCCGACGGCCCGCCGTTCTCGTACGATGGCTGGGTCGGTGACTTCCCCGATCCGGCGAACTTCCTCGACGTGCGATTCCACTCGCGGATGATCGCGAACGAGAACTCGAACAACGTCTCGTTCTACGCGAACCCCGAGCTCGACGCGCTGCTCGACCGCGCCCGCGCCGAGACCGATCGCGCGGCACGCGCGGCGATGTATCACCGCGCCGAGCGGATCCTCTACGACGACGCTCCGTGGGTGTGGGACTTCCACCGCGCGATGACCGAGGTCACGCAGCCGTACGTGCGCGGCTACGAGCCGCATCCGGTGTGGGGCCGCGACTACACGTCGACGTGGCTCGACGACAAGGTCCCACGATGAGGGCCCGATGAGCGGAGCGTCAATCCTGCGCCGGCTCGCGTGGACCGCACTCGTCGTGTGGTTCGTCGTGACCGCGACGTTCGCGATGACGCTCGCGATCCCCGCCGATCCGGCCAAGGCGCTGCTCGGCCCGCACGCCACACCCGAGGCCGTCGAGCGCGTGCGCGCGTACTACTGCCTCGACAAGAGCTTCATCGAGGAGTACGGCTGCTACGTCTCGCGCATCGCCCACGCCGACCTCGGCGAGAGCTTCCGCAGCAAGCGGCCGGTACGGGCGATCATCGCCGCGCGGATCTGGCCGACCGTCCAGCTCGCACTCGCCGCGATCCTGCTGCAGCTCTTGGTCGGCGTTCCGCTCGGGCTCCTCGCCGCCGCGCGCAAGAACCGCTGGCCCGATCACGCGGCGAACCTCGTCGGCCTGCTCGGCCAGAGCGCGCCGACGTTCTTCGTCGGGACGCTGCTCTTGTACCTGTTCGCGTATCGGTTCGGCTGGTTCCCGATCGGCGGCTACGGCAGCGGCCTTGTCGGCCGGCTGGCGCACCTCGTGTTGCCGGCGGCGACGCTCGCGACCGTCGGCGTGGCGTATTACGCGCGGGTCGTGCGCAGCGAGCTGGTGGAGGCACTCGAGGAGGACTACGTGCGCACCGCCCGCGCGAAAGGCCTGTCCGAGCGCACCGTGCTCGTGCGTCACGCGCTCAGAAACGCGCTCGGTCCACTGGTGACGCTCGTCGGTCTCGATCTCGGACTGTTGCTCGGTGGCGCGGTCGTCACCGAGTACATCTTTGCGTGGCCGGGCCTGGGCCGCGAGGTGCTGCAGGCGATCCTCGATGTCGACTTGCCGTTGATCCTCGGCGTCGTGCTGGTGTCGGCGATCGCGATCGCCGTCGCCAACCTGGTCGTCGACATCGTCTACATGTGGATCGACCCGCGCCTGCGCGGTTAGGCCATCCGCTTCTGAGCCGCGAAGGCGTCCTCGTACGTGATGTCCATCGCGAGCGTGCGATCGCGACCGATCACGTCCTGCGCCTTGGGAAAGATCTCGCCCTCCTCCTCGGCGACGTGATGCTGCACCGTTTGCACGAGCTCGTCGAACACCGTCTCCCAGGTCGGGTCGTTCATCGGCAGCATGTCGATGCGCCGGATCAGCGCCTCGAGCTCGCCGGCCTCCTCGTCGTGGTGCTCGGCCATCAGGCGGGTCCGCGGGTCGTAATGCAGCTCGCGATAAACGACCTCCATCTCCGCACGCTCGTGCGCGAGCAGCTCGGTTCGCACGGTCGGCCACAGATCGGCACGTCTGTCGGAGTTTCCCTTGAGACGACGCAGCAGCGCCGACGCCTGGCCGTGCTGCTCGCTCAACGTCCGAAACACGCCCGACAGGCCCTTCAGTGCGGCCTTCATTGCCTTTGCCTTACCCATTCCTTGCGAGAGCAGCTGGTCTGTTCGGCTCGCCATTGTGTCCTCCTGGCCAGTACCCGTGCAGTTGGCGTTCCGACCGGCTACAAACGACTCGTAGTGACGTCTTCCGACAGGCAGCTTCGCGCGCGGCATTTCGTGATCCTGCTCGGCTGGGTGAGCCTGTTCGCCGACCTCTGCTACGAGGGCATGCGCTCGGCGATCGGGCCCTACCTCGCGCTGCTCGGCGCGAGCGGCACGGCGGTCGGCATCGTGTCGGGCACCGGCGAGGCGCTCGGCTACGCGCTCCGCTACTTCTCCGGATCGCTCGCCGATCGCACGCAGGCCTACTGGCTGATCACGATCTGCGGCTACGCGACGAACGTGATCGCGGTCCCGCTGCTCGCGCTCGCCGGCAGCTGGCCGGCCGTCGCCGTGCTGGTCGCGCTCGAGCGGCTCGGCAAGGGCATCCGGTCGCCGGCGAAGTCGACGCTGACGTCGTTCGCGGCGAGCGACCTCGGCGCCGGCAAGGCGTTCGCGATCAACGAGGCGATGGATCAGGCCGGCGCGCTGCTCGGGCCGCTCGCGGTCGCCGGCGTGCTCGCGTGGCGCGGCCACAGCGTCAGTGGCTTCGCGTGGGCGTTCGTGCTGCTGTTGATCCCGGCCGTGGTGTCGGTGCTCGTGCTGTTCCGCGCGCGCCGGCTCTATCCCGATCCGCACTCGCTCGAGGAGGCGCACGCCGGCGACGACAAGGCGCGGCTCGGCCCGTCGTACGCGCTGTATCTTGTCGGCGTCGGGCTCGTCGCGATCGGGCTCGCCGACTGGCCGCTGCTCGCGTTCCATCTCGAGAAGACGCACGTGCTCGACGCCGCGTGGCTGCCGATCGCCTACGCCGCCGCGATGGCGGTCGACGGCCTGACCTCGCTCGGTGCCGGCCTGCTGTTCGATCGCAACCGCGAGCGCGGCGGGACCGGCGCGGCGGTGCTCGCGGTGTTCATCCTGGCGGGCGCGGCGTACGCCCTCCTGGTCTTTTCCACAGCGCGCGATCTGCGCGTCGCGATCTTCGGCATCGGCCTGTGGGCGATCGTCAACGCGGCGACCAACTCGATCGGCAAGGCGATGATCGCGGCGATCGTTCCGCGCGCGCAGCGCGGCCGCGCCTACGGCGTCTACTACGTCGTGTTCGGGCTGTCGTGGTGGGCAGGCAGCGTGCTGCTCGGCTGGCTCTACGACCACACGCAACACGGCACCGGCATCGTGGCGACCGTGGCACTGGTACTTGGCGCGGCCACCGTGATGTGGTCCGGGCAGCGCGTGAAGTCCGCGTGATCCGCGAAATCGCGGTGCCGCCTGGTCCGTTCAACGACCAGGACCATGCAGAAAACCGCTGCCGTTCTCGCCAGTTGCCTGACCCTGGCCGTGGCCCATCGCGCCGATGCCTGCCCCGACGCCGACTGGATCCCTGACGAGGTCGGCTACGCGTTCGGGCTCGCGATCGCAGGCGGCTACGCCGGCGGCATCGCCTACTTCGGCGATCACGATCTCGCGAACGATCGCAACGATCAGGACTACGTCACCGGCGACATCGCGTTCAACGGCCTGTTCACGGCGCTGTGGGCGACCGGCACGGTCGCGGCGATCGAGGATCACAGTGGCTACGCGGTGCCGCTCGCGGGGCTCACCGCGCTGCACGGCGCGATGCTCGTGCACGGCATCGAGCACGCGAACGTCGACTTCCACAACTTCGATGGCACGGCCGCCGAGTGGACCGCAGGCGCGCTCTACGTCGGCCAGGCGCTCGTGTTCGCGGGCCAGACCGACGATCACCACGAACGCGGCTACGGGATCACCGAGGCTGCGATCAATGCACCTCTCGCTGCGGGCGCGGCCTACCTCGCGGTTCGCGCGGCGAATGACGGCAACGGTGCACGCGCGATGATCTACACGGGGATGGCCGGCGTATCGGGCGCACTCGCAGTGCACGGCATCGCGACGGCGGTATCGCCGTATCACGCTCCCGCGCTCGACCTGCTGGGCACCGATGTCACGCCGACGATCGTCGACGACGGCCGCGAGATGGGTCCGGGGCTCGGCGCAGGCGGAACCTTCTGAGACTGCCCCACGGCATGCGGGGTGCAGACTCTCTCGCCATGCTCGGGCGTCACGATCTCGTCGAGGACATCAAGATACACGCAGGCGCCGTCGATCTACGCGCGACGCTTGCCGTGCCCCAGGGCCCGGTCGGCCTCGTGGTGTTTGCGCATGCCAACGGCGGCGGCCGCGCGAGCGCGCGCAATCGCTTCGTGGCAGAGGCGCTCCGTGCGCGCGGGCTTGCCACGATCATGGTCGATCTCCTGACCGAGCACGAGGAGCACTGCGACCGCATCGACTCGACGCTGCGCTTCGATATCGACATGCTCTCCGAGCGGCTGCTCGCCGCGACGAACTGGATCCTCGACGAGTCGAGCCTCTCGCACCTGCCGCTCGCGTACTTCGGCGACGGCACCGCCGCGGCGGCCGCCCTGTGCGCTTCGGCGCGCAAGCCCGATACGATCCGCGCGGTGATCTCGCGCGCAGGCCGCGCCGACCTCGCCGGCGCCGCGCTGCCGATCGTGCGCGCGCCGACGCTGTTCATCGTCGGTTCGAACGATCACGCCGTGCACGAGCTCGACCGCGCGGCGATCGACAAGATGACCGCGCTCACCCAGCTCGCGATCATCCCGGGTGCCGGTCACTACTTCGACGAGCCCGGCACGCTCGAGGAGGTCGCCCAGCTCGCGGCCGAGTGGTGCATCGATCAGTTCGCGCGCGCGATGCCCGAGCTGCCGGCGCGGCGCGGCGCGTGGGGCCGGCAGTTCCGCGATCGCCACTCCGCCGGCGAACGGCTCGCGGGTTCCCTGCTCCACCTCGCATCGCGCCCGGTGCTCGTGTGTGGCCTGCCGCGCGGCGGCGTGCCGGTCGCCGATGCGGTCGCCCGCGCGCTCGAGGCGCCGCTCGACGTGTGGCTCGTCCGCAAGATCGGCATGCCGATCCAGCCCGAGCTCGGCATGGGCGCGCTCGCCGAGGGCGCGGCGCTCGTGCTCGACGAGTCGACGGTGCGGTGGTCGGGCACGACGCACGACGAGCTGCGCTCGATAGTCCACCAGAAGGCGGCGGAGATCCGGCGGCGCGCCCAGCTCTACCGCGGGGACTCGCGGCCGCCCGACGTCCGCGGCAAGACCGTGATCCTCGTCGACGACGGCATCGCGACCGGCGGCACATTCCGCGCGGCGATCCGCGGGGCTCGCAAGCGCGGCGCTGCCTGGGTCGTCGTCGCGGCGCCGGTCGCCGCGGCCGAGGCCGCCGAGGCGCTGCGCAAGGAAGCCGACGAGGTCGTGTGCCTGTCGCTGCCGCATCACCTGATGTCGGTCAGCGCCTGGTACCAGGACTTCCACCAGCTGCCGCAGTCCGAGGTCATCGACCTGCTCGCCGAGGCGCGCCGCCGCCGTGCGATCGGCGTCCACCCCGACGGCACGATGCGCGCCGGCTGAACGACTCGCGATGCGCGCCGGCTAATCGAGCAGCGGCTCGTCTTGCGGCTCTGCCTGCGACGGGACGCGCTCGGTCGCGGGATGCACGAACTCGTCGAGCCACTCCTGCGGCGGCATCGGCGCATCGCGGCGCGTCTTGCCGTCCCAGCGCGCGCCGACGAACTCGATCAGCTTGTGGATCGGGCCGCCGAAGCCGGCGAAGTTCTCGTTCGACGGATCGCCCTCGATGCCGTACTTCTCCTGGATCATCTCGTAGAACGTCGAGGGATCCATCTCGTCAATGCTGTTCGGATCGAGCGCGAGCAGCTTGTCGTCGCTGAGATCGCCGTAGACCTGGCGGGCCATCGCCAGGATCTCGGTCTGCAGCAGCGCGCCGCTGCCACCCGAGGGCGTTGTCGCCTTCGGCTTGGCCGCGGACGTGGCTTTCGCCGCAGCGGGCTTGGCCTTCGCCGCAGCCGGCTTGGCTTTCGCCGCAGCGGGCTTGGCTTTCGCCTTCGCCTGCACCTTGGGCGCGGGCTTCGCCGCCTTCCCCTTCTTCTTCGGCGCGGCCTTCGCCGTGCCGCCCTTCGCGGCCGTTGTCGCCCTGCCCTTCGCGATGACCTTCGCCTTCGCCTTCTTCGGCGCCGCCTTCCCCTTGCCCGCTGGCTTCTTCTTTTTCCCCGCCATGCGGCGAGAGTAGCTCAATCGCCGTCGAGCGCGCGGTCTTCTCGCTTCTTGCGGCCGGGCTTGCCGCCGAGGCCATCGAGCTTCTTGCGCAGCGTGTTGCGATTGAGCCCCAGGATCTCCGCCGCCTTGACCTGGTTGCCGCCGGTGTGGGCGAGCACCAGCTCGAACAGGGGTCGCTCGACCCGCGCGACGACCGTGTCGTACAGGTCGTGGACCGGGTAACCATCGATTCGCGCGAGCAATCCCGCGAGCTTCGCCTTCACCATCTCCTCGAAGGCGAGGTCCTCCATCGGCACGCGCTGGGCGACCTTCGGGAGTATCTCGTCGACATCCCCCGCCTCGATGCGGGAGCGCGAGACCCGGACGACCAGCCGGCGCGCGATGCTCTTGAGCTCGGCGACATTGCCGGGCCACGGGTAGGCCCCGAGCCGCTCGTGGGCGCGCGTCGAGATCGACGGCTTCGTGCGCCCGACCTCCTGCGAGTAGTGCTTGACCCAGCGCTCGAACAGGATCGGCAGGTCCTCGGTGCGATCGCGCAGTGGCGGGACCTCGATGCGGCGCGCGGCGAACAGATCGTAGAAGTCGCGCGACACGATCTGCGCTTCGACCGCGTGATCGACGTCGACATCGGCGGTCGCGACGACGTGGCACTCGCCCTCGCTGCGCTCGCGGATCGCGCGCTTCAGCGTCTTCTGCGAAGGCGCCGACAGATCGCTGACGTCCTTCACGAGCAACGTGCCGCCCGCGGCCGCACGCAGCGCGCGCCTGGCCCGCTCGCAGGCATCGTCACCCGCATGCGACGGCACATCGGCGCCCTCGAACGTGGGACGCACCGCGACGAACCGGCCGGTCGCCCACGGGCTCGCCTGGTGCAGCACGCGCGCGACGAGCTCGCGGCCGACCCCGTGCTCGCCGGTGATCATCACCGGGGCATCGCCGTGCGAGTACTCGTCCACCTGCTGGGCGACCGCGCGCATCGCCTTGCTGTCGGCGACGAGAAAATCTTTCGCTCGCAGGTGCGGTCGCAGCATCAGGCGGCCTCGCCGGCTTCATCGAATGTCGCGTCCATCTGTCCTCGTTCACCCTCCGGCGACAATCCGAGCCGGCGCTGCCGCTCGATCAGTTGCGTGAAGTAATCCTCGACGAAGCCGCGCGCGGTCGCGAGGTCCGGTGCATCCCATACGCGCAGGCGCAGGGCATTGCAACCGTAGAGGCCGCGCGCGTACCACGCGCATGCCTTGCGCACCTCGTGCAGCGTGCGCGGACCGCCCTTGAGCTTCTCGATCAGATCGATGTGGCGGCGGAACACCGAGAGGCGCTCCTCGAGCGTCGGGGCGCCCGGATCGGGGCGGCCGTTGCAGACCTCGCGCAGCCGCGAGAACAGCCACGGGTTGCCGAGCGCGCCGCGGCCGATCATCACGGCGTCGCAGCCGGTCTGCTCGCGCAGCCGCAGGAAGCCCTCGACGTCGACGACGTCGCCGTTGCCGACGACCGGGATGTGGCTCGGCACCGCATCGCGCACGAGCTTGATGATCTCGGGGTCAGACTTGCCGGAGAACCCCTGCGTGCGCGTGCGGCCGTGCACCGTGATCATCTGGGCGCCCGCCTCGACCATCGCGCACGCGAACTCGGGCGCGTTGCGGTTGTCCTGGTTCCAGCCGGCGCGGTGCTTCACGGTCACCGGCACGTTCGCCGGCACCGCGGCGACGCACGCGCGCACCAGCTCCTGCCCGATCGCAGGCTCGCGCATCAGCGCGCTGCCACACTCGCCCGCGACGACGCGCTTGGCCGGGCAGCCCATGTTGATGTCGACCAGCGAGGCGCCGATCGCGACGGCCATGCGCGCGGCCTCCTGCATCTTCTCGGGCTCGCGGCCGAAGATCTGGACGCCGAACTGGCGGCCGTCGAGCGACGCGGTCATCTTCGCGGACGTCTTCTTGTCGCCGACGGCGAGCGCGTGCGCGGAGAGGAACTCGGTGATCGTGAAGCCGACGCCGAGCTCCTCCGCGACCGTGCGGAACGGCAAATCGGTCACCGCCGCCATCGGGGCGAGCAGCACCGGCGTGTCGATGTGGAGCGGTCCGACGCGCATACTTCCAATACCCGGTAGCGGTATTTACAGGATGCGAATCGATTCGTAAACGCCGGCGTAAATGCAAACACTCACGCGGGCTTGCCGCGAGTGATGTCTCGTAGATCCTCGGGTTCATTGACGTTGACGAACGCTTGCAACGTCGGATCCACCGCGCGCACCTCCGGTTCGTCGAGCCAGCGCACGTGCAGGCGCTCGTCGGTGAGCAGGCCCGAGACCTTGTTGCGGCGCGTCTGCAGGCGGCGCTCGACGGCCGGATACGCCCGGCGGCCGAGCATGCACAGCAGTGGCTGCGGCAACCCGCCGAGCCGGATGCCCACCGCCTGGTCGAGCTCGGTGGCGGCGCCGATGATCAGATCGACGACCGCGCCCGACAGATACGGCATGTCGCCCGCGACGATCAGCAGCCACGGCGTCAGCATGGCCTGCATCCCCGCCGCGATGCCGGCGAGCGGCCCGACGTCGGGGAGCACGTCGCGCACGCAGCGATATCCGGGGATGTCGGCGGCGGTCGCGACGAGGATCTCCTCCACGCGCGACGCGAGCACGGCGACCTGGCGCTCGAAGATCGTGCGGCCGTCGCCGTCGTCTGGCACGAGCTCGTGCTTGGCAACGCCGCCGAGGCGCGTCGCCTTGCCTCCCGCGAGAATCAGAGCCGAGACGTGTGCGCGCACTACTTCCCCCACGGGGGTAAGTTCGGCCTGCGGTGCCGGCCGATCTCGAAGACTCGACCGGCCGGGAAATTTTTCGGCCTCACTTAAACAGCGCTTCGACGTCGTCCTGCGCGGGCGTGGTGACTTCCGGTCCGCTCGGCGACAGGTACACCGAGACCTCGCTGCGCACGCCGAACTGGCCCGGGAAGTAGAGGCCAGGCCCGACCGTGAAGCCGGTGCCGGGCGTCAGGATCCGGGTGTCCTTGACCTCGAAGTCGTCGAGGTCGGCGCCGCCGCCCTGGAGGTCGTTGTCCATCGAGTGACCGGTGCGGTGCATGATCTGATCGGCGACGCTGGCCTTCTTGAAGAACGCGCGGGTCGCGTCGTCGACCTCGGCGCCGGTGACCGGGCGCTGCCGGCGGGCGCGATCGGTGATGAGCACGAGCGCCTGATCGCGCGCGAGCGACACCGTGTTGAACGCCTTCGCGACCGACTCCGGCACCGTGCGATCGGCGTACGCGACCCACGTCTGCGCCGCGTAGATGCCCTCGGGCTTGTCCTGCTTGACCGCGATGCCGAGCACGATCACGTCACCGATGTTGATCGGCGCGGTCTTCGCGGCGGTCGGCACGTAGTACGGGTCGGCGGTGTTGACGCCCGCGGCGACGACCGGCGGCGGTCCGGCGAGCCCGCGCACGGTCATGCCGTGCATGATCCGCTGCTGGACCTCGTACTCGGTCACCGGCTGCTGTGCCCGCAGGCGCTGCGTGATGAACGCGAGCGCGTCCTTGCGCAGCTCGACGAGGTGGTGCACGGCGACGTAGTGCGCGGTGCGGCCGGCATCGCCCCAGATCGCCTTGGTGAACTGGACGAGCGTATCGCTGCTGCGCACGGCGACGCCGGCGGCGCGGATCAGCTCGACGGTGCCGGCATCGACGCGCGAGATGTTGGGCACGGCCGCCTTCGCGCTGTACTCGATCGCGATCGACTTCACGCCCTTCAGCAGCGCGGCGACCTGCTTGCCGAGGTCGCGATAGCCGAGGTACGTGAGCTTCTTGCCGGGCAGCTTGTCGAACAGGCGCTGCTCGCTGACGTGCACGAGCGCGACCGGCTCGCCACGCGCCGGGATCATGTAGAACCACGCGCGCTGGGGATGGCCGTCGGGTGCGACGAGGCGCACGGCAATGGGGTTACTGCCGTCGCGGTCGTAGAGCAGCCAGCCGTCGAGGCGCTGCACGGCGAGCAGGCCCTGCACGGCAGTGAGGTCGCTGAGGCCGACGCGCGACGGGATGCCGGGCGCATCGTTCGGCGCGGCGGCGTAGGGATCGACCGGCGCGGCCTTCTTGGGGTCGACCTTCGCATCGGTCTTCGGGTCGACCTTCGGGGCCGCCTTCGGATCGACGTTCGCGGCAGCC
>Ga0207683_10003404_pt1 | contig 13845 bp, 19 predicted proteins | sample KBSM73metaG_FD_184333 | JGI IMG/M metagenome (GOLD analysis project Ga0207683, IMG submission 184333) | Miscanthus rhizosphere microbial communities from Kellogg Biological Station, Michigan, USA - KBS M7-3 metaG (SPAdes) (version 2) | ecosystem: Host-associated > Plants > Roots > Rhizosphere >...
GGCGACCTCCTGCGGTCGTGGTCGACACGGTTCAAGTTGATGGACGTGGGCTGACGATGCGGGTCATCGCCGGCAGTCTGAAGGGCCGCACGCTCAAAGCGCCCACCTGGGACGGCCTTCGACCGACATCGGACCGTCTACGGGAGACGCTGTTCAACGTGCTCGCAACGCGCCCTGCGGGCGCCCGCGTGCTGGACGTCTATGCGGGAACGGGCGCGGTCGGCATCGAGGCGCTCAGCCGGGGCGCCGCGCATGTGACGTTTGTGGAAAGCGACCGCCGCGCGCAGGCGCTGATTGCCGAAAACCTGGCTCGGTGCGCGATCGCCGACGGCTATGCTATTATCCGCGCGTCTGCAAGCCGGGCTGTGCAGACGTTCCAACGCAGCCCCTCGTTCGTGCCGTTCGACATCATTCTGCTCGACCCGCCGTACGATCATCCGGCTGCGGACGCCCTCGCCGGCGTCGACGCGCTCGTTGCGCCCGACGGCCTGGTCGTATTCGAACACGCCAGGCGCGCGCCGGTTCCGGATTCAGCAGGCCGTCTGGTGCTCACGCGCGACCTTGTGTCGGGCGACAGTGCCCTGGCCTTTTACGCATGCCAACCCTAGCCGTCTATCCAGGTTCGTTCGACCCGCTGACCAACGGCCACGTCGACATCATCACGCGTGGCGCGCGTCTCTTCGACCGCATCATCGTGTCGATCCTGATCAACGCGGAAAAGTCGCCGCTCTTTACGATGGACGAGCGGGTGGAGATTGCGCGGCAGGTGTTCAAGGAGGTGCCGAATGTCGAAGTCGACACCTTCGACGGGCTGCTCGTCGACTACGTGGAGCGGCGCAAGGCGCAGGTGATCGTGCGCGGGCTGCGCGCGGTCTCCGACTTCGAGTTCGAGTTCCAGATGGCGCTGATGAACCAGCGCCTGAATGGTAAAATCGAGACCATCTTCATGATGCCGGCGGAGCAGTACACCTACACCAGCTCCCGCCTGATCAAGGAAGTCTTCAGACTCGGCGGCCGTGTTCACGGGCTCGTGCCGGACATGGTTGAAGAGCGGCTCCGCCGAAAACTGGCGGCGCGCGCGCCAGCCTGACGTCATTTTTCATCACCGCATGACCCAACTCGCCGGACGCACTTCCCGCATTGCCTCGTCACCGACGATGAAGGTGACGGCTGCCGTCGACCGCCTGCGGCGTGAGGGCGTGCCGGTGCTGGATTTCGGGGCGGGCGAGCCTGACTTCCCGACGCCGGCCGCCATCAATGCCGCGGCGCACGCGGCGATCGACGCCGACTTCACGAAGTACACGCCCGTCGGCGGCATCGTCGAACTGAAGCGCGCCATCATCAGCCGATACGAGGCAGACTACGGCGTCGAGTACCGCGAGAACGAAGTCATCACCTCGGCGGGGGGGAAGCAGGCGCTCTACAACACGGCGCTCACGCTCTTCGATGCGGGCGACGAGGTCATCACACACGCGCCCGGGTGGCCGACACTGACCGAGCAGATAAAGCTGGCTGATGCCACGCCGGTTGTCGTTCGTGCCTCGGCCGACGATGGCTTCGCGCTTACCGCCCAGCTGTTCATCGACGCGATCACTCCGCGTACCCGCGGCGTCGTCCTCAACTCTCCGTGCAACCCGACCGGCGCGCTGATGACGGAGGACGAACTGACCGGGCTGGCGAAGGAAACGTCGCGGAGAGGCATCTGGCTGGTGGTCGACCTCTGTTACGAGAAGCTGATCTACGATCCGGCACCGCACAACCTGCCGGCGGTCATCGAGCGGCACTGCAAGGACCTCGGCATCATCTGCGGGTCGGCTTCCAAGGCGTACGCGATGACCGGATGGCGTTGCGGCTGGTCGCTCGGCCCGGCGGGCGCCATCGGCGCGCAACAAGCGCTGCAGAGTCATTCGACCTCCAACGTGTCGTCGATCACGCAGAAAGCGGCCGCCGCGGCGCTGGCCGGCTCGCAGTCACCCGTGTCGGAGATGCTTGCGGAATACAGACGGCGTCGTGACGCACTGCACGCCTGGCTCTCGGCTGATGCACGGATTCGAATTGTCAGGCCTGCGGGGGCGTTCTATCTGTTTCCAGATATGAGCGGCATTCTTGCAGAGGCAGGCTTCGGCTCGACGGCGGAGTTCGCTGACGCGCTGCTCGACGAAGCGCGAGTGGCCGTCACACCGGGCGAGGCGTTCGATGCGCCCGGGTTCATCCGCTTGTCGTACGCGACGTCCATGGAGACGCTTCGTGAAGGCAGCGTGCGCCTGCTCGAGTTCGTGGCGAACCGCTGCGGGGTCCGGCATTAATCAGGCATGCCAAAAGTGGTCGCCGTCATCGGCGCCTCGAACGATCGGCGGAAGTTCGGCAACAAGGCGGTGCGCGCCTTCGTGGAACGCGGCTACACCGTCGTGCCAATCAACCCGGCCGAACGTGAAGTCGAAGGGCTGAAGGCCTATGGCTCGGTGCTCGACTTTCCCGGCCAGATCGACATGGCGTCCTTCTACGTGCCTCCGGACGTCGGCGAGCAGGTGATCGAAGAGGTCGCCCGCAAGCAGATCCCGGAGGTGTGGCTGAACCCCGGCGCTGAGAGTGACGAGCTCGTCGCCAGGGCGCGCAGCCTGTCCATCAAACCTATCGTCGCGTGCAGCATCGTCGCCGTCGGGCAGAATCCCTACGCCCTCTAGTCAACCTCTAACATTCGACAGAACGTCATGCCTACTCACCAGAAGCGCCAGCCCTCCGGGCGCACCGCAAACGGATCATCAACGCCAGAGAACGGCGGCACCCCGCCGGACGCTCCCGCCGAAACCGCTGCCGCTGAACAGCCACAGCAGAAGCCGGCCGCGCCGCCGCAGCAGAAGGGCGGCGAGACGCTGAAGATCACCGATCTGAAGGATCTGAGCATCCAGAAGCTCACTCAGATCGCCAAGGACAAGAACGTCGTCGGCGCGACCGGCATGCGCAAGCAGGATCTGATCTTCCAGATCCTCAAGGCGCAGACCGAGCAGAGCGGGTTCATCTTCTCCGAAGGCGTCCTCGAGGTGCTGCCCGACGGATTCGGGTTCCTCCGTGCCCCCGACTACAACTACCTGCCGGGACCCGACGACATCTACGTATCTCCGTCGCAGATCCGGCGTTTCGACCTGCAGACCGGCGACACGGTCTCCGGACAGATCCGTCCGCCGAAAGAAGGCGAGCGCTATTTCGCCCTCATCAAGGTGGAGGCGGTCAACTTCGAGGCGCCCGACCAGGCGCGCGACAAGCTGTTCTTCGAGAACCTCACGCCGCTCTATCCGCAGGAGCGCCTGAAGCTCGAAACGGCGGGGGAGAACCTGGCGGGCCGCGTCATGGACCTGATGACGCCGATCGGCAAGGGGCAGCGCGGCCTCATCGTCGCGCCACCGCGGACCGGCAAGACCATGCTGCTGCAGAGCATCGCGCAGTCGATCACGGCGAACCACCCCGAGGTGTACCTGATCGTGCTGCTCATCGACGAGCGGCCCGAAGAAGTGACCGACATGCAGCGATCGGTAGACGGCGAAGTCATCTCGTCGACGTTCGACGAGCCGGCGCAGCGCCACGTGCAGGTCGCGGAGATGGTCATCGAGAAGGCCAAGCGCCTCGTCGAGCACAAGAAGGACGTCGTCATCCTGCTCGATTCGATCACGCGTCTCGCGCGCGCCTACAACACCGTGATCCCGCCGTCGGGGAAGGTGCTGTCGGGCGGTCTTGACAGCAACGCGCTGCAGAAGCCGAAGCGCTTCTTCGGCGCGGCGCGCAACATCGAGGAGGGCGGCTCGCTGACGATCATGGCCACGGCGCTGGTCGACACCGGCTCGCGCATGGACGACGTGATTTTCGAGGAGTTCAAGGGCACGGGCAACATGGAGATCCACCTCGATCGCAAGCTGGTGGACAAGCGCGTGTTCCCGGCCATCGATATTCAGAAGAGCGGCACGCGCAAGGAGGAACTCCTGATTGCGCGCGAGGATCTGAATCGCATCTGGGTGCTGCGGAAGGTGCTCAACCCGCTCTCGCAGGTCGAGGCGATGGAACTGCTGCTCGACAAGATGGGAAAGACCCGCTCGAACGCGGAATTCCTCTCGTCGATGCAGAAGATGGGGTGAAGGGGCAAGTGAGAACTTAGAACTGAGAAGTCAGAAGTACCTGGCCGCGGTTCTGTCGTAGGTGGCGGCGAGTCTGTCGTACGTGGCGGGGGTCTGTCGTACGTGGCGGCGGGTCTTCAGACCCGCCGTTTCAGGCTTCGGGCTTCAGACTCCGGACTTCAGGCATCGCCGACTGGCCATGACGCGAATCTTCCTCCTCACCTTCATCGCTTCACTCGAGGCTGCTTCCCTGGCTGTCGCGCAGGTGCCAGCGGATCTGAGGGCAGCGATGCTGGCACGCGACAGGGCCTTCTATGCCGTCGATTCGGAGCAGTGGGAAAAGTACACCGCTCCGACGTTCACCACGGTGCAGCAGGACGGCTCGTTCATGACACGAGCCGAACGCCTGGCCAACCTTCGCGCCCAGACTCCGAAGCCCTACGTCCCACGTTCGCGCGAACAGAACGAGCGTCGAGGCGACGTTGTCGTCGCGCGGTTCTTCAGCGGAGGGTTGTGGGTTCTTGAAGTGTGGACTCGGGAAACAGGCACGTGGATGGTCGTGACGTCGCAGGTCACGACGGCAAAACCGTAGAAAGTGAGTCAGCGTCCGCCAGTCTTTCCCGTCGTTCTCGCGGGCTTCACCGCCTTCCTCGATCTCTACGCGACGCAGCCGCTCCTGCCGCTGTTGATGCGCGTGTTCGGGGCTTCGCACTTCGAGGTGAGCCTCACGATCACCGCGGCGACAATCGGCGTCGCGATTGCCGCGCCGATCGTCGGCCGCGTGGCGGACCTTGCCGGCCGCAAGCGCGTGATCGTGGGATCGGCGTTCATCCTCGCTGCGGCGACGCTGCTGTGCGCCACGTCGACCGGTTTGAACCAGTTCATCTTCTGGCGGTTCGTGCAGGGCCTGGTGACGCCAGGGATCTTTGCGATCACCATCGCGTACATTCACGAGCACTATCCGGCTTGGTACGCGGGTCGCGCAACCGCGGCGTACGTGTCGGGCACCGTCACGGGCGGGTTTTGCGGACGCGTGCTGGTCGGGCTCCTCGCGGAGTCCCTGGGGTGGAAGCCGGCGTTTGCCCTGCTCGGTCTCGTGAACGTGGCCGCGGCGATAGCGATCGGCCGCCTGCTGCCGGCAGAGGCGCCAGCAGCTGACCGCGAGCAGATGCCGTCATCGGGAGGCAGTCATAGCCGATCCGCGTTGCGGCTGCTCACGAACGGCCGCCTCTTCGCCACTAACGTCGTCGGGTTCTGCGTGCTGTTCACGCAGGTCGCGATGTTTACCTACGTCACCTTTCATCTCGAGGCGCCGCCGTATTCGCTGAGCACCGCCGCGCTCGGGTATTTGTTCGTGGTGTATCTCTTCGGTGCGGCGGTGACGCCGCTCGCCGGGCGCTGCGTTGATCTGTACGGACACCGGACCGGACTTGCCATCGGCATGGGAGTCGGAAGTGTTGGTGCGGCGTTGACGCTCACGTCGCCGCTGCTGATCATCGCTGCCGGTCTCGCCCTGGTCGGGAGCGGCGTGTTCATCGCGCAGGCGACGGCCAGCAGTTATATCGGCGTGGTGACCAGTGCAGACCGCGGGCTCGCAGTCGGTCTCTACTCGTCGGCCTACTATCTCGGCGGAACGCTGGGCGGGTCGCTGCCGTCGGTGTTCTGGGGGTCGGGCGGCTGGACCGCGTGCGTCCTCCTGGTCATCGCGGTGCAGGCTGCGACGCTCGGCACGGCGCTCGGATTCTGGCGTCCGACGGAAGTGAGAATTTAGAACGTAGAATTGAGAACGACGTCGCCGTCAGTCCCTCCCTCAGGAGCGAACGCCAGGACGATGGACTTTACGCAGGCCCGGAACTTTCGCAAGGTCAGCGAGACGCTTTACACGTCGGGTCAGCCGAGTGAATCGCAGCTGGCCTCGGCGCGTGCGGCCGGCGTCGAGGTCGTCGTCAATCTTGCGTTGCACGACGATCCGCGCTATTCCCTCGAGGACGAGCGCGGCTGCGTCGAATCGCTCGGAATGACCTACGTTCATATCCCCGTGCAGTTCGGCTCGCCGACCGAAGCGGACCTGCTGGCGTTCTTCTCTGCGATGGACGCGCATCGCGAGCAGCCGCTCCTGGTCCATTGCGGGGCGAATTATCGCGTGTCGGCGTTTCTCGGGTTGTACAACGTGCTGAGACTGGGGCAGGCTCGGGACGAAGCGTTCGCGCTGATGGACTCGGTCTGGAAACCCGACCCGGTCTGGACGCAGTTCATCCAGGACATGTTGTCCCGGCATGGCGGGTGAGCGGGAGACCCGGCGGACGCCTTCTCGGCTCTATGGATTCTGACGAGGCTTGTCCTTAGTCACCTGTCATGCTGATCCGAAACCCGCGATACGTGCTGGCCGTGCCGGACCTCTCCACGTCGGCGAAGTTCTACCGGGATGTCCTCGGGTTCGAGGTCCGCGAGATGGGCGATGAAGGCTGGCGGATGTTCGTGCGAGACACGTGTGTGATCCTGGCAGGCGAGTGTCCCGACGCTCCGTCTGCGCGCGCCATCGGCGACCACTCGTATTTCGCCTACCTCGAAGTGGATCCGATCGACGAGTTCTACGCGGACGTTGTCGCGAAAGGCGCCGAGATCATCAAACCACTCCGTGATGAGCCGTGGCGCATGCGTGAATTCGGACTGCGGACCGTCGACGGGCATCGAATCATGTTCGGATCGCCCTCCGCCTGACACTGCGAGGTGGAACAGATGACGCGAAGCGACGATTTGTACAGCCTGCCGCTTGGTTTGCCTGCTCCAGTCGATGACGGCGCCTGCGGTCACCTGACCGGGATGCCCTTGCCTCCGATTGCCCTCCGCTCAACCTCGGGCCGGCTGGTGGACCTTTCAGCCGCGAGCGGCGCTCTGGTTGTCTATTGCTATCCCAGGACCGGCCGCCCGGACGTCGATCCTCTGGCTGGCTGGAATGAGATCCCGGGCGCCAGGGGATGCACCCCGCAATCATGTGCGTTTCGTGATCATCATCGTGAACTACAGGAACTCGGCGCCAGTGTCTTCGGCTTGAGTACCCAGGAGACCGATTACCAGAGGGAAGCGGTCGATCGGTTGCATCTGCCGTTTGAGCTGCTGAGCGACGCAGACCTGGAATTTGCCACCGCGCTGCGCCTTCCGACCTTTGAACTTGCCGAAAAGGTGTTCATCAAGCGCTTGACCCTCGTCGCCCGCGATGCCCGGATCGCGAAGGTCTTCTATCCGGTGTTTCCGCCCGACCAGAACGCCGATGAAGTCGTCCGGTGGTTGTCGCGGCGTGCCGACCGCGTCTCGCAATGAACGACGTCGACCGTAAGACCGCCTTGTCTCCGGGTGTCATCGCGCGAGTCGTTTTCTTCCTGATTTGCCTGCTGCTGCTGCCAGTCACGGTGGCCGGCTACGTGCTCTGGATCGCCAGGGCCTACGCGGGGCGCGCGTCGGGGGTCTCGAGGACCGCGCAGGGACCGCTGTCGGCCCGATGGTTCCAGCATCGACTCGGCGTGCGGCGCGATGAGCCTGCGCACAGGCTGCTCATGGTGCTACCCGGGGTATCGCCGCTCGCGGTGCGTCTCGTATTCGGTCCTATGCTGCTCGCTCATCGCCTGAGCGGCTATGTGCCCCAGGCGTTCCGGTATCCGTTCGATGGTGAGATTACCCTTCAGAACCAGGCATCAGCCCGTCAGACCTTCTACGACTCCGTCGTCGACCGCTACCTGACAGGCGTCCCGCAGTTCGTCATTCTGGGCGCCGGCTTCGACACCCGCGCGTTCCGTTTGCCGGAAGGCACGCATGTCCGATCCTTCGAGGTGGACACGCCGAAGACACTCGCGATCGCGCAGGAGGTGCTGCGAAGGGCGGACCTCGATGCGGGCAGTGTGACGTTCGTGTCCGCCGATTTCGAGAGGGAGGACTGGCTCGTCCGGCTCGTGGAGTCTGGTTTCGACGCCACCAGGCCAGCTCTCTTCCTGTGGGAAGGTGTGACCCCATACCTCGAGCGGGCAGCGGTCGCGGCCACGCTGCAGAAGATCTCCAGCACCGCCCCGGGCAGCGTCGTTGCCTTCGACTACGTCACGACCGAGCTGCTCGAATCGCGGTCACTGTACTTGCGCGCCGTGAGAGCGTCTCTGCGCGCCGGCGGCGAACCGCTGAAGTTCGGCGTGGACAGCACACCGCCATCGAGCGAGCACCTGGCTGAACTGCTTCGATCCTGCGGACTCGCGATCGCTGAGCAGCGCACGCTCGGCACGGAAACCAACGGCCGCCGCGCCTGGGGTGGCTTCGGTGTTGCGGTCGTGCGGTAAAGTGCGAGGACGGAGTGTGCCCGTGTCCGCTGCCTCAGCCTTCAGCATTCAACACCTGACCTCCGACGATCTGCCGCTGATGGAAGGCCTCGTGGCGACGTTCGGCGCCGCCTTCAACGAGGCTGCAACTTACGGCGGCAATCCCCCCGGTGCTGCCTATCTCCGGGGTCTGCTCAGCTCTGGCTATTTCATCGCCCTTGCTGCACTCGACGAGGGGCGGGTCGTTGGCGGTATTGCCGCATACGAGTTGAAGAAGTTCGAGCAGCAGCGCAGCGAGATCTACATCTACGACCTGGCGGTCGCGGACACGCACCGGCGGCAGGGGATCGCGACGGCGTTGATCCAGGCGCTCAAGAAGCTCGCAAGAGCCCGGGGCGCGTACGTCATCTTCGTGCAAGCCGATCGCGGCGACGAAGCGGCGATCGCCCTCTATGCGAAGCTTGGGGTTCGCGAAGATGTGTTTCATTTCGACATCCCTGTCGATGCCTGACGCGGAGGACTGGATGCCATCAAGAACCGGGGAGCGTGTGTTTGCGCCTGGAGCGACCGTCGAGAAGCTGGCAGGTGGCTTCGAATTTACCGAGGGGCCAACATGCGATTCGAACGGGAACGTGCTGTTCACCGACCAGCCCAACGACCGGATCCTGAAGTGGAGCACGGAGGGCCGGCTGTCGACGTTTCTCCAGCCCGCAGGACGCGCCAACGGCATGTGCTTCGCGCCAGGCGGCGACCTGATCGCGTGCGCCGACGACAAGACAGCCCTGTGGTCCATCGCACCGGACGGCGGGATCACCGTGTTGCTGGACACGTTCGAAGGCCGGGCCTTGAACGGCCCCAACGATGTCTGGGTGCGGCCAGACGGCGGACTCTACTTCACCGATCCGTTCTATCCGCGCTCCTGGTGGACGCACAACACGATGCCCCAGGACGGGCAGCACGTGTACTTCCTGTCCGCCGATCGCCAGCGGCTGGTGCGGGTGATCGCCGACCTGGAAAAGCCGAACGGCATCATCGGCACGCCGGACGGCAGGAACGTGTTCGTGTCGGACATCGAGGGGAACAAGACCTACAGGTACGACATCGCTGCTGATGGGAGCCTGTCCGGCAAGACCCTCGTCGTCGCGCAGGGCTCCGACGGGATGACGGTGGACGATGAGGGCCATCTCTACCTGACAGGTGACGGTGTGATGGTGTTCGACCCGGATGGCAGGCAGGTCGATCACATTCCAATACCCGACGAGAAGTGGACCGCCAACGTTGCCTTCGGTGGCACGGATCGCCAGACGCTCTTCATCACGGCGAGCACCGGTTTGTACAGCATCAGGATGCGCGTCAGGGGCGCCAACACGGCGAAGTGACTATCGCGAGGAACGCACGCACATGAAGGCCATCACCGTCGAACCACACAGGGCCGGGAGCGCCGGCCTCGAGGAGATACCCGAGCCCGACCTGCGCGCCGGGTCAGTGCTTGTCGAAGCCATCGCGGTTGGCGTCTGCGGAACGGACGTCGAGATCATCGAGGGCAAGTATGGCTGGGCGCCTCCGGGCCAGAGTCGGTTGGTGCTCGGGCACGAATCGCTCGGACGGGTCATCGACCCGGGGCCGACCGGCGGCCTGCAGAAAGGCGACCTGGTCGTCGGCATTGTGCGGCGTCCGGACCCGGTGCCCTGTCCGAACTGCGCCGTGGGTGAATGGGACATGTGCCGCAACGGCCAGTACACGGAGCGCGGCATCAAGCAGATCGACGGCTTCATGTCCGAACGGTGGCGAATCGAGCCGGAGTACGCGATGAAGGTGGACCGCTCGCTCGGTCTCCTCGGCGTGCTGCTCGAGCCGACCACGGTCGTCACCAAGGCCTGGGAGCAGGTGTCTGCAGTCGGGCACCGGGCCTACTGGGAGCCGAGCAACGTGCTCGTCACCGGCGCGGGGCCAATCGGTTTGCTCGCGGCACTGGTAGGCCGGCAACATGGCCTGGACGTCCACGTGCTGGACCGAGTCGAGTCGGGTTCCAAGCCCGAGCTCGTTCGCGCTCTCGGGGCGACGTACCACTCGGGGCGCGTTGCGGATGTCGGCTTCAAGCCCGACGTCATCGTCGAGTGCACCGGCGTCGGCCAGGTCATCGCCGACTGCCTCCAGGTGGTTTCGTGCGGCGGAGTCGTCTGCCTTACGGGCGTCGGCAGCGGAGGCCGCACGACGGGCTTCGCCGCCGATGTGGCGGCCGCCATGGTCCTCCAGAACAACGTCGTCGTTGGCAGCGTGAACGCAAACAGACGACACTGGTACAAGGCGGCGCAGGTGCTGGCGCGAGCCGACCGCGCCTGGCTCGGTCGGCTCATCACGAGGTGCGAGGGTCCCGATGGTTTCATGCGAGCCCTCGAGCGGCAGCCGGAAGACATCAAGGTGATTATCCAGTTCGCGGAGGCATGACCCGGAGTCGCCTGCGACCGTGTGTGCGATGATGTCGCCTCGCGCACGGGCACAACGTCCGTCCGCGATCCGTCGAAAGGAGACCGCCATGCCGAAATTCCTGACCAAGGTGTCGTACTCGCCGGAGGGAGCCCGCGGGCTGTTGAAGGAAGGCGGAACAGGCAGACGCGCAGCTGTTCAGAAGTTGATGGAGGGAGTTGGCGGAAAGATCGAGGCGTTCTACTTCGCCTACGGCGAGGATGATGCGTATCTGATCATCGATGTGCCCGACGCGGCAACAGGGCTCGCCGTCAGCCTGGCTGTCAATGCATCAGGCGCTGTTCGCGCCACGACGATCCCGCTCATCACGCCGGAAGAAATCGACGTGGCGTGCAAGAAGTCGGCGCCGTACCGCGCACCGGGTGCCTAGCGGCCGCTCATGAGGAGCGCTTCGAGACATGAACGAGGCCAATCGTAAGACCACTGCGCTCGATTTCCTGCGACTGGCGCGTGAAGGACACCGTTCGGCCGCCGAGCGCCTCCTGGCGCCCGGCGGACGACACCACAACCCGTATTTCGCAGCTGGCCTGCCCGCGCTCCTTGACGGCATCGAGGCTGCAGCCAAAGCGTCGGCAAACAGGACCTTCGACGTGAAACACGTCGTGGCCGAGGGCGACTTCGTCGTCGTTCACTCGCACGTGCGCCAGGATCCGAACGCACCGGGTGCCGCCGTGGTTCACCTCTTTCGCTTCGACGGCGACCGTATCGCCGAACTGTGGGACGTCGGGCAGCCTGTTCCCGCCGAGAACGTGAACGCGGACGGCATGTTCTGAGGTCTGAGCCATTGACTTCCACAGCAACGAGTGTCCTCACTCTTCAGAACCGTCATACGGGCGAGCGGCTCGAAATGCGACGTGTCACGCGTGACGGCCAGGACTGCCTGGCGCTTCGCGGGGAGCTGCCGCCCCGCCAGCAGGGACCTCCGTTGCATCTGCACTACCGCGAAGCCGAAGAGGTCCGGGTGCTCGCCGGCACGCTATCTGCCACAGCCGAGGGGCGCCAGATACGGGCCGGGGTGGGGGAAACCGCGGTCTTCGAGGCAGGCACTACCCATCGATGGTGGAATGACGCAGACACTCCTCTCGTTCTCGAGGGGGTTGTCAGGCCCGCCGTCGATCTCGATCGATATCTGCACGCGATGTTCGACGTCCTCAACCATGGCGCGCCAGAACGGCCTTCTCTCTTTTACGTCGCTCACGTCGCGCGGCGCCATCGGCACACGCAGGCTGGCTTCTTCATTCCGCTGGCCGTGCAATCGATCCTGTTCCCCGTCGTCGTCTTCCTGGGCACAGTGCTTGGCCGCTACCGCGGAGATAACTGGCCTGGATCGCCGGCGCGGTGCGTGGGAGTTCCGGCAGAGTGATGAACCGAAAGTCACCGGAGCTGGCCCTGACGGAACGGCCCTCCATCGCGCGCCGCCGTTCGGCTATCTCGGGCTGGGGCGTTTATGCAGCCCAGACGATTGCTGAAGACACCCCCATCGTCGAGTACAAGGGACAGCTCGTCTCACAAGCGGAGGCCTGGCGCCGGGAACAGCGCTACCTTCCGCGGAAGCGGATCTGGATCTTCACCATCGACGATCGCCTCGCGCGCGACGCAGCCGTCGGCGGGAACATCGCGCGCTACGTCAATCACGCCTGCAACCCGAACTGCTATACCGACGTGGTCGGCCGGAGCATCTGGATCCTGGCGGCGCGACGGATCAGGAACGGCGAAGAGCTGACCTACGACTACAACACCGATGGGCTCGCCGGCATCCCGTGCCTGTGCCGCCCGCGCTGCCGGCGCGTGCTCTGATGGCAAGAGTTGGCCTCGTTGGCGGCCTCGGACCCGAATCGACGGTCGACTACTACCGGCGCATCATCGAGGGGTGGAAGCAGAGAGGGCGGACAGGCACGCCGTCAATCGTGATCGACAGCATTGACGCGCAGCAACTGCTTGGGCTGAGCCGCGACGATCGTCACGGGTTGATTGAGTACCTCATGGCGTCGCTGACGCGGCTGGAAGGCGCGGGCGTCGATTTCGCGGCGCTGACGGCGAACACGCCGCACCTGGTGTTCGACGACCTCGCGGCACGCTCCTCGCTTCCGCTGATCAGCATCGTCGACGTCTGCGCGCAGGAAGCGCGGCGCCGCGGCTACTCGCGCGTCGGGCTGCTTGGAACGATCTTCACGATGGATGCGCCGTTCTATCCGTCGGTCTTCGCACGCTACGGCGTCGACGTCGTGACTCCGCGGCCAGCAGACAAGACCTGGCTGCACGACAAGTACGTTGCCGAGTTGCTGGAGGGCGTCTTCCGCGACGACACCAGGCAGTGGGTCAACGAGCTCGTGGCCGTTATGAAGAGCGACGAGGGTGTAGACGGCGTCGTGCTCGGCGGGACGGAGTTGCCGCTGCTGGTACGGGGCGATATCGTCGGTGGCGTTCCGACGCTCGACACCACGCTCCTGCACGTCGAAGCGATCGTCGCGCGGCTGGTTGAATTGGCTGGCTCGTAAGGAGACACATCATGTGGCTGGTGTACCTGGCCAGGTTCTTCGCGGGAGTGTTTCTCGCAAACGCAATTCCCCATTTCGTCAGCGGCACGCAGGGGAGGCCGTTTCCGAGCCCCTTCGCGTCGCCGCCTGGGCGGGGCGATTCGTCGCCGGCGGTCAACGTGCTCTCCAGACTTCCTGGGTAACACCGGCGGTCTGAAGCGGCTGAGCAGGTCGTTTATCTTGTCTTGGTCGAAGCCGACGCCGACGTTCGCGGCATAGCCGAGCCCGATGATGGCGCAGCTGGCCGGCGCCCCCTTCGTCCGAGGCGACCGTCCGGCTGACCGGCAGGCGCACCGTGAAGGTGCTGCTGTGCCGGATCCGTGACTCTCGGCACTGACCTGGCCACCGTGCATCTCGGTCAGGCCGCGCACGATCGACAAGCCGATTCCGAGCCCGCCTTCGGCTTGCCCCTGG
>Ga0207683_10003405_pt1 | contig 13845 bp, 11 predicted proteins | sample KBSM73metaG_FD_184333 | JGI IMG/M metagenome (GOLD analysis project Ga0207683, IMG submission 184333) | Miscanthus rhizosphere microbial communities from Kellogg Biological Station, Michigan, USA - KBS M7-3 metaG (SPAdes) (version 2) | ecosystem: Host-associated > Plants > Roots > Rhizosphere >...
AGTTGCGGCAACGCGGCGGCTCCACCTGCTTTGGCACGGGTTGAGGTTGCAATCGCGGCTTGACGACCGGCTTGGGAGGTTCGGGCGGCGGCGGTGGCGGCTCCTCGACCTTCGGCTTGATCATGTCGATGACGATGGGTGCCATCGATTTGAGAGCGTCGCGCGTCGGTGCATAGCTCCAGAGCGCTGCGAACAGCGCAGCATGGAACGCGACCGCCACGGCGACGGCGACTCGCTGTGCGGCGCGGTCCTGCCGGCGACCACCGGCGAAGGGTGCACGGGCCGAAACGGGATGAGTCGCTGCCGCCATGAAGCTCTCTGGGTACGACGCAATCTGCGTCGGAGATGTCCCGCGTGGGCGCAGGCGCTAAAACTGTTACGAATGATAACTATTCGTATTACGGAATGTCAAATGGAACCGACGCGTCGGCAGGGGCGTGTCGCTCGTGGCATACAGGAAGATGTCCGGATTGCGCCCGGGGGTCGGACCGCGGGTTGCAATTGACGCTACGCGGACGACATACACTTCGCCCGATGAACAGAGCCACTCCAGGATCGTTCTGGGGCGTCCTTGTTGTTGGCCTCGCCGCCAGCACCCTGGCAGCCGCGGATCCGGTTGCCATCGATCCCGATCCCGGAGCCCTGGCACGCGCGATCCAGGGACGCCGCGTCGTGCTCTTGGGCGAGGTGCACGACAACGCCGCGCAGCATGCGTTGCGCACCGCCGCGTTGCGCCAATGGATCGTCGCCGGTGCGCGCCCTGCCCTTGCCTTCGAGCAATTCGATCGCGAGCATCAGCGCGACATCGAGCGCGCGCGCCGCGACCGGCCCAAGGACGCCGATTACCTTATCGGGGAGGCGAAAGGCGACCCCACCTGGAATTGGACCCTTTACCGGCCGCTCGTCGCGCTGGCGCTCGAGTTCGACCTGCCGATCATCGCCGCGAACCTCTCGCGGACCGACGCGATGCAGGTGGCGCTCCAAGGATGGTCGGCGGTGTTCGATGCCAAGACACAGGCCAGGCTGAAGCTCGATGCCCTGCCTACCGACTTGCGAAGCAGGCAGGAGAGCGCCATCGCGGTTGGCCATTGCAACCTGCTGCCGGCCGCCATGCTGCCGGCGCAGGCGCGGGCGCAGATGGCGCGCGACCTCGTCATGGCCCAATCGATCCTGCCGTACGCCGAACGTGGCGTGGTGCTCCTGGCCGGGAACGGCCACGTGCAGCGGGACATCGGGGTGCCGCTCTGGCTCGAGACGGAGGCAAAGCGCGACGCGATCAGCATCGGCATGCTGGAACGAAGCGAGGATGGCGCCGCCCCCGAATCCGCCACCGACTTCGATGCCTACGTGATCACCGAACGGGCCGAGCGGCCCGATCCCTGCAAGGATCTGGCGCAGCGCTTTCACGCCCCCGCGAAGCGCTGATCGAAGGCGCACGCTTTGGCTTTGGCCTATAGTGGCGATGCGCCAATGCCTCGGCGATCCACTGGAGAAGGCCGTGTCCCATCAGCCACCGAAAGAAACCAAGAAGAAAGCGCAGCACACAGCCAAGGAGAAGAAGGCGATCAAGCAGCAGAAAAAGCATGCAGACGATCGGCCACCGTTCGTCAAGCAGTGAACGGGCATCGTTGGCGGTGCTTTTGCGGCCGTCCATTCTGAGTCGCCAGCGTTCGAAGAGGCCACGCACTCAGAGCCACGCGACTTGACTGCGCTCGAACGAGAACAGGACGTTGCACCTGAGAATCCTGGCTCGTGACGACCGGCAGGACACGCCTCCGCCGCGTGACGTCGCGTGCGCAGGCGCGATCGACTCATTGCCATGATTGAATCGTTGCTCCTTTCCGCTACGCACGTCTTCACCTACGCGGACCAGCAGCGGCTCAGCAACGCAAGCGGCTTTTTTTTCGAGCGCGACGGACGCCTGTTCGTCGTGACCAGCCGACACGTCGTCATCGACGAGCCCGGGCACGTTCCCGATCGCATCGAGATCGAGTTGCACATCGACCCCGACGACATGGCGCGGTCCGTCGCGTTTTCGATTCCCCTTTATCGCGACGGCAGGGGCATATGGCGCCAGGGCGTGGACATCGGCGGCCAGATCGACGTCGCAGTGGTCGAGATCGAACGCCCGGCGTTGCCACCCACGACCGTGTACCGCGCGTTCACGCCCGCTCATCTGTATGCGCCGCAGGATGAGATTGCGGTCGGCGCGTCGCTGTTGATCGTCGGATTTCCGCTCGGCTTTCACGACACGCTGCACCACATGCCCGTGGTGCGCCAGGCCGTCGTTGCATCCTCGTTCGGCCTCCGCTTCGACGGCCACGGCTTTTTTCTTACCGATGCGCGCACTCACCGCGGCACCAGCGGCGCGCCCGTCGTGATGCGTATTTCACACGGCGAGCGCATGCAGGGCGATTTGCCCTGGATGCTCCTGGGCGTGCACTCGGCCGTGTTCGATGTCGGCACGCGCGACGTGAGCATCGACGAGGCGCTTGGGCTCAACTGCGCCTGGTACGCGGATATCCTGTTGAAATTGACCGAGGACTGACCGAGTCGTTGCCGCGCCGATCTTGCGCCAGTGTTCCGCCCTCCTCGTCACGGGGCTCCTCGGATTCACGTGCTGCGGCACGGCGACCGCCGCAGAGGAGTCCTCTCCCTTGCGCGCCTTCAAACCCGGGCTGGTCTACGCCGGCGCGGCGTTCGCGAACCTGGGAGGCGGCGTGCGCCCGGGTGGTACCTATACGAGCAACCTGAATCTGGAGCTCGACGTCGACGCCAACTCTTTGCTGGGATGGCCCGACACGATCGGGTACCTCGACGTGCTGTGGCTGCAGGGTGGATTGCCCAGCAGCTTCATCGGCGACGCGCAGGGCGTTAGCAATATCTCCGCGCCCAATGCCGTCAAGCTCTACGAAGCCTGGATGCAAAGGAATTTCCTCGGCAACCACTTGTCGGTGCTCGCCGGCCTCTACAACCTCAACAGCGAGTTCTATACCTTGCAGTCGGCTGGTCTATTTCTCAATGGATCGTTCGGCATCGGCCCGGAGTTCTCGCAGAGCGGGGTCGAGGGACCCTCGGTGTTTCCGGACACGGCCGTCGGCGTGCGGGTCGCCTTCAAGCCGAGGGACGGCGTTGTGATCCGGACCGCGGTGCTCGACGGCGTTCCCGTGGATCGACCCAATGGCAGCCGCGGCGTCTTCGAAGCGGGCGACGGCGCGCTCATCGTGGGGGAAGTCGCCTTCACCGATCGTCCGGACGAGCGGACACGCCCCGTGAACGCCCGCCTGCGGATCGGCCGGCAGGCGAATCTCGGCAGCTACGACGAGAAGGTCGCCATCGGCGCCTGGTATTACACCGCCGCGTTCAACGATCTGTCGGAGACGCAGCCGGATGGCCAACCGGTGCGCCATCGTGGGAGCGCCGGATTCTATGTGCTTGGCGACAAGGCGCTCTATAGAGATCCGGACCATTCGTCTCGCAAGCTGACGGGCTTCGTTCAGGTCGGCCTGGGCGACTATAAGGTCGACCGCTTCGGCGCCTATCTGGGAACCGGCTTGACAGCGACGGGCGTGCTCGCAAGTCGGGCCGAAGACGAGCTTGGGTTGGCCGTCGCCTATGCACGCAATGGCTCGCACTACATGAGCGCCCAGCGCGCGTCAGGGCTCCCGGTGTCGAGCGCCGAGACCGCGATCGAGCTTACCTACCTCATGCCGATCAATTCCTGGCTGGCGCTGCAGCCTGACCTCCAATATGTCGTTCGACCCAACACGAACCCCGCGATACCCAACGCGTGGGCGCTGCAGATGCGGGTCGAGGTGTCGTTCTGATCATCGGGGGGCTGTCGAACGAACCAGCCCGACCGTCGAGTCCGCCGGAGATCGGGACGGTGCGAAGGCAGCCGAGCCTTCCTTGCCTATCGCCAAAAGCTGTGCTCTAATACCATCCACATAGATGTTTTATGGATGGTGAATGGATGGTGATCTGATGGCAAACACGGAGTTGCGGTCCCGCATCGGGGACACCGAGAAGCTGACGATCAACCTCGGGGTCGTCGACCTGGGGCAGATCGACCTGCTCGTCCAGGAAGGGTTCTATTCGAATCGCACGGACCTGATACGCACGGCCATTCGCAACCAGTTGAGCGTGCACGCGGAGGTCGTCAAGCAAACGGTCACCCGCCGCACGCTTCAGCTCGGTCTGCAGCACTTCGGCCGTGCCGATCTCGAGCGCGCGCTTGCGGCGGGGCAGATGCTCGAGATCAACGTCGTGGGCCTCGCGCGCATTGCGGACGACGTCACGCCCAAGCTGGCTCGCGCAACCATCCAGTCGGTCCATGTGTTGGGCGCATTCCACGCCAGCGCGGCTGTGCGCGCCGCGTTAGCCGATCGCATGCTCTAGTTCGTTTCAGTCTCATTACACGAAAGGCTTCACCTTGAAAATTTACGATTTGCCTGTGCTGATTCCCAGTGCAACCACCACGCCCGAAGCACCGCAGGCGGCGCGTTCCTTCGATCCAGCGTCGATCACCGAGACGATCGAGCGCGCTCTTTCCGCTGCGGGGTTGAACACGGCAAGCGGGCCCATGAAGGGCGTGACGGATACGATTCGGCAGGCATTGTCGGCCGCCGGCCTGACGCAGGACACGAAAACAACGGGTCCGCAAACCATCGATGCCGTCGCGCGCGAGATCGCGGATGCGCACGACGAAGTGGGTCACACCTCTGCGCCGCCCATCGACCCTGTCGAACCGGCGCGGCCGGGCCAGTTCGTCAACCGCACATTCGCGAACGCCGCCGGCACGCGCACCTACAAGCTCTACGTCCCGTCGGGCTATTCGAGCGAGGCGAGCGAGCCGATGCCGCTGGTCGTGATGCTCCACGGCTGCACGCAGTCGCCTGACGACTTCGCCGCCGGCACGCGGATGAACGACCTGGCCGAGCAGCACGGGTTTCTGGTGGCGTATCCGGCGCAATCCGCCAATGCCAACGGTGGAAGGTGCTGGAACTGGTTTCGCACCGAGGATCAGCGGCGCGAGCGCGGCGAGCCCTCGCTGATCGCCGGCATCACCCGGGAAGTCGCGTCGAGCTATCGCGTCGATGAGCGTCGCATCTTCGTTGCCGGCATGTCCGCCGGTGCGGCCATGGCGGTCGTGCTGGGCGTCGCCTATCCCGAGCTTTATGCGGCGGTCGGTGCGCACTCGGGATTGGCGTATGGTTTCGCCTCTGACACGCCGTCCGCGTTGCGTGCGATGCAAGGAGCCGGATCTGGCGCCACCGCTTCCAACTCACAGATCAAAAGCGGCGTTCCCACGATTGTCTTTCATGGCGACCTCGATCACACCGTGAGCCCTCTAAACGCCCAGGCCATCGTGGACCAGGCCATCGCCGGTCGGGACGATGCGGGCTTGCGCAGGATCGTGCAGGAAGGCACGGCCGCCGGCGGCCGGTCCTTCACGCGTACCATATTTGCCGATGCCGCGAACCAGCCGGTCGTGGAGCAGTGGGTGGTGCATGGGGCGGGTCACGCATGGGCGGGCGGCGGACCGAAGGGATCGTTCACCGATGCAACCGGACCTGACGCTTCTGCTGAAATGATCCGTTTCTTCCATTCGCAAGTGCGTGCCGGATCCGCGTAGCCGCCGTGCGTTGCGGAATTGCATCCTGCCGAACGGACAACCATGTCAAAAACGATTCTGCTGTTGCGTCACGCCGAAGAGCCGGAAGACCAGGACAACATGGATCTCTCGGAGGCGGGCCGGGCACGCGCCGAGATGCTCGCGTCCTTCATTCTCGAGACTTTCGGGCAGCCGGATTTCATTTTTGCCTCCGCACCCACTGACAGCAGCGTGCGGACGTACCTGACGATGCGGCCGCTCGCCGACGCGGTCGGGCGTCGCATCGACGGCTCGTACAAGACAAGGGAATTCGCGGCACTCGCGTCCAAGCTCATGGCCGATCCGATGTTCGACGACAAGCGGATCGTCGTCTGCTGGACCCACCACGAGTTGCCGGCGCTCGCCGCCTCCCTGCACGTCCGCCGCAAGGATTTTCCGGAGCGGTGGGGCGAATCGGTCTTCGACCTGATTTTCAGTCTCATCTACAAATCCGACGTGCGTCCGAAGGTGAAATCGGTCAAGCAGGGGTGATCCCTCGCGGGACCCGGGCCACCATTAAGGCACGTGCGCCGCGTCGTAGACCGCACAAAATCTTCCATAAGGCACTTGCGGAACCGGCTGATCGTGTTCATGATCATCCCGGGGGGTCGCCGCAATGCCGCCGACGAAGTCATCGCTCTGCTGGCACAAGCGCAAGCCGAAGAAAATGCCATTGGCATTTCGACCCGGCAAACTCGTCGCGTGGTCCGTTTTCCCGACGTTCTCCCAAAGCTCGTTCAGCTGTCCAAATAAGGCTCTGCACCGCTAACCGCCCGAGGATTCTCGGCAGGCGGGTTCTGCGGCTGGGCAGTGGCAGCACTGCGGACACGAGAGGTCCGCTGCGCCCGCTGCGTATGCAGCTATTGGCCTAAATCAAGGGAGCAGCCGTTACCGAGAGGTACGGCTCCCTATCGAATGGAGTTCGAGCACCGCATCGCGATCTGCTGTCCGCGATTGTCGGATCGGCACGTCGATATACCAGGGGAGAAAAAATGACGAACGTGTTCGCATGTAGCGCGATCGTGAATCTCCGCCCAGAGAGTTCGACCGCGGGAGGGCGCAGCGGGGAAGACGGCCCGCGAGCAATCGGCACAAGAAACCCGAACTGGATCAGGCATCGATCTCTTCCACGTCCTGCAACCTTTGCGCGCGGGCGCAGCGCCCAAGGTTCGCTCACGCGACGACTCCCGTCGCGGTCACATCCAGCACTTGTTCGCCGATGGTTCGAGCCTCATCGAATTGGCCGCAGAGCACGGGTGGCCCACGTTCTGACCTGACGGCAAATAGCTTCGGTGTTGACGGCGCCTCGCGGCGCCAACGGTGTGCAAACCTTTATCTCTGCGGATTCCATCAGCAGCGATCCTCGAGGGGAAACAAGTGTTGAAATCATCGATCGTCAAATTTGCTGCGGCGGGTATTCTCGCCTTGTTCGCAACGGCGGCCGGCGCAACGCAGGTCCTTGGATTTTCGCAGAATTCGAGCTCGAACACCGTTACCGCCACGCAGAACGGCGGATCGACAGCGACGTCAATATCTATCGTCGATGTCCCGATCACTGTCACGAATTACCTTGGTGGTGGCACGCCGATCGCGGCGCTCATCAACTTGACGGCCACCAGCAGTAACGATGCGATCATCACTGGCGTGCTCATCCATCAGAACTTCACCGGCACGTTCTGTATCACATCCGGGCCCGCTTGCACCGGCACGAATTATCTTAGCGGCACTTTCGTCGACGTTCTGGCCGGCGTTAGCGGCGGAAGCCAATTCACGATGGGTTCGTCGACGCCTCCCGGAACCGATGTCACGTTCATTTCCGACATCCTTTCGCCGGCTCAACTGCAAGAAGCACGCGCCCTCGCTCTCAGCTTCAGTAATGTGATAGCGCCTATCGGGATTTGCGGCACCACGATCTGCAGCTTCACGGCCAGCCAAAGCGGGACGATGTCGGCCAATAACACCGTGCTTCCACCCGCTCAGCTCGGCGTCGTGAAGACGCCGGATAACGGGACGTTCACGCCGGGGTCGCAAGTCAGCTTTACTATCGTGGTCAGCAATACGGCCGCATCGGGTTCGCAGCCGGCGACCAACGTCACGTTGAGCGACCAGCTTCCCGGTAACGGCGGCCTGGTATGGTCGAGCGCCAGCACCACGCAGGGCAGTTGCACGACGCCCATCGTCGGCAACCTGCTGAACTGCGCGTTGGGCACGATCCCGCCGCAAGGGTCGGTGACGGTTACGGTGACGAGCGGGCCGACGACGCCGGCCGCAGCGTGTCAGTCTCAGCCGAACCCGGTCGCGCTTGCCACGGCGGACAACGGGCTGTCGGCACAAGACTCTGGGTCGTTGATCTGCACGCCTATCATCCCGCCGGCGCCTGGCGTAACCACGGCGGCCTCTGCAGGTGTAGCAATTGGCGGAGCAGTGAGCGATGCCGCGACGCTGAGTGGCGCGTTCAACGCGACTGGAACCATCACGTTTCGCTTGTTCGGCCCCAACGACGCCACCTGCTCCAGCCCGGCGGTGTTCACATCGACGATACCGGTCAGCGGCAACGGCAGTTATGCGTCGGCATCGTTCACGCCAACCGCCGTGGGTACCTATCGCTGGATCGCCAACTACAGCGGTGACGCGAACAACCCGGCAACCGCGAACGCTTGCAACGCGGCGAACGAAAGCGTCGTCGTGACGGGAACGTCGCCAGGCGTAGCCACGATGGCCTCGGCAGGCGTGGCTGTAGGCGGCGCAGTCAGCGATGCCGCGACGCTGAGCGGCGCGTTCAACGCGACGGGAACCATCACGTTCCGCTTGTTCGGCCCCAACGACGCCACCTGCTCCAGCCCGGCGGTGTTCAGTTCGACGATTCCGGTCAGCGGCAACGGCAGTTATGCGTCGGCATCGTTCACGCCGACCGCAGCTGGCACCTACCGGTGGATCGCCAACTACAACGGCGACGCGAACAACCCGGCGACCGCGAACGCATGCAACGCGGCAAACGAGAGCGTAGTCGTCACAAAGAGCGTCACGACCCTTGTGACGCAGGCCTCGCCGCGCGGGGCGGCAGGCGCGCCGATCGGCGACACCGCGACCTTGAGCGGCGGGATCAATCCGACCGGAACGATCACATTTGCGCTGTATGGACCCGATGACGCGACTTGTTCCAAGCCGGCGATTTTCACCTTGAGTTTAGCGGTCAACGGCAACGGCACTTTTGTTGCCGAGGGCTTCAAGCCCACGACCGCGGGCACGTATGGCTGGATCGCCAGCTACAGCGGTGACGCCGGGAACCTCGCGACGGCCAATACCTGCAATGCCGCGGGCCAGGCCGTGACGGTGGCGGCAACCGTTTCCACACCTACCGAGCCGATTCCCACCTTGAGCGAGTGGGCGCTGGTCCTCCTGTTGCTACTGCTGGGAGCGTCGGGCGTGCGGGCAGTCGGTCACGGTCCGAAAAAGCGGAACTGAAACGCGAGCACGCCGCGAGTTAATCTAGGGTAGAGGGCACGCATTTCCGCGTGCCCTCTTTTTTCCCGGACCTGTCGTGCTGCGTGCGGCGACCACGCCCACCCACGGAAACGCCCTGGAATCACCGCATGCCGTCGGGCGTGCTTCTCCGCGAGGGTCGGCCCAGGGATCGACGATGCGATGGGGCCAGGGCGAACATCCGACAATCGGACAAGCCATTCAGACGAAGCCCTATTGTGGTCAGTCGCGGACCCGTACTAACCTTCGAAGAATCGTTCTCAACCCCTGATTGCCGTGCGAAATATCACCCCCATCCGCTCATGAGCACGTCCGTTGCGCCCTTGCAGCGCGGGTCGCCACGGAAGTCCGCCCGGTCCGAGCCGGAATCCATCAAGGACCAGGCGAGAAATTCGCTGGACGAGGCGCGCATGGTTCTGCCTGGCATCCAGGCGGTGTTCGGTTTCCAGCTCATCGCGATCTTCAACGAGCGATTCGCTCATCTGCCCAACGCGCTCAAGTGGACGCATTTCGCATCCCTGTGCCTCGTGGTGTGCACGATCGCTCTCATCATGACGCCGGCGGCCTACGACCGTATCGCCCAGCCGGACCGCATTTCGCAAGCCTTTCTTCGCATGACTTCGATCGTCATGTCCACGGCGATGGGCCTCTTTGCCTTGGCAGTCGCCGGCGAACTCGTCGTGATCGGGTGGCTTGCCACGGACAGTTGGGTGATCGGGATTCTGACCGCCGTCGTGGCGACGTCGGTGTTCGCCGCCATGTGGTTCGTCTATCCGTTGCGGGTGCGAGCGGCAGGCAAGGCCGAGCGGCAAAGGGCGCGCGTGGCTGCGTCCCTCGGCACTTAGATCGTTGGACCCGCGCGTGTTGGCCCACGGGACTCTTGGATATTTTTACGCCTTGGCAATGACGATGGACACCGACGGCATTTCTCATATCGGGGCCGCATTGATCGGAGCGATCGCCGAAGCGCGCGCGCACGGCAAGGAGTTTGGCGTCGATGCCGAATTCCGCGATGCGGTGTCGCGCGCGCGAAAGCTGCATGATGCCTTGATCGAGGCCCTGATCGCGAACGAGCCTCTGGCGACGGCCTATTTTCGGGGCCTGGCAGATTCCACCCACAATGCCCTCGAGGAACTCGAGACATGGAGCGAACCGACGGGTGATGCGCCACACCTTTAGCACGTCGCAGCCGTCAACATGCTTCCGCAACAAAGCTTCCCCGCGCATCGCATCAACTCCGGATTGATAAGAAGACCGGTTTCTCGACATAATCCGGCGGTCGCGTTCGAGATTCCACGTCGCGGCGAACTTTCGCCCGCTCACTCACGCTGCCATGCAACGCAAGCTCACCGTCATTTTTGCCGCGGACGTCGTCGGCTACAGCCGGCTGATGGAGCGTGACGAAGCGGGCACGCTCACGCGGCTCAAGGCAAACCGGCAATCGATCTTCGAGCCGCGCATCGCGGCCAATGGCGGCCGCATCATCAAGCTGATGGGCGACGGCGCATTGGTCGAGTTCGGCAGCGTGGTCAGCGCGCTGAGCTGCGCGGGTGAGATACAGCAAGCCACCGAGGCGAACGCGGTGGGCGCGGCGGATCCGATCCGCTACAGGATCGGCATCGAGCTCGGCGAGGTGATCGTCGAGGGCGAGGACATCTACGGTGATGGCGTGAACATGGCGGCGCGGCTGGAGGCGCTCGCAAGCCCGGGTGGCATCGCGCTGTCGCGTACCGTCCGGGATCAAGCCGCGGGGAAGGTGCCGTACGAATTCGACGACCTCGGCGAGCGTACCGTCAAGAACATCGATCGCCCGGTCCAGGTATTCGCGGTGCGCGCAGTTTCGCGCCCCACGCCTGCCGTGAAGGCGGATCGGCTCGCGATCTGCGTGCTCCCGTTCGCCAACATGAGCGGCGATCCCGAGCAGGAGTACTTCAGCGACGGCATCACCGAAGACATCATCACCGACCTGAGCAAGGTTTCCTCCCTCGCGGTCATTTCGCGCAACACCGCCTTCACGTTCAAAGGCCGCGGCGTCGACGTGTCGCAGATTGCGCGCCAGCTCAACGTCTCCCACGTGCTCGAAGGCAGTGTCCGCAAGGCGGGCAATCGTGTGCGCATCACCGCCCAGCTGATCGAGGGTGCGACGGACAGCCACGTGTGGGCCGAGCGCTACGACCGCGACTTGAAGGACATCTTCGCGCTGCAGGACGAGATTTCGGAGGCGATCGTCAAGGCGCTTCAGCTCAAGCTGCTTCCGTCGGAGAAAAAGGCGATCGAGCAGCGCTCGACGACCAATCCCGAGGCGTACAAGCTGTACCTGATGGCGCGCCAATACAATGCCACCGGCACCGGACGGCATCGCGACATCATCGTGCGGTTGTGCAAGCGTGCCGTCGAAATCGATTCCACGTACGCACACGCGTGGGCCTTGCTCGCGCTATGCCAGGCCAATAAGCGCCTGGTGGACGCCGCGGCCGGCGACACCGGGTGGGATGCCGCCGAACGCGCGCTGGCCCTGCAGCCGGATTTGGCGGAAGCCCATGCCGCGAAGGGCCGCATCCTCGGCGACCAGGGACGCTACGAGGAAGCGATGGTCGAGCATCGCGCTGCGCTCCGGCTCAACCCGGACAGCTATGAGGTCAATGCGCCTGCGGCGCGCTGCTACATCGGAATGCGTCGCAACGTCGAGGCCATTGCGTGCCTGGAAAAAGCGGCAGCCGCCATGGAAAGCGATTTCTGGGCGCTTGGAATGGCGATTCAGTGCTACGAGGCCGAAGGCGATGTCGAGGGCATGCGATCGGCGGCGCGCCGCGAGCTCGAGCGGGTCGAGAAGATCATCGTCGCCGAGCCCGACCACGGGCTCGCCATTGGATGGGGCGTTAGCGCGCTCGTCGCGCTGCAAGAGTCCGACCGCGCGCGCGAATGGACCGAGCGCGCCATGCTGCTCGAGCCGGACAACATCAATCTGCTCTACAACCTCGGTTGCAACATGGTGTCGCTGCGCGAGTTCGGCAAGGCGATCGAGCTTCTGAGGCCGGTATTCTCCCGCGCATTGCGGCAAAACATGATCTGGTTCGAGAACGACACGACGCTCGATCCCATCAGGAGCGACACGCGATTCAAGGCGCTGGTCGAGGAAGCGGAGATGCGACTCGCGTCATCCGCCTGAATGCCCGTCATGAAACAAGGCGGCGCTGCCAAGGTCGTGTTGATGCTCAGCCCGGCAATGTGCACTCGACTCGTCGGCGCGCCGAGCCATGGAGCTCCGGAGGTCTCTGCTTGGAACCGCAGCGTTGGCCATGTGGTGGGACATGGCTCGAGAGATGAGGTCCGCGTTCGAGGATTGGCATTCGCATGAGCACTTTCCCGAACGGCTGGCAATTCCCGGCTTCCTCCGCAGCTCGCGTTGGTGCAGCGCGAGCGGCGATGAAGGAATCTTCGTCCTGTACGAGTTGGAGGATTACAAGGTTCTGTCGTCACCTCCATATCTTGCCCGACTGAACAGTCCTACCCCGTGGTCGACAAGGATGATGCCTCACCACAGGAATATGGTGAGGGGTCAGTCCCACGTTCTCGAGACGCGCGGCGGTGCCGTGGCGAGTTATGCGTTGACGGTGTGACTCTCCCCGACGCCTGGGCGCGACGCCGATCTGCGGGACTGGCTGCGATCGCTCATCGTCTCGCTCTTTGCTCGTCCGGGATTGGAGAGTGCTCACGAATTTTGTGCTGCACGGCTTGTTATTGACAACCGGGGTCGGCCAGCGCAGAGTTACTTTAAGACGTTGTCATATTTCTCTCCCGGCCAGACCGATCATCTCGGCTAACGAGAGCGGATTTCTGGGCCCCTCCCAACGGGGGCGCCAAAGCCTTCGCTTTCGACCCGCTTTCGACCGGCTGGACCCGGCAGCGTGCATCACGTTCCAAGAGGAGCAGCCATCATGCAAAAACACGTCAAGGCCGTTCAGCCCATCGCCGCCAATGCCGATGCGATGTGGACCATGGATCCGCAATTGATGGAGACCGTCACCAGGAGCTATGCGGAATGGTTCGACCGCGCCAGCAGGATGCGAGACGAATCGATGCGTTTCGCGCAGGAGCAATTCAAGAATGAGCTCGACGCGGTCGTGCAATTGTCCCAATGCACAAATCCGACCGAAGCGTTTGCCGTGCAGGCGGAATTTGCCAACAAATTGGCGGCCGACTTCTTCGCGGAAGGACAGAAATTTGTCGAGTTCATGGGCGAAATAGCCACGGCCATATCATCTACGCCCAAGCCCGGCGCACGTCACTGACAAAAATCGAGGTTGCCGCGTCGGCCGCCTGACCAGCGATCGACGCGACGCGAATTGCCCTGAAGTCGCTCGATTCGAAGCACCTCGTGCGGGGCAGCGCGTACATCTTCCGCGGCACTTGTTACGCCGCGCGGGTTCCTCGCCGCCGTGCAACGTGACTTTCGCTCGGTGCCCTCGGAGCGGAGTGCTTCGTAGCGGGCGCCTCGGACCCTAGGCGCTTCGTACCTACCGCGCCGGCTTCAGAAAGAGGAACTCCCATGAACCCTTCGCCCGGTCTCACCAGCTTGCTTGTCATCGCCGTGCTGGCACCCGTCTCGGTTCACGCAGATGACGTCATGCTATCCGACGTCGGGCTGACCGCTCGCGCCACCTTCAGTTCGCAACGCGTGACACCGGAAAAGAGTGATTTCGATACCG
>Ga0207683_10003407_pt1 | contig 13840 bp, 9 predicted proteins | sample KBSM73metaG_FD_184333 | JGI IMG/M metagenome (GOLD analysis project Ga0207683, IMG submission 184333) | Miscanthus rhizosphere microbial communities from Kellogg Biological Station, Michigan, USA - KBS M7-3 metaG (SPAdes) (version 2) | ecosystem: Host-associated > Plants > Roots > Rhizosphere >...
CCTGATGCGCGTCGTAGTACGCGCGCTCCTCCGCCTCCGTGACCGTGACCCGCGGCTGGAGCTTGGGCAGGTCGAGCAGGAGGTAGCTGAGCACGCGGCGCTCGGGGAAGGCGTAACCGTCCTTGCTCGCGTCGAAGCGCGCGCGCACGTCCGCGTCCGTGACGGCGACGCTGGAGACCTCCGCCGGCACCATCACGTATTCCGCCTTCACCTGTTCGTTGCGCCGACGGAACTCGTCCTCCGCCTCCTTCGCGCTCACCATCACGCCGTCGGTGACGAGGGAGGCCACGCGCTCGCGCAGGATGCGGCGGCGCAGCTCCTGCTCGAACTCCGCGACGCTGATGCCCTGCATCTCCAGGCGCCGGCGCAGCTCGTCGCCGCCCATGAAGCGGCCGTCGATCTGGAACTCGGGCGCGGTGGCCAGCCGCTGCCGCAGCGTCTCGTCGTCGACGGAGATGCCGAGGCGCTGGGCCTCCAGCTGGAGGACGCGGTCGTCGATGAGGGACTGCAGCGTCTGCTCCTCGAGGCCCATGCGCTTGAGGGCCTCGTTGTCGAGGCGCCCCTGGTAGAGGCTCAGGTACATCTCCCGCTGGCGCATGTAGGCCTTCTGGTACTCGCCGACGGTGATCGGCATCGAGCCCACTTCGACCAGGGTGGCCCCCGCCGCGCGGCTGTCGATGCCCATGCCCGTGAAGGCGGGGATGTACGCGATGATGAAGGCGGCGACCACCACCCACAGGAAGACGTAGAGCCACCGCTTGTGGCGGCGCATGAAGCCGAGGGCCATGCTCACTCCGTTTGCGGCTCCTCCCCTCGGAGGAGCCAAACGGGGATTCTATGCGGCCCCCGAAACCGGGGCAAACCCGGAGTAATCAATGGGCTGCGTTTGCGGCGTCTCTCCGCGTGCGACTATAATGCCGAGCACTCTAAGTCGCTCGGAGCGAGGGGTTTTTAGGGAATGGCGGCACCGGACCGCAGACGTGGCAAGGGCCAGGACGACATCGTCGACTGGTTCACGGTCTCGTATCGGTCCATCTTCATCGCGATCCTCGTGGTGATCCTCGCCGGCGGCGCCGCCGGCTACTACTTCTGGACGCGCGATGCGCCCGCGGCGGCCGCCGTCGAACCGCCCCCCGCGACCGTCACCACCGCCCGCTTCACCACGCTCGAGGGCAACGTCAAGGTGAAGACGGTGGGGACGTTCGAATGGGTGAACGCCGACCGCTCGATGGTGCTGCGCAAGAGCGACCTCGTGCGCACGGGAGCGGGCGCGGCGGCGGAGATCACCTTCTTCGATGGGACCACGCTGCACGTGAGGCCGGACAGCCTCATCACCATCGAGGAAAGCTCGGAGGACCCTCGGACGAAACAGCGCCGCGTGGCCGCGCACATTTCCTCGGGCGAGGTGCAGTTCAACGCCCCGCGCTCCACCGCGGCGGGTGCGGAGCGCGAGTTCTCCACCCCGACCTTGCGGACGACGACGGGGGAGGCGGCGGCGGGCGGCGTGTCCGTGCAGGAATCGGGAGAGAGCAACGTCAAGCTCTACACCGGCACCGCCACCGTGGCCACGAAGACGGGCGACTCCGTCAAGCTCGCGGCCAACACCCAGTTGAAGGTGGACGCGGCGGGCAAGGCGGAGCCGGTGCACGCCCTGCCCCCCGTGCCCGCGCTGCTGGCCCCGCAGCACCAGACCGAGATCACGTACCAGGATCCGGCCCGCGCCACCACGTTGCTCGTGTGGAAGCCCGTGCCCGGGGCCACCGCCTACCACGTGATGCTGGACTACAACGCCTACTTCAACCGTCCCCTCGTGGACCGCACCGGCATCACCGACCCGTCGGTGGAGGTGCGCGGGCTCGACGTGGGCAAGTACTACTGGCGCGTGGCCGCCGTGGACAAGGACAACGCGGAGGGAAGCTTCTCCGATTTCGCGCGCTTCACGGTCAGCCGCCCCCAGGGCGGGGGCCGCGGCACCGGCGATCCGCCGCCGATCATCATCGACTCGATCGAGGTGCGCCAGAACATCCTGCAGGTGCGGGGGCGGACGGAACCGGGGGCGACCCTGACCGTGAACGGACAGCGCGTGGACGTGGCCAGCGACGGGGCGTTCAACGAGTTCATCCAGCTCCCGGCCGAGAAGCCTGGCCGGCAGCTCGTGGTGTTCCGCTCCGTCGGCATCAACGGCGGCGTCGCCGAGGTCAAGCGGCCGGTGATGGTGGGCGAGTGACGTGAGGGCCCGAGTGGCGGTCTTCAGCGGACCGGCCCTCCGGAAGAACCTCCACACCGGCGACGCGGACGGTCTGGACTACGAGTTCTTCCCGGTGGCCTCGGCCTCCGGGCGGCGTCTCGACGAGGCGGGCCTCGAAGGCGCGCTCGTGGAGATCGGGGCGGAGAGCTCGGGGGCGGCCCTCAAGGGCCTCCGACGCAGCTTGCCCCACCGGCCCATCGGCAGCGTCTCCCTGCGCGCGGACGCCGCCGTGCTCAAGCGCTCACGCGAGCTCGGCTACGACTTCCATCTGGCCTCCTGGCGCGCGGGTGATCCGCCCGCGCGCGAAGTGCTGGCCCACTTCGAAGACGCGCGCGCACGCGAGGGGCAGGCGCGGCGCGCCGGCGACACCCAGGGCCGCCTGCGCACCACCACGCGGCGCCTGTCCATCCTCACCGACATCGTGAAGACGGCGAACTCGATCCTGGAGCCGCGCAAGATCATCGAGCTCATCATGGCCAGGGTCCAGGAGCTGATTCCCTCCGAAGCCTGGTCGATCCTCATGCTCGACGAGGAGAAGCAGGAGCTCACCTTCGAGCTGGCCCTGGGCGAGAAGGGCAAAGACGTGGCCGTCTTCCGGGTCAAGGTCGGCGAGGGGATCGCGGGCTGGGTGGCGCAGACGGGCGAGCCCACGATCGTCAACGACACCTCGAAGGACCCGCGCTTCGCGCGGCGGTTCGACGCCTCCACCCAGTTCCAGACCAAGTCCGTTCTCTGCGCGCCCCTCATCTCGCGCGGGCGCACCATCGGGGTCGTGCAGGTCATCAACAAGCAGGGCGGAAAGTTCACCCAGGGCGATCTCGAGCTGCTGCTGACGCTCGTCGAGCCCTGCGCCATCGCCATCGAGAACGCCATCCTGTTCCAGCGCACGGAGCAGCTCACCATCACCGACGACCTCACCCGCCTCTTCAACTCGCGCTACCTGAACCTGTACATCGGGCGCGAGATCAAGCGCTGCAAGCGCCACGGCATTCCCCTCTCCGTGATCTTCCTGGACCTCGACGGGTTCAAGAGCGTCAACGACGCGCACGGGCACCTCGCCGGCTCGCGCACCTTGACCGAGGTCGGGGTCATCCTGGTGGAAGCGGTGCGCGAGAGCGACATCCTGGCCCGCTACGGCGGGGACGAGTTCGTGGTGGTGCTGCCGGAGACCCCGCCCTCGGGCGCCCTCGTGATCGCCGAACGCATCCGACGCGCCATCGAGAGCCACGTATTCCTGAGGGACGCCGGGCTGGAGGCGCGCATCTCCGCCTCCTTCGGCATCGCCTCCTATCCCGACCACGCCCTCACTCCGGAAGGCCTCATACAGAAGGCCGATCAGGCCATGTATCGCGTCAAGGAGCGAGACAAGAACGGCATCGAGGTGGCAGTCTAGAGGAATTCACGAAGGCCAGACGGCCTGGATTCCTGCTGTACGAAGAGAGAAGTAATGCATTCATGCAGTCGTCATTGCTGCGAAGAGAAACCCTTTAGGATTCGCCGAGCCCCGCCCGCGCTGCGCGGCGAATCCTTGCGAGGCGAATCCTTTTGAATCTCCGCTCCATCACCAACCTGAGCTTCCTGTCCAACGACCTCGCCATCGACCTCGGTACCGCCAACACGCTGGTCTACGCGAAGAACAAGGGCATCGTCGTCTCCGAGCCGTCCATCGTCGCCGTCAACAAGGTGACGGGAAAGGTGGAGGCGGTGGGGAAGGACGCCAAGGAGATGCTGGGCCGCACCCCCGGCAACATCGTGGCCATCCGCCCCATGAAAGACGGTGTCATCGCGGACTTCGAGATCACCGAGAAGATGCTGTCGCACTTCATACGCAAGGCGCACAACCGCAACACCATGGTGCGGCCGCGCATCATCATCGGCATCCCTTCCGAGGTGACGCAGGTCGAGAAGCGGGCGGTGAAGGACTCCGCCCTCAAGGCCAAGGCTTCCGAGGTCTACCTGGTGGACCAGGCCATGGCCGCCGCCATCGGGGCCGGCCTGCCCATCACGGAGCCGAGCGGCAACATGGTGGTGGACATCGGCGGCGGAACCACGGACATCGCGGTCATCTCCCTGGCCGGCATCGTCTACTCGAAGTCCGTGCGCGTGGCCGGCAACGAGATGGACGAGTCCGTCATCCAATACATCAAGAAGAAGTACAACCTCCTCATCGGCGAGCGCACGGCCGAGCAGATCAAGCTCGAGATCGGATCCGCCTTCCCCCTCGACGAGCCCATGACCATGGAGATCAAGGGGCGCGACCTCATCGAGGGCATCCCCAAGACCCTGACCATCACGGACGCGGAGATCCGCGAGGCCCTGGCCGAGCCCATCTCGATCATCGTCAATGCCGTGCGCGTGGCCCTGGAGCGCACGCCGCCCGAGCTCAGCGCGGACATCGTGGACCGCGGGATCGTGCTCACGGGGGGCGGCTCGCTCCTGAAAAACCTGGACAAGCTGCTGCGCGAGGAGACCTCGCTCCCCGTCTCCGTGGCCGAAGACCCGCTGAGCTCGGTCGTGCTGGGAACGGGAAAGATGCTCAGCGACTTCGATCTGCTTCGCAAGATCAGCCTCGACTGATGCGTGCGGGCTTTGGGCCGCCGACCGCAGAGCGCGACGGCGCCGCGCAGCGGCGGTGGCGCGCGAGGGGGGTTTCAGGGGGGGTCGCGAGTCCCCACCGTGGTGATGGGCGAGTGCCCCCCCTGAGATTGAAGACGGCGCCGTAATGGCCCGCGTCCTCGATACCAAACGCTCCCGGTTCCTGCTGGGCGGGCTCGTGCTCGCCCATCTCGTGGTCATCAGCCAGCAAGTGGAGAAGGGCGGCGGCACCTCGCTCCTGGGTCAGACCGTGTTCGCGGTGCTCTCGCCGCTGCAGCGCATGGTCGGGGCGGGACTGGGAGCCGTGCTCGCCACCTGGTCGGGGTACGTCGACCTGCGCCACGTCTACCGCGAGAACCAGGACCTCCACGGCCGCATGGCCGCCCTGGAGATGGAGCTGCAGCGGCAACAGGACCGCCTGCGCGAGGCCGACCGCCTGCGCGAGATCGCCGACGTCAAGCCTTCGCTGCCCTTCGACACCCTGCTCGCCCAGGTGATCGCCACCGACGGCGTGCCCTGGTACCGCACGGTGACGCTCAACCGCGGCCGCGCGGACGGGATCACGCTCAACGCGCCCGTCATCAGCACCACGGGCGTGGTCGGGCGCGTGGTCGCGGTGGGGCCGCGCGCGGCCAAGGTCCAGCTCCTGCTCGACCATGAGAGCGGCCTGGGCGTGCGCATCGAGCGCAGCCGCATCACCGCCGTGGTGTCCGGCCAGGCCGGGTTCGCCGACCACGTGGGCAACCTGCTGGCCATGAAGTTCGTGCCCGTCCTGGCCGACGTGGCCGTGGGCGACGTCGTCGTCACCTCCGGCCTCGACCGCATGTTCCCCAAGGGCCTCATGGTGGGCCGCGTGCAGTCGGTGAAGACGACGGGCGGGCTCTTCAAGGACATCCTGGTCGCCCCGTCCGCCCACTTCGAGCGGCTCGAGGAGCTCATGGTCGTCCATGCGCAGCCCGACGCCCTGGAGCTGACGGAGGAAGTCCGTCCCCCCGAGCCCAAGGCCGCCCCGCGTGCCCCCGTCAAGAGCAGTCCCGCGGCACGATGAGGGTCTTCTGGACGGCGCTCGCCATCCTGGCCGCCCTCCTCGTGCAGACCGCGCTCGGGCGCGTGATGCCGGTGCAGGCGCGGATATTCGATCCGTTCCTTCTCGTTGTGGTCTACTGTGGGCTGACCGGCGGCGAGGTCCACGGCATGCTGGCGGGCGCGGCGGCGGGCTGGGTGCAGGACGTCCACTTCGGCGGCCGCATCCTGGGCCTCAGCGGGCTGAGCAAGCTGCTCCTCGGGTTCGGCGTGGGCATGGGGTCCACGCGCTTCCACCTCGGTGAGCCCGCCGCCCGGCTGCTGGTGCTGATGGTGGCGACGGTCGTCGACGCCCTGCTGTTCGGGCAGCTTGCGCAGGTCTTCGACGTGCAGGCCTACGAGCTGAGCCCGGTCGGGCTCATCGCGCGGGCGCTCGTGAACGGGGCGGTGGGGATGGTGGTGTTCGAGACGATGGACCGGCAGATGCGCCGGTGGGCGCCGCGCGCGTGAGGATCTACGAGGACCTGCGCACCGTCCAGCGGCGCGTGGGCGTCGTGCAGGCCCTGGTCGCCCTGGCCGTGGCCCTCCTCCTCGTCTACTTCTGGCACCTGCAGGTCATCCGCGGGAAGTACTTCCGCGACCTCGCCGAGAACAACCGCATCCGCGCCCTGCCCATCCCCGCTCCGCGCGGACCGCTCTTCGACCGCAAGGGGCGGATCCTGGCCGAGAACCGCTCGTCCTTCAACGTGGTCGTGACCTCCGAACGGAAGGACAGCCTGGGCGGGGCCCTGGAGCGTCTGTCCCGGCTCATCTCCTTCGACCCCAAGGAAGTGCGCGAGCGCCTCAACACCCAGGGCCCGCGCTTCCGGACGGTCATCGTCAAGGCGGACGCGAGCGACGAGGACGTCGCCACCATCGAAGCGCGCCGCATGGAGGAGCCGGAGGCCAGCGTGGACGTCGTGCCCTTGCGTTCGTATCCGCTGGGCGTCGGCCTCGCGCACTCGCTCGGCTACGTGGGCGAGATCTCGGAGAAGCAGCTGGAGGCCGCGGGGTTCGAGAAGCTGGAGCCGGGCACCGTGGTCGGTCAGGGCGGCGTCGAGCTGCAGTACAACAAGGAGCTCATGGGCCGCGACGGGCTGCGGCGCATCGTGGTCAACAGCCGCGGCGTCGAAGTGACGGAGGCGGAGCGCAAGGCGCCTTTGGATGGTCCCCCCGCCACCCTCACCATCGACCTCGATCTGCAGGCCGCGGTCGTCGAGGCCATGGCGGGGAAGGCGGGCAGCGTGGTCGCGCTCGACCCGCAGACGGGCGAGATCCTGGCCTACTTCTCCACGCCCGCTTTCGATCCGAACTCGTTCTCTTCAGGGATCAAGGCCTCGGAATGGGCGGACCTGCTCAAGGACCCCGAGAAGCCGCTGCTGAACCGGCCCATCCAGGGCGGCTACGCCCCCGGGTCCACCTTCAAGATCGTCAACGCCCTGGCCGCGCTGCAGGAGCACGTCATCACGCCCCAGACGAAGTTCCATTGCCCGGGGTACCTCTCCGTCTACAACACGATCTTCCGCTGCCACAAGGAGACCGGGCACGGCACGGTGGACATGACCCAGGCCATCGCGCTCAGCTGCAACGTGTACTTCTACAACGTCGGCATCCGCCTGGAGATCGATCGCCTCAGCAAATACGCGCACATGATGGGCTTCGCCCAGCCCACGGGCGTGGACCTGCCCCACGAGCTGCCCGGTCTCTTCCAGGACGCCGACTGGAAGATGCGCACGCAGCAGGCGCGCTGGTTCCCCGCGGAGACGGTCTCCGTGGCCATCGGCCAGGCCATGACCGTGACCCCCATGCAGCTCCTGCGCGCAGCGGCGGTGGTGGCGAATGGAGGCAAGCTCGTCACGCCGCACCTCATGAAAGCGGTGGGCGGCCACCCCGTCGACTATCCCGCCCCCAAGGAGCTCGGCTTCCGCCCGGAAGTGATCGCCGCGGTGCGGGACGCGATGGTCAGCGTCGTCAGCGAGGGCACGGGCATCCGCGCCAAGCTCGAGGGTATCCAGGTGGCGGGCAAGACGGGATCGGCCCAGGTCGTGACCCACGCCCGGCTGGAGACGAACAAGCACGCGCGCGAGTACCATCCCCACGGATGGTTCGTGTGTTTCGCGCCCGCTGAGAACCCGAAGGTCGCGATGGTGGTGATGGTCGAACACGGCACGGGCGGGGGGATCTCCGCGGCTCCGGTGGCCGGTCAGATCCTCTCGCGTTACTTCGGGGTCCGCGCGATCGGGCCGGGGATGACGCCGCCCCCGGACAACCCGCCCGTCGAGCCTTCACCCCAGCCCCTGCGCGCGCAGGCGGCGCCGCCGTCGCCCGCGCTCGCGCAGGTGCGGACGAACTAGCGCCATGGCCATCGATCGCCGGCTCCTCTTCAACATCGACTGGGGCTTCCTGGGCGCGGCCCTGATCCTGATGGGCATAGGAGTGGCCACGATCCTCTCCGCCACGTTCGCGGGCCGGAACACCGGGCTCGAGGTCAAGCAGCTGTATGCCATCGCCCTCGGCCTCGTGGGCATGCTGGTCGTCGTGTCGCTCGACTACCGGCGCCTCGTCGACCGCGCGCCGGTCCTCTACCTGGCCGCGGTGGGCGTGCTCGTCTACGTCCTCGCCTTCGGACCGCGCATCGCGGGGACGCGTCGCTGGTTCATGGGCCCGGGCGGTTTCCAGGTCCAGCCCAGCGAGTTCGCCAAGCTCGTGGCCGCCCTGCTCGTGGCCAAGCTCTTCGCGGAAGCGAAGAAGGAGACGCTCGGCCTCATCGACCTGCTCGTGCCCGGCGCCGCGGTGGGCCTCATGGTCGTGCTCATCGCGGCCGAGCCCGACCTCGGCACCGCCTTCACGCTGGTGCCGCTCTTCCTCACCGTCGCTTTCCTGGCCGGCCTGCGCGTGCGCGCGATCCTGGGGGTCGTGCTCGTCATGCTGGTCGTGGGCAGCCTGGGCTGGATGTTCGCGCTCAAGGAGTATCAGAAGTCGCGCATCTACACCTTCCTGGATCCCAATCTCGACCCGCGGGGCGCGGGCTACCAGAAGATCCAATCCGAGATCGCGGTGGGCTCGGGCGGGGTGGCGGGCAAGGGGTACAAGCAGGGCACCCAGAGCCAGCTCGGGTACCTGCCCGCCCGCCACACCGACTTCATCTTCTCCGTGCTCGCGGAGGAGAACGGGTTCGTGGGCGTGGTGGCGGTGCTCGGACTCTACATGTTCATCCTGTGGCGCGCCTTCGAGACCGCGCAGATGGCCCGGGACCGCGTGGGCGCCTTCCTGGCCGCGGGGATCGCCGCCATCCTGTCGTTCCAGGTCATATACAATGTCGCGATGGTGGCCGGGCTCGTCCCCGTGAAGGGACTGCCGCTGCCGCTCATGAGCTATGGAGGGTCCTCCGTGCTCTCCTCCCTTTTCGCCGTCGGCCTCATCCTCAACGTCCGGATGCGCCGATTCGCCAATTGATACGCCGCCCCTGGCCTGATAACCGGTTTTTTCTCTTGCCTCACTCCAGTTCCAAACTCGCTCTTCGCCGCGCTGCGCGCGTGGCCGAGATCTCTTCAAGTCAGGGGGGGCACTCACGCAGCCCCAGATGGTCGTTCGCACTGCGGCCACCAACGGGGCGTGTGGCTGCGTCCCCCCCTGAAACCCCCCTCGCTCGGCGCCGCGCTACGCGCGTGGCCGAGGTCTTTTCAAGTCAGGGGGGGCACTCACGCATCGCAGCGTGGGCGTTCGCGTCCCCCCCTGAAACCCCCCTCGCTCGGCGCCGCGCTACGCGCGCCGCCGAGCTCTACGTTTCGCCGTCAGAGCCTTTCCTCCATGACCCCGCCCCCTTCGGGGCTGGCGGGCGCAAGGGACGGCTCATGGAAGGGACCTTCCATGACCAAGGACCTCATCGTCAGCAGTACGCCCCAGGAGACCAAGGTCGCGCTCCTGGACGACGGCGTCGTTTCCGAGATCTTCATCGAGCGGGAAGCCCACCGCGGGATCGTCGGCAACCTCTATAAGGGCAAGGTCACCCGGGTCCTGCCCGGGATGCAATCGGCCTTCGTCGACATCGGCCAGGAGCGCGACGCGTTCCTCTACGTCGCCGACGTGATCGACGAGCTCGACGAGAACCTCCTCACTCCCGAGGAGGCCGGGCTGGCCGCCGCTCCGGCGGCCGCTCCGCCCGCCACTGCGCCCGCGCCCGCGGAAGGCGAGGCCGCGCCCGGCAACGGGGCCGCTCCTCCGCCGGCGCCCGCCACGACCCCGAGCAACAACCACCGCAGCGTCACCATCGAGGAGATGCTGGAGCCCGGCCAGGAAGTCCTGGTGCAGGTGGTCAAGGAGCCGCTGGGCCAGAAGGGCGCCCGCATCACGTCCCACGTCTCGCTGCCCGGGCGCTACCTCGTGTTCATGCCCACCGTGGAGCACGTGGGCGTCTCGCGCAAGATCACGGACGACGACGAGCGCCGCCGCCTGAAGACGATCCTGAAGGAGCTGCGGCAGAAGCGCGGCGGCGGGGGCCTCATCGCGCGCACGGTGGGGGCCGGGCGCAGCCGCGAGGATTTCGAGCGGGACATGCAGTACCTCTCCCGGACCTGGGACGAGGTGCGCGCGCAGTCCTCGCGCCAGGGCGCGCCCGCCCTGCTGCACCGCGAGCTCTCGCTCGTGCAGCGCCTGCTGCGCGACATCCTCTCCGACGACATCGCGAACATCCGCCTCGACGGGGAGAAGGAGTTCCAGCGCACGCTGGACATGGTCAACGTCCTCCAGCCGGAGCTGGCTGCGCGCGTCCGCCTCTACAACGGGGCCCAGGCCATCCTGGAGGAGTTCGGGGTGGCGGGAGAGCTCGAGCGCGCCCTGCGCTCGAAGGTCTGGCTCGAATCCGGCGGCTACATCGTGATCAACCAGACGGAGGCCCTGGTCGCCATCGACATCAACACCGGGCGCTTCACGGGGAAGAAGACCCTCGAGGACACGATCGTCAAGACGAACGTGGAGGCGGTCAAGGAGATCGTGCGCCAGATCCGCCTGCGCGACCTGGGCGGGATCATCGTCGTGGACTTCATCGACATGGAGGAGAAGAAGAGCCGGCAGAAGGTCATGGCCGCCCTCGAGCAGGAGCTGAAGAAGGACCGCTCGCCCTCGAAGGTCATCTCCGTGAACGAGTTCGGTCTCGTGATCCTGACCCGCAAGCGCGTGCGCCAGTCCCTGGAGCGCACGCTTTGCGAGCCCTGCCCCTACTGCTCCGGCAGCGGCATGGTCAAGAGCGTCACCACCGTGTGCTCCGAGATCTACGACGAGGTGCGCAAGCTGGCCCCGCACTTCTCCGGCAACGCCGTCTCCCTGCGCGTCAACCCCGACGTGGCGCGCGCCCTCCGCGGCGACGAGTCGGCAGTGCTCCGGGAGCTGTGCGCGATGCTCGGGCACGACGTCAACGTCCAGAGCGACCCGCTCCTGCACCAGGAGCAGTTCGACGTCGTGCCGCAATGAGCTCGCCGGGCTCGCGCTTCCAGCCCGCGGTCGAGGAATACGTCTCCGCCATCGAGACCCACCTGCGCGCGCGGCGCGGCGTCGAGCACATCCTCTCCCCGCGCGACTTCGCGCTGGCCCGCGCCTGGTACGAGGCGGGCGTGCCCCTGGCCACCGTGCTCGTGGGCATGGACCGCGCCTTCGAGCAGGGCGCCAACGTCACTTCCCTCGCCTATTGCCGGCGGCGGGTGGAGGAGCTGGCGGCGGCGGGCCCCCGGCCGGAGATCCGGCCCGCCCCGCCCGTGGAGACGATCCCGCTCTCCGAGGTGGAGGCGGTCCTGGCTTCGCTCCTGGAGCAGCTCGAGAAGGTGCGCCCCGCGCGCGGCCTCTCCTTCGAGCCGCCCTTGGGCAAGATCCGCGAGGTGCAGGACCTCCTGGCCGTGGCCGCGCGGCCGAACTGGGAATACGTGCGGGCCAAGCTGCGCGAGATCGACGACGACGTCTCCGCGGCCGTCCTCACCGCGTTCTCCGCGGAGCAGATCGAGGACTTCCGCGGAGAGGCGGCGCGCGCCATCGAGCGGCACCGGGGCCGGGTCGACGACGAGGCCCTGGAGGACGCGAAGGTGCGGTTCACCCTGCAACGCGCGCGGGAGAAGCTGGGGCTGCCGCGGGTGAGCCTGGTCTAGGCACTTATACTCAGGCCATGCCCAGCCTGGCCAGCCTCCACCCGATCGTCGTCCACTTCGCGATCGCGCTCCTCATCGCGGGCGCCGTGTTCCGGTGGCTCTCTCTCACCGGCCGCCTGTCGTTCGCCTCCCCCGCGGCCGCGTCGCTCCTCCTCGCGGGAACCGTGGCCGCCGTCCTGGCCGTGAAGTCCGGGACCGCCGCCCACGGGCCGGTGGAGCGGATCCCGGGCGTCGTGGACGCGGTGATCGCGCACGAGCACTGGGGCGAGCGGGCGCGCAACGCGTTCATCGTCGTGGCGGTGGCGGAGCTGGCCGTGCTCCTGCTCGCGCGGCGCGGCAAGGAGCGCATGGCCGTCATCGCGTCCGCCGTGCTCTGCGTGCCCGCGGTCTTCTGCCTCTACGAGGCGGGCGAACACGGGGGCGAGCTCGTCTACGAATACGCGGGCGGGCCGGGGCTTCGCACCGGGGATCCCGCGGACGTCGGACGCCTGCTCGTGGCCGGCGTCTACAACCAGGCCCAGGCCGACCGCAAGGCCGGACGGCCGGGGGACGCCGCCGCCCTCGTCTCCGCGATCGCGCCGCGCTTTGCCTCCGATCCCAGCGTGCAGGTCATGGCCGCGGAGTCGGCCCTGCTCGACCGCAAGGACCCCGCGGCCGCCCTCGACATCCTGGGCCGCACCACCGTGCCCCAGGACAACGCGCGGCTCCGGATGCGGCACGGCCTGCTCATGGCGGACGCGCTGGAGGCGGCGGGCCGGCCCGATGCCGCCCGCGCCACCCTGCAGCAGCTCGCCTCCGCGTTCCCCGAGAGCGGAAGGATCAAGCAGCGCCTGGCCGGCTCGCCCCCGCCCACCCGTTAGGCCGAGCGGGCGAGCGTCAGCTCGGCTTTTCCGCCCGCTGGAGCTGGCGCTCTTTCAGGGCCATGAGGCCGTCGTTGATGATCCCGGCCTTGCGCTCGCCCAGGAGCTCGCGCACCAGCGCCGCCTCGATCGCGAGCAGGCGGTCCAGCCCGGCCAGGTAGCGCGCGATCTCGCCGCTCACGATGTTGCGCCGCAGGGCGAACGAGTCCAGCTCGCCCGCCGCGTCCACGGAGACGCCTTCGAAGAGCGCGGGCTCCTCGTCCAGCGCGCGCGAGAACGCCCGCTCGAAGAAGTCCGGGGCCTTCTCGCGCAGCTCGTAGCTCACGAGCTCGAAGAGGAACCGGTGGAGCTCGTTGAAGCCCTCGATCTCGCGGCCCACGGCCGCGCCGCGCATGCGCTCGGCGTGGGGCTCGGTCTTGTCGCTGCGCTCGGGGGCGGCGTCCTGGGGCACGCGGTCGAGCACGCCCGCCGCCCACAGGCCCCAGACGGTGCGGCAGACCTTGAAGTCGGACTGGCGCGCCGCCGCGCAGATCTCCTCGAGGCTCATCACGCCGTCCACGGTGGCGATGAGATCCATCTCCTCCTTGTGGAGGCTCATGTCGCCCATGGTGCTGGCGGTGTCCGCGGCCAGGCGGTACTGCTGGCCGAGGCCGCCCACCGCGCGCCGGATGCGCGTCCAGCGCTCGACCCGGCGCACGCCCTCCATGATGAGGTCCGCCGTGGACATGCGCAGGACGATGACTTCGCGCGAGGGCAGGTCGCCCTCGTGGAAGTCGAAGTTGCCGTCGTCCCACTGGAACACGCTGTAGATGATCTCCTGCACCTGCTCCGTCACTCCGTCCACGAGATCCTTGGAGCGGATGGCGCCGCTCTCCACGAGGAGCGTGCCCTGGCGCTTGCCCTCCTTGATCGCGCGCACCGACTCCTCGAGGGAGCGATAG
>Ga0207683_10003408_pt1 | contig 13838 bp, 8 predicted proteins | sample KBSM73metaG_FD_184333 | JGI IMG/M metagenome (GOLD analysis project Ga0207683, IMG submission 184333) | Miscanthus rhizosphere microbial communities from Kellogg Biological Station, Michigan, USA - KBS M7-3 metaG (SPAdes) (version 2) | ecosystem: Host-associated > Plants > Roots > Rhizosphere >...
CAACGGCGGCGGTGTGCACGTGACCTACGGCAACGTGGTCGTGCGCAACAGCACGATCACAGCCAATGGCGCGCAGGATGCGGTTGCCGGCGGCGGCGGCGTCTTCGTCCGGAACGTCGTGAATAACGTCCAGATCACGCCGGCGATCACGATCGTGAGTTCGATCGTCGCCGGCAATACGAGCGCCAACCCTGCTGCGGACATCGGCAGTTTCACTAGTCTCGTCGTCCAGGGTGACCACGACATCATCACGGCCATGAACGGCACGCCACCCATCGGCACCTTGGTCGGAAACCCCGGTCTGCTGCCGCTGGGCGACTACGACGGCCCGACGCCGACCCATGCGCTCGCCGCGAACAGCCCCGCGATCGACCACGGCAGCAATCCCGGCCATTTCGGCAGCGACCAGCGCGGCGCCGGCCACCCGCGCGTGTTCGGCGCCGACACCGACATCGGCGCCTTCGAACTCTCGCCACCGGTCGTCGTCGATCGCATCTTCAAGAACGGCTTCGACTGATCGCGGTTTCCGGCACGCCTCGTCGGTCCAGTCCGGGACTCCGAACGGCCTGTCCCGCTCGGCGACCGTCGCGGGAAAGCATCGCTACCCCATGCACGGATCCGTGAAACACGCACCCGCCGTGATTTCGACGATCGAACTAGTCAGGTGCTCTTCGTCAAGCGATGAACGCCGGACCGTTGTGGCGGCCAATCCGTATTGGGATCGACCGATACAAGTCGAACCTCCTGCTCGAACTCGTAGCCGATATGTTTGGCGAACGAAAAGAGCGCGGCGTAGATGGCCCTCGACCTGGCGCGTAATGCACCTCACGCATCCCGCAAACGCTAGCCCCGATTCGACGTTTGAGTCCCATTCTGCGTCGGCAAAACTGCCGTCCGGCGGACAAATGACGGTCCGTAATTTTGCCGGATTGCCGCTGTTTGATAAGCTGAACGCGGGGATCGGAAGTGACGGCTGGCGTCAGACGGGCAACTCGCAAATGGCGTCCCAATGGGCGTAAAACGTCATTTGGGGCATAAAAGCGGCAGAAATAGCCGACGAGCGTTCAGAAACTTTGACGATCGTCATGGTTCGCAAAGCCGCGCTCTGGGATAGTTCCGCCTCAAGGGAAGGCCGGGGGAATCCAGCAACGTCGCCACCGCTCGGCCGGTTGCACTCAACGTTTAAGTTCGGGCTATCGTTCGCGCTGTTCTGGCTGAGCCGTAGGCACGACTGTTCTGGAACACCAGATGAAACCTGTGCTCTTGGCCTTAACCTCACTGCTACTGTCGGCGATCGCCGGCGGCACGGGCGCTGCGGAAACCTGCCTGCCCGATACCAGCCAGGCGGATTTCCAGACCGGCACAATCCCTACCAGCGTAGATACGGCGACCAGTTCCGGCAATGTGATTCTGGCCTCCTCTGCCGGCGGTGGCAGCATCGACCAGCAGAACACCACGTTTACCGTTGGCCTCGGTGAACGCTGCAGCCTGATTCCCAACAACAACCAGTGGTGCGGGCAGACGTTCACCGCGGGCAAGTCCGGTTCGTTGTCCAGGATCGACGTGAACATGGGTTGCTTCAATTGCAGCCCCCTGCCGGCCATGATCGTCAGCGTGCGCGCCACGTCCGGCGGCGTGCCGACCGGTCCCGACCTGGCATCGGTCACGTTCTCGATGACCAGTACCACGCAAATCTGGTACTCGGCGAATTTCATCGCGCCCGCGACCGTGAGCAGCGGAACGAAGTATGCGATCGTGATCCACCCCTCGCATTCGCTCACGGCCGGAGCAGCGGTCCTCAGCGACAGCGCGAAGGATGCCTCCACCGGCAGTGATGTCTATGCGGGCGGCGCGGTGGTCTTCAGCAAGGACAGCGGTGCCTCGTGGCTGGTCGAAACTGGCCCGGCACCCTCGGTCGATGGCGCCTTCAAGACGTACATCGGTTCCGGCGCTGGCGGTTACAGCAGTGCCGGCGACCTGATTTCCTCGACGAAGGACAGCAACTCGGGCACGGCTTCCACGAACTGGTCCACACTGTCGTGGCACAACACTGCGCCGACCGGCACAACCCTTAAGTTCCAGGCGGCAGCCAGCGACAACAGCACCGGGCCGTTCACCTTCGTTGGCCCCGACGGAAGCACCGGATCATTCTTCACCGCATCCGGCGCGTCGCTGAGTCAATTCAACGGCAACCGCTACCTCAAGTACCGGGCCTACCTGACCACCAGCAGCTCGACGGCCACGCCGACGCTCAACGACGCAACCGCGTGCTACAGCCTCGCGACTCCTGCGACATCGTCCGATGTGTCGATCAGCGTCAGCGACGGCGCGACAGCGGAAATACCCGGTTCGCCGGTTACCTACACGATCACCGCATCGAATTCCGGGCCGGACCCCGTCAGCGGTGCCAAGGTCAGCGACACCTTCCAGGCACCGCTCACCTCGTGCAATTGGACGTGCGCCGGCGGCGCGGGCGGCACCTGCTCTTCGCAAGGCATTGGCAGCATCAACGACACTGCCGTGAACCTGCCCGTTGGCGGTACCGCGACCTACACCGCGACCTGCACGCTGCCGACCTCGGCAACCGGGACCTTGTCGAACACGGCGACAATCACCAATCCGACCGGCGTCACCGATCCGTCGCCCGGCAACAACTCTTCGATGGATTCAGAACCGCTCACGCCACAGGTCGATCTGTCGATTACGATCAATGACGGTCAGAGCCAGACGACGGCCGGCGCGGCCGCATTCACGTACACGATCCTTGCGCAAAACCCGGGCCCGAGCGATGCGCCATCTTCCACACTCGCCGACAATTTCCCGTCGACGCTGACCTGCAACTGGACCTGCGCGGGCACGAACGGCGGCACGTGCCCATCTTCCGGGTCCGGCGACATCAATGCCACCGTCGGCCTGCCGAAGGGTGGCCGCACCACCTTCACCGCGACCTGCTCGCTCGCTTCGTCGGCGACCGGCAACCTGGTCAACACCGCGACTGTCTCCCCGGCTGACGGTGTCACCGACACCGGCGGGACCAACAACTCGGTGACCGACTCCGACTCGATCGTGGTCCAACCGAACGTCGCGATCACGCTGACCGACAATGCCGAATTCGTGCAGGTCGGCGAAGTCATCGACTACGTGATTACGGTGACCGACGCCGGCCCGAGCGATGCGGCCGTCAATGTGACCGATTCGCTGCCAGCGCAACTCGGCGACGCGTCGTGGGTGTGCGCGGCGACTGGCGGCGCCAGCTGCGCCGGCAGCAAGAACAGCGGCAGCAGCACGTCGATGAACACGAACGCGACGGTGCCGGTCGGTGGCGTGCTTACTTATACCTTCACGGCGACGGTCCAGTCCGACGACGCCAGCAACAGCTTCTACAACATCGCCTACGCACATGTGACCAACGGCTCGGATCCGAACGGCGCCAACAACAGCGCGACCGACACGGACAAGATCGTCATCTTCGTCAACGACTTCAGCGGCAGCAGCACGCTGCAGCGGCTCCCCAACGGCGGCGCGGGGTCGATGACCGTGGACCTTGGTGTCGATGCCGGCCTGCTGGCGACGCTTGGTCCCGCGCCGGTCACGGTCGCCACAGCGCGTTCGACCAGCGGCCACAAGTTGTTCAGCCTGCAGCTGATGCGCGCAGGCGGAGACGTGCTCATGCGCAGTCTCACGTCGATCGACGGCAGTGCGTTCAGCGATGTCGCTGCGTGGCAGGTTGTCGACCTCGCCCAGCACCGCATCGCCTTCGAATGGGGCGCGGCGACGACGCGCGGCGATGACGGCTTTCTCCGCGCCGGTTCGGCGACCCGTCAGACACTGATGGCGGCGAACAATTCGCGCGAAATGCCAGCGCAACTGCAGATCGCGACGGTCGACAATATCCCGTGGCTGGTGCTTATCCAACAGTAATGTAATACGAAGCAGCAGTGCTTCCCAAAAGCCCGGGCCTGCCCGGGCTTTCTTTTTGCGCGGGTGACTGAGTCACCCAACGCTGGGTGGGCGTATCTGGATCCAGGGTGGGCCGAGGCTGACGCTGCTACCCGAAGCGCAGCACGAACGCGCGCCCGCCGCCGGCATCGACGCTTTCGTCGAGCATCCAGCCGCGGCGCTCGCACACGCGCCGGATCATGCCCAAGCCAAGCACGTGTTCGCGCGTGTCGAGTCGGGGCGCAATAGCCGGGGTCCCGCCGGTTGCCGCAATCCCTTCGTGCGACACCGTCAACGCATCGGCCGCAATCTGCACGCGCAGCACGCCGCCTTCGGCAAATTGCGTCGCTGCGCGCAGCAGATTGCCGATCACGACGCCGAGCACGCGCGGCGGCGCGGCCACCTCGACCGTCGCGCCGCGGTCGCGCTCGAGCCGCAGATGTTTCTCGGCCAGCGCGTCGGCGCGTTCGCGCAACAACGAGTCGACGAGCGCGCCGAGATCGGGCGTGCGGTCTTCATTGGCACGCTCGTCGCTGCGCGCGAGCACGAGCAGCGCGTCGAGCAGGTCGCGCAGTTCGTCCGCGCCGCGCTGCATGCGTCTGAGGCGCACCGCGGTCGCCGCATCGGTGCCGTCGTTGTCGAGCAGCACTTCGATCGCACCGCGTATCACGGCCAGCGGTGTGCGCAATTCGTGGCTTGCATCGGCCGTGAACGTTCGCTCGCGACGCACGTACTCGCGCAGCTTCTGCTGGTAGCGGTCGAACGCCTGTGCCAGCACGCCGACTTCGTCGCTCGAGTAGTCCGGCGCCAGCGGCGCCGCGACATGGTCCGCCGGGTCGAGCGTCTCGACCTGGTGCGCGAGGCGCCGCACCGGTTCGATCGCGCGTCCGGACAGGAACCAGCCGAGCCAGGCCGACAGCGCGCTGCCGACCAGCATCAGCGCAAACAGGTCGCGTGCCAGCCGGCGCTCGCGCACGCTCTCCAGGCCGACGTCGAGCACGACGTACAGGCGCCGGCCGTCGAGGTCATAGACCGCGACGTGACGTTCGCCGCGCGCGTTCCCGACTTCGTGCAATCCGGGTTCGAGACGGACGAAATCGGGTGGCACCGCATCGCCAGCGCTGCCGCCGCCGACGAAGGCATAATAGTGTTTGCTGCGCGGATGCGGGACGATGCCGTCGACGGCGAAGCGTTCGCGCAAGTAGTCGCCTTCGACGCGCAGCATCTCGTCGATGAGCCGGTGCACGTAGGAGTCGGAGAAGTGCACGGCCACGGCCGACAGGCACGCGCTGACGATGAGTCCGAGTACGGCGCACAACGCCGCCACGCGCGCGCGCAAACCGAGCCTACGCATCGGGCCACTCCGCGATGCGATAGCCGAAGCCGTGCACGGTATGCAGCAATTGCTGGTTGAATGGCCGGTCGATCACCGAGCGCAGCACCGAAAGGTGCGTATGCAGCGTGGCGATGTCACCTCCGGCCTCGCCCCACAGCGCGTGCGCCAGGTCGGCATGCCGGACCAGGTGCGGCGACCGTCGCAGCAGCAGTTCGAGCAGCACCAGGCCGGCACGCGTCAGCGTCAGCGCCTGGCCGGCGCGCTCGGCTTGCTGGTTGACCGGGTCGAGGGACAGGTCGGCGATGCGCAGCACGTCGCCATGCTGCAGGCGTCCGCGCCGGTAGAGCGCGCGAATGCGCGCTTCGAGTTCCTTCATCGCAAACGGTTTGACCAGATAATCATCGGCGCCTTGGGCGAAGCCGGTCAGCTTGTCCTCGAGCGTGTCGCGTGCGGTCAGCATCAGTACCGGCGTGTCGCGGCCGCCCTCACGCAGCTTGCGGCACAACTCCAGGCCATCGAGTTTCGGCAGTCCGAGATCGAGGACGATGACGTCGTAACCGCCATCCATCGCCATGCGCAAACCGGTCGCACCGTCCGCGGCATGGTCCATGACGAAACCGCGGAACTCGAGGAAGTCCCAGATGTTGGCCGCGATATCGCGTTGATCCTCGATCAGCAGAATGCGCAGCATGGCCGCTCCCTCGTTCATTCCGCCACCGCCGTGGCGGGCACCGCCGCGGGCGCAGAGCCGAGCATGCGCGCGCTGCGCCAGTTGCCGTAGCGGTAGTAGCAGCTCGACAGGAGCATCGAGACCAGGGAGCCGAGCGGAAAGCTCCACCAGATCGCATCGCTGCCCCACGCGTCGACGAGGCCGTAGGCAAACGGAACGCGCACGACCCACAGCGCGACGAACAGGAAAATCAGTGGCGGAATCACCGCGCCGGTCGCGCGCACGACGCCGGCGAGCACGAACGAGACGCCGAAGAACACGAACGACCACACCACGATCGCGTTGATGTGCTGGGCGATCTCTATCGCGCCGCCGGTGCCGGGAAGGAACAGGTTCAGCGCGCCGCGGTTGAACAGGTAAATCAGCGTCACCAGCGTGCCGGTCGTGAGGAAATTGAAGCCGACGCCGATGATCGCGACCCGGTTCACGCGCTCCCACAATCCGGCGCCGACGTTCTGCGCGGCCATCGAGGCAGCGGCCATGCCGATCGCGATCGACGGCATCTGTATATAATTCCACAACTGGAAACACGCGCCGTAGGCCGCCGTCGTGTGCGCGCCGAACTGGTTGACGAGCGAGATCAGCACCAGCATCGAAGTCGACATCACGATCATCTGCAGGCCCATCGGCACGCCTTTCGTGAACAGCGCCGCGAGGATGTCGCGATCGACGCGAAGGTAATGTCCCTCGCCGCGCTGGATGCGCAGGAAGTGCTTGCTGCGATACAGCCAGGCGAGCATCGCCGCCAGCGTCACGGCCTGCGCGACCAGGGTCGCGGTCGCCGATCCGGCGATGCCCATGCGCGGAACCGGTCCCCAGCCGAAGATGAAAAGCGGATTCAGCGCGATGTCGAGCAGGACGTTCACTGCCAGGAACACGAACGGCGTGCGCGCATCGCCGGCGCCGCGCAGCGCCATGCCGACGAACGACAGCAGGTACAGGAACGGCAGGCCGAGGAAGATGATGCGAAGGTAGGCGACCGCCAGAGGCTGCGATTCCTCCGGCGTGTGCAGCCAGACCATCATGCGTTCGGTGGCGAGCAATCCGACGACGGCGATCACGACCGAGATCACGACGAAGAACATCAGGCTCGTGCCGATCACGCGCTTGGCACGGTCGAGGTTGTTCGCGCCCATGCTCTGGCCGATCAGGATCGTCGCCGCCATGCCGACGCCGAACATCGCGCCGAGCAGCAGGAACAGGATCGTGTTCGCGTTCGAGGTCGCCGCCAACGCGGCCTCGCCGAGCCCATGGCCGACCCAGATCGCGTTGACCGAGCCATTCAGGGACTGCAGCACGTTGCCGGCCAGGATCGGCAGCGAAAACGCGAGCAGCGTCCTGCCGATCGCGCCTTCGGTCAATGCACGGCTTGGGCGTTGCGTCGTCGACATCTGCACGCTTCTGGGGTTAGTGGCCGACATGGTGCCGTGCCGACGTTAAAACAACCAATAGTGGAGCGCACGGCGGGCGCCACGACGAATGGCACCCCTGCCAGACGTCACGACCCGTTATGATTCCGTTTCGCCGCGCCGCCAGCACGGCAGGCCTGCCGATCCGGAGTTGTCCATGGGTTCGAAAGACATGGGTTCGAGAGACATGGGTTCGAGAAGTTTGTTTGCCGCCGCACTGCTCTGCCTGGCCGCCAGTGCCTTCGCCGACGTCGACCCGAGCCTGTTCCAGGACCTGCATTGGCGCACGATCGGTCCGTTCCGCGCCGGCCGCGTGCTCGCCGCCGCCGGCGTACCCGGCGACGCCAGGCATTTCTATTTCGGCTCGGTCAACGGCGGGGTGTGGGAGACCGGCGATGCCGGCCGCACCTGGCAACCGATCTTCGACAGCCAGGGCATCGGCACGATCGGCGCGCTCGCGCTGGCGCCGTCCGATCCGAAAATCATCTACGTCGGCAGCGGCGAATCGGACATGCGTTCGGACATCGCCCAGGGCGACGGAGTATACAAATCCAGCGACGCCGGCAAGACCTGGGCGCACATCGGTCTGCGCGATTCGCAGCAGGTCGCGCGCATCCTCGTGCATCCGCGCAACGCCGATCTGGTTTACGTTGCCGCGCTCGGCCACCCGTACGGGCCGAACGAGGAGCGCGGCGTGTTTCGTTCGCGCGATGGCGGCAAGACCTGGCAGAAAGTGCTGGGCAAGGATGCCAGCACCGGCGCGATCGACCTCGTCTTCCAGCCCGACGATCCGAATGTCATCTATGCGGCGCTGTGGCAGACGCGACGCCCGCCCTGGAGCGTCTATCCGCCGTCGAACGGCCCCGGCAGCGGTGTATACAAATCCACCGATGGCGGTGATACCTGGAAGCAGATCGTCGGGCACGGTTTTCCGGCCGCTGTCGGCCGCGTCGGCCTTGCGATCCCGGCGACGGCGCCGCAACGCGTGTATGCACTGGTCGACGGCGACGCGGGCGGGCTGTACCGTTCCGACGATGGCGGCGCGACCTGGACGATGAAGACCGGCGACGCGCGCATCTGGCAGCGCGACTGGTATTTCGGCGAACTCACCGCCGATCCGAAGAATCCGGATCGCGTCTACGCGCTGAACACGATCGTGCTGCGCAGCGACGATGGCGGCGCGACGTTCATCCCGCTCAAGGGCGACCACACCGGCGATGATTTCCACTCGTTGTGGATCGATCCGGGCGCGCCCGAGCGGCAGATCCTCGCTTCCGACCAGGGCGCGCAGGTGACCCTGAACGGTGGTGCGACCTGGAGTTCCTGGTACAACCAGCCGACCGCGCAGATCTATCGCGTCAACACCGACAACCGCTTTCCGTACTGGGTCTACGGCGCGCAGCAGGATTCCGGCGCGGTCAGTCTGCCGAGCCGCGGCGCCGGCAACGACGGCATCAACATGACCCAGTTCCGCGAGCTCACGGCCGGTGGCGAAAGCGACAACATCGCGCCGGACCCGGACGATCCCGACATCGTCTACGGCGGCCGCGTCGACAAGCTCGACCTGCGCACGCAGCAGACCCGCCATGTCGATCCGACTCTGTCGGAGCCGGATATCTACCGGCGCACGTGGACCTTGCCGCTGACGTTCGCGCCGCGCGATCCGCACACGCTGTACTTCGCCAACCAGAAACTCTACCGGACGCGCGACGGCGGCGAGCACTGGGACGTGGTCAGTCCGGACCTGACACGCGAGGACCCCGACGTTCCGGCGACGCTCGATGCGCCGGCTGCCGCGAACAATCTCGGCGGCGGCCCGCGCCGCGGCGTGATCTACGCAATCGCGCCATCGCGCGTAGCCGATCACGACCTGTGGGTCGGCACCGACGACGGGCTGGTCTGGCGCACGCGCGACGACGGTGTACATTGGGACAATGTCACACCGAAAGGGCTGACAGCGTGGTCGAAGGTCGGCATCATCGATGCCTCGCCGTTCGACGCCGACAGCGCCTACGCGGCGATCGATCGCCACCGCCTCGACGACTTCAAGCCATACGTCTACCGCACGCACGACGGCGGCAAGACCTGGAAGATGGGCTCGGCCGGCATTCCTGACGGCAGCTTCGTCAACGCCGTGCGCGCCGATCCGGTCCGCCGCGGCCTGCTCTATGCCGGCACCGAGAAGGGAGTCTATGTCTCGTTCGACGATGGCGACCACTGGCAGGCGCTGCAGAAAAACCTGCCGGTGACCTCGGTGCGCGACCTGCAGGTGCACGGCAACGACCTGGTGATCGCCACGCACGGACGCGGCTTCTGGATCCTCGACGATGTCGCCGCGCTGCGCCAGGCCAACGCCGACATCGCCGCTGCGCCGGCCTGGCTGTTCGCGCCGAGCGAAGCCGTTCGCGTGCGCGCACCCGAGTTCACCGGCACGCCGATGCCGAAAGACGAGCCGATGGCGGTGAATCCGCCGGACGGCGCGTACATCGACTATGTGCTCAAGGCCGCGCCAAAGGCGCCGGTGACGCTGGAGATCGCCGACGCGTCGGGCAATCTGGTGCGCCGCTACAGCAGCGACGTCCAGCCGCCCAAGATAGATCTGGCAAAATGGGAAATTGCTCCAGAGTGGACAAAGATACCGGTCGTGCTGTCGACTGCGCCGGGCATGCACCGCTTTGTCTGGCCGTTGCGCCATGCGGCTGCCGAGGCGCTGGCAGACCACAACCCGTATGCCGACGGAATCTGGGTGCCGCCGGGACGTTACACGGTCGCCTTGACGGTCGAGGGCAAGCGCCTGACACAGCCGCTGACGGTCCGCCCCGATCCACGCGTCCAGCTTGGCGACGATGCCTACGCGCAGCAGTTCGCGTTGGCGCGCAAGGTCGAGACGTTGCGAGTGCGCGTCGCGACCGCTTCGCACGAGGCTGAGAAGGTGCTCGAGACACTGGCCGCGCGCCGCAAAGGCGCAGATGCCGCGCTTGCGCGCGACATCGATGCGCTCAGCGCGCGCGTCCAGGCGCTGGTCGGCGGGAAGTCTGCGCCGAATCCGCACAACAGCTGGGCGTTTCCGCCGCAGCAGGTGCAGACGCTGCGCTACCTCGGCGAAGCGCTCGATGCGCTCAATCGCGCGATCGACGGCGCCGATGCCGCGCCATCGACCGATGCGCAGGCCGGTTTTGCCAAGCTGCAGCCGCTGACCGACACGACCGTGGCGGCCTGGCAGACGTTGCAGTCGCGCGACGTCGCCGCTTTCAACAACCGGCTCATCAAGGCCGGCGCAGCGCCGCTCGAAAGCAAGACCGAGTGACCTTGCCGAAGCGGCTCACGTGCGTCAAAGGCGGGTGCCGCATGGATCGGGGCCACGCGGACGCGCCCGATTGTTTCACCGCCGCATAGGGAAGGGCAGAGCATGCGCTGGATCGGATCGTTGGTCGTTCTGCTGTGCACGGCCTCCGGTTGCAGTGCGCAGGATTCCGGTACTCCGCCGCATGCGTCGAGGCAACCCGCCAACGTTGAAACAGGCGTGCTCGACGGAGCTGCCTATCGCATCGACATTCCGGCCAAATGGAACCACGGCCTCGTCGTGTATTTCCACGGCTATGCGGTCACGCCGGTGCAGTTGCCGGCGCGCGATCCGATCGCGCCACAGTTGCGCCAGTTTCTCGATCGCGGCTATGCGGTCGCGCAGTCGGCGTACTCCGCGACCGGCTGGGCGGTCGAACAGGCGCTCTCCGATGGCGAGCGCCTGCGCGTACACTTTGGCGAAAAGCACGGCAAGCCGCGCGAAACGCTGGCCGCCGGCATGTCGATGGGCGGCACGCTCACGGTCATGAGCCTGGAGTCCGCGCCGGATACGTATGCCGGCGGTTTGTCGCTGTGCGGAGCGATCGAGCGCAGCGAGTCGCTCCTGCAGCGCGACTTCGCGTTGCTCGCCGCGTTCGACTACTACTTTCCAGACCTGCTCGGACCGCTCGTACCGGTGCCGGAAAGCTACATGCCCACAGCGGCCGTCGAAAATCAGATCGCGTCCGCACTGCGTGCCAAGCCCGATGCGGCCGAATCGCTACTGCGCATCTGGGGCGTCGGCGACGTGGCGACGCTCGGCAGCGTGATCGCATTCAACTACTACGAGGTCGGCGAACTGCAACGGCGCACGCATGGCAATCCTTTCAACAACGCCGATCTGATCTATACCGGCAACAAGGACGCGTTCGCGCTCAATGCCGGCGTCAAGCGCTACCGCGCCGATGCGGGCGCCGCAGCCTACGTTACGCGCTGGTACACGCCGAGCGGCAAACTGCTGCGGCCGCTGTTGGCCCTGCACGACACCGGAGATCCGCTCGTGCCGGCGACCGGTGCTTTCGACTACGCGCTCGCCGTGCAACGCGAGGGACACGCCGACAACTTCGTGCAGCAGTTCGTCAACAAGGAAGGCCACTGCGTCTTCACACCGGAGGAAATCGGCCGCGCGTTCGATGAACTCCTCGCCTGGGTCCACGACAACAAACGGCCGCCATCCGGTCCGCTGCCAAAATAGGCGAAGATCAAAGGAATGCCACGAAGTCACGAAGGACACGAAGAAGAGCGGATAAAAATGGAAGCTGCCTGATAAACGCGCCCAGTTGATTACGGTACGACCCGCCGGCCGAATTTCTTCGTGGCTTTTCCTTCGTGTCCTTCGTGTCTTCGTGGCAGTCTTGTCTTTTCGCCTCAAACGGTCTGATCAAGCATCGTGGCAAACGTCTGAGCGAATGTATGCACGTCGCCGGGCCAGCGCGCCGAGAGGTAGTTGCCGTCACGGACGATGAAGGCGGGGCGATGGTCCGATGGCGTATCGCGGAGCAGTCCGCTGGACTTGCGCCAGTGCTCCGCTGCATCGCCCGGCACGTCGACAAAATCGTCCGGCCGCGCGAGCGCGCGCGTGACTTCGGCTTGCACGCTGCGATAACCGTCCGGTTCGCCCGGCGCTTCGCGATACGTGCGGTAGTAGTCGCGATCCCACCAGCGACCGGCGTAGCGCGACAGCAACCAGGCGGACCGCTCGAGTTTCCAGGTCAGTGCCGTTGTCCTGCGCCCGTGCAGCACGGACTTGCCGGTTTCTTCCGAGATGCTGCGTGCGGCGAGCACGACCCCGTGACAGATCGCCGCCACCGGCTTGCCGGCATCGAAGAATTCGCCCACGACGCGCTGCAGCGCCGTGCTTTCGAGATACTCGCGCATGCCCTGGGCGTGGCCGCCCGGCAACAGCAGCCCGGCAAACTCGTCGGCTCGCACCTGCGCATGCTTCAGCGGCGCGCGAAATACCGCATTGTCTACAAGTTCACCATGGGCGATTCGCGCGTTGCGATCGGCGCGCAGCACCAAGCCGACAAGCTTGAGCCGCTTCAGGCCGGGAACGAGGCTCCAGAAATCCAGGCCGACGCCGGTCGTCATGACCGGATCGGCAGTGGCGACTGTCCCGTCCGGAGTGGCGAAAACGACGTCATGCCCGGCATCGCGCAGGACGCGCCAGCTCACCGCGACTTCCGAAGGATCGAAGTCGGTGCGCGGCAGCGGCATCAGCACTCTCACGCGCGCGTTTCGTCGTCCGGCGGGCCGTCGCGCAGGCGCCGCTGCATCCAGGCGACATCGTGCCAGGCGCCGAACTTGCGGCCGATCGAGCGGAAAGCACCGATCGGTTCGAAGCCGAGGCTGCGATGCAGCGCGATGCTCGCATCGTTCGGCAGTGTCGCGCCGGCGAACGCATTGCAGTAGCCCTTGTCGGCAAGCACGTCGAACAGCGCCAGATACAGGCCTCGGCCGACGCCTTGGCGCTGGAATCGCGAGTCGACGTACGCAGACGTTTCGACCGACCAGCGATAGGCCGCGCGCTCGCGATGCGTCGAGCCGTAGGCGTAGCCGAGCAGCGTGCCGCCGCGCTCGGCGACGAGCCAGGCCCAGCGCGAGTTGGCCTTGTCGATGCGTGCGGCGAACTCATCGACCGACGGCACGACGGTCTCGAAAGACACCGCGGTGCCCTCGACGAACGGCGCGTAGATCGCGAGCAGGCCGGCGGCATCGGCCGCCGTGGCTGCCCGAATCGTCCAGTCGCGATTCGACACGAGCGTTGCTACGTGTAGCGGGCCGGCAGCGGATTCATGCCGTTGCCGTGACCGATCACTTCGCGATGGCCGCGATGCATTCGACTTCCACGCGCGCGCCGAGCGCCAGGCCATTGGCGCCGAACGCGCTGCGCGCCGGGAAGTGGCCGGTAAAAAACGTCTTGTAGACTTCGTTGAACGTAGCCCATTCGGACATGTCGGCCAGCATGACGGTGCACTTGACCAGGTCGCTCATCTTGTAGCCGTGCGCTTCGAGCGCCGTCCTGATGTTCTCCAGCGTCTGGCGCGCTTCCTCCTTGATGCCGCCGGGAACGAGCTTCATG
>Ga0207683_10003410_pt1 | contig 13837 bp, 7 predicted proteins | sample KBSM73metaG_FD_184333 | JGI IMG/M metagenome (GOLD analysis project Ga0207683, IMG submission 184333) | Miscanthus rhizosphere microbial communities from Kellogg Biological Station, Michigan, USA - KBS M7-3 metaG (SPAdes) (version 2) | ecosystem: Host-associated > Plants > Roots > Rhizosphere >...
CACGAGGTCGGGCGCGAACTCGGCTATTGCGTGTCCGACCGCCCCACGCAACGCTGCGTGCGCGTGCGATCGCAGGCGCTGGCCAAGTCCCGCATCGGTTCCGCTGGCACTCGATTCGATGCGCTGCACGAGATGGACGCCGCACAAGCCGCCGAACCACGCAAAGCTCCGCGCATCGTACAGAGAGGCCTCATCGCTGACGAGGACGATGTCCAGGTCGTGCTTGAGGTGCGCCAGCAGACCAGCGATTCGCCGTGCGCCGCCGTGGCGCGGAGGGAACAGCGCGAACGGCGTGACGATGAGAAGACGCAGCCGCTCGCGCGTAGCGGATGCCGGACGCAGGCGATAGCTGAACGACGACGGCGGAAGCTCCACGGCCGCGCGGTCGGGATGGAGGAGTACCGGCGGCGACGGAGCGTCGGCACGCACCGCCGCCGTTCGATGACGCAGAACCCCGTTCGCTGTGCCGGCATCCGACATCTCGCGCTGGCTCCGGTAGTCGAGATCGCAGACCCGATTCATGAGCCACCCCACGCCGAACCGCGTCGCGCGATTGCGCGCATCGAAGAGACAGCGGTTGCGCGCCACGATCCGGTCGATCGTCGCGGCATCGTAAAAGCGTGTCGTCGTGACGCGGTGTCGATGATGCGCATGGGAAGCGGGGCAGAAGAGCACGGAGCGCCCATCCCGCCACGCCCGTACGCCCCATTCGATGTCTTCCCAATAGAAAGGGTCGTAGGCGCGGCTCGCGCGCACATACGCTACGAGTGACGCCGTACGAAACAGGGACGCGCCGCCGCTTCCGGCAAGATGCGGAGCGATATCGGCATGCGCCGACACAGGCGCATGAAAGACATGGACGCCCGTGCGATCGGCATACCAGTCCGTGAATCCCGTCTCCTCTCGCCGGCCGTCGGCGCTTCGCTGGAAGATCTGCGAGCTCACCGAAAAGACATTCTCGCCGCGATGCGCTGCAACGTGTACCAGCGCGTCGATGTCGAGCGTGACGTCGTTGTTCATCAGGTACGTCCAGTCGTGGCGCACGCGCGCCAGGCCGCGTGCGATTGCCGCGCTGAAGCCCAGGGGTTCGCCGCTGTGCTCGAACTCCACATCGGGATACGCTGCTCGCACGTCGTCGTATGCAGCGGCCGCTGCGCCGTTGGTAACGACGACAACCTGATGCGGCTCATCGACCCGAGCCAGCGCCGCATAAGCGGAGGCGAGGGCGTCCATCAGCATCGCCGGAGCGTCGCGGTCCGGAATGACGAGTGCGATTCCCGGTTGCCGCGGTGCGGCGATAGGGCCGCCGCGCGCATCACCCTCCCGGCGCGCATTGCCTGCGCGCCCGAGAACGTCGGCCGCGCGGATGGCGGCGTACAGCGGCGCGAGTCGAAGCCGCTGCCGCCAGCGAGTGCCCCACATGCGCGCTATTGCGGATGCGGAAAGGCGGGAGGGATGTGCATCAGGCGAACTCTGCGAATGCGATGGCTGTGCACCTTGGACAATACACGAGCGTCACGGGCGCTGCGGTGCGGGCAAGCGTCAGACGATGCAGGGATCCGCCGCGCGCCGCCTCAGCGCGTCCCCGGTGAGTCCGGCGAGCTCGAGCGCCTGCGCAGTGAACATCGCCGTCCAGACGTTGAACTGCGGTTCGGCCGCGTCTGCCACGAATGCCATCGCACCCTGCGCGTCGACCGCTTCGGCCAGCGCGTCGCGAAAGCGTGCAAGTCGTGACATTCGCGTGCCGCCGTCGTGCGCATCGAGAAGGACGCCCGCGCGCACCAGCTGCGCCACGATGTCCCGCCGCCGAATCCCGCGGTCGTCGCTCGTCTCCGGCACGCGATCCAGGACCTGGACGCGGGCCATCAGGTCCTCGTAACTCTGACTCACCTGCGGCAGCATCGGCGCAAACGACGGGTGCTGAGGAAGGGCAAGATAGCCTTCGATCGCGTAGAGAAAAGGATGGGTTTCGCAGTGAGGTGAATCGATGCATGCGCCGATGCTTGCGGTGAACGTTCGCATGGCAGCTTGGTGCACGCGACCCGGCACGCCGGGCAGCCATCGCGCGGCATCGATGATGCCTGCGGCAGCCTTTGCGAGGAATGCGCCTCGGCGGGTCGACCACCGTTCGGGCAGCGACGCTCCGGCCGCGTGCACGATGCACGCATCGAATTGGCCGTCGGCGCCGATCATGCGATCGAGCCACTCGCACAGGCGGCTCACGGTGGCGGCGTCGAGGAGGACGAGTCCCGCCCGCGTTGCCGACGCAAGGCCACGGAGCACCATGGCGACGTCGAAGCAGAACACCGCGTCATTGCGCCAGTCGACCGGCGCATCGCGGAGATAGACACGCGTCGGCGGCGCCCGCCGTTCGCCCGACCAGGCGTGGATCCATCGAGCCGCTCCGCGCGCGCGCTCGGAAATGGATACGTCAGCCTCGTAACGAGATGCGATGGACGCCAGCCACTGGAGGTAGTAGCCGGTGATCTCGGGATAGACGTAGTCGGCGCGGCCGCCAGGACCGACCCAACCCGCCACGGCGCCACGGTGGGTGCCATCGACCTGTTGCGGCGGTCCCGTGAGCAGCCAATGCTCCACGCGCCCCGCCGCGACGCGCGCCGCCTGATCCTTCGACGAATCGGCCATTCGACCGCCGCGGCCGCGATCCCCGCCTACGCGCAAGCGCGCTCCATGACGCGCGCCTCCAGCACCTTGACGATACGTTGTGCTGCGTCTCCGGCCCCGAAGGGCGCGTTCCCGTCGATCGGCACCGCGGGCGCTTTGGGCGACAACAGCGCGGCATGCGCCGCTGCAACGATCGCCGACTCGTCAACCCGGACGAGATTCACGAAGCCCGTGGCAATGCCTTCGGGACGTTCGGTGTTGCAGCGCGGGACAAGCAGCGGAGTGCCGAGATGCGGCGCCTCCTCCTGCACGCCTCCGGAATCGCTGATGATGAGCGCGGCGCCGGCGGCGGTGCGAATGAAGTCGCCATAGGCCATCGGCGCGACGAGGTGAAAGGCGGTGTTGGTTCCGAGATGTCGCCGTATGGGGTTAGCCACCCGGGGATTCGGATGCACGGGAAAGACGATCGATAGCTCCGGGTGCGCGCGGGACAAACGCAAAAGGGCGCGGCAAACGGTGTCGGCATTGCGGTCATGGTTCTCACGCCGGTGCAGCGTGACGAGCACCCGGCGGGCGCGGGACGGCATTGTGTCCTCGCCTGCCAGCCGGTCGAGCATCCATTTCAGGCTGTCGATGCCGGTGTTGCCCGTGCGATGAATCGCGCCCAGCGAGATGCCTTCGGCACGCAGATGCTGCGCAGCAGCATGCGTCGGCGCGAAGTGCAGATCTGCAATGCGCCCGATCCTGCGGCGAAACCACTCCTCGGGAAAGGGGTCCGACGGCGTATCCGTTCGAAGACCTGCCTCCACGTGACCGACGGTGCAGCCGGTGTCACGCGAACCCACGGCAGCGGCGTAAGCCGTCAGCGTGTCGCCCTGGACCATCACCAGGTCTGGCCGGAATCGCGCGGCCACCTCGCGCATCTCGACGCGCATGTGCTCGAACGACGTGATCAGGTTGGGCATTGCGGGCAACGCCTCCAGCTCGACGTGACACTGGATGCCGAACTCGGCAAAGGTCCGGCGTACGGCCTCGCGATGCTGACCGCTGTTGACCACCACGGCCTTCAGAAAGCGATGGCCATCGAGCGCCCATACGAGCGGCGCCAGCTTGATGGCCTCGGGCCGGGTCCCCGCCACGATGAGCACCGACGGTCCCGTTGCGACCGTACGCGCCCTTTCCCCTTCCTGGCGAGACCACTTCATGCCGTGCGATATCCGAAAAAGAGTTGGCGCCGCAAATGCTTCGCGGTTCGCGGGCCGACGAATTGCGACGCATACGTCCGGACGTGATGGCGGCCGGCCTCCCCGCTGTTGTTTTTTTTCTGTCGCTTCCGCTGGCGTGCTGGCAGAAGCCGCTCCGAGCCGAACTGTAACCAATCTTGTCGGGTTTGGGGTCAAAACATCATCGACGAGTCGCCCCCGATGCGGCATCCCGGATACATGCGTCGCGGCTTGACCTCGAACGAGGGCCCGCGCGATGACAAAGGCATGAGAGGGCCAGGTCATCCTTCCCGCCCGGCGGGACATGCCCGATGCAAGTGCGATCTCCGCTCGCGGAAGTGCGACCGTCCCCTGCAAGCCCGCGTGCTGGTCAGAAGTTGATAACGGAAGGAACGGGCGCCAGCGGCGGAATGTTGGCTGCCGTGCCGGAATTGAGAAGGACGCTATCCTCGCTGAAGACGTAGATCCCGCGTCCTGCGGTGTAGACGCGTGACGCATCGAGCGTGTTGGCGAGGAAGTCGAATTGGTTCTTGGTCCCCGCCGACGGGCCCGTGTCCCACCGGAAAATGCTGGTCCCGTGAGTTGCGTCGATCCATTCCTGGACGATCACCGAAGCAAAGCCCGGATCGGTCAGGACCGCGACGCGTCCATACGTGCCTACCGGTGCGGTCATCGTGACGACGGGATCGAACGGTGATTCCGCCGCAACCGGAGACCACGTCCCCTGAGGCACGGGACTATTTCCTGCAAATCCGGGTGCAGCGGCGAACCGGACTTTCCAGGTGAGTCCCATCGCAGTCCGGCAGTCCGCATACGTCTGAAACCCTTGCGCGCACCATTGCTGGAACGTATTGGGACCCGGGTCGACGGACGGGTAATTCGCGTACAGATACTGATCCCAGCGCGAGTACTGGTACACATAGGTCGGCTCAGCAATGTCCCGCGTCGCGACAGCCACGGCATCCGGCTCCGAGCCCAGAGGACCGCGGTAGACAACCTGCAGGTAGAGGTCGGTCGCGTTGATGGGAATCGGAACCGCAAAGTCGAAAACCATCGGCTGGGCCGCGTCGTTGAGCCCTTCGGGCACGGGCTTCGAGGACGAAACGGCTATCTCTTCGGCGGCCGAACGGCAAACGCGCCAATTGATCCCCGGTGCGCCGTATTCACCGGCCAGCGACGGCTGATAGCACGCATTGCGATGAAATTTCACGACGGCGACCAGCGAGCCCGCATTGCCGGTGGGAATCGCTTCCACGACCGCTCGGCCATTGACATCGTGTCCTCCCGGCGTCACGTTGCGCAGCTTGACCTTGATCTTGCGAAACCCATGGATGTTCGGCAGGTTCTCGACAGTGTGGTCGATTACGCCGTAAACGCCTTCATCCGGAGGACCGAGCTCGAGCTGCCCGCGAAAGAAATAATTGATCAGCCCCGCGGAGTAGCCCACCGCACGAGGGATCAGAAACTGGTGCGCGGCATCGAAGGTAAAGCGATTGAGCGCGTAGGTCATTCTTTCGGGCGCGGCAGTGGGATAGAGGGTCGCGATGTCGGAGTCGAAGACCGCCTCAGAGATGGCGCGCGAGTTCGTTCCCGTTGTCCCGGTTAGGGAATCCGTCACCTGAGTTGGCCAGAATCTGATCGTGCCCGCGAGCGCGGTTCCTGGCAGCAGGACTTTCACATCCTCGGTGGTGCCCGACGAAAAATACTCGTTGATCGTTGGTTTGGCCGGCGACGGATACGTGCCTATTGTCCCTGCCGAATAAAAATTGCGATTGGTGTATTCCGCAATCCCCCATCCCCCGGAAATGTCGTCTCCCGGCGCCGTAGTGCGCCACCAGAGCCGGGGTGACTTGAATGGGGAAGTAGCGATGTTGTCCGCGCGATAGACGGCATCGCTTCCCGCTGCCGCGTAGGGAAGGTTACGTCGGATTTGATTGCGCGAGTCTCCCGCATCGTCGAGGTTCGTATATTTCTCGTACTGACTCGGCGCATAGAAAAGGGCGCTGCCGGTCGCCGCGGCCACCGCTTGGCAGATCCAGCTATCGCAATGCGGGTCGTTCCGCACATGCTGAGGCTGAGCCATGTCCTGCAAGTGATGGATCACATGCCCGAGCGTCTGAAACGTCAGTCCGAAGAACTTCTTGCGCTGGACTTCCGTCGCGCCGGTCAGCGCATTGTAGAGATAGGATCGGGCATCCTTGTATGAGAATGATTGATTGTCGAAGTCGCCGTTGTCTTCGAGGGCCCAGTCAGGGGATTTGAATGTTGAGATCGTGCTCCCTTCAATCATCAACGCGCGATCGCGGATGGGGTCATAAAAATGGCGCAATGCCTGCGTCTTACCAAGTTCATCCTCCCAGGTAGACCCAAAGCGAATCAAATTGACGATTGATTCTGCGCGTTGGTTGGTAGATAGCGGAAAAACCTGCTCCAAATTATCCACCGGCAATGGAAGAAGGCCAATCCGAATAAGCAGATCGCTGTTTGCGAGCACTGACTGCGATAATGCGTTCGAAGAAATTTCAGCGTGAGTAAGTGGCTCATAAGCGAGCACGCTCCCAGATACTGTCAGGGCGCTGACTAGCAACATACGCATCGAATTGCTGTGGTGTTGTAGCGTTGTCCGCTCATTCCGGTTCACAGTTTTTCTCCGTTTCCGCATTTCCGAGAACAGGAATTATCAAATGCGAGTCCTTGGCCCGGAGTCGCTTCGCCGCGCAAGCGACTGCCCTGAGCATTTGCGGAACTTCATTGCTGGCCCCAGCGTTTGCGATGCTCTCCAAATTGGTCGTCAAAGAGGAAAGGTTGGCTGCCGCCTTCTTAATATTTTGATCATCGTTGGTCAACTTCAATTTTTCACCGTTAAACCGGGCCGTACGATGTGCTCCTGGTTGACCTTCTCGATTAGGATATGAACTCACGGTTCTGTAATATTCATAGCCCGGCTTGAAGATCAGGAGTTGCGGATCCTCTTCCCGCAACTCGTCCACCATGTTGTTGAGCTTGGTGAAGCCCGGAAAGTAGAATCGACCATTCTTGTCTGTGCGTGTTTCCTTGACTTCCAACTGGTGGAGCTTGCGGCCTCCCGTATCGAGGCCCACGGACACGAGTTGCCAATTGGCGGTAACGACGGCCCCTTCTATCGGTTGTCCGGTTTCCGCATCGACAACCCAGGCTTCGATGGGATCTGCGGTGTAGTACGGAGGGGCGCATGCGACCAATGACGCCATGCAACCAATTGCAATCTTGCGTACCCAGTGGGCGCGCGAAGCGCGTTCACATCGATCCGAGTCGCCAGACGCCATCGCCGTTCTGCCCGAAGTAGATGAAGAAGAGGCGGTTTTGCCCGCCGATCGTGCGATTGATCGCATATTCACCGAAGCCATCGGACAATCCTACCGGTTGCAGGTCAGAGAAAGTCGGCACTATTTGCGGCAAGTTCGGTAGCAGCAAATCGAACACAGGCGCGTAACGTTGTGCCGCCGCGGCATCGAGGAAGCGGAGGGCGCCGGCCTTGTTTCCACCTATCAAGGCGGACTTCAAGCCGCTCCAGATCTGGCGAAGCATCTGATCGAGCGCGACGCGATCCATGATCACGATTGGAATCGTGCGCAAATGAATGGTGCCGGAAGTGTCAGTTACACGCACGCCGAGATTCGCGGTACCAGCGGCAGGATAGCTAATTGTCGACGTCCACGGCCCGGCATCGATCGTTTGGTCGAACGTCCCGTTGCCATCCGCGTCGACTTCCATCTTGGCGATCGCGACATCCGGCAACGTAGTGCCGACGTCGATTGTGACGTTCAATGGCGCCAATCCCTGGCTGGGTGTGGCGGATACGCGGACGGACTTCGATCCGGTGCTCACGACGGTGATCGAGCGCGAGCTTGCCATCCCGTCCGGCGGCGTAACGGTCACGACGATTGTGTTGGCGCCCCGCTGGAGCTCGACACCGTTGGCATAGAACCGGTTTCCCGACATCGCCGCGACCACACCGTTGACCGTCACGCCGGAATTAGACGCGGTTTGCACTGTGCCGGACACGTTGACGATGTCGTCGTCGAGCGTTGCCTGGTCCGCAGGCGCGTCGATTGCAATGCCATTTGCGGCGACGCTGATCGTCACGGGAGAAGACGTCGTGGCAGCACCCGCGTTGTCGACGGCGCGCGCCGTCAGCGTGTGGTTGCCCGCCGTCGCGTTCGTCCAGTTGAACGTGTAGGGCGCACTGGTCGAGGTGCCGATGACTGCGGCACCGTCGAGATAGTCGACACGCGCGATCGCGCCGTCCGCATCCGCGGCGACGGCAGTCACCACGATTGTCGCGGGCAGGAAGAAAGCGGAATTGGGTGTCGGGCTCGTCAGGCTCACCGTCGGCGCGATGTTGGCTGAAACCAGGACCGCAATCGGCGCAGAGATAGTCGCGGCTCCTCGATCGTCCACGGCACGCGCCGTCAGAACATAGCTTCCCGCTGCGACACCGGGCCAATTCGCAACAAAGGGCGCAGAAGACGCTGTGCCGATCATGGTCGTGCCCTGATAGAAGTCCACGCGTGCGACGTGCCCGTCGGCATCGGAGGCGTTCGCGGACAGCGTGAGCGAGGCTGGTGCAATGAATCGGCTGCCGTCGGACGGCGCCGTGATGGCCACGACGGGTGGCGCATTTTGCGCGGTCACCGTGATCGTAACCGGTGCCGATACGCCAACTCCAGACCGATTGTCGGTCGCCCGCGCGGTCAGAACGTAGGTCCCGGCCGCCACACCATTCAAGGTCGCCGCGTAGGGCGCGACATTGGTGGTTGCCACAATGGCACCGTTCTGCAGGAAGTCGACCCGCGACACGGTGCCGTCGGCATCGCTCGCGCTCGCGGTCAAGGCCACGCTGGCGGGCGCCGCAAAGGTTATCCCATTCGCCGGCGTCGTGAGGCTTACGACCGGGAGCGCATTGGTACCACTCACCACCACAGAAAGCGAGGACGTCGATGCGTAGCCTTTTGTATCCGTCGCCGTGGCACTTACCGTATGGCTGCCGACGAGCGGGTTCGCCCACACGAAAGCGTACGGTGGGGACGTGAGCTTTTTCTGCCACACGCCGTCGCGGAAGAAATCAACCGCCGCGAGGACTCCAGCAGGGCTCAAGGCGTCGACGGCGAAGGTGGCAGGCGCTGCGCTGTCGAGGCTTGTCGTCGCGGGCGCGGTGAAAGCCACCAGTGGATTCATGTTACCCGTGATGTTTACGCTAGCGGTGTCGACGGTCTTGTCGCGCCGGGCGACAGTCACGCGCAGTGCGTTGGGGCCCGTGACAATCGGCAGGGTCGCCGAAAACGTGCTGCCGTCGATCGTGGCCAGGCGCGTCGTGTTGCCGTTGTCGACGAGAATGGTGCTGCTCGCATCGCCGGTGAACGTTCCGCTCACCAATGCGGTGGCGCCGTAGACGAGGTCTCCAGCGACCGGACTCCCGATCGCAAGCCTGGGGGCGGTCACCGTGACCGCAACCGGCGACGACGTTTTGGTAGCGCCCGCATTGTCGGTCGCGCGAGCGGTCAGCGAATAACTGCCCGCTGCCATGTCGCTCCAGGTAACGGAGTAAGGCGCAGCCGTACGCGTTCCGATGAGCGTGGTCCCCTGGAAGAAGTCCACCTTCGCGACGGTCCCGTCAGGATCGGTTGCGCTCGCGCTGATCGTGATCGTGGCGGGTACGGAAAATTTTGCATTGGCCACGGGCGCCGTCATGCTCACCGAGGGACCCTTGTTGCCGGCCCAGGCCCCGGCAACCCACAGTGTCGCGACCGCGAAGGTGAGGATCTGCCGGAGCATCATCGTCTCTTACTGCCCGCTGACGCTCTGAAAATAATCGGGCGAGACCTTGCCGTCGGCATCGAGCGTGGCCGTGAGTCGATGGATGCCCGGCGCCAGCACAACGCTGAGCGAGGCCGCACCGTCGGTCGCCGCTGCCGTACCCAGCAGGACGCCATCGCTCGTGAACGTGACCAGCCCGGGGCGGGGCGTCGACACGTCGGCCGTGAGGACGATGGCCTGGCCGCGCGGCGCGGGATTTTGCGAAGAGCGGAGCGTCAGCGGAAACCTGCCGGATGCAAGCTTGAACAGAAACGCATCGCCTGAGCCGAGCAGCGTTCCCCCGGACAATGGAAACGGCTCGTCGCCGGCATTGCCGGCCGCGACGACGCCGCCGTCCCCATCCACCGCGATCTGATTGAGTATGGCAATGGCCGAGCGGGTGCCGAGGACTGCCGAGTAGGCGAGCGCCGTACCACCGGGACGGATCTTTGCGACGAACGGAACGCGCTGCACGTCGCTGCCCGGACCAACGGCCTGAAGCGAGTCGACGAGCGGGAACTCGATCGACGTCGCGTAGCCCCCCACGTAAGCGAAACCCGCGGCGTCGACGGCAACACTCGTCGCAACGTCGATACCCTCGTCAGCGCCGAAAATGCCGAAGCAGGACGAGACGCCCTGAGTGAGGCACCAGCGACCACCGAGATACGACGAATAGATGAGGCCGTCGCCCGTTCGATTGAGCTTGGTGATGAATGCGTTGCTGATGCTCGGATCGGCGTAGCCGATCCGGCGCTGGAAAACGCCGGTCGTGACGGGAAAATTGGATGAGTTCGTCCATCCCACGACAGTTGCCTGTCCAAGTGCGTCCACCGCGACGCCAAAGCCTCGCTCGTCGCCCGTCCCGCCGAGGAATGTCGAATAGACGAGCGAGGTGGCAGTTGGATCGATCTTGGCGACGAAGGCGTCGGACGCACCGCCCAGGGTTGCGCGGAACGGAGACCGCGTCGGAAAATCGATGGAGCGCGCGATGCCTGCAACGTAAGCATTGCCCGTGGCGTCGATCGCGATCGCGCGCGCCTCGTCCTTCGCGCCGCCACCGAGATAGGTCGCATACGTCATCGCGGTGCCGGTGGGATTGAGCTTGGCGACGAACGGCGACGTCGTGAACGTCTTGGCCGGCTGGAACACGCCCGGCGTAGGCGTCAGGGCCGCCGTGGTGCCGGTGAGGTACGCGCTGCCGGCGGCGTCCACTGCAATTGCGGCGACACCCCCAGGCACACGCGTCGAATACGCGAGCGCATTGCCGCCGGGCTTGAGTCGCACGACGAATTGCGTGCCGGTCGACTGATAGGCCCCGGGTGTGAGCGGGAACGACGTCGACGACGTCGTACCGGTCACGTAGACGCCGCCTGCGCTGTCCACCGCGAGGGCGTTGGTCGCCGTGGTCGCGCGCCGTGCCCCGAGGTAAGTCGTGAATATGGCCGCGGTCGCGCCCGGATTGAGCTTGACGACATAGGCGTCCTGATTGCCCGACAGTTGCGTCTGATAGCCCCCTGCGACGGGAAGATCGCTGGCGCTCGTCGAACCGGCCACGTAGATGTTGCCCGCACCGTCGAGCGCCACGCCCGCCGCGGTTCCCCACAGGCTTGTCGAGATCGCAAGGACCGGATCGATGACGAGTGGTTGGGCGGCGTCGTAGCGTCCGAGCTTGAATCCGAAGCGGTCTTGCGCGAGACGGATGTAGCGCGCATCCACTGCACGCCGACGACCGTCGATTGTCTGGTACGCCACCGGCCGGCGGAAATTGATCCGGCCTGCAGCCGTTTGCAGCTCGAGCTCGCCGTCGCGCGTTATCGCCATGTGGTCGGCACCCGCGAACTCGAGTGCAATGCGGCGCGGGTCGGCGCGCGCGGCAACGACGAAATCGTATTCGAGCGCGCCGCGTTCGCCGTAGTAGACGAGATCGATGCCCGGATACACCGACGGATATTCGACGCGGCCAAAGGTCGGTACGTCAACGATGTGCTGCTGCGGGTCGTCGCCGCGAAAGTAGTTCGTCACACCGGGAAGCAGGCTGGAGGCCCGTGGCGACGAGGCACTCGTTTGCCCCGCGAGGCGGATGTCGAGACGCGCTGGCCGCGTGTTCTCCGATCCTCCGGCCGCGATGTGTACGCGGTCGTCCATGAGGAATGCCGAGAAGCCGCCTCCGCGGGCGACGAAGCGTACGTTCGGCTCGCTCTGCCCCACGTTGCGCTCGAAGGCGAGCGGCAGCGCCACGGGCAGGGCATCGGAAAGCGACGACGCACGTTCTTCCAATACATTGGCATCGGCGCCGAAGGTCGATGCACCGACCGCGAGGATCAGCGCCAGCGTTGTATGCTTCGCGGCATGTGCGATCCTTGCGCTGTCGGTCATCGATTTCGTCCACGTGTTCACGCCCGCAAGTTTCCGCGCCACGCGATTTTCGCCAACTGTCACAACCGTCTAAACCGAATGGATGATTGCGCCGCCCCGGCAGCCATGCGTGGACTCGATCCATCGCAACGCATGCGGGCGAGGGCCGTCATGTTTCCTCGATGAAGCTCGCAAGCTGGAACATCAATTCGCTGAACGTGCGGTTGCCGCGCCTCCTCGACTGGCTGTCGGCCAACGCGCCCGACGTGATTTGCCTGCAGGAAACGAAGCTGGAAGACGCGAAGTTTCCGGTCGGCCCGCTCGAGGTGGCTGGCTACGCGTCCCACTTCGCGGGACAGAAGACCTACAACGGCGTGGCGATCCTGGTACGCCGCGGTCTGGACGCCACGGATGTCATGGCCGGCGTCGACGACTTCGTCGATGCGCAGAAACGGCTGATCGCGGCGACGATCGCCGGCGTTCGCGTCGTCTCGGCGTACGTTCCGAACGGGCAGTCGGTCGATTCCGACAAGTACCGCTACAAGCTCGCGTGGTGCGAGGCCGTCGCGGCGCATCTCAAGAATGCGTTGGCGAAATACCCGAGCCTCGTCATCGCCGGGGATTTCAACGTCGCGCCGGACGATCGGGACGTGCACGATCCTGCGCTGTGGGCAGGACAAGTGCTGTGCTCGGAGCCCGAGCGGTCGGCGTTTCGCGCGTTCCTGGACGCCGGCCTGGTCGACAGCTTTCGTCTGTTCGACCAGCCGCCGAAGACTTTCAGCTGGTGGGACTACCGGCAGCTTGCGTTCCCAAAAGGTCACGGCCTGCGCATCGATCACGCGCTCTTGTCCGCGCCGCTTGCTGCGCGCTGCACGTCGAGCCTTATCGACCGGAATGCGCGCAAAGGCAAGCAGCCATCCGATCACGCCCCCGTGATCGTGGAGTTCCGCGACGCCTGATCCGCGCGGGCCCTGCATTTGTGCAGCGCTGTCGTAGCGGCGCGCTCCTCTTCCGGCGACGTTTTGCTAGACTCCGCGCGCCCATGGTCTTCGCTTCGCCGCTGTTCCTGTTCCTCTTCCTCCCTGCGACGCTGGCGGCGTACTTCGCGCTTCCACGGCGGTGGCGCAATGGCGTACTGCTCGTCGCCAGCCTGGCGTTCTATGCGTGGGGTGAGGCGCCCTACGTCGCGCTGGTGCTCGGCTCGGTGGTGTTCAACGGATGGGCGGGATTACGTATCCATGCCGCCGCCGATCCCGCGCTCCGCAAGCGGTGGCTTGCCGTCGCAGTCGCCGTCAACCTCGCCACGCTAGGCGTATTCAAGTACGCAAATTTTGCGGCGGCGAACGTCAACGCGATCGCGCCCGTTTTCGGGATCGGCCCACTCGCCTGGGCGTCGATCCCGCTGCCGCTCGGCATCTCGTTCTTCACGTTTCACGCGATCTCCTACGTGGTGGACGTCTACAAGCGCAATGCCGATGCGCAGCGGAGCCTGCCCACGTTCGCGCTCTACATCCTGCTGTTCCCCCAGCTGATCGCGGGACCGATCATCCGGTTTCGCGACATCGCGTCGCAATTGGTGGAGCGCGATGCGCGGCTCGCTGAATTTGCCTATGGCGTGCGGCGCTTCACGCTCGGCCTCGGCAAGAAAGTGCTGATCGCGAACACGCTCGGCCAGACCGCCGACACGCTGTTCGCGTTGCCGGCCGGCGAGCTGACGGCGCCGCTCGCGTGGCTCGCGCTCGTCTGCTACACGCTGCAGATCTACTTCGATTTCTTGGGCTACTCGGACATGGCGATCG
>Ga0207683_10003412_pt1 | contig 13831 bp, 8 predicted proteins | sample KBSM73metaG_FD_184333 | JGI IMG/M metagenome (GOLD analysis project Ga0207683, IMG submission 184333) | Miscanthus rhizosphere microbial communities from Kellogg Biological Station, Michigan, USA - KBS M7-3 metaG (SPAdes) (version 2) | ecosystem: Host-associated > Plants > Roots > Rhizosphere >...
CCAGAATGGGTCCTTGTCTGTCGCCGAGATTTGCGATGCTCTGCCCGTGCAGCTGAGCGGGTCTGCAGTGCGCGCGATGCTCAAGCGGCTCGAGGACAAGGGCTTCGTCCAGCGCAGCGATTCGGAGCGCGGGTTCCTGTACAGCCCGGTGCTGTCGGACACGGTCGCCAAGAAATCGGCATTGAGCGAGATCGTCCGCGTATTCTTCAACGGCTCGCCGGCGAGTGCGGCCAGCGCTTTGCTCGGCATGTCGGACCGCTTGAAGGAAAACGAGCTCGACCAGCTTGAAGAGATGATCGCGCGAGCGCGCAAGGCAAAAGGGGCCAACTGATGACCGTCCTCATCGGCATTGCTTTCAAGTCGCTGCTCATTGCCGCGCTGACGCTCGGCCTGTTGGAGCTCATGAAGCGCCGCTCGGCGGCGGAGCGCTCGTGGATCGCTCATGCCGGTCTGTTCGCGCTCGTGCTGATGGCGGTTGCGCCGCTCGCGATGCCCAATTGGACGGTCGAAGCTCCGGCCGCCCTCGGGACCGCCCAGGCCACGGAAGCTCCTGCGTCGTCGACATCGACGGCGGCTGTCGGCGAAGTGAAGGCTGAAAAGACGGTCGCTCCCTCGACTGTCACGCCAAAAACGTCGGTCGCGAAGCCGGCCGCATCGGAACAGACCGGGCTCAGCGCGACCGCGACCACCATGGTTCTCTATGCCGTTCCGGCTGCGATCCTGCTCTTCATCACTTTCCTGGCGCTTGCGCGGCTGGTCGCGCTCCAGGCGAAGGCCGAGGTGCTGGTCGACGGTCACTGGTTGAGCGCCCTCGCCCGCGCGCAGCGGCGCATGGGATTCAAGCACGGCACGGCATTGCTCACCAGCAACGAGCTGGCCTCCCCGATCAGCTGGGGGCTGATGCGCCCGGTGATCGTTCTCAACGCTCGCGCGGTCGAGGCCCAGGGCGAAGCCGAAGCGATTATCGCTCACGAGCTTGCGCACGTCGCCCGGATGGACTGGATCAAGCTTCTGCTTGCACGCGTCGCAACCGCACTGTTCTGGTTCAACCCGCTTGTCTGGCTGCTTGCTCGCGAAGCTCACCAGCTGCGCGAGGAAGCCGCCGACGACGCAGTGCTTGCCGCCGACATCAGCGACACGGATTACGCCGAGCTGCTGGTCGGGGTTGCGCGCCACGACTGTCCAGGACTCCTGTTGGGTGCCCATGGCGTCGCCCCATCGAAGAGTTCGCTTGCGCGCCGCGTCGCCCGAGTGCTGGATTCAAAGATCATGCGCGGTCCGGTCGCGGGCTCCTTTGCTGCAGGCGTGTTCGTGGGTGCCGTAGCCATCGCCGCCCCGCTTGCCGCCTTGACGCTCGTTCCCAGCGGAACCAGTTCGGCGGGGAAAGCGGTCTCGTCTTCGGCCGGAACGAAGTCCACCAATGCACCATATTATCCCGAAGCGACGCCCACGGATCTGCCGAGCATCATCGGCGAAGGCGTGTCCACGTCGGTGCAGACCGCGGTCGCCGCAATCAATCCGAGCGTGCGAGTCGGTCCCGGTCCGGATTTCGTGGCGACTTCACCAAGCGGCGCGTCGGTGAGAACCGTCAATGGGGTCACGATCGCCACCGCCTCGAGCGGCGCAACGACCACCATCTACCCGCCGGATGCGCAGGGCCGCAGCCGCGTCGTCATGCGCGCACCGAACGGCGCCACGATACAGACCTACGCCGACGCCAACGAAGCGCGCGAATTGGCCCGTGGCGACCGCAAGAGCAAGCAGGACAGCGTAATCGAGACGGCGATCAGCATGAAGGCGCTGGGAGTCACACCCGAATGGATCAACGCGGTCAAAGCCGCGTCCCCCGCCTTGAACGGCGCCGATCTTGACGACCTGATGGGAATGAAAGCGGTCGGGGTGACGCCCCAGTATATCCGCGAGCTTGCTTCCGCCGGCTTCGGCAACCTCGATGTGGACAACCTCACCGAAGCGCGCGCAGTCGGTGTCACCGGGGAATACATCCGCGAGATGCGGGGAGCCGGCCTCGGCGGCACACTCGACGAGTTCGTCGAGATGCGCGCGGTAGGCCTGACTCCGGCTTATGCCGACCAATTCCGCCGGGCGGGCTACAAGCTGTCGCTCAAGAAGCTGGTCGAGCTCAGGGCCAACAACATCGATATCGACGAGCTTCGACGTGTGCCGCCTGCGCCGCCCCGCCCTCCGGTGCCGCCCAGAACCAGGGACAATGCCGATGATGAGTAACCGGACGCCCCGCGGGGTCGGAACTACTTAAAACCCTAGTTTTCCGGGAATTTTTCAATGCCTCGACAGAGGCTAGCGCCCCAGCTTTGTCCGGATTTGACCGGAAGCATGAATGAAAGGGAGAACATCGATGAACCGTCCACTCGCTTTCCTTGCCGCTTTGTTGTTCGCGGCAATCGCCGTTTCGAGCGCGTGCATCGCCCGCTCGACTCCGGACGCCATCAGCTTCGAGCTCAAGCCCGCGCTCCATGGAGGCGAACTTCAGCTCGCGCTGTGGGACCGCACAGACGGTCACCACAACAACATGATGGGTTCATCCTACGGTTCGAAGGAGCTCGCCGGCCTCGACTACCGGGCGTTCGCCGCGGGTGGCCGCAACCCCGTTTCCTTCGCGCTCGTCCGAGAAGCGGGCCGGGTCGATTGCATTGGCAGCAGCACCAATAGCCTGGCGACCGGCACCTGCCGATTCAGCGCGGATCCCACCTTCGGCGATTATCTTGCCGCTCACGGAATTCCCCGCCCCAACCGCGACGAGGCCTTCGGGCTAACGATGACGCAAGCGAGCCGCGCGTTGGTCGAGGCACTCGCGAGCAACCGTTACCCGCGCCCGACGATTGACGAATTGACCGCCCTTTCGGCCCTCGACGTCACTGGTAGCTATATCGCGGCCCTCGCCTCGCGCGGCTTTCGGCCGAAAAACCTCGACGAGCTGACCCAGTTCGCGGCCCTCCATATTACTCCGGACTACATCGAGGGGCTCAAGCGCGCGGGTTTCACTCGCATGGATGCGGACGAAATCGTCCAGTTCAAGGCGCTCGACATCACGCCGCAATTCGTCTCGAGCCTCGCGGCCGCGGGCTATCCCAATCTGACCCCCGATGAGCTGACCCAGTTCGCGGCGCTCAAGATCACGCCCGGCTTCATCAGCGGCTTTGCCGAGGCGGGTTTTCGCAATCTCGATGTCGACACGCTGGTCCAGCTCAAGGCGCTCAATGTGACTCCCGAGTTCGTCCGCTCGCTCGAAGCTCACGGTCTCCATCCGCGCACTGCCGATCAGCTGGTGAAGCTGAAGATCGGGCTGGACGATTGACCCGACTTCCGCCGTTCGTCGAGCGCGGGTCGACCGCACATCGAATGCGCGCGGCGCAATCCACCCAAATCATTCAATCCGTAAAGCGCCGCCCAGGCGCGGCTACAGGGGATCCTCATCATGTTCATGCGTAATCACCGCCGCTACCTGCTTCTTGCCGGCGCTGCCCTGCTGCTGCCAGCCTGGCCGGCAGTAGCCCAGCCGGTCCCGGCCCCAACGCAGCCCGCCACACCGCAGCCCACGACCGACCCTGCCGTTGTCCCTCCGCCGACCGAGAAGCTGGCGGGCAACAAAAGGGTGTATGTCCCGGCCGACTTCGCGCGCTTCGCGCCGCGGACCGGGTATGACATGCTGGTCCAGGTCCCCGGCTTCACCATCAAGTCGCCGTCGCAAGGTGAACTCGACCGCGGCCTTGGCCAGGCGACGGAGAATGTGCTGCTCAATGGGGAGCGCGTCGCCAATAAAACGGGTGGTGCGGTCGACGAACTTCGGCGCACGGCGGCCTCGAGCGTCGAGCGCATCGAGATCATCGACGCCGCGACCCTAGGCATCGCGGGTCTGTCAGGCCAGGTCGCGAATGTCGTGCTGAAGTCCGGAAAGAAGGGCAGCGGCCAGTTCGAATGGAACCCCGATTTCCGAGCTCATTTCGCGAAGCCGCGCCTTTTCCGCGGCAATGTCAGCTGGAGCGACAGCAAGGGCCCGCTCGATTACACCTTCTCGGTCAAAGACGATTCCGGGCGCGGCGCGCTCGGCGGACCGATCATCATTTCCGACCGCGACCACAACGTCACGGAACGGCGCTTCCAGACGCTTCACAACGAATCCGACCTCGTCACCTTCCAGACCAAGCTTCACTACAAAGGCGCGCACGGATCGATCGGCAATCTGACGCTCGGCTACACGCCTTATTGGGCGCCTAACCACCTGTTCGAGGACCGTTTCCCCGTCGGCGGCTCGCCGTCGCATCGCAGCGATATCATGACGCTCAACGGCTTTTATTACGACGTTAACGCGGATTACGAATTTAAGCTTGGACCTGGACGCCTCAAGCTGATCGGCCTCAGGCACCTCGATCACGAGCCAATCGCCGAAACACTGATCGACACCTTCACCGACGGCACGCCCGCCACGGGCATTTTCTTCACGCGCGATTCGCACATCGGCGAAACGATCGGCCGTGCGGAATATGGCTGGAAGACCGGCAAGAACGATTGGCAGTTCACGCTGGAGCGCGCCTACAACTCGCTCGACCAGCAGGGCGGGCTGTCGACGCTTCAGCCGAACGGCCAATTCCAACCGATCGATTTCCCCGAAGGCACCGGCCTGGTGACCGAGGTCCGGTACGAAGCGATGACCACCCTCACCCGTCCGCTATCGTCCAACATGGACCTGCAGGTGGCGGGCGGCGGGGAAATTTCCTGGCTCGACCGCGTCGACGACGATCAGCCGGCGCGCCGCTTCCTGCGGCCGAAGGGCAGCATCAACCTCGGCTGGCGCCCGGCGAAGGATTGGAGCGTCAGCCTGAAAGCCCGTCGCCGGGTCGGCCAGATCAGCTTCTATGACTTCCTCGCCCAGCCGAAGCTCAGCGATGACCGCGCCAATGCCGGCAATCCCGATCTCGTGCCGCCGCAAAGCTGGGAGTTCGAGACAGAGATCAGCCATGAGCTCGGGCCATGGGGCAAAACCCGCCTCAACGGGCACTATTACATCGTCAGCGACATCATCGACATCATCCCCCTTCAAAACCACGGCGAAGGCATCGGCAATCTGCCGCGTGCCACCCGCTGGGGCCTCGAGAGCACGAGCACGATCAACTTCGACCCGATGGGCTGGAAGGGCGCCAAGCTCGATGTGAACGCCGGCTTCGAAAAGACGCGCGTGAAAGACCCGTTGACCGGTCTTTATCGTGAGATCAGCGGCGTCCAGCGCGGCTGGGTGAACCTCAGCCTGCGTCACGACATCCCGCACAGCGCGATCGCCTGGGGGGTCGAGGGCAACTACGGCGACTATACGAAGAATTACTTCCTGACCGAGATCTCGAACACGTGGGAAGGCCCGTGGTTCGTCGACGCCTATATCGAGCACAAGAATGTGTTCGGAATGACCGTCCAGGCCGTGGTCGGCAACATTTTCAACGCCCGTCACCGGCGCATCCGCACGGTCTATGAGGATTGGCGCAACACCAGCCCCGTGGCCTTCTACCAGACGGCCAACCAGCTGATCGGGCCGATCTTTTCCTTCCGGGTGAAGGGCACTTTCTAACGGGTCCGGCGCGCGCTCGGCCCACCGGCACAAAGTAGCATCGAGCGGCAAAAAAAAAGACAGGCCGGAGCACGCCCCGGCCTCTCATTTTGCAGGCGGTACGTTCAGAACTTGACGCTGAAGCTCACTAGACCGCGCTGATCGGAGATTGGCGCATCGCCGGCCGTTGCCTGGCCCAACACGCCGAAGGTGACCGCACCGCGGCTTACCGACATGCCGCCCTTGATCTCAGCCCAGCCGCTAGCGCCGTTGGTCAGCGGCAATGCGAAGGCATAGTCCGGTGCCGCCGCGAAGCTGACGTTCAGTCCGTTGCGACCGCCAGACACCAAGCGAACATAATCGGCCTGGATCTGCGGGCTGACGGTCCAGCCCGCGAACTGGGTCGAGCCGTCGAGCTTGGCGCCGAATTTCGCCTCGAGCCGCGAGACCTTCAGGCTGTTGAGCTCGAGCGCCGTTTCGCCGCCCTGCTCGCGGAAGCCGTCGAGCGAGTAACGGCTGTAGCCGAGTTGCGCGCGCGGGTTCAGCGACAGGCCGTGACCAAGTGAGGCGCGGAAGCCTGCTTCGGCCGTGGCCATATACCGGCTCGAATGCGTCGCACTGGTGAGACGGAAATTCGAAACGGTATCGGTTGCCAGGCGATTGCTCGAGCTCCGCGCCTGTTCGGCCGCGATGATGCCTCCCACATAGGCATTTCCACCGAGTGGAACGCTCGCGTAGGCGGCCGCCTGGGACAGCTTGGACCGCGACTTGCCAAGGCCGGCCTCGCTCACGGACTCGGCGTAGCCGACGGCTGTTCCGACCCGCACGTTACCGAATGGCGCTTCGACGCCGCTCGCATAGTATCGGCTATGCTGCCCGGCATTAACCCCATGCTCGCCGCCGTAGCCGGACTGCACAGTGTCGCTGCTCATGGTCACGAAGCCACTGAGGCCTCCGCTCATTGGTGCGGCGACGGACTTTCCTCCGCTGGACAAACCGAGGACCGCTTGCGGCGATACATCCCGGGATCCGCGCATCAGCGGCATTGCGGCACCGCTGAAGCTCAATCCCGATGCTTGCCCGGTTCCGAGCAGCGACAGGCGATCGCCGAGGGCCCCGAACAATTTCCGGCTTTGGCGGTCCTGAAGCAACTCGGTTTCACCGACCATTTTGACCGGAGACAAGGCGTTGAACATGGCGTTCAGCTGTGTCCCGTTCATCCAGTCGACGTTGCCGTAGAGGTTCCAGAGCTTGTCATAGAAGCCGGTCCGGAGCTGATCGAGCGCATTGGCGAATGCGAGCGCCGTCGGATTTTGCCCGTCGAGGATCGTGACCAGGCTGCCTGCGCGAAGCGTCGCCGTGATCGAATTGGCGCCATAGGTTAGCTCGGGCCGGAGGACACCCTGGAAGGTGTAGGCGTCGAACTTGCCGGTTATTCCACCGGCCGCAGTGGCAATGACGTAGCTCTCATTCTGCCGAGGGGCTTCGCCAATCTTGTTGAACACGATCGATGGCCTGGCGTTGGTCGTTTCGTTCTGACTCAAGGTCAGGACGCCGGCACCGTCGGCATCAGACTGGACGACGAGCTTGTCGGCGCTTCCGCGAGTCGCGTCGACGAACAGCGCTGAGGCCGACGCCATGATCATGTTGCCCTTGATGGTAAGGGTTCCGATGTCCTTGCCGCCCGGGGCCACAACTCCACCGACCACGGTCAGGAACGTGGGATCGAAAACGCCCTTGCCCGAGAGGAGGCCGGTCGCGACCAGCGCTTCCCCGGTCTTCAACATGCCGTCGATGTTCGTCCAACCCGCGGCCTGATTGAACTCCGCCCAGACCTTGAGATTGCCACTCGCGCCGATGTTCAGTTGAGCGGGTCCGTCGAGCGTCAGCTTGTCGATGGTCGCGGCGCCGTTCAGCGTGGTCCTGCCTGCTTGGCGAAGCGTGACGTCGTAGTAACGCGCCTGCTTGTATTGCGCGGCATCGGTGCTGTTCACAGGCTCGATGTTGTTAGGCACGAAGTTGGTCGAACCCGGGCCGCCACTCGTGGCGAGAGGAACTCCGCCATCTGCGGGATAAGCGCTCGTCGGTGCATCGCTGCAAAAGTCGCCGAACACGCCGTCGAGCGCACAGACTGTGCCGAAACGTCCAGCGGTGCTGTCCCTGTCGACCTGAGCGAAGGACGGAAGGCTGTTCAGCAACTGTCCGTCAGGACCGACGATCGCATAGTTCGGATCCATGTCCTGAACCCAATGCGTGGGGTCCAACCAATCGCCGTTTCCGGCTTTCGCCGAGACGTACTTGTACGGGTTGTTGGCGACGATTTCCTGCCAGTAGAGATAAAGCGGCGGATAGACCTCGAACTCGCCGTAATAGCCCGACCCGCCGAACGACCAGCTGCCGGTCAGCACGCCCGCCACGACCGGCCTGAAGGTGCCGTCGGTATTCCGGAAGGTTTGGTCGATGATCAGCGGGCCGCCTGAATCCCCACCTCCGGTGACGCCTTCATGGGGGAGCGCGTGTCCGCCGAGCCCATTGAAGTCGTAGTAGCCATTGTCGGCCGGTCCGGGCGCCGTGTCGTGGATGAAATTCGGATTCGTTCCCGCCGCGATGGCGTTGAAGTGTGGATCGTCGAAATCCATCCAGTAAAGCGTGTGCGCCTCGTTATCGAAACCGTGGAAATCGGGGCCGCCGATGAACGGGTTATGTGCCCAGTCTGCCGACGACATCAGTGCGTCGACCATATTCTCCGCAGAGCGACGGCGGTAATCGATGCCGGCGGCACCGCCGAAGGGGGTCAGGCCCACGCCCGACACGCCGTAACCGGTGACGGTTGCGTGAGCGGCACTGGTCAGCGGCGAGAAAAGCAGGGTCCAGGTCGGAACGTTGGAAACATGCGTGTCCAGCGTAACCAGCGCGATGTCTTCGTTGCCGAACTCGCCACCGCCGCCGAGCTCAACGGGCTGCGAGCCGGTCCCGTACCAAACCTGGTTGGCGTTATAGATATGCTTGCCTGCCACGGTGTTGAAGCCGGCAGCCAGCCACGCTTCGTACGGGCCGGTTCCGCTCGCGCAGCCATTCACGGCCACTCCGCGGCACCGGTTGGTCGATTCGAAGCCGAAGCTGAGCGGAATGCCATTCGTGGTCGCCAAGCCAGAGCCCGGGGTGATGCCACCGCCGACACCCGTGTTGCTGCCGTAGAATTGCTTCGGCTCTTCGTAGACGCAGTGCGCTGCAGTGATCACCGTCCGCGGGTTGATCAGCGTGCCGGTGCAAAGATTGAGGAACGGCAAGGTGATGGAAATCATCTGGCCAACACCGTTGACCCCCGAATGGTCGAGCAGGTCGTTGCTGTTGGCGTAACGGACGGCGAGATTTGCGCCGGTTGGGGCGGGCGTGATGGCCGGGCCGTCGTTGGTTATGACCTGGAGGGTCGGGATCAACGCAGATCGCGTAGAAATTGCAGCGCGCAGCGCGTCCGAAGCCGAGGAATTATTCGACACGGCTTGTGCGGCGGCAGGCGCGGATACGGCGAACGTGGACAACGACGATGCTGCGAGCAGCGCGACACGCGCCGCTGACGAACGACTGATTTTCATGGAACCCCCTCCAACTGACAACACGAGGGGCACGACCAGCAACTCCCCCGACTCGATTAGCTTAGCGTGGGAATCGGCGCATGAAAGAGAAATGATAACGAAAGTTAAGAATCGGGAGTCCCGTTGCGGGATTACCACAAGTGTTTGAAACCACGAGGGTTTTGCAAGAATCCAGAAGGACGGGTAAGCGGTTGGGATATTCATTCCGCGGGAGCAACATCAGGTGGCCGAGCCAGCCATCCTGCCATTCGACTGGCAGGACCCCTTCGATCTTAATCATCAGCTCACCGACGAGGAGCGGCTCGTCCGCGACACGGCTGAAGGCTATGCGCAGGAAAAGCTCCAGCCGCGGGTGACCAGCGCGTATCTCGACGAGCGCTTCGACCGCGAGATCATGAGCGAGTTCGGCGAGCTCGGCCTGCTCGGCGCGACCATCCCACCGGAATATGGGGGCGCCGGTCTCGGCTATGTGAGCTACGGACTGATCGCTCGGGCGGTTGAGCGTGTGGACAGCGGCTACCGCTCCGCGATGTCGGTCCAGTCGAGCCTCGTGATGTACCCGATCTACGCCTACGGATCGGCGGAGCAGCGCAGCAGGTATCTCCCGAAACTGGCGACTGGCGAATGGATCGGCTGCTTCGGCCTGACGGAGCCGGATTCGGGGTCGGATCCAGGCAGCATGCGCACCCGTGCCCAGAAGGTCCAGGGCGGCTACGTCCTCTCCGGCACCAAGATGTGGATCACCAATTCGCCGATCGCCGACGTGTTCGTCGTTTGGGCGAAGTCAGACGCACATGACGGAAAGATCCGTGGCTTCGTCCTCGACAAGGGCGCCAAGGGGCTGATCGCCCCCAAGATCAAGGAGAAGCTGTCGCTGCGCGCCTCGATTACCGGCGAGATCGTGATGGACGGGGTCGAGGTCGGGGAGGACGCGCTGCTGCCGAATGTCGAAGGGCTCAAGGGTCCGTTCGGCTGCCTCAATCGCGCCCGCTACGGGATCAGCTGGGGCTCGATGGGCGCCGCCGAGGCCTGCTACCACGCCGCGAGGCAATACACGCTTGACCGCAAGCAGTTCGGCAAGCCCCTCGCCTCCAACCAGCTCGTCCAATTGAAGCTCGCCAATATGGCGACGGAGATCACACTCGGCCTGCAGGCGTCGCTGCGCGTCGGGCGTCGCCTCGAAGCGGGCGAACTGATCCCCGAGACGATCAGCATGGTGAAGCGCAACAATTGCGGCAAGGCGCTCGACATCGCGCGGATCGCGCGTGACATGCACGGCGGCAACGGGATTTCCGCGGAGTTCCAGGTGATGCGCCATGCGGCAAACCTTGAAACGGTCAATACCTACGAGGGCACACACGACGTCCACGCGCTGATCATGGGCCGCGCGATAACGGGGTTGAGCGCTTTCTAAACCCAGGCAGGCCGGCGCAGCACTAGCGTCGGCTCGTCATGATAGCTCGTTTCGTGGACTCGCTCGAAACCGAGCCGTTCCGCCAGTCGGATCGACGGTTCGTTCTCAGGCGCAATGATCGCCCAGATCGCCGTGGGGGCAAGGTTATCTCTCGCCCACTCGAGAGTGGCCTCGCAAGCTTCCGACGCCACTCCCTGCCCATGGAGTTCGGCGTCCAATATCCATCCCATCTCCGGCTCTTCGCCGAACTCGGGCTCGAGATCGCGCCACGCAGTGAAGAGGCCGACGTTTCCGACGAGCTTGCGGTCGCTCTTCCGCTCGACGGCCCAGGTTCCAAAGCCGTTGAACTGCCACATGCCGGCAGACGCAGCCAGGCGGCGCCAGCAATCTTCGGCGCTCATTGGGTTGGAGCCGAAGTGCTTATGGACCTCGGGATGGCGTACAATGACGTGGTACGGGCGGAAATCATCCTTGCGCCAATGACGCAGGATGAGCCGTTCAGTCTCGATCCGCGGCGCTTCGCGGATCAAGCTTATTTCTTACCGAGAGTCAGTCCGCCGAAGCGCTTGTTGAAGCGCGCGACCTGGCCGCCTTCCTGGACCTGACGCGTGCCGCCGGTCCACGCCGGATGCACCTTCGGGTCGATGTCAAGGTGGATCGTGTCGCCTTCCTTGCCCCACGTCGAACGCGTCTGGAACTTCGTCCCGTCGGTCATTTCGACGTTGATCATGTGATAATCGGGGTGAGCGCCGGACTTCATGTTATTTTTCCTTGAGTTAGCCACTGGTTTCCGACCAGCGGCAGCAAGTCGAGCGGCGCCTCTACAAGGAGAGCGCAGAAGTTGCAACTGAAGGGGGAGATCAGGCGGTTCGGGTCCCGGCTATCGAAATCCGAGGGACCAGGAGCTCGGCGACACGGAAGCTGCCGAACAACAGGGTCGCATAGAAGAGGTCGCCGGCAAGCGTGTTCTGGAAGAAGGGGATGGCGGCGGCGTAGCAGGCCGCGAGCCCAGCCCTGGTTGGCGGGTACATGCCGCTCAGCGCCCAGGTGCCGAAGTTGCTGACGAGGAAGAAGGTGACCGAGCTGGCGACAGCCGCGGCACCGATTCGCAGCGGGGATACGCGCGACAAGGTCAGCCAGCCGATCAGCACAATCAGAGAAATCGCCAGGTACGTGACCCAGAACCCCGAATAGAAGCCGAGCACCGCGTCGCTCAGCCGCATTGCTCCCAATGGAGCGGCAAACGCCAGGGCGCGTCTGCCCAGATAGGCTGCGCTGAACAGCGCCATCGCGCCAATCGGCGTGAAGTTGGGTGGATGCGGGACCAGCCGCAGCACGGCGGCGGCGAGGATCGCGGACAGGAGCGCGACAAGGCGGCTGTTGTTGGCAGTCATGGCGCTTCAATAATGCGCCCGACAGCGATTTGACAGCCCATCGGCACCGCGCTTAGCTAACGCTCGACCAGGGTGCCGCCCACGGACGCGATCCGGCGGGGGCGGTTCAAAGGGAAGCCGGCGAAAATCCGGCGCTGTGCCCGCAACTGTGAGCCGACCAACATCGGCGAAGTCAGGAACCTGCCTTGGTCCGTCGTCCGTTTCCTCGGCCGGGTCCAGCTGCGGGGCGTGGGCCCTGCTGCCGTGAGGCGGCGATCCCTCTGTGACGACATGTCGTCAACAGGAGGATTTTCATGCCCGCATTACCAATCGACACCACACAGATCGTCATCACTGCGTCCAGAGTCCCGGAAAGCGAGGCGCAGACGCCGGCAAGCGTCAGCGTCATCGACCAACAGCGGATCGCGCGTCTCGGCGAGCCGTTGGTGAGCACGTTGTTGCGGCTGACCCCATCGGCTGCAGTCGCAACGTCGGGCCCGGCCGGCTCGCTGACGGAGGTCCGAATTCGTGGCGCCGAGGCTAACCACACCTTGCTCTTTATCGATGGCATCAAGATCAACGACCCGGCCTCGGGCGACACTCCGCGCTACGAGATTCTCAATGCCGATCTCGCTTCGCGGATCGAGGTTGTTCGGGGGCCGCAATCGGCGCTCTGGGGATCCGACGCGATCGGCGGTGTGATCGCCGTCAACGGCGTCGACGACGTTTCCGGCTATCACGCCAGCGCCGAAGGCGGCTCGTTCGGTTTTGAGCGCGCAAATGCGGCCGCCTCCATGGTGAACGGCGCATCGGCTATAGCGGGGGCCCTCGGATTCCAGCGCGCGACTGGCATCGACAGCTTCAACGGCCTCGGGGACCGCGATGGCTATCGCAATTTGTCGGCACGGCTGCGCGCGACTTGGCACCCTAGCGCGCGCGTGGAGATCGGCGGTTCGGCGCTGGCTTTGACCGCCGAAAGTGAATTCGACGGCTTCGATCCGAAAACGTTCGCGCACGCCGATACGCTCGACAGCAGCCGCAACCGCCTCACCGCCGGACGCATCTGGACAATAATAGGCGACGATTCATCGCCGTCGCGCGCGCAGGTCTCCGGCTCGCTGCTTGAATCCTCGAACAGGAACTATCTGGCGGACGTGCCGCAAAACCGGACACGCGGCTCACGCACGACTCTTTCGGCCCAGGTCGAGCGGCGGTTCGCAACCGGTCCGATCAGCCATGATCTGATCGCAGCTGCAGACCTCGAGCGTGAGACATTTCATGCTCGCGACACGATTTATGGCGGCGGCTCTGACCAGGACCGCAGCCGAAGTCATGAAGCGCTGACTTTCGAATGGCGTGCCGAGGGCTCGGCCCTGACCGGCGACCTTGCGATCCGGCGTGACATGTTCAACCGCTTCAAGGATGCGACGAGCGTCCGCGCTTCGCTCCTCGCGCGGCTCGGCGGCGGTGTATCCATCGCCGGCTCTTATGGTGAAGGTATCGCCCAGCCGACCTTCTTCGACCTGTACGGGTTCTTCCCCAATAATTTCCTCGGCAATCCATCGATTAAGCCGGAGAGCTCACGCGGATTCGAACTTTCCTTGCGGCACCGCCGGGGATCGATCGGGGCATCGCTCACCGGCTATCGTCAGCGGCTCCACGACGAGATCGTCGACGTCTTCGACCCCGTGACTTTCCTGTCGAGCACCACCAACCGCCTTGGCGTCAGCCGTCGCTCAGGCGTCGAAACCGAGCTTGCCTGGAAGCTCACTGGCACTCTGAGGATCAGTGCCAATTACGCTTATCTGCACGCGACCGAGCCGACCTCCACGGGCATTCAGGTCAAGGAAGCTCGGCGTCCGAGGCACAGTGG
>Ga0207683_10003414_pt1 | contig 13831 bp, 11 predicted proteins | sample KBSM73metaG_FD_184333 | JGI IMG/M metagenome (GOLD analysis project Ga0207683, IMG submission 184333) | Miscanthus rhizosphere microbial communities from Kellogg Biological Station, Michigan, USA - KBS M7-3 metaG (SPAdes) (version 2) | ecosystem: Host-associated > Plants > Roots > Rhizosphere >...
CGTCGGCACAGCGTGCCGAGGTGCGCGCCTACGTCACCGCGGGCGAGCCGGGATATACGTTAAGCGCGTGCGACTACTTCGGGTCGCGGGACGTCGCGCTGCAGGGCGGTGACGCGTCGTCGAACGAGGCGCAGCCGTTCAGCGAAAGCTCGGCCGAAGGCAACGCCGTGCCGTGTCATACCGCGAACCAGACTCGCCGCGGCATCTGGAACATCGAGAATCTCGATCTGAAACCGCTGGCCGACGCGAAGGTGTACCGCAGCCCGCCGGGCGGGCACCTCTTTGATCGACGCGTCAACCCGACCACGAGGCAGCCCGAGAACACACCGGACCAGCGCGACGCATGGACCCGCATCTGGAACTTCTTCGACGCCCAGCTGGAGCCCCAGGCGGCAACCCGCTGACGCACGTCCCACCCAGCCTGCGGTCCGCCACAACCTGCCACAAAGCGCCACAAAGCGTTCGTTGCCGCACCTTTGAGTCGCCATCTACAATGCGAGCCACGCTGGGAGATCAAACACGATTCTCCGGAAGCCCCCGCCTGCGGAAGGGTGCGGCCGTCATATAAATGCCCAGGAGTCTTGAATGCCCATGAATGAACCAACTTCGTCAAGCGCCGTCGTGACCCGACGCCGATTCCTCGAGCAGCTTGGGCTCGTTGGAGGAACGTCGCTCGTCATGACCGCGATGAACTCGTGGGAATTGATGGCCGGCCAGGCGGAGGGCCGTCCTCAGCTCAGCGGTAAGCCCGCGAAAAACAAGGTCATCGTGCTCGGCGCCGGCGTCTCAGGGCTGGTGACGGCCTACGAACTCGGCAAGCTGGGTTACGACGTCCGGGTGCTGGAAGCTCGCGAGCGGGTGGGCGGTCTCAACTGGACTGTTCGCAAGGGAACGGAACACACCGAAATCGGCGGCGGCGAGAAGCAGGTGTGCGGCTTCGACGAAGGCATGTATGTCAACGTCGGACCCTGGCGTATCCCCTACACGCATACGGGCGTGCTGGGCTATTGCCGCGAGGTCGGTGTCCCGGTCGAGCTCTTCATCAATGAAGCCGAGAACTCGTACTTCTTCTACGAAGGCGAGCAGTACGGCGCGATGGCGGGCAAGCGGCTGCGCCTCCGCGAGGTCAAGGCCGACATGCTCGGACACGTGAACGAGCTGCTGGTCAAAGCCATCGACCAGAACAAGCTCGACATGCCGATGACGGCCGAGGACAAGGACCGCTTCGTCAAGTTCCTCGTCAGCGAGGGTTATCTCGACCCGACGACGAAGGCCTACAAGGCGATCGGCGAGAGCGGACGCCAGGCGTACGACACCAATGCGCTGCTGAAGGCGGGGATCGGCAACCGCTTCAGGTCGGTGCCGCTCACCGACGGCACCGCAGCCGCACCGATCTTCCAGCCGATCGGCGGCATGGACCAGTTCCCGAAGGGCCTCGCGCGCGCCATCGGCTCCCAGAAGATCTCGCTCGGCATGGAGGTCATCTCTGTCCGCCAGGACGCCTCGGGCGCGAAGGTCGCCGTCCTCGATACGAAGTCGGGCAAGAAGAGCGAACTCACGGCGGACTTCGTTGCCGTCTGCCTGCCGCTGCCGATCATCGCGAAACTCGACATCGCCTTCTCGCCGGAGATGATCACCGCGGTCAAGGCGGTCTCCACCAGCAACAGCGCGAAGATGGGCCTTCAGATGAAGCGCCGCTTCTGGGAGGAAGACGACCAGATCTTCGGCGGCCATCTGTACTCCAACCTTCCGCTCGGCGAGTTCTCGTATCCATCGACCGGCTACTTCTCGAAGAAAGGCGTCCTGCTCGGTCTCTACGCGAACGGACCGGTCGGCACGCTGCTCGATCAGACGCCGGCGCAGCGACTCGAGCACGTGCTCGCGAACGCCTCGAAGGTGCATCCGCAGCTGCGCACCGAGTTCGAAAACGGATTCGGCGTGTGGTGGAAGAAGGTCAAGTACAACGAGGGCGGCTACGCCACCGGCTCGGCCAGCGCGCGACGCGTACAGCTGTCCAAGATGGAGGATCGCCTCGTGATTGGTTCCGCCGCCGTGTGCCCATTCTCGGAGCCCGACTGGCAGGAGGGTGCCGTGGCAGCCGGGTGGCAGACGGTCAAGACGATTCACGAACGAGCTATGAAGGGCTGAGCGTTCCGAATTTAGAACTTAGAATTTAGAAGTTAGAAGTTAGCGATTAGCAATTAGCAATTAGCAATTGGAGAGGCAGGCGGATTCGTTCCCCTGCCTTTTCTCTTTTCCGGCGCGTCTCCAGGCGTCGCGCGCGACGGTAGAATTCCCGCATGCAATTCGCCGCGATTACCGGCTGGGGCGAGGGGTTGCCTCCTTCCGTCCTGACCAACGACGATCTCTCGACCTTCCTCGAGACCTCGGACGAGTGGATCACGACGCGCACCGGGATGAAGGAACGGCGCATCTCGCACGTGTCCGCGATCGAAATGGCCACCGTCGCGGCCGCTCGTGCGCTTGCCTGCGCCGGGCTCGATGCCGCCGACGTCGACCTCATCGTGTACGGCGGGTGCTCCAACGAGGAGACCGTGCCCAACAGCGCGTCGGGAGTGCAGGTGTCGCTCGACGCGTCGCGCGCCGCGGCGATGGATCTGAACACCGCGTGCACCAGCTTCCTCTACGGTCTCTCCGCCGCCACGGCGATGATTCAGAATGGCACCATCCGCAACGCCGTGGTGATTGGCGTCGAGTTGATCTCGCGTTATCTGGACTGGAGCAACCGCAACGTCGCCGTCCTCTTTGGCGACGGAGCCGCCGCGGTCGTCGTCCAGGCGACCGATCGCAAAGAAGGCGTCGTCGGATCGGTGCTCGGATGCGACGCCGAGGCGCACCAGGTGCTGCGCGTGCGCGGCATCGGCTGCGGCTACGCCGGCTACGGCGTGACCCTCGGCGACACGGTCTAGGACTTCGACGGCCAGGCGATCTTCAAGCGTGCGGTCAAGGGCATGAGCGAGGCCTGCGAGCGCGTCATGCGCCAGGGTCCGCGGCTACGTCAGGCGAGGTTTGAAACGCTCTTAGTCTCGCTGCCACTATCCCCCATCGCGGCATCGAGCGCCGCGAGCATCGCCCCGTTCTCCTCCGGCGTACCAACAGTGACGCGTAGCCTGTCGCTCAACCCCGGTTTGTCGAAGAAGCGGACCAGCACGCCGCGCATCTTCAGCGCGTCATAGAGAGGACGCGCGCAGGCGGCTCCCGGCGTTGTCGCCAGCACGAAGTTGCCGCGGCTTGGAAGCACGGAGAACCCGCGTCGTTCGAGTTCGGCGGTCAGGCGCGCACGTTCGCTCCTGACGAGCGCCCACTGCTGGCGTGCGTACGCCTGGTCCTCGAGCGCCGCGCACGCGGCTGCAATCGCGATCGCGTCGCAGTTGTAGCTGTCCTTCACCTTCGCCATCTGCTCGATGATCGACGGATGTGCCACGGCGTAGCCGAAGCGCAGGCCGGCGAGTCCGTAGCCCTTGCTCAACGTACGAGAGATGAGCACGTTGTCGTGCAGGGCCAGCAGGCCCATGCAGTCGGCGTCGGCGAAGTCGACATACGCCTCATCGACGAGCACGAGAGCACCGGTCCGCGCGGCGAGCGCGCCGACATCCGCCGGAGGCACCCACGTGCCTGACGGCGCATTCGGGTTGGCGAAAAAGATGGCCCGAGGATCGGTGGCCAGCAGCGCGTCGACCGGCAGCGACCAGTCGGCGCCCCACGGCACGGTGACGAAACGGACGTCGGCGAGCTCGGCAAGAACGGGGTACAGCGAATAAGTCGGGTCGGGACTCGCGAGCACCTCGCCCGCGCCGCAATAGCTGCGCAGCGCGATTTGCAGGATGTCGTCGCTGCCATTCCCGGCCAGAATATGCGCAGGCGTGACGCCGTGGTGGCGCGCCGCGACACGCCGGAAGTCGTCGGCCATCGGCTGCGGATAGCGCCGCAGCGAATCGGCCGCAATTGAACGGATCGCTTCGAACACCTTCGGGCTCGGCGGGTACGGGTTCTCGTTCGTATTGAGCTTGACGATCTTCTCACCGGGTTGAGGCTGCTCGCCCGGGGTGTAGCCCGCCATGCGGGCAACGGTGGAACGCGGTTCTGGCGGCGACATCGGTTCTGAAATGGTATCAGCCCGACCGGCGGATGTTCCTGGCGACGTCTTTATCATCGGTAAAGGAGTGGCTCTCAATGGAGCAGGTCATTGGCCGATCCGATTTCGGGGCGGACGGCCTCCATCCCGACGGTCAGTATTCACGCGGCAGCAAGTGGTTCCACTGGCTCACGCTGCCGCCGCTCGGCGTTCTCCTGCTCTCCGGCCTGACGATCCGCTTCATCGGCGACGAGGCGAAGATGCAGTTCTACACGCTGCACGAGAGCCTTGGCCTGCTCATGCTGATGCTCGCCGCTGCGCGCCTCACCTGGCGGTTAACGCATGCCGCTCCCCCGCTGCCGGTCGATATCCCGCCAGCGATCCGGCGAGGTGCCAACGCGGTGCACACCCTGCTCTATGTGGCGATCATCGTCCAGCCGATCCTCGGCTTCTTCACGACGAACGCGTTGGGGTTCCCGCAGCAGGGCGCAACGGCCTTTCTTGGATTCATCGATCTCCCGAAGTTCATGGACGCGTCGCCCGAACTCGCCCGCACATTGCACTGGTGCCACAGCATCGTCGGCTGGACGTTGTTTCCGCTGATCGCCGCGCACGTCGGAGGAGTCGTGTATCACCACATCGTGCGGCGCGACGGCACGCTGTTCAGGATGATTTAGAGAATTTAGAATTGAGAACTTAGAATTTAGAAGTCCGATTAGCGACTGGCAATTAGCAATTCGCTAGGGCAATTTGTAGACCACCAGCGTGTCGGTGGCGACGATCGCGACGGCTTGTCGGCCCGTGCTATCCAGGTATGTGATGGGATCGGCGTTGCCGCGTTTGTCGAGCCGGTCGACCCACAGTTCCTTCCCCGTCTTCGTGTCGAGCGCGCGGATGCGGTTGTCGTCGGTTGATGCGATGAAGACCAGCCCCCCGGCGGTGACGATGGCGCCGGCGAGTACCGGCCGGCCGGTGTTCTGTTTCGCGGCGGGCAACTGATCGGTCACACCCAGGCGGATCCGCCAGGCGATGTCGCCGGTCGCAGCATTCACGGCAGTGAGCTGTCCCCATGGTGGTTTCTGGCAGGGCCAGTTTGCATCGCCCATGCGCGCGTCGAACGTCGAGCGGGCGGTCGACACCTTCTCGTACGGCACGGCTGAACCGTCCCTGGCGGGGCCCATCATGCCGATGGCGCCGACATCCTGCGTCGCGACGATGATGAAGCCGTTCGCCGGATCGAAAGCGGCGCCGCCCCAGTTCGCTCCGCCGAGCGTGCCGGGGAACAGGAGTGTCGGCTTCAAGCCCCACGGCGTGAATGGACCGGCGTTCGACACACCTCCAAGGGACGAGATGAGGTCGGCGCACGCGCGGGCGTGTTCAGGCGTCGTGTCTTCCGCGGTGACGAGATCGGAAGGCGAATAGCCGACTCGCGCGAGCGCCGGCGGCTTCACGGGAATCGGCTGCGTGGGAAACGTCCGCTCGCCCGGAACCTCGCTCGCGGGCATCGCGCGTTCCTCGACGCCGAAGACCGGCGCACCGGTCTCGCGATTGAGGATGTACAGGTAGCCGGACTTTGTAGTAAGCCCGAGCGCGGGAATGGTTCGACCGTTGCGGACCACATCGAACAGTGCTGGTGGGGCCGGCGGATCGTGATCCCAGAGGTCGTGGTGAATCGTCTGGAAGTGCCATTTGTACGCGCCGGTTTGCGCGTCGAGCGCAACGACGGAGTTGCCGTACAGATTGGCGCCCTTGCGGTCGCCGCCGTAGCCGCCCGGAATCGGCGATGCCAGCGGCACATAAATGAGGCCGCGCGCGTCGTCGAACGTGAAGTAGAACGGCCAGGCGTTCGCGCCAAGGCGTCCCTTCCAGCTGTCTCCTTCCCAGGTGTCGTGGCCCGGGGCCCCGGGCTGCGCCACCGAGTTGAACTCCCACAACTTCGCGCCGCTGCGCGCATCGAATGCGCGAGGATTGCCGATGGCGCCTGGACTACCCGGCGGGTTGTTGGCTCCCACGACGATCACGTTGCGAAAGATGCCAGGGACCGAGTTGTACGGGACGCCGATATCGACGGTTCCGCCGTTGCCGAACGCGGCAGCCAGTGTTCCGTCCCGCGCCTCGAGCGCCAACAACCGCCGGCCGGACATGACGAAGATTCGGGCCGCTGTTGTGCCGTCGCCGGGCCAGTACGAGAGGCCGCGGCGTGAGGGGGCGCCGCCGCTGATGGGTGTTCTCCACACCTGGCGGCCGGACGCCGCGTCCAGCGCCACCACGGCGTCGGCGGTGGGGAGATACATCGAACCGCCAATCACGATCGGCGTGACCTGGGAGTTCACCGCCGCCGTCGTGGCGCCCGAGGTTGGTGCGCCGGATGGCGCTCCGAGCGAAAAGGTCCACGCGCGTTTCAGCCGCGTCACCGTGGTGCGATCGATTTCCGCGAGCGCCGAGTAACCGGTCCCCGCGAGGTTGCCGCGATACGACGGCCAGTCACCGCGGGGTAGTGGCGTCCGTTGCGCGGCTCCGACGAGCGCCAACGAGAGCGTCACGGTCGCGACCGCGGCGGCGAGGAGACGAGCACGCATCAGTGAAACCCTCCGTCAGCGCCCGGGGACGGTCCAGAAGTGGACGAGGCTGTTCTCCACCACGAACGACTTCGCGGGCTTCCAGGCCGGGCCCATGTCGTAGTTGTGCGACACGATGCGCGTGCCCGCTTTCAACGAGCGCAATCTCGGCTGAAGGCGCGCGTTCATCGCCGGCAGCAGGTACATCGCGATCACCGACGCCTCAGCCAGATCAGCCTCGAAGAGATCCTGTTGGAGGAACACGACCCTGTTGCTCACGCCGGCAGCCTCCGCGTTCGCACGCGCTTCAGCGATGCGCTGCGGATCGAGTTCGATGCCCACGCCCCTGGCCGCGCCGAAGTCGCGCACGGCGGCAATGGGAATACGGCCGTCCCCGGATCCCAGGTCGAAGACGATGTCGCCGCGGCCCACCTTCGCGGTCGTGAGCATCTGCCTGACCACCTCGGTCGGCGTCGGCACGTAGATGACATCGAGCGGCTGCTGCGCGGACTGCGAAAACGCACGTGTGGCGGGTATCACGGGGGGCGGTGCCGTCAGCAGACCCGATGCGATCAGGCCAAGCGACACGACACGAACGCCGTTCAGCGCACTCACATCGCCTCCTCGCGCATCTCACGCGCGGTGCCATCTTACTCGCCGGCCAGCCGCTGAAACGTGCGAATCGCGGGGCATTGGACTAATCCGCCAAAGGCTACGGCAATCCGCCGAAGCAAAGCGAAGGCGGAGGGCCCGCGGCGCTGAGTGTTCAGGCAGGCTCGACGAGCGGGAGCGGGCTGCTCCGGCGTCGCCACGCAAAGAGCAACAAGGCCACAAGCATGGCGCCGCCTGTGACCGCGAACTCCTGCGCCGTCGCATGTGACAACAGCCACAGCACCACGATGCAAGCCAATGCGGGAACGATCGGCCCACCCGGAAGCTGGAACGGCGGCCCGGCACCTTGCACGTTGCGGCGCCGCAGCTCGATCGCAGCCAGACAACACAGCAGGTAGCCCACGAGCACCGCCACATTCGACAACAGCACCAGCACGCCGAAGCTGCCGCCAGACGCCAGCGCCCAGGCGATGCCGGCATGCACGAGGATGGCGACCCAGGGCGTGCGAAAACGCGGATGCAGGCGCGCGAGCGAAGCCGGCAACAGGCCGTCGCGTGCGAACGCGTACAAGCTGCGAGGTGTACAGAGCGCGTCGCCGCTCAGGAATCCAAGCATCGAGACGCTGCCACCAACCAGCACCACGGTGCGGCCGACGGGGCCGAGCATGCGGGACGCGACTTCGGCGAGCGGCGCGTCGGTGAACGTCGCAAGCGCGGGTCCGAGCACGGCGTGGGCTACGAGATGCAGCAGTAAAAAGAGCGTCGTCGTCAGTCCGAGCGCCAGGAACACCGCGCGCGGTACGGTGCGGGCGGGATCGCGAACCTCCCCGCTCGGAGCAAGGGCCACTTCGATGCCCACGAACGCAAAGAGCAAGGTCATCGACGCCGTGCCGATTCGGTCTGGCGGCGCCCAGGCGATCGCGAGGTGCTCCGGTCTCACCCACAGGAGCCCGGCCGCTATCAGCATGAGCAGCGGCAGAAGCTTGGCGACGGTGATGACTTCGATCAGCCGCGCCCCGATAGCCACGCCGCGCACGTTGACCCAGGCTAACGTGGCGAACACGAGGCCAAGGCCGAGTGCTCTGAGAATCGGAAGGTTGAAAGCCGGCGCGATCAGGCCGACCGAGGCGGCAAGAGCGCTTGCGACCGACGCGGCCGCAAGCAGGCAGGACAGCCAGACGAGAAACCCGGCCAGGAATCCGACGAGCGGACCGAACGCCACTTCCACGTAGGCGTAGATTCCGCCGGTCAACGACACCCGGCTCCCGGCCATCGCGAACGACGCGACGACGAAGGTCATCGCCAGGGCGCACGCGACATACGCCAGTGGCGCGGCCGAACCCAGGTCGCGGGCGACGAGCGCGGGAAGGATGAAGATGCCGGCGCCGACGGTCGAGTTGACGATGCTGGCGGTGAGCCCACGAACGCCTATGGCGCGCACGAGCCCCTGTTCACTGCTGAGCTCGGGCACAGCTGGAGCCTGACAGGCAGTGCTTATACCGTCAAGCGAATACGACCCGGCCCAAACCAGACTGTGCGCAGTGTGCCCAAGTCACGCGCTCAGATCGAGTGCATGAGTGACCAGGTCAGCGCCCCCGCGACGCACGTTCAGCGCGGTGCCCGGCCATCGCCTGCAGGTGCTCGGGCGACAACATCGCCATCCGCTGATACTCGAAGTAGGTCTTTACGAATTCATCGAAGGATGTCTCGAAGGCCATGTTGGTCAATTTTTTGGTCAGGCGGGTGGACGTCGACGCGGCGGACAGGATTCGACCGGTGAGTTCGGCGACCTTTGCCTCGAAGGAATCTGGTGCCACGACCCAGTCAACGAGGCCCCACTCCTTTGCCTCTTCTGCGTCGACGATGTCGGCGGCCAGCGCGAGCCGCTTGGCGCGCCCTAGGCCGGCGTGCCGTGCGACTCGCCACATGCCGATGCCAGGAATGATGCCCTCTCTCACGGCGGTGATCCCGAACCGTGCATCGTCGCGTGCCACACGCAGGTCGCAAGCCAGGGCAACCTGAAGGCCGCCGCCGATGCAGTGCGAGTGAATCGCCGCGATCACGACGGCATCGAGTGTTTCCAGCTTGCGAAGCCCCGTTTCCCAGTTCCGGAAGAACGTCATGCCGGTCTCGCCCTGGGACAACGCCGTGAGGTCGATGCCACTGCAGAACGCGCGGCCCGCACCGCGGACGACGACGACTCGCAGGTCGTCCTGGGTCGCAAGATCGTCGACCAGCGCGATCAGATCACGCGCCCACTGCTCGTTCGCGCAGTTCAGGACGTGCGGGCGGTTCAGCGTCACCGTCCCGACACGGTCCTCGACCGTTGAGTACATCGTCTCAAGCTGCACGCGGGCTCCTATCGGCGAACACGTCACTGTGCGCAGTGCAGGCGGAGTCCTGCGCGAAAGAATCCTGCGAGCGTGCGGATTTCGAGGGTACGACGTACCCCCCGGTTCAGATCGCCTGAGCGACGACGACCGTCTCCGGCGTCGGCAGCGAAAACGACGACACGTCGGCAAAGCCGGCTTTCTCGAGCTGATCCCGCAACTCGCCGAGTGTGTAGGCGTCTCCCGAGGGCGTCCCGCCCAGCATCGTCAGGCTGAATCGCGCAGGCACGGCCGGCGTCACCCGATCCGGGTTGGGAACCATCTCCAGAAGGACCACCCGGCCGCCTGTCTTGAGCGCCCGGCGTACTTTCGCGAGGAACGAGGTGCACGTGGCGTGATCGAAGTGGTGCAGGAAGTTGGTGACGAGTGCCACGTCGTAGCCCGCACCGAAGTCCACTTCGAAGGCGTCGCCGGGCTTCAGGTGGATGCGGTCGCCAACACCCTGTGCGGCTGCGTTCTCCCTGGCCACTTCGAGCACGGGCGCCCAGTCCACGGCCGTCACTTCCACCTTCGGGTTTCGCAGGGCGAGCGTGATGCCGAAGATGCCGTGTGACGCGGCGATATCGAGCACGCGAGTGGGCCCGGCCGACTCGATGGCGAGGGCGTCGGCAATGCCGTGCGCCGCCGGCGCCATCATCGGCACCATCGCGCGCGCAAATTCCACCCAGATGGGGTTCTCCGGGGAGACGGTGTTGCCGGCGGGCGCCACGCCGCCGCGCTGCACGGCGCCGGTGAGATCGTCGAAGTTGTTCTTGATCCCGGGCATCAGCAGGAACCGCGCCGTGGATCCCATGTACATCGGTGAACGCTGACTCAGAAACGCCGCGGACGTCGGCGGCAACGTGTAGGTGCTTCCGGATTTCTCGAGCAGGTCGATCGTCGTCAGGTAGTCGCACAAGATACGAACACCGCGCTCGGATGCGCCGCAGCGTGTGGCCAGGGCTGCCACGGTGTTCGCGCCCTCCTCGATGGCGGAGAACAAATCGAGATCGAGCGCCGCCTTGAGGGCAGCGGACCGCTGGTAGGCAAACAACGTATCGAAGACGACGTCGGCAGAGGGCGCTTCAGTTGTGGTCATCGGCGGACCTTACACCCATGAGCTGGCGCGTGCAAGAGGCGCTCGCATGGAAAACGGCACCCGTTGGATCCGCGTGGCGATGTGGCTGCGCAGACTTGACGCGCTGCGCTGCCTGCGCGACTCACAGGATCTACTGATACAAGGGAATCGTGCGCGGGATCGGTCCAGGACCTGTCGTACCCGCGGGAGTCGGGAACCAGACGCCCGCATCTGTTCCCTGTTGCGCATCCTCGACGCCGTGAAATCCGACGACCACTCCGTTGAGAATCCGCTCGATGGTCGTTGAACCAACGCCGGGCAAAGTGTCCGGAAACGGACCGCTCACACAGAGCCTCGTCCCCACGCCGCGCACGCCGCCCTGTTGGCCGGGCGGGATGCCAGCTGGATCCTTCGGACGGCCAGGCGTTCTGCCGGTCGGATTGACGTCAGCGACTATTGCGAAATCGAGCGTCACCGTTCCGTGCTCGGCCAATGACGCCGTCACGCCCTCCACCAGGTGCCAGTCCGCATCGACCGGGTCTACAAGAGCAAAGCCCGACGCCGAGCCGGGAAGTTCGAACCCAACTCCTGTGACGCGCGGCCAGCCGGGACGATCGAGGCGGGGCTGCGAGGTGTTTGCAACATAGAAGCAGACGACCCTGAGGCCGGTGTCGCCGGCGGCCGAGCCCCACTTCACCTGGACCGGCACATCGGCGCCGTCAGTGGGACTCGAGACGAAGGCGGACGTAGAACCCGACGGCCCGACACCCCTCACGAAATGCGCTGACACCCTTACGACGGAGACGAACGCGAGGGCACCGAGCACGATCGGCGCGAGGCGAAGAGCACGAACGCATGGCCGGACAGCGGCAGGAAATGGGATTCTCATGTGACGCTCCTTGGGGCCGGATGGTAGAGCGGCCCGTCTGGTCCGGCCATGAAGACGGGATGGATTTCCCATGGATTCGCAATGCCTTGAGGCGTCGTGACTTCCGGGGACGGATGATTGTGGTGGGCAGACCGCTTGAACTACGATTCCGGTCTCACTGGGGTCCCTCCAACACGCGGGAGCATCGCCGGGCATGGACATATCTCCAACGCCTCGCGAGCGCGCCGAACGATGGCGCTTCGGGGTGTTCGACTTCGACGGGCTGACCCTCGAGTTGCGGAAGAACGGACGGAACGTGCCGGTCCGCCCTCAGCCGCTCAAGGTGCTGGCTCTTCTACTGCAACGCCCGGGAGTTATCGTCTCGCGGGACGATCTCCAGCGTGCGCTCTGGGGCGGCGAGACGTTTGTCGACTTCGAGCAGGGCGTGAACCACGCCGTCCGAGAACTCCGGGCGGCACTCGGCGACATCGCTGAGTCGCCTCGCTTCATCCAGACGCTGCCCCGGCGAGGCTACCGTTTCATCGCACCCGTCGAGGCGATTCCCGCCCTCGAAACCCAAGTCATGACAGCGGCCGCGCCGCTTCCGGAAACGCCGGCCATCACGCACACGCTACCCTTCGTGTTTTTGCAGAGGCGGATAGCACTCTACGGCGTGGCCGCAGTCGTTCTTTGCGTCGCAGGCATCTACATGGGTCTGCGGATCGGCGAAGGCCGGAATCTGTACCCAGCGCCTGCGCTCGTCGTGCGGCCGTTCCTTGCTCCAGCGGATCCGGCTCTCGGAGTTGGCCTCGCGAATGCGATTTCGGCGAGGCTGGGTGGACAGCAGACATTCTCGGTGCGGTCGGATTCCAATGACCCCTGGCCATCGGGCGCGACACTCGCGCTCGATGGCGAGATTGCCGTGAATGGACCACAGATCGAGGTGATCGCACGCCTCCGTGATTCGAGCGGTACGTCTGTCTGGTCCGATCGAATCGGTGTTCGAAGCGACGAGTTGTTCCAGGTCGAAGACGTCATCGCGGATCGCGTCGTCGCGGCACTGCACCTGCGGCTCGCGGCGACCGAGCAGGAGCGGCTTCGCCGGCGGTACACGAGCAATGCTGCCGCATACAAGGAGTACCTTCGCGGCCGGGCGGCCCTGATGCGGTACACCCCGGATGGCACGCGAGAAGCAGTTCAGGCTTTCGAAGGCGCGCTGCGAAACGATTCCGCGTATGCGCTCGCACGCGCGGGGCTGGCGATGGCATCGGCCGACATGTATCTGCGTTTTGCTGCGGCGGCGGATCTCGAGCACTGGGGAGAGCGCGCGGAAGAGGAAGCGCGCGCTGCGCTGGACCTGGATTCGAACCTGGCGGAAGCGCACCTCGCGCGCGCGGCTGTGGCCCGCAAGCGCGAGTTCGACTGGAACGCGACGATGACAGCCGGCCGCCGGGCGCTCGCGCTCAATCCCAACCTGGATGAGGCGCGCTTTTTCGTGGCGGCGGCTTATTACCACAACGGTTACATGCAGGAAGCGCTCATCGAGATGGAGAAGGGCCGCGGTCTGCACGGCATCGACGTCGTCGAGCCCATTCGCATCGAGGCGCTGACGGCCCTTTTCTCGGGCAAGTTCGCCCCCGCCCAGGCTCGACTCGAGGAAGTCAGCCGATTGAGCAGTCAGGCCATCGGCGACACATACCTCGCCCTCGCGTACTACTACACGGGCAGCACAGAACGCGCACGGACGATGCTCGAAACGCTGGCGAACAGCCGTTCGGCATCAACCGCGGCCCGAGCCGGCGCGGCGCTGGCGGGCGTCATGGCCGCTGAGGGCAACTTGTCGGAGGCCCGCCGCATCGTCGATCGCGTCCTGAATGAGACGTACCGCGATCACCACGTGGCGTACAGCCTCGGCGCAGCCTATGCGCAGCTCGGCGACTTCACGCTGGCAACCAGGTGGCTGCGGACTGCCGCCGACACAGGGTTCGCGTGTCCGCCTTTCTTCGAACACGATCCGCTGCTCGAACCTTTGCGCTCCCGGCCGGCGTTTTCTGACTTGCTGGATTACGTTCGGGCCCGGCGCGATGCGGCGCTGCCAGCCCTGAATCGCTGAAGGCCGAGGTCATCTACCGCGTGCTGATGTTCGTCACCTGGCCACCGGATCGCGAAGTGCCCGAGCGCGGCCTGCAGCTGTGCACGCTGGGCGAGGGCCCCGTGGAAGGCGCGCTGCACGCGCTGGCCGGCAGGCCG
>Ga0207683_10003415_pt1 | contig 13830 bp, 13 predicted proteins | sample KBSM73metaG_FD_184333 | JGI IMG/M metagenome (GOLD analysis project Ga0207683, IMG submission 184333) | Miscanthus rhizosphere microbial communities from Kellogg Biological Station, Michigan, USA - KBS M7-3 metaG (SPAdes) (version 2) | ecosystem: Host-associated > Plants > Roots > Rhizosphere >...
CACATGGGCTTCGTCACCATGGGAATTTTCGCTGCCACCACGCAGGGCATTGCTGGCGGCATATTCCAGATGATCTCGCACGGTATTGTTTCCGGCGCGCTGTTCCTTTGCGTCGGCGTCGTCTACGACCGCATGCACACGCGCGAAATTGCCGCTTATGGCGGCCTGGTCAATCGCATGCCGCTTTATGCCTTCGTGTTCATGGTGTTCACGCTTGCCAATGTCGGCCTGCCAGGGACATCGGGGTTCATCGGCGAATTCCTGTCCTTGATCGGGACATTCAGGGTCAATATTCCGGTCGCAACGATCGCCACCCTTGGGGTCATCTTGTCCGCGGCCTACGCGCTGTGGCTGTACCGAAAAATGATCTTCGGCACTCTCAAGCCTTCGCTTGAGGGCATCCGCGACATCGGCTGGCGCGAATGCGTGATCTTCGCGCCGCTGGTCGTGCTCACCATCCTGTTCGGTGTTGCGCCCAAGCCGGTGCTGGATATGTCGGCCGCTTCGGTGGCCCAATTGCTCGAGAATTACAATCACGCCATAGCCGCGGCCAAAACGGCCGCGCTCATGGCGCAATAGGCGAGCCATGACCCAGTTGCCCGCCTTGCAAGACCTGTTGCCGTTGCTGCCTGAGCTCGTGCTCGCGTGCGGCGCGATGCTGATGCTTATGATCGGCGCGGCACTCGGCGAACGCAGCTCGGCGGTTGTGAACGGCTGGTGCGTGATCATATTGGCGATTGCGGCTGCGGCTCTACTGTGGCTTCCCCGCGGTCCGCACGTCATGTTCGGCGGCAGCTTCGTGGTCGACGATTATGCGCGTTTTCTCAAGATTCTGACGCTGATCGGATCCGGCGGCGCGCTCATTTTGTCACTCGACTATCTCACCTTCGAGAAACAACAGAAATTCGAGTACGGCGCGCTGTTCCTGCTGGCGACGCTGGGCATGTTGATGCTGATATCAGCGTCTGACTTGATTGCCCTTTATCTCGGCCTCGAGCTGATGAGCTTGCCGCTTTATGTGATCGCAGCGTCGAACCGCGAGAACGCACGGTCGACGGAAGCGGGGCTCAAATATTTCGTGCTGGGCGCGCTCTCGTCTGGAATGCTGCTCTACGGCGCTTCGCTGATCTACGGGTTTACCGGCACCATCAACTTTGCCGGGATTGCCAAGGCAACGCAAAACGGCGCGAGCATTGGGCTGATATTTGGACTGGTGTTCCTGTTCGTCGGCTTCTGTTTCAAGATTTCCGCTGTTCCGTTCCACATGTGGACGCCGGACGTCTACGAAGGCGCGCCCACGCCCGTTACGGCGTTCTTCGCGGCCGCGCCCAAGGTCGCTGCCATCGCCATCTTCGCACGCGCGACTGTGGTCGCTTTTCCAGGCATCACGCAACAGTGGCAGCAGATCGTCGTATTCGTTTCGATCGCCTCGATGGTCTTGGGAGCCTTTGCCGCCATCGGCCAACGAAACATCAAACGCCTGATGGCCTATTCCTCGATCGGCCACATGGGTTATGCGCTGGTCGGCCTTGCGGCTGGTACGCCTGAGGGCGTGCAGGGCGTCCTTGTTTACATGAGCATCTACGTGGCGATGACACTTGGCACATTCGCCGTGATCTTGTCGATGCGGCGCGACGGCAAGTACGTCGAGAACATTAGCGACCTTGCAGGGCTCGCACGCACCCATCCGACGATGGCGTTTTTCCTGGGCGTGCTTTTATTTTCGCTCGCAGGCATTCCGCCGCTCGCCGGCTTCTTCGCAAAATTCTACGTATTCCTCGCCGCCATCAAGGCCGGGCTCTTTACTCTGGCCGTCATCGGCGTGCTCAGCAGCGTCGTGGGCGCCTACTACTATCTCACGATCGTCAAGATCATGTATTTCGACGAACCGGTGAAAAGCTTCGAGCGCATGCCGATGCTCTTGCGGCTGGTCCTGGGGGTTTCGGGCCTGATCAACATCCTGTTTTTTGCCTACCCGGCGCCGCTCCTTGGCGCGGCGACCGTTGCGGCAAAATCCTTATTCTGAATGAACCGCGAAGCCACGGACCTGGCGGGGGTCCGGCACATAGTCTACGAGACGCTCGGCTCGACCAACGCCGAGGCGCTGGCGCGTGCACGCGCCGGCGAGCGCGGGCCGTTGTGGATCACGGCGAAAACCCAGTCTGCCGGCCGCGGTCGTCGCGGCAGCCAGTGGGTGTCGCCGCCCGGCAATCTGTACGCAACCCTTCTGCTGACCGAGCCGTCGCCAGCTGCACAGGCCCCTCAACTCTCATTTGTGGCCGCGCTCGCATTGCATGACGGGATCGCAAGCTGCGCCCCGCAGGTCGGACCTTTGCTCAAACTGAAGTGGCCGAACGACCTGCTCATCGGGCACGCCAAGGTCGCCGGTATTCTGATCGAGGGTGAGAGCGAGCCATCCTTTGCCGTTGCGGTCGGGATCGGCGTCAATTGTGCTTCGCATCCGTCAAACACTGCCTATCCCGCAGTCGACCTCGCCGCTGCTGAGGCCGTGGTTACGCCCGAAGCGCTGCTCGTCCCACTCTCGGCGGCAATGCAGGGCCGTCTGAAACAGTGGAACCGGGGCCAAGGCTTCGCTGCCGTTCGCGCCGACTGGCTTAAGTGCGCGGCCGGTCTTGGTGAAGCCCTGCAGGTGCGGCTCCCGGAGCGCGAAGTTTCCGGCCGCTTTCAGGGGCTTGATGACATGGGAAGATTGCTGCTCGAGCAGGCCGGCACGGTGACCGCGGTCACCGCCGGCGAAGTCTTCGGCTTTGGTGGACGCTGACCATGCCCGCGCCGCAGGAACTGGTGTTTGCCCCTCTGGGCGGCGTTGGCGAGATCGGCATGAACCTGTCGATCTACGGGGTGGGTGACGCGCAACATCGCACCTGGCTTGCGGTTGATCTCGGCGTGTCGTTTGCGACTGAGGACCAACTGCCCGGTGTCGATCTGATTTTGCCCGACATCCGCTATCTCGTCGACGAGCGCAAGAATTTTGCGGGGCTGGTGCTCACCCACGCGCATGAGGATCATTTCGGCGCTCTGCTCGAGCTGTGGCCGCGGCTGAAGTTTCCTGTCTACGCGACACCGTTTACCGCTGCACTTCTTGAGGCGAAATGTGCGAGCGAACCAGGCGCGCCCAAGATTCTCGTGAATATCGTCACGCTGGGCAGTCGGTTCAACGTCGGGCCCTTCGATATTGAGCTCGTCACGATGGCGCATTCGATCCCTGAGTCGAATGCCCTGATCATCCGCACAGCCGGTGGCACGGTGTTGCACACCGGAGACTGGAAAATCGATCCGACCCCGATACTGCACGATCCCACGGATGAGAAGAAACTACGCGCGCTGGGCGAGGAGGGCTGTCTTGCATTGGTTGGTGATTCAACCAATGCGGTGCGCGAAGGCCGCTCGCCGTCGGAAGCCGATGTCGCGAAAACGATAGCGGAACTCATCAAGACGGCGCGTGGTCGGGTCGCGGTGACAACCTTTGCCTCGAACGTTGCGCGCTTGCGCGCCGTTGCCGATGCGGCGCGCGCCGCGGACCGCGAGGTCGTTGTCATTGGCCGGGCGATGGAGCGTGTCGTGCAGATTGCACGAGAGACTGGCTATCTTGAGGGCGTCCAGCACTTCCGCCCCATGGACGCCTACGGCTATCTGCCCCCGAACAAGGTCGTAGCGCTTTGTACCGGCAGCCAGGGCGAACCGCGCGCGGCGCTTTCGCGCATAGCCGAAGACCAGCATCCCGAGGTGACGTTCTCGCCGGGAGACCGCGTGATCTATTCCGCGCGCACAATTCCGGGCAACGAGAAGGCGGTTGGGCGGGTTATCAATCTGCTGATCGAGCAGGGGATCGAAGTCATAACCGACCGCACGCATCTGGTGCACGTATCGGGACATCCGCGCCGCGCCGAGCTTGAAGAACTCATCGGCTGGGTAAGGCCGAAAATATTGATCCCCGTACACGGCGAGGCCTTGCATCTGCATGAGCATGCGGCCCTCGCGCGCCATTGTGGTGTGCCAGAAGTCGTGCAATGCCGAAATGGCGATCTGGTTCAGCTTGCGCCGCAGGTGCGCATTGTCGATGAGGTGCCCTCTGGGCGCATCTATAAGGACGGCAGCCTGCTGGTCGAAGCCGAGGCGCGAACGGTTGCCGATCGACGGCGCCTAAGCTTCGCGGGGGCGATTTCCGTCGCTCTCGCCATCACCGACCGCGGCGAAATGGTCGAGGAGCCCCTGGTTGACATGATCGGCATCCCCGAGCGCGACCGCGAGGGTGGATCGATGTACGAAGCCGTGCGCGACGCTCTGATCGAAACGTTCGAGTCGCTACCGCGCGGGCGTAAACGCGACCCAGATGCGGTGGCCGAAGCGCTGCGCCGCGCGGTCCGCGCCGCCGTTGCCCAACGTTGGGGCAAGAAACCGATGTGCCATATTCACGTCTTGCCGGTATGATGAGTGGTCAGGAGCAAGCTAAATCATGATCGGTCGTCTCAACCACGTTGCCATCGCCGTGAGCGATATTGCCAAAGCTTCCAAAGTTTACCGCGACACGCTGGGCGCCGAAGTTTCTGCGAAGGTCGCGCAGCCTGATCACGGGGTTTCGACGGTCTTCATCACGCTGCCGAACACCAAGATTGAGCTCCTCGAGCCGCTGGGATCGGACTCACCGATCGCAAAATTCCTCGAGCGCAACCCCGACGGTGGCATCCATCACGTTTGCTATGAAGTGCCGGACATTCGCGTTGCGCGCGACAAGCTCAAGGCCCAGGGGGCACGTGTTCTCGGTGACGGCGAGCCGAAGATCGGCGCACATGGCAAACCGGTCTTATTTCTTCACCCGAAGGATTTCTGCGGAACGCTGGTCGAGCTGGAACAGGCCTGACGCGAACGATGAGTACGTCCACCGCGATCGCCATTTATTTCCTGATCTGGTGGATCACGTTGTTCGCGGTGTTGCCTTGGGACGTGCGCAATCAGGAAGAAAGCGGCGAGGTGACGCCCGGCACGGACCCCGGAGCGCCGGCGACACACCGCGTTTGGCACAAATTGGGTTGGACCACGGTTGTGGCCACGACGGTTTTCGGAATTCTCTACGTCGCCTACACGAGGGGACTGATTCCGTACGATTTCCTGATGGCGATCTCCAGTCCACCGCGACGCTAAGGCGCTCGACACAAAAAAAGAGCAGGGCGCGGAGCCCTGCTCTTCGATTACTGTGTCCTTAGCCCCGGCAATTATTTGTATTCTGGGGTGGGCAGCGGTTCGCGCGCCCGGACTTGCTTCTCTCCCAAGACTTGGACCGCAGGTAAGGAACCGGTCTTGCGCCCAGGTCCCGCTCGTACGGACTTGAGCGACGCTACCTGATCGTCGAAAGCGTGTCAGCACATTTGTGACAATCAGCGCTCGATCACGATCGGGGCGTCGAGCAGGACCGTTTCTCCTGGTTGCGGAGTAACGGTGACCTTCACGGTCCAGATGCCCGGCTCCGGAATGGTAATTCCGTTGACCTGCCAAAGCCCGTCCCCCAGATCCGTGCCCTCGCGTTCGAGTGCCGGATGGGTCGGGCTCGGGGGTTCGAGGCGAAGGTGCACCGCCTTTACCGGGAAAACCGCAAGATCCTCGCGCATTACGCGAATCGTTGTCTGGACAGGTCCGGGACGCCCGGGAGCGATCGTAACGTCGGCCATGGCCTCCGGAGCATGGATGTGAACGAAGGCGACGTCCGCTGGTTCAGCAGTCGCATGCGTGTGGGCGGTCGGGGATAAGGTTCCAAGCGCTCCAACGAAGCCAAGCACGCAAAGGCCGAGAAGAATTTCCGCAAGGCTGTTGCGTTGCAGGCCGCGCATTGCCGTGCGTTCCGGCAACCGCGGCGTCAGGTAAAACCTGTTCACCGCGGCGATGGCGAGCATTAACGCAAAGAGCGCTGCTTTCAGCGCTATGAGCCGACCGTAATCGGTAGTCAGGAGATCGCGCGGACCGCTCAGCAGGTTCCAGCTGTTGACCAACCCACTTGCAAGCAAAACGCTGACGCTGAGGATGGCAACAGTCGAAAACCGCTGCGTAGCCCTCGCTGCAAAATCGCCCCAGGCAGGATCCGGGTTTTGTTGTGCCTGCCATAGCAACAACACGAAGGCCGGCAGGCTGCCGAGCCACGCCCCGGCCGTCAGCAGATGCAGCATGTCAGACGCGAGATGGATGTCTCCGCTCAGGCCAGGCGTCGCACCTGCGTGGCCAACCAATGCTGGCAGGCACAGCAATAACGCCGCGACCGCGAGCTGAATTGCTTTCGGGACCGCTCGAACCAGAGAAAGTGCCAGTACCACAGCGAGCCCGAACCGCACGCACCAGATGAGACCGAAGCGCGTTTCGAAAAGGACCGGCCATGCGCCACCGTGCAGGCAGACGTCGAGGAGCGGTGCGCCGAGAATATCCGCGGCGAGCAGGACCAGCCAGGCCGCGCCCGAGAGAATGTCGACGGCGAGCGCAAGCAAAGTCAAGACCGACAGCCGGTTGCGAAGCGGCCGGCCATCAGAAGGCACCTTGGCGGGCTCCGCCACCAAGTGAATGAAACCGACCGTGCCGCACGCCACCAACGTTCCGGCGAAGTGCACGCCGCGAACGACGATCAACGGATCGGTCATGGAAAAAGACCTTCCGCGCTACGGTCCGACGCGAAACGAGAAATCGCCTTGGGTGCGATGTGTGTCGACGGACAATACGCGCCACATGACTTTGTAGCTGCCCGGCGGCAACGATTTAAGTGGCACGCTCATTCGTGTCCGATTACTGCGATCGACGACGGCCTTTCCGACCTGCACCGAGGCGCCTTTTTCGTCGCGAACCTCGATGCTGCTGAAGGCGGGCTCGAGCTGATTGGTGAACCAGAGCACGACCTCCTTCGGTGCCGGCGTGACTGTGCTTCCAACCGCGGGGCTTGCCCGATCGAGATGTGCATGCGCGAAAACAGGGCCCGCCGCGGCGAACAGAAATGCGATGGATGCAATGATGCTACGCATGGCTAGCGGCCGAACATCGGCCTCCCTGTATTGATGTTGTTCGCAAAGATGGGTCGTCCGAGCGTATTCGGAAATATGTCGTCAAGGTAGAAGTGCAGTTGACCGATGACGCCAACGCTGGTGCCGCTCTGGCGGTTCACCGGGATCTGCGCCTCGATCGCAAACTGATAAGTTTTGCCGGTGTAAATGATACCCGGATTGATGGTGCCGGTCGTCACGGTGCCCGACGTGGCTGTGTTCGAGACGGGCGTCTGGAACGATGCCTCAACAATCGGGATCAGCCGATTGATGAAATCGGGCAGTCCCAGGTCGACCACGGCCGATTTCAGATAGGGCATGCTGTATTGCAGCGTGGCACCCCAGTTGAACACTCGCGGGATGTATTCCGTATCGATATCCTGCTCGAGCGTATCGGGGTCAACTGTAGCTGTAACGACTTTTGACACACCAGGAATCGAGTAGCCGAACTGGCCGGTAATCGCGAATGGCCGCGCCCAATTCATGCTCGCGGGCAAGTCACCGAAGCCCTTTCCAAAATACAGCGTCGGTGTGTAGACGTTGAAACGTTCGGCGCCAACGCCCTGCGCACCGCTGCCACCCCATTCGATCTCAAGTCCCGCCGACATCACAAACTCGTGCTCGTCGTTCTTGAACAGGCGGTACTTGAGCAGCGTCTCCACATTCTGGAAACCGCGTGCACCATTCATTGTCAGACCGCCCGGCGCGTAGAGACGCGACCAGGTGGGAGCAACCGAAATGGCAAAATCCTCGGTAATGCGTTTGGCGAATTCGCCCGAGATATCCATCTGCTTGAAAGAGGGGACGTCGCCAGACTTCAACATGGAGACGGTCGGTAAAGCGAGTTCGTCGGTTACGCCGGGGTCGTCGATGGCGAGCGTCGCCGGAAAGAAACGATTGCCGACGATCTCATGCGCGCGTGCAGTCGACGCTGCCAGAGTGACAGCAAGCATGGCCAACGGCCATGAGTTCTTGAACATGGGAAACTCCAGTATCGCGATGACGGAGAAGACGGGCCGCGTCGAGCGCGGCGATAACGTCAGGCGATACTGGGAGGACCTCGTGCGAGGTGGGCTTCACCGACGACCGCATCGTGCCGTGGGCTATCGATGGGTCGAGGTACGACCAACGCTTGCGTCGGCTTGGTGTAACCAGCGCACGCCGCGCTAGGTGGCAACGGCGGCGCTGAGGCACTGCAAAGGTTGCAATGATCGCAGGCCTGGGCCGGTACAAGCGGGCTGTGATCCGTCGCCGGATCGACGGGAGCAGACCCCTCGTTGTGGCAAATGACGGAAAACGGGTCGACCGCGGCGAGCCCGGACGCCGGCGCTATGCCCCAAGCGACCGTGTGCAAGGCAAGCGCCATGGCCGCCACAGCGCCCAGAAACTGCCTGATGCCCGCTCGCATGTTGTCGTCGGCCCCTTTGTTGGCAGCCTAGCATGGGTATAGATGCTGCGGCATCCGATAAATTCCCGAAAAAACGCGCTGGCCCTTGTGTTTTTGTGGGCGATCCGCTTTCTCTGACCCCGTCATTCCTCGGGTCCTTTCAAATCCCATGCGCCTGTCCCGTTTCTTCCTGCCGATCCTGCGTGAGACGCCAAAAGAGGCGGAGATCGTCTCGCATCGGCTCATGTTGCGCGCGGGAATGATGCGGCAGGAAGCCGCGGGCATTTATGCTTTCCTGCCGCTCGGTTTCCGCGTGCTGCAGAAAATCTGTCAGATCGTGCGTGAGGAGCAGAACCGCTCGGGCGCAATCGAGCTGCTGATGCCCACCATTCAATCTGCTGATCTCTGGAGGGAAAGCGGCCGCTACGAGGCCTATGGGAAGGAAATGCTGCGCATCAAGGATCGGCACGAGCGCGATATGCTCTACGGTCCCACCAACGAAGAAATGATCACGGAAATCTTTCGGGCTTACGTGCGCTCGTACAAAGATGTTCCGCTCAATCTGTATCACATACAATGGAAGTTCCGTGACGAGGTGCGCCCGCGTTTCGGTCTGATGCGAGGCCGAGAATTCCTTATGAAGGACGCTTATTCATTCGACCTCGATCAAGCCGGTGCCACACATTCGTACAACAAGATGTTCGTGGCTTATCTTCGCACCTTTGCGCGATTGGGATTGAAATCGATTCCGATGCGCGCCGAGTCGGGGCCGATCGGTGGCAACCTTTCGCACGAATTCATTATCCTCGCTCAGACGGGCGAGTCCGAGGTCTTCTGTCACAAAGACTATCTCGACATGACCGTGCCGCCGGCTGACGTAAATTTCGACGACGTCGCAAGCCTTAAAGGCATCGTCGATAAATGGACGGCGCAATACGCCGCAACATCCGAGATGCACGATGCTGCGGCTTTCGCCAAGGTGCCGGCCGAAAAGCAGGTCTCAGCGCGAGGCATTGAGGTTGGCCACATCTTCTATTTCGGCACCAAATACTCCGAACCGATGAAGGCCGTGGTCGCAACACATGACGGCAAGGAAGTTCCAGTCCACATGGGCTCTTACGGCATTGGCCCGAGCCGCCTGGTCGCCGCCATCATCGAGGCCTCCCACGACGATGCCGGTATCATCTGGCCGGAGCCCGTCGCACCCTTCAAGGTCACGATTCTCAACTTGAAGCAGGGTGCGTCCGATACGGATGCGGCGTGCGAGCAGCTCTACCGTGAACTGACCGGGAAGGGGATTGAAGTTCTCTATCATGACCTTGATGAGCGGCCCGGAGCAAAGTTTGCGACCGCTGACCTGATCGGAGTTCCTTATCAGGTTCTGGTTGGTCCGCGTGGCCTCGCCGAGGGCAAAGTAGAGGTCAAAAAGCGTGCTGATGGCAGCCGGGAAAACCTGAGCCCGGCGGCAGCCGTTGATCTGCTATCCAGGTAGTGCGGCGCGATTCGCTGTTTGGCGCACCCGCGACAAGACGTCCAGGCCAAGAATCCTGTGTGTTACCAATGGCTTTGCCCTCGCACCGGAGGCACGAATCCGCCAGAATCTCTATGAACAGTCGAGCGCGGGACCAATCAACGATGAGCGAGCCCCAGGGGACGCGGGCCTTTTCCCCGTTCGAGTGGATGCTGTCGCTGCGCTACTTGCGGGCGCGGCGCAAGGAAGGATTCATTTCGGTCATCGCCGGATTTTCCTTCCTAGGAATCATGCTCGGCGTTGCGACGCTTATCATCGTGATGGCGGTGATGAACGGCTTCCGCAAGGAATTGCTCGACAAAATTCTTGGACTCAACGGACACCTGCTGATCCAGCCCTTGGAGAAGCCTCTCACCGATTGGGAGGAAGTGGCCGCGCGCGTAGCCGGCGCTCAAGGAATCCGGCTTGCCGCGCCCATCGTCGAAGGGCAGGCGCTCGCCTCGTCACCGTTCAATGCGGGTGGCGTTCTGGTGCGCGGCATTCGCCTGATGGATCTGGAGAAGCTTCCTTCGATCGCCAACAACATCAAGCAAGGTTCGCTGAAGGGCTTCGACGACGAGCAGGGCGTTGTAATAGGGCGGCGGCTTGCCGATCAGTTGTCGTTGCGATCCGGTGACAACATCACGCTCGTTGCGCCGCGCGGCGCTGTCACCCCCATGGGAACAACACCGCGCATAAAGGTCTACAAGATCGCAGCGGTCTTCGAGATCGGCATGTCGGAATACGACAACGCCATGGTTTTCATGCCGTTGAAGGAAGCGCAAGCTTATTTCAATCGAGCTGGCGACGTGACCGCGATCGAGGTCTATACGGACAATCCGGATCGGGTCGACCGCTATCGAAACGCGGTGCAGGATGCCGCGCAACGTCCGATCTTCATCATCGACTGGCGTCAGCGCAACGCGACGTTCTTCAACGCGCTGCAGGTTGAACGCAATGTGATGTTCCTGATCCTGACCCTCATCGTGTTGGTCGCCGCCCTCAATATCGTTTCGGGTCTGATCATGCTCGTAAAGGATAAGGGCCAGGACATCGCCATCTTGCGAACAATGGGCGCGACTCAGGGCGCGATCATGCGCGTCTTTCTGATCACGGGCGCATCCATTGGTGTTGTCGGCACGATCGTCGGCTTCATGCTGGGCGTCGTCGTCTGCCTCAATATCGAGAGCATCCGGCAGTTCTTGTCGTGGCTGACAAATACAGAACTGTTTTCACCCGAGCTTTATTTCCTCTCGCACCTGCCCGCCGACATGGATTCCGGCGAGACGACGGCGGTCGTGATAATGGCACTCGTGCTTTCGCTGCTTGCGACATTGTACCCGTCATGGCGGGCGGCACGCCTCGATCCGGTGGAGGCGTTGCGCTATGAGTAAGGCCTACACCGCTGCCAGGGTGGAAATGATCGAGCAGCCGGAGCCGCCGCAAGCACGCAAGGAAGAGGACGTTCCGATCCTGTTCCTGCATGACATTGAGCGTCACTACCGCCAGGGCGACGAGACCTTGCACGTGCTCAACGGCATCGAACTCGCGCTTTGGAGTGGCCAGTCGGTTGCCCTTGTGGCGCCGTCAGGTGCCGGCAAATCGACACTGCTGCATATCGCTGGTTTGCTCGAGCATCCAGATCATGGCGATGTTTATATCGAAGGGCGGGCGACCGCCGTTCTCGCCGACCATGAGCGGACGCGCATTCGGCGCAATGAAATCGGATTTGTCTATCAGTCTCATCATTTGCTGCCGGAATTCTCGGCGCTTGAAAACGTGCTGTTGCCGCAAATGATCCGGGGCCTCAAGCGCACAGAAGCGACGACGCGGGCGGTTGAACTCCTCGAATATCTGGGACTGGGTGCTCGCCTGAACCACCGGCCATCGGAGCTTTCTGGCGGCGAACAGCAGCGCGTATCCATTGCGCGGGCGGTTGCCAACGCGCCGCGAATTTTGCTGGCCGACGAGCCGACTGGAAACCTCGATGTGCACACCGCCGAGCATGTCTTCGGCGCGCTGTCGCAGCTGGTGAGGGCCTCCGGCCTTGCTGCCATTATCGCGACGCATAACATGGACCTGGCGGCGCGCATGGACCGGCGCGTGACCTTGCGGGACGGCAAGATCACCGAGATGGCGTAACCTGGCCTCACTGCCTTATGCGGCGAAACCTGAAGAAACTGTCTTAACACTTTGAGTTTGCACGCGGTTTTCTTCGTGCCACTTATTGCTTGACTTAAGAACAAATGATGAACTATGTTCTCTCTCTGTTCCGGGAGACGAAGTCATGTTCAAAGCTGTGATCCAAGAAGCTGCTGCTCTGGCCTCGCTGGCCTTGTTTATCGGAATGATCGCCATCTGGACGCAAGTGCTGGGAAGTCTTTGAGGGCTACGGGAACGACGTTCCCCCCGTCATGCCCGGCCCAGCGCCGGGCATCCACGTCTTACAGGCCGTCCCTCCCGACAGACGTGGGTGGCCGACATCCCCCGGCCATGACGCGGGGATAACCGCAAGAAAAGCGGGAATAGCTTCTTCCGAGGCTATGGCCCGAGGTGGACAGCAGGGGACGGCGGCTCCACTCTGAATGCGACAAGGAATCACCCGACCCCGTTCTGACATGGCCAGCATCGATTTCGTGCACTTGCACGTGCACTCGTCATTTTCGCTGCTGGAAGGCGCGCTCACGATCGCGCGTCTCGCCGAATTGGCGAAGGCCGACCATCAGCCGGCGCTCGCATTGACCGACACCGACAACATGTTCGGTGCGCTGGAATTCTCGGAGAAGCTTGCCGGTTCCGGCATTCAGCCGATCATCGGGTGTGCGCTCGCGATCGACTTCGGCGACAGCGACCACGGCCCGCGTAACGTCAATGCGACACCTGAACGCTCGCGTATCGTGCTGCTGGCCCAGCGGCAAGAGGGCTACCGCAGCTTGATGCGGCTCAATTCGCGCGCTTTTCTCGATACGCCGGCGAATGAACCTCCGCGTCTCCAGCTCGAATGGCTCGAGGGAGAAACCGCGGACGTCATCGCGCTGACGGGCGGGCCGGGCGGACCACTCGATATGGCCATCGCGGCGGGGCAGAGCCATTTCGCATCGGGTCGCCTTGATGCGCTGATTAAGCTCTTTGGCAATCGCCTGTACGTCGAACTGCAAAGGCATGGCACGGCGGCCGAGCGGCGCACGGAGCCGGTACTGATCGATCTCGCCTACGGCAAGGGCGTGCCCTTGGTTGCGACCAACGAACCTTATTTCGCGACGGTGCAGGATTATGAGGCACATGATGCGCTGATCTGCATCGCCGAAGGCCGGTTGGTCGCCGAAAGCGATCGCCGCCAGTTGACCTCGGAGCATCGATTCAAAAGCCGCACCGAAATGGTCGAACGGTTCCGCGATCTGCCTGAGGCTTTGGCAAACACGGTTGAAATTGCGCAGCGCTGCTCGTTCCGCCCGCGGACGCACCACCCGATACTTCCGCGGTTTTCGACCGGCGATAACGGCAAATCGCTCGACGAAGCGAGTGAACTGCGCAAGCGTGCCGAAGAAGGGCTCGAGCGGCGACTTGAATCCGCCGGGATCGCGCCCGGTCATACAGCCGATGAATATCGCGAGCGGCTTGAATTCGAACTCGGCGTCATCGCCGGCATGAAATATCCTGGCTATTTTCTGATCGTCTCCGACTTCATCCAATGGGCAAAAAAGCAGGGCATTCCTGTTGGGCCCGGTCGCGGTTCGGGTGCCGGATCGCTGGTTTCTTATGCGCTGACAATCACCGACCTCGATCCGATCCGGTTTGGCCTGCTGTTTGAGCGCTTTCTCAACCCCGAACGCGTATCGATGCCGGACTTCGACATCGACTTCTGCCAGGACCGGCGCGATGAGGTCATCCGCTACGTG
>Ga0207683_10003416_pt1 | contig 13829 bp, 13 predicted proteins | sample KBSM73metaG_FD_184333 | JGI IMG/M metagenome (GOLD analysis project Ga0207683, IMG submission 184333) | Miscanthus rhizosphere microbial communities from Kellogg Biological Station, Michigan, USA - KBS M7-3 metaG (SPAdes) (version 2) | ecosystem: Host-associated > Plants > Roots > Rhizosphere >...
ATCCCGTTCGGGTCGTTGGTCCAGCCCTTGGCGGGCTGGATGTGGAAGCCGGCCCGCGACGGCTCGCTCACCCTGCGGCCCGCCCGCGAACCTGGCGCATCTCGTGCCGCTCGATGATCGCGTCGCGTCCGGGGCCGACCCCGATCGCCGAGACCCGAGCACCGATCAGCTCCTCGACCCGCTCGACGTAACGCTGGGCGTTGGCCGGCAGCTCGCCGAACGTCCGGCAGCCGGAGATGTCCTCCCACCAGCCGGGCATCTCCTCATAGATCGGCACAGCGTGGTGGAAGTCGGTCTGGCTCATCGGCATCTCGTCGTGGCGGACGCCGTCGACCTCGTAGGCGACGCAGATCGGTACCGTGTCGAGGCCGGTCAGCACGTCGAGCTTGGTGACGACGAAGTCGGTGACGCCGTTGATCCGGGTGGCGTAGCGGCCGATCACGGTGTCCAGCCAGCCGCAGCGGCGCGGCCGCCCGGTCGTCGTGCCGTACTCCGCGCCGGTCTTGCGGAGGTACTCGCCGTGGTCGTCGAACAGCTCGGTCGGGAACGGGCCCTCGCCGACCCGCGTCGTGTAGGCCTTGAGGATCGCGATGACCGCGTCGATCCGGGTGGGCGGGATCCCGGAACCGGTGCACGCTCCCCCGGCGGTCGCGTTGGAGGACGTGACGAACGGGTACGTCCCGAAGTCGACGTCCAGCAGCGTCGCCTGGCCGGCCTCGAGCAGCACGGTGTCGCCGCGGTCGAGCGCCTCCTCCAGCAGCAGCGAGGTGTCGCGGACCATCGGCCGGAGACGCTCGACGTAGGAGAGGAGCTCCCCGACGACGTCGTCGGCGAGGACCGCCCGGCGGTTGTAGATCTTGGCGAGGACCTGGTTCTTGATGTCGAGGGCCGCCTCGACCTTCTGACGAAGGATGTTCTCGTCGAAGAGGTCCTGGATGCGGATGCCGGTACGCGACATCTTGTCGGCGTAGGTCGGGCCGATGCCGCGTCCGGTCGTCCCGATCCGTCGCGAGCCGAGGAACCGCTCGGTCACCTTGTCGAGGGTGCGGTTGTAGGGCGTGATGACGTGCGCGTTCGCACTGATGACGAGCTTGGAAGTGTCGAGGCCCCGGGACTCCAGCCCGTCGATCTCCTGGAACAGCACGGCGAGGTCGACGACGACGCCGTTGCCGATCACCGGCGTACACGTCGGCGTGAGGATCCCGCTCGGGAGCAGGTGCAACGCATACTTCTCGGCGGTCTCCCCGGACCCGATGACGATCGTGTGACCGGCGTTGTTGCCGCCGTTGAACTTGACGACGTAGTCACAGCTGTCGCCGAGCAGGTCGGTCGCCTTGCCCTTGCCCTCGTCGCCCCACTGGGCGCCCACCAGCACCACGGCCGGCATCCGCGCACCTCCTCGAGCCCGTCCGCACGGCTTCCGTCGACGGCCGAGCGCGCAGCGAGGCTATCCGCTGCGCTCCCGACGACCCAACTGCAGCGGGGTAGTTCCCGAACCCTGGTATGCGGCGAGTCCCGTGTCGGACCGGCTGCCGGTCACCGAGGCGTTCAGCCGACCGGCCCGGACCGCCTCGGCTCCGAGCTGGAACCGTGTCTTCGCGCCGAGCTCGTCCATGAGGCGAGCCACCCGGCGGCGCACGGTGCGCAGGCTCCAGCCGAGGTACCGCGCGATGGCCTCGTCCTTGAAGCCGCGGCTCAGCAGGTCGAGCAGGTGCTCGTCCTCGCCCTGGTCCGACCCTCTCCGGGCGGGGATGGGTGACGCAGCCGACCACAGCCGGTCGAAGAGGTCGACGAAGGCCAGGACGATCATCCGGTCGCGCACGACGACGTACTGGGACGTCGGGTCACCCCAGACCTCGGGGCCCACCACGGCGTGGTCGCCGTAGACGACGAACTCGCTGGGGACCCCGGCCAGCACGCGCTGGCGTTCGCCGGCCGCCGCCCACTCGGCGATCTCGGCCGCGAGGAGCGGGCTCTCGAGAACGGAGTCGTCGTAGAGGGTGCGTTGCTCCTTGCCGTCACGCACGACCTCGAGGTTGTAGCTCATCCAGTCCTCGACGGTCCCGGATCCCACGTCCATCCGCATCACCGCGTTGCGGACCGGCCCCGCCGTCTGGTCGAGCAGGCTGCGCAGCAGTGCCGGAGCGACTTCGACGGTGATCGGCGTGATGGCCGGGACGGCGGGCGCCGCGCCGAGGTCGTGGAGCCGGACGAGGGCGTTCCGGGCGGTCGCGAGATCGGCCTGTCGAACCCGGAGGCGCGCCTCCTCGTCCACGATGAGGCGTGAGATCGTCTCGCGGGGGTCCTCGTCGATCAGGTCCGAGCCGGGCATGTCGGTGAGAGCCACGGTGGCATCTTAGGGACATTGGCAGGTGTTGACCACTATCGACGTCAGTCGAGGTGATTGGATGACGACGGATGTTCGGAGCCTTCTGGGGATGGCGCCGAGCGCCTGCGGCACGGCTTACGCCGGTGATCCGCTGCCCACAAGGGGGGCAGGTGCCGGGGAATGGACACATCGGGGGTCCATTCCCCGGCTTCCGGATCGCTCCGCGATCCTGAAGCCGCGGCTCCACCCGGCTTCCGCACGTCTGCCGACGTGCTGGTGCCGCGGCTCCACCCGGGCTTCCGAGTCCGCGTGGACGATCTCCGACCCCAGGGGGTAGGCGATCGTCCACGATCGTCGCCGCGGGGTGTCGGGGCCGGGCGTTACGGTCCGGGCATGGCCCTGACCCTTGGCATGGTGACCGTCGACACGCAGGACGCCCGCGAGCTGGCCCGGTGGTGGGCGGAGCAGACCGGCGGCGAGCTGGACGACCCCTACGACGGCTGGTTCGTCACGCTCAAGGGCGGCGGCCTGCCGGTGATGCTGGCCTTCCAGAAGGTCGACGACCCGACACCCGGCAAGAACAAGGTCCACCTGGACCTGACCTCCGGCGACGTCGACGCCGAGGTCGACCGGCTGGTGGCCGCCGGCGCGACGCTGGTCGAGCGCCGTGGCGAGGAGGGGTTCCGCTGGGTCACCATGAGCGACCCGCACGGCAACCTCTTCGACGTCGCGTCGGCCGCCGAGGCCACCACGGAGTACGTCGGCTGACTCAGACGCCGAGCGTCTCCGCCGCCTCGCGGGACGAGTCGCGCAGGAACGTCGCCGTGCGCTGCTCCTCCTCGGTCTCCCCGATCGCCCGCGCCGCGCGGTGCAGCGCGGCGAGCGCCCGGAGGAAGCCCTGGTTCGGCTCGTGGGACCACGGGATCGGCCCCTGGCCACGCCAGCCCGCGCGCCGGAGCGCGTCGAGCCCGCGGTGGTACCCGGTCCGCGCGTACGCGTAGGCCTCGACGGGACGGTCGGCGCCGAGGGCCTGCTCGGCCAGCAGCGCCCACGCCAGCGACGACGAGGGGTATGCAGCCGCCACCGCCTCGGCACTCTCGCCGGCCCCCAGCCGGGCAGCGGCCGGGTCGACGGGCAGCCGGGTCTCAGGAACTCCCAGCAGTCCGCCGTCCGTGGACATCGTCACGCGTGGGTCCCGGCGGCGCGCAGGTGCTCGCAGGCCTCGACGATCCGAGCGGCCATGGCGGCCTCGGCCTCCTTGCCCCAGGCGCGCGGGTCGTACTGCTTCTTGTTGCCGACCTCGCCGTCGACCTTGAGGACGCCCTCGTAGTTGGTCAGCATGTAGCCCGCGACCGGCCGGGTGAACGCATACTGCGTGTCGGTGTCGATGTTCATCTTGACGACGCCGTAGTCGACCGCCGCGGTGATCTCCTCGGGCAGCGAGCCGGAGCCACCGTGGAAGACGAGGTGGAACGGCTTCTCGTCGGGCGTGCCGAACTCCTCGTGCACCGCATCCTGCGCGGCCTTGAGCACCTCGGGGCGCAGCTTGACGTTGCCCGGCTTGTAGACGCCGTGCACGTTCCCGAAGGTGAGCGCCGTCATGTAGTAGCCGTTCTCGCCCAGGCCGAGAGCCTTGGCCGTGGCGATCGCGTCCTCGGGCGTCGAGTAGAGCTTCTCGTTGATCTCGTGGGCGACGCCGTCCTCCTCGCCGCCGACGACGCCGACCTCGATCTCGAGGATGACCTTGGCGGCCTGGCAGAGCTCGAGCAGCTCCTGGGCGATCTGCAGGTTCTCCTCCAGCGGCACCGCCGAGCCGTCCCACATGTGCGACTGGAAGTACGGCAGGCCGCCACCCTTGACCCGCTCGGTCGACGCGGCGAGCAGCGGCCGGACGAACCCGTCCAGCTTGTCCTTGGGGCAGTGGTCGGTATGCAGCGCGATGTTGACGGGGTAGTTCTGGGCCACCTCGTGCGCGTAGGACGCCAGGGCGATCGAGCCGGCAACCATGTTCTTGATCGAGGGGCCCGAGAGGTACTCCGCGCCGCCCGTCGACACCTGGACGATCCCGTCGCTGCCCGCGTCGGCGAACCCCTTGAGGGCGGCGTTGAGGGTCTGCGAGGAGGACACGTTGATCGCCGGGTGGGCGAAGGAGCCGGCCTTCGCCCGGTCGAGCATGTCGGCGTAGACCTCGGGGGTGGCGATGGGCATGGTGACGGACTCCTCACGAACGGGACGATGGCGCCCCAGCATCCTTCCACGGCACGCCGAGAGGGCCGCAGGTCCGTCTCAGCCGACAGTCTCCTGGCGGCGACGGCTGAGGTGCTCCCGCTCGACCTCGTTGCCGCACCGTGCGACCGCCAGGTCGAACTGCTCCGCCGCCTCCTCGGGCCGACCGGCGCGGACCAGCAGCTCGGCCCGGACCGCAGGCAGCCGGTGCCCGTCGGGCAGCTGGTCGTCCAGCCCGTCGAGGAGGGTGAGGCCGGCCTGTGGGCCGCGTGCCTCGGCCACCGCCACGGCTCGGTTCAGCCGGACGACGGGCGATCCCGTATGCGTCTCGAGCTCGCCGTAGAGGGCGGCGATCCGCGCCCAGTCGGTGTCGGCCGCCGTGGCGGCGGTGGCGTGCTCGGCGGCGATGAGCGCCTGGAGCAGGTACGACCGCGTCTCACCCGCGAGGTCCGCGTCGACCAGCGGCGCGAGCAGCCGAAGGGCCGCGGTGATCTCGTCGCTCCGCCACCGCCGGCGGTCCTGGTCGGGCAGCAGCACGAGCCGGCCGTCCGGACCCACTCGGGCGTCGCGGCGAGAGTGCTGGAGAAGCATCAGCGCCAGCAGCGCGGTGGGCAGAGGCTGGTCGAACAGCAGCTCGTGGACCACGCGGGCGAGGCGCACGGCCTCCCCCGCGACATCGGCGCGCAGGAGGTCGCGGCCCGAGCCCGGCGCATACCCCGTGGTGAAGGCCAGATAGGCGACCTGGCCGACGACCGCGAGCCGGTCCGGCAGGTCGGCCGATGACGGGATCCCGAAGTCGGCCCCCGCCAACCGTTTTCGCGCCCGGGTGAGCCGCGCCGCCATCGTCGGTTCGGGTACGAGGAAGAGTCGGGCGACGTCTCGGGTCGGGACGCCGACGACCAGTCGGAGGCTGAGCGCGCTGGCCGACTCCGGCGCCAGCCTCGGGTGTGCGCAGAGCAGCACCAGCCGCAGCAGGTCGTCCTCGACGACGTCACCGACGTCGGCCATGACCCGCGCCGCGGCGGCCTCGTCCTCGGCGTCGACGACCAGCAGCGGCTCCTTGCGAACGGCGACCGCCTCGGCGGACAGCGCGTCCTCGGCGAGGTCGAGGCGGCGGTACTGGCCGACGAGCAGCGCGAGCAGCCGGCCCCAGTGCTGCCGGTATGCCGCGTCGAGCGCCGCGTCCGCCTCCACCCGTCGAGGCTAGGCGGCTACCCGGACCCGGCGTCGGTTGGCGAGTCGCTCCGCTCGTAGCCGTCGATGTCGATCGACGGGCGCACCTCGACGGTGTACTGGCGGGGCAGGCACTGCGTTGCCTCCTGCGCGGCCCGCTCGTCGGGCACGTCGATGAGGTAGAACCCGCCGATCTGCTCCGCGGTTTCTGCGAACGGTCCTTCGGTCCGCTGCCACCCGTCGCCGACGTGGCGCACCGTGAACCCCCGCTCCGCGCCGGCGAGGGCGTCACCGGAGACGAGCTGACCGTGCGCATACACCGACTGTTCGAAGGCGTGGTGCGCGTCGAAGAACTCCTGTCGCTGCTCCGCCGTGGACTCGGGCCACGTCGAGTCGTCGTACGCGATGAGCAGGAGGAAGCGCATCAGGCCTCCTCCGCGGGCGCCGGGACGCAGACCCGCACCTCGATCGCGCCGTCGCCGTCGGCCAGGATGCCGCAGACGTCGAGCAGGTCGTCGAGGTTGTCGGAGCTGACGAGGTAGAAGCCGCCCAGCTGCTCGGCGGCCTCGGCGTAGGGGCCGTCGGTGACGCTGACGGCGCCGCTCGTGCCGCGGACGACCTTGGCGCCGCGCGAGTGCTCGAGCTCGGCGCCTCCCGTCACCGTGTGCCCGCGCTCGCCGAGCGCCACCGTGAACCGGTCGTGCCGCGCGAACGTGGCGGCCCGTTCCTCCGCGGTCGCGTTGGCCCACCGGTTCTCCCCGGCTTCGCCGTGGGCCCTGTCGCCGGTGAGGAGGATCGCGTACTCGGTCATGCCGTTGCTCCTTCGGTCTGGGTCGTGGCTCGGTCGAGCCTGACACCGGGATGACGGCCGAGCGAGGCGGAAATCGACAGCCTCTCGTCAGCGGGTTGCCGAGGTTGTGGCCAACCGGGTCAGCCGGGCGAGCGCCGAGGTCATCGCCGCGGTCTGGGTCTCGAGCCGATGGGACTCCACCTCGGGGATGTCGACGTGGACGTGGACCCGGGTGCGGTCCCCGTCGGCGGTGAGCTGCCAGCGGTACTCGAGGTCGGAGACGAGGCAGGAGATGGTGACCCGTCCGTCGGCCGACGACGTCTGCAGCCGCTGGGGCATGGGGTAGTCGGGCCAGCCCTCGGGGTACATCGTGTAGCCGTCCGGAGCGGGCTCGACCGACCCGATGCCGGTCCACCACTCGGGGTACCGGGACGGGTCGTGGACGAGCTTCCAGACCTCCTCCAGCGGCGCCCGCACGAGGACCTCGTCGTCGAACTGCGGCATCACGCCACCTCCGCCGGGCTACCGGGCCGGGTGCCCAGCTCTTCACGCAGGGCCTGGATCCGGTCCAGCTCGCGCTGCGGCTCCACGAGGCCGAGAACCGGGGGCCGGCCGAGGTCCAGCAGGTTGGCGAGGTACCCCTCGCTGGTCAGCGCGCCCACCCGTGGCAGCAGCCGGTCCCAGGCCGCCCGCGCCTCGTCGAGCCGCCGAACCGCCTCCGGGGTGTCGTGCCGGGCCACGGCGATCAGCGCCTGGACGAAGCAGACGCGCGGGAGCAGCGACCAGGGCTGGTCGGCGGCGGTCGTCGGTTCCTCCAACGCCGCGCGCAGCTGGTTCGTGGCGGCCTCGTGGTCGCCGGCCAGCGCCAGGGCCTCGGCCCGGGCCAGGGCGGTCGACGGTCGCCAGGGTTCGAGCCCGCCGTCCAGGGACGCGCCGAGCCGGTCGGCCGCCTCGACCGGGTCGCCGAGGGCCAGGGCGACGAGTCCGGCGTCGGCGGCGGCCTGCACCGCGAACTCCGGCCCGGCGAGACGCTCCACGACCCGGCCCTGTTCGGCGAGCGTGGCCCTGGCCTCCGCCGGCCGACCGGTCCGGGCTTGCAGGTGGGCCAGGGCCCCGAGCGACCGGGCGAGGATGGCGGGCGCCTCCCTGGCGTCCTCGACGGCGCGTTCCACGAAGCGCAGTGCCCCGTCGTCGTCGCCCTCGCACACCAGCGCGGCGGCGGCGTTGACCGTGATCCGCCAGCCCTTCCCCGCGGAGTCGTCGCGGTCGAGCAGCGGCTGGGCGGTGCGGGCCAGCTCCGCCGCGTCGGTGAACCGGCCCTGCCGGATGAGGCCCTGCATCCCGATGTCGATGAGGTCGAGCCGGTCCTCGCTGTCGGCGTCCACGGCCAGCGAGCGGCCGAGCTCGGCGAGCGCCGCCAGTGCCGTAGCGGGGTCGCCGGCGACGGCCTCGTTCCACGCCAGGCCGATGTCGATCCGGAAGCGCAGCCTGCCGGCGTCCTGCCCGGAGCCGTGCCAGCGGTAGGCCTGCCGGGCCTCCCGGTATGCGGTCCACGAGCGGCCGGGATCGCAGCTCACGCTCCGGAACTGGTCACCGCGCCGGCACCAGGCCTCCGCCAGGGACCCGGCCGGCAGCCTGGTCAGGGCGACGTCCCAGGTCCGCTCCTCGTCCTCTCGACGGCCGAGCAGGGCGAACAGCTCCTCGAGCTCCAGCCACAGGTCCCCGCGATCCGGGGCGTTGTCGACGGCTCGACCGAGTGCGTCGACCGCCTCGACCAACGCCCCGACCGAACGGGCGTAGGTGGCGACCTCCACCCAGGCGGTCGTGGCCCGGTCCGGTCGGCCCGCGCGTTCCCAGTGTCCGGCGACCTCGGCGCTCTGGGCCTGGTCGACGGCCTCGGCCAGGGCGGCGTGGAGGGGTACCGCGTCGGAGACGTCGACGTAGGCGGCCTCCCGGAGCAGGCCGTGCCGGAAGCCGAGGCGACCGTCGGTCCGGGTGACGAGCCCGACGGCGAGCACCTCTGCGACCGTCTCGTCGGCCGCGACGTCGCCCAGCCGGACCAGCTCCGAACCGGTGAGCGGGCGTTCCGCCGCGGCCACGAGGTCGAGCAGGCGGCGGGCCGCCGGGCTGAGCCGGCCCGCCGAGACGCGGACGGCGGCGCGCAGGTTCGGCGGCGGCCCACTGTCGCCGGCGGCCAGGGCCCGGGCGCTCTCCGTGGCGAGCAGCGCGTTGCCCTCGGCGGCCGCGACCACCCGGTCGACCTCACCCCCGCCGGCCAGCCCCAACGACGCGGCCAGGGCGGCAACGGCCTCCGGCGTGATCGGCCCCACGGCCACGCGCGCGACGCCCACGCCCGACCGGGCGGCGACGTCCGCGACGACGTCCATCTCGGCCGTGGGCCGGTCGGGACTGGCCAGCGCGATGGCGACCGGCAGTCCGCCGAGGCGACGAGCGAGGTGGGCGAGCAGCCGCATGCTCGCCCGGTCGGCCTGGTGGGCGTCGTCCACCACCAGGAGGACCGGTCGATCGGCCGCCGCCCACTCGACGAGCCGCAGCGACGCCTCGAACACCCGCAGGCGTTCCAGCTCGGGGGTCGCGACCGGCGGCGCCACCCCTGATCGCCCGAGCGCCGCGCCGAGGTCCTCGGACAGGCGGGTCAGCTCCAGCGGCCAGAGCGCCGCCGGCGCGGGGAGCGGCACCTGAGCAGCGAGCTCGCGAGCGAGCTCCAGCCAGACCCCGAACGGCATGGCTCCGCCGACGTCCAGACCCGCGGCCCTGGCGGTCCGGGCCCCACGGGCCGAGGCGCGGCGGGCGAGCTCGTCGAGAAGCGTGGTCTTGCCGATCCCCGGCTCGCCGGTGACGACGACGACCCGGCCGCTGCCGCGCGTCGTGGCCCGCCAGGCGGCGTCGAGAACGGCCAGCTCGGGGGTCCGGCCGAAGATCGACACCGCCGCGCGGGGGGCGGCGCCCGACGCGACGTCGGCGTGCAGCGAGCGGGTCGTCGGGCTGGGCGCGACCCCGAGGTCGGAGCGGAGCCGCTCGGTGAACCGCTGCACGGCGTCCGCCGCTCCCGCACGGTCGCCGTCGGCCACCAGGGCGCGGACCAGCGCCCGGTGGGCCGACTCGTCCCACCGGGCCACCACGCAGCGGCGCCGCGCCCAGTCGACCGCCTCGCGCGTCCGCCCCTCGGCGAGGGCCTGCTCGCCCAGCACCCGGAAGCGAGCGCCCTGCCGTTCTCGGTACGCCTCGCGCTCCGCCTCGGCCCACTCGTCGTCGATCCCCGGCAGCAGCTCGCCGTCGGGGACGGCCTCCCCCTCGTCGTCGATCGCATCGACCCAGACGGGCTCGGCGAACCCCAGCGTGTCCCGCGCCCCGGTCAACACCCGGTCGGCCGCGTCGCCCCAGGCCTGGCGAAGCGCCCAGACCGTGGTGCGCAGTCGGGCTCGAGCCTGTGCCTCGTCCGCGTCCGGCCAGAGCGCGGCGGCGACCCGCCCGCGCGACTGCAGCCCCGGATGGAGCCCGAGCCACCCGACGAGGGCCCGGACCCGGTCTCCCGTCGGCACGGGCAGCGGGGTCCCGTCGGCCTCCGCGGCGACGCGCCCGACCAGGTGAAGCCGGAGCACACGACGAGCGTAGACCGGCCCGCCGGCCCGTTGACGGTTCATTGACGCAGCACTGACGGCCCCGGCGGACCGTGGTCGGGACAGACCATCACGACATCGGAGGACCCCATGACCACCACCATCCAGCCCCGCGAGGTCGACCCGGACCTGCTCAACGCCTTCATCGGCCAGATGGTCGGCGACCTCGGCGCGACGGTCTCGGCCGGACTGGTGCTCATCGGCGACCGGCTCGGGATCTACCGCGCCATGGGCGACGGCACGCCCGTCACCGCCGAGACCCTCGCCGACCGCACCGGCCTCGCCGTCGCCTACCTGCGTCCGTGGCTCGCGAACCAGGCGTCGGGGGGGTACGTCACCCACCACACCGAGGACGGCGAGGACCGGTATGCGTTGAGCCCGGAGCAGGCCGCGGCCCTCGCCGACCCGGACAGCCCGGCCTACTTCGCCCCGAGCATGCAGGTCGCCGTCGGCGCCCTCCGGGACGTCGACGCCATCGCCGACCGGTTCCGCACCGGCGACGGCTTCGGCTGGCACGAGCACGACGCCGGCCTGTTCGTCGGGACCGAACGGTTCTTCAAGCCCGGCTACGTCGCGAACCTCGTCGACGCCTGGCTGCCCGCGCTCGAGGGCGTCGTCCCCAAGCTCGAGGGCGGGGCTCGGGTCGCCGACGTGGGCTGCGGACACGCCGCCTCGACGGTCCTCATGGCCGCGGCCTTCCCGCGCTCGTCGTTCGTCGGCGCCGACTACCACGAGGCCTCGATCGTCGTGGCCCGCCGCCGCGCCGAGGAAGCCGGCGTCACGGCGAACACCACCTTCGTCACCGTCGACGCGCTCGACCTCCCCTCCAGCCCGGCCGGCGACGGCTTCGACCTCGTGACGATGTTCGACTGCCTTCACGACATGGGCGACCCGGTCGGCGCCGCCCGCCGGATCCGCGCCTCGCTCGCTCCCGACGGCGTGTTCATGCTCGTCGAGCCACGCGCCGGCGACCAGGTCGAGGACAACCTCAACCCCCTGGGCCGCGTCTTCTACGGCGCCTCGGCCCTCATCTGTACCCCGAGCTCGCTCGCGCAGCCCGGTCAGGCGGCGATCGGTACCCAGGCCGGTCCCGCCCGCATCACCGCTGTGCTTCACGAGGCCGGGTTCCGTTCGGTCCGCATCGCGGCCGAGACCCCCGTCAACCACGTCTACGAGGCCCGGGACTGATCCCGGCCGCCACCACCCACCCACAACCACCCACGCATACGAGGAGATTCGTCATGACCACCACCGCTCAGCCCACGACCACCACGACCACCACGACCGCCGCGCTGCTCGACTCCCTGGCCACCGCGATCGAGGCGAAGGACGCGACCGCCGTGGCCGCGCACTACGCCCCGGGAGCGACCCTGAGCCTGCTCGACCGCGACCACCCGCCGGCCGACCCCACGATCTACGCGGGGACCGACGAGATCGAGGCGTACTTCCGCGAGATCTGCGGCCGCAACGTCGACCACCGCGTCGCCGACCGGGTGGCGTCCGCCGACCGCATCGCCTTCACCGAGCACTGCCGCTACCCGAGTGGCCAGCAGGTGCTCTGCGTCGCCGTGGCCACGGTCCGGGACGGCCTCATCGTCGACCAGACCGGCGTGCAGGTCTGGGACGCCTGACGGTAAGTCGGGGTCCCCGCGAAGTATCGGAGCGAAGCGAAGAACTTCGTGGGGTGGGTCAGTGCGCCCAGCGGGAGGCGTCGGCCACCTGTTCCGGGCTGGAGGAGCCCAGCTCCTCCAGCTCGGACTCGCGCACGGCGCCGATCGACTCGACGAGCGGCGCCCCGAACGCCTCCCCGAGCACCTTGTCCGCGAGGAACGCGTCAAGCGACTCCCGCAACGACGTCGGCAGCCGGACCACCCCACGCCGCCCGAGCTCGGCGTCGTCCAGCGAGGCGGGGTCGACGTCGACCGGCTCGGGCAGCGGTGTCGCGTCCGCGCCGGCGGCGAGGACGCCGGCCAGCAGGAGATAGGGGTTCGCGTGCAGGTCGACGCACTTGACCTCGAGGTTCGCCGACCACGCCTCGCTCCCCGTCGAACCGGTGACCAGCCGCAGCGCGGCTTCCCGGTTCTCCAGCCCCCAGCACGCATACGCGCCGGCCCAGTGCTGTGGGACCAGCCGCAGGTAGGACGCGACGCTCGGCGCACCCAGCGCCAGGAGCGCCGGCAGGTGGGCCAGCACTCCACCGGCGAACGACTCGCCGTCGGGCGTCATTCCGTAGCGTCCGGAGCCACCGGCCATGAGGTTCGTGCCGTCCCGCCACGGGCTGACGTGGAGGTGGCCGCCGTTGCCGACGCCGGCCGCGTCGACCTTCGGCGAGAACGACGTCCGGAACCCGTGGTGCAGCCCGACCGCCCGGATCGTCGCGCGCACGAGCACCGACGTGTCCGCCGCGTGGACCGGCGACTCCGCGGCGACCGACACCTCGAACTGTCCCGGCGCATACTCCGGGTGCAGCTGTTCCACCCGGATTCCTTGCGCCGCAAAGGCTTCCAGCAGGTCGCGGCCATAGTCCGAGACGGCGGTCAGCCGCCCCAGCCCGTATGCGGGTCCGACCGCCGCGGGGACGAACGCGTCCCCCTCGCCGGCGCACACCACCCACTCGACCTCGAACGCCGAGCGGAACGTGACACCACGCTCGGCCCAGTCGTCGACCAGCCGTTGCAGCAACAGCCGGCTGTCCTGGGCGTGCGGCTGCCCGTCCTGCTCGTAGCGGTCGCCCGGCGCCCACGCCCATCCTGACTGGGCCGCGAGCACGACGAGCCGGCTGAGGTCGGGGACGATCCGCTGGTCGCCGACCGGCCCCGCGCCACTCGGCGGCGCGGCGACCCAGTCGTCGGCGCGGAAGTAGTCGAACGCCGTGGAGAACCCGGCACCCCATGCGGCCAGCTCCGGGAGCTTGGCGACCGGCACGGTCTTGACGCGGGATATCCCGGCGTTGTCGACGAAGCTGGTCGCGACGCCGACGACCCCCTGGTCGGCGAGCGCCGGAGCGAGCTCCCTCGCGCGGGCATGACGCTGGTCCCGGTCGGCCTGGTCCACGGGCGTCCTCCAACGACCTCGGTATGCGCATGTGCGGTGGGGCTGGTGGACAAAGGATAGGTGCGTGACGAGACTGCCGAGAGGTCGAAACCACCCCAGGCAGGAGCGTGCATTGGCCACCACACCCCAGGAGCGCACCACCCTTCGCCGGAGCCTCTCGGTCTGGCAGGCGGTCGGCATCTCCGTCGCCCTGATGGCGCCGAGCATGGCCGCGAACATCAACCCGCAGGGCACCGCCGGGCAGGTCGGCCGGGCCACACCGCTGGCCTTCTTCCTCGCCGCCATCGCCGTCCTGCTCATCGCCTACGTCTTCGTCCGGCTGTGCCAGCACTACCGGCACGCGGGCTCGGTCTACGTGTTCGCGGGCGCCACGCTCGGGGCGCGGGCCGGCGCCGTCGCGGGCTTTGGCCTCATGGGCACGTACGTCTTCTACGCCCTCGTGACCTCCTCGGCCGCCGGCATCTTCGGGTCCGCGTTCCTCGAGGCCCTCGGCATCTGGACGAACCAGCCGGACTGGGCCGGGTTCCTCGTGGGCGGCATCGCGCTGGTCCTGGCCCTGACGCTGGCGATCGTCCCCGCGCGCCGGGCGGGCGCCGTCCTGCTCAGCGTCGAGGGC
>Ga0207683_10003417_pt1 | contig 13829 bp, 14 predicted proteins | sample KBSM73metaG_FD_184333 | JGI IMG/M metagenome (GOLD analysis project Ga0207683, IMG submission 184333) | Miscanthus rhizosphere microbial communities from Kellogg Biological Station, Michigan, USA - KBS M7-3 metaG (SPAdes) (version 2) | ecosystem: Host-associated > Plants > Roots > Rhizosphere >...
AGCGGTGACCCGATAATTATGGGGTCGCGAGCATCGGGGTATGTCGAAGTAGTGTCTGGACGAAACAGTTTGACGGAAGAATATAGAATTAATAAAAGATCAGCCATACTGCTGAACATAGAAATAGATAAACAATTAAAAAAGAACAAATCTTAAAATACAAATTATGCTCGAGCTAAAAGGAATTTACAAATGGTTCAATACCGGCAACAACAGAACATTCATTTTAAGAGACGTGGATCTTTCTGTAAAAGAAGGTGAATTCATTTCCATCATGGGCCCATCGGGCTCAGGCAAGTCTACTTTACTTAATGTAGTGGGTATGCTTGACGATTTTAATGAAGGAGAATATAATTTTCTGCATGAACCTGTTCACAAACTAAGAGAAAAACAACGTTCATCATTATATAAGCAATATATCGGCTTCGTATTCCAGGCTTATCACCTGATAGATGAACTGACGGTATATGAAAATATAGAGACGCCATTGATATACCAGGACCTGAAGACATCCGAACGTAAAGCAATGGTAGCAGATATTCTTGACCGTTTCAATATTGTAGGTAAAAAAGATCTCTTTCCTACGCAGTTATCCGGTGGTCAGCAGCAACTGGTGGGTATTGCCCGTGCCCTGATAGCAAAACCAAAACTGTTACTTGCCGATGAGCCTACCGGTAATCTCAATTCCAAGCAGGGAGAAGATATCATGGAACTTTTTAAAGAACTGAACAATGAAGGTATGACGATCATACAGGTAACTCACTCAGAAAAAAATGCGGAATACGGAACCCGCATCGTGAACCTGCTCGATGGAATGGTCGCACACCAAACGGTATAAATCAATAAATAAAAGAGATAAAGAGAGGTATTACATGAAAAATAGAGTTTTTATTTTGGGATTGGCTTTTGTGGCGTTGTTGGCGGCAGGTCACGCTGATGCACAATCTAAAACGCTGATGACACTGAAGCAGTGTATCGAGACCGGCATCGCCAACAACCTGGATGTGAAGACACGTGAACTGCAATCGCAGACGGCTAAATCAAACTGGACGCAGGCAAGGCTAAGCCTGCTGCCAAACCTGTTTGGCAATGCGGGCCTTAATTTCAGCCAGGGACGCAGCGTTGACCCTTTCACCAATCAACCCGTTACCCAGTCATTCAACTCATCCAGCTATGGCATAACGAGTAATGTTGTTTTATTTAACGGGCTGGCTTACCAGAATTTTATCAAACAAACTTCACTGGCTTACCAGGCATCGGAAATGGATTGGCAACAGCAAAAGGATAATCTTACCATCAATATCATTCTTGCCTATCTGCAGGTATTGACGTTTGAAGATCAGTTGACACAGGCAATTAACCAGGCGGATTATTCTAAAAAACAAGTGGAGCGGCTTCAGGGTATGCAGCAACAGGGAGCCATCAAACCTTCTGATCTTACTGATCTGCAAGGTCAGTATAATGGTGATCAACTAACGATTATCAATACCCAAAATTCATTGGAGACCGCTAAGATTAATTTAAGCCAGCTGATGAATATTCCGTATAACAAAGAGCTGGAGCTGGAAAGAATAGAGCCGGGAACTGCTGCTGCTCCCTACCAGGATACACCTGATCAAATTTACCAGACAGCATTGCAGCAATTTGCGCAGGTAAAAGCAGTTGATCTCCGCGCCAAAAGTGCCGCGAAAGCTGTGCAGGTACAACGGGGTTTTCTCTATCCTCAACTTAGCTTCGGGTTAAATGTCAGTACAAACTATTCAAGTGTTGCTACTCAAAACACATATGTCAATACAACGACGGGTCCAACCGGCGGTTATGTTGAGCTGAATGGTTCTCAACTACCGGTGCTGGCAAAGCAGGATAATTTCGCCACCAGCAAAATCGGTTACCGGGACCAGCTGAATAACAACCTGTATACGACGTATGGATTTAACCTGAACATCCCCGTATTCAACAACTGGCAGCAGAGAACACGGTTGAAACAGGCTAAGATTACTTATACACTTAGCGACTTTACCGCAAAAACAACAAAAACGCAATTGAACCAGGCCATTAACCAGGCCTATGTAAATATGCTCTCAGCTTCCGGGCGACTGACAACGCTTACCGACCAGGTAAAGGCTTACGGTGAATCGTTCCGGCAGGCAGAGATCAGGTTCAATGAAGGCGTGGGCACTTCAATAGATTATTTGCTTACCAAAACAAGAATCGATGCGGCAAACATCAATCTTATTAACGCTAAATACGATTTTATTCTTCGCATGAAGATCCTTGACTATTACGAAGGAAAGCCGCTGTGGTAAACAACTGAAGACTTTGACATAAATAAAAAGAGGTGGTAAATTCCACCTCTTTTTATTTATACTTTCTCCCTAATGCACTGCAATTTCCAGGCAGCTTTATTCTAACGCCTTGGCGATCTAAAAGAATACTTATTATTTCTATTGAAATAAAAAAAATATTCTAATTTTCTGAAAGCAATCTACCAGTTATGACCACACCCATCAAAACCGCAAAAACCTCAAGCTATCTTCTTTTTCCCTGGAGCCTTTTATCCATTGTTCTTATTCTTGTATTTGATATTGCGTTCAGCAATTTTTTTGGCAGAAACTGGAGCTGGATTGTACTTATATTAATCATTCCTGCCGCGATCATTGAAAACCTGAAAGTTGGTTACTCAACGATCCGCATCATGTTTCTCAAAATAGTTTATTCGTTGTTGTCATTCCTTATCGTTGGTCTTGCATTTGGTATCGCGGCTGCCGGTTGGTATTATGAACGTTTTCAGCATGTGCAGATACCAAGAGTAGACATTCCATGGTATGTACTGCTTGCACTGGGTGTAATATTGTTAATAGAAATCGCTCAACTATTCAGTATGCTGAAGGCGGTACGCAGAGAGTTTATGCAATTTGATCCGGATAATTGAGAGAGAGAAAATTCTTTGTTCCTTGCCAGGTCTCTATAGCATTTACAGTGAAACAACATTTTTATAATGCTGCTTCCACCATCCTTCTATCTTCGGAAATACAATATGTAACCATGGCGTAAATTTCTCCGGATGCGTCTGCAATGAATGGTGAATGTCATCCATATTCTTGTAACAATAATCACAGACCTCATCCGGGTTCGCGTGTATGCTACCATTATATTCGCCGGTATATACATGATCAAACTCATACTCGGTAAGCCCATTATCAAACGCTGCCCGGTAAATAAAATCAAATGCCTTCGCCAGGCCCGCACCAAAACCCATTTCCTCTCTTAACCGTCTGACCGCTCCTGCGTCTGTCGCTTCACCGGGAAATGGATGGCTGCAGCAGGTGTTTGACCACAAGCCACCACTATGATATTTATTCAATGCCCGACGTTGCAATAGCATTTCACCTTTGCTGTTGAATATAAACACGCTAAATGCCCGATGTAACAATCCTTTTTTATGCGCCTCAATTTTTTCCATCTCTCCATGTGCTTCGTCCTTCTCATTTACTAATATCACGAATTGTTCTTTCATCTTTCTGTATTATTAAAATCACCTGGTCTGATCGCCAGTGTTGCCGGCATACTATAATTCTTTAACAAATTACGACCCAAATCAATGAACCGCATGTTTAATTAACCGATTGTCCCTTAAATTTTATTAGCGCCGGCGCACGGTGGACGTACTGAATTATGCCGGAACGTAAGTTATGCCAGTTTAAAGAATAGTCTTTTATTTGAAATGTAAACCGGTAAGAGTAAAGCGAAATGTTTCCTTCATTTAATGATGTGGAATAATTTCCGGTGATCTTGTGCGGTACAGGCCACAATCAATAATACGGAAAGTCCGTGCAGGACAAAAGACCAGTTGAAATTTTGTTATCCGGGTGAGAACAATACAAAATCGCTTTTATAGCCGGGCTTAATGCCTTGAGATTTGCTCCTTCAGGAGTTTTCTTGCAAAGTGAATGCGACTTTTGATTGTGCCCAGTGGCTCATTCAACGCTTCAGCTATTTCGTGATACTTATAACCATCGAAATAAAGTGAAAACGGTGTTTTAAAAATTTCAGGAAGGTTATAAATAGCTTTTTTAATTTCCTTCATCTCAATATTACTTTCGGCAACATTTGCAACAGTTACCTGGTTATTGTTAAGAAGGAAGTCATTGGCAGAATTATCAAAAACAGTTTTTTGTTTTGCCGCTCTGCGGTAATTATTAATGAAAATATTCCGCATGATGGTAAACAGCCATGCTTTGATATTAGTGCCCGCATTATATTTTTCCTGGTTGGCCAGTGCCTTATAAAGTGTCTCCTGGTAAAGATCTTTTGCCGCTTCGTTGTCCCTTGTGAGATTTACAGCGAATGGTTTCAGAAAATCAGAATTGTCCACCAGTAATTCCTCGAACTCAAGTACAGACATATCAGAGTATTTTTAACAAGTGCCTACAAAATTAACGCATTTGAAAACCGAAAAAATTATACCAACGTTAAATTCTGTGTCAATATTACAGAGAGATTACAATTGAGTGAGAAAAGCGTATGCGGAGGTAAACCAGGTATAATTACAACGCGAACCAAAAATGGTTCAACCGGTTATGAAAAAATTCAGACTACAATTGGGTGTTCCGGATTTTCCCGGTTTCGAGGAGTTTGTCGAGAGGAGCCATAATGGCGGAGTCATGCAGTGCCTTCAGATGCTTTTGATTATGAAGGTCTGTTCCGGCAAGATCATAATATTCCTTTTCGGCCAGGTAATTAGCCAACCGTTGTACAGATTTACCATAAACGCCTGTAAGAGACATGAGATTCAATTGAAAAAGATAACCCGCATCTTTGAGTTCGTCATAAAATTCCTTGTCTTGCTCGAGATATACATAGCGTTCCGGGTGAGCTATAATCGGTTGATAATCCTGCATGCGCATTTCAAACAGGATCTCCTTTACATCTATCGGCGGGCTCGCCATTGAAAACTCGGTGAGCACATAATTATCACCAAATGTTAAAAGAGGTTCTTTCTTCTTTAACAGCCCTGCAACATGATCGTCTAAAAAATATTCCGCTGCTGCATGAAGCTCTATTTCAATCTGTTGCTCTTTGATCGCATCGCGCATTTCATCTAATACATCCAGGATACCATCTCTTGTGTTCGGATACATTTCCCACAATATATGGGGCGTTGCTATCAGTTTAGAGTAACCTAATTCTTTCATGCCCCTTATCAGCTCCAGTGACATTGTTACATCCTGCGCACCGTCATCTATACCCGGCAACACATGCGAATGCATATCTGTACGTAATACATCAAATAAGGGCTTGTCGGATTTCTTCCTGGAAAAGAGTTTAAACATGAATTGTCTGTATACTGGTAAGTAACTTCAAAGATAACTATGCCGGATTTATTTGCGCCACAGCCACATGGTCAACCCGGCTGGGCAGTGAAGGAAATAATTTATGAACAAGATTACTTTTGGGAAAAATAATATACCATCCGGTGAGGAACAAAATGGCCAGGTCTGTAAAAAGACCGCGGTGTGCCTGGTACCATATTTCAAGTGCTCCTTTAAACGGCAATATTTCTTTAGCGTAACACTCATGCGGTGGCAGTGATGAGTGCGTAATAATAAATTCTTCATCGCGGAACACGATAGAGCCGATACCCGTCAGCCCCGGTTTTACATTGTATACCCTTTCTTTTAAATCAGGAGAATAACGATCATAGCCTGCTTTCATTAATGGGCGCGGTCCGACAAACGACATGTCACCGGTGAGAATATTGATGATCTGCGGCAATTCATTCAGCTTACTCATTCGTAAAAAACGACCGACCGGTGTTATACGGGGGTCCTTTCGTACCGTCACATCACCATGTCCCATATTGGGACTATTCTTTAGCATTGTAGCAAATTTCAGGATGCGAAAAATCTGATTTTTGTACCCTACCCTGTCTTGCCTGAAAAAAACTTCGTGCTCACCGGTTAATAAAAGCAAAATAATTATTGGAATAAATAAAGGTGATAAAATAACCAGCGCAATCAATGAAAAGATAATATCGAACAACCGTTTTATTACAGCGTACATAATGGTTCTGTTTCCGATGATAAATAAATCATCCAATTGCATTTTTTATTTCACGCACCACAATTTCCAATTCTTCATCTGTTATATTCGTTGAACTGGGAATACTTAAGCAGGTGTTATAAATATAACCGGCATTATCCTTTTGCTGCACATACACGCAGTCCGCATACATTGGCAGTTTATTCATCGGCATCCAGAACCTGCGGCTGAGTATTTTATTTTTATTCAAATGATCCAGCAGTTTTTGCTGCTGATCGGTTTGTATAGTAAACAGCCATCCGTTTGTTTTCACGTCGGGCAACTCCTGTTGAAATCGGATATCTCCAACGTTGCCCAGATTATCTTTATAATAACAAACGCATTCCCTTTTTCTTTTTATAAATGACGGCAGCAATTCCATTTGTGCCACACCGATAGCTGCCAGCACATTTACCAGCCGGTAATTGTATCCTACTTCATCATGATAATATTCATCAGCGCTTGCCTTTGCCGTAGTCGTTAAATGTTTTGCTTTTTTCGCCAGTTGTTCATCATCGGTAACGATTACGCCACCACCGCCTGTAGAAATAATTTTGTTCCCATTAAAACTGAAACAACCCATCGGGCTGAATGTACCTGCACTCTTTCCTTTATAAGTAGTACCCAATGCTTCCGTTGAATCTTCTACAACCGGCAACGGATATTTTTTTACAATTGATAAAAACCGGTCCATATTGCACATGTTGCCCAGTATATGTACCGGCATAATGGCACTGATGCGGCGGCCATCTTTTTTGTAAATTAATAAACCGTCGTTTTCAATGGTCTCGTTTTTCAAAAACTCCTCCAGCATATCCAGGTCCATTTGCCATAGCAATGGATCGGCATCAATCAATATTGGGTCAGCACCAATATATTTTATCGAATTTGCTGAAGCGACAAATGTCAGGTTGGGAAGAATAACATAATCGCCCGGCTTTACGCCACTCAGTAATAGTGCAATGTGTAAAGCAGCTGTTCCATTCACGGCAGCCACTCCATATCTGGCGCCTGCAAAATCCGCCACCATTTGTTCGAACCTGTTCACATATTCACCCACAGATGATATCCATCCTGTATCAAGGCATTCTTTTACATACTTCCATTCATTTCCCGCCATATTTGGCAGGCTGAGGGCTATGAATTTTTCATTACTCATATACTTTGTTTCCCTGCTCCAGGTATTGATTATACCATTCAATTGTTTTTTTCAACCCATCTTTCCATTTTACTTCGGGTTCAAATCCTAATTGCTTTTTTGCTTTTGTTATATCGGGGCATCTGCGTGACACAGAACCGGGATAAGTCGGCGCATTTTCAAACTCTCCTTGAAAATCCATGAGTTCGCCTGCGTAATGGATAAGATCGCCAATGGTAATTTCTTCCTGTGTTCCGATATGATATATTTCGCCGTTTGTTCCGGGCTGCTCCATGGCAAGCACTGTGCCCTTTACCGCATCTGATATATAACAGAAAGCCCTTGTTTGATCGTGACCATACACTTTAAAAGGATTTTCCTCTTTTCTATAACGGACAACCAAATGCGGAATAACATGCTTAAAGCCCATTCGGGGGCCATACACGTTATGGTAGCGAACAATAGTTGCTTCAAATCCCAGTATGCGTGAATAATTTAAAAAACCAGATTCGCCCAGCATTTTTGTAACTGCATAGGTGAAGCGCGGATGGCCAATGTCTTCAATACATAGCGGTACTTCTTCAGGTGTGGGAATTGTATAGCCAAATGCATCTACAGTACCTGCATAACACTCACTTGTAGACGTAAATAAAACTTTACCGATTTTTGACCGGCGTATCCATTCCAATGTATTGTAAATAAGGGCTGTATTAATGCGGATGATCTCGTGTGGAATAGAATTGGCATTATCTACACCGACAACAGAAGCCAGCATGTATACCTGGTCGTAGTTTTTATCCAGTGCTTCATATGTTGCCGGATCAGTAAAATCGCCGGGAATCACTTTTATATTATTCTTCTTAACTAGCGCAGTAAACAATTCATCTTCTTTGCCTCGTGCAAAATTGTCTGCTATCGTTATGGAGTAGTCACGGTTTTCTGCGAGATATTTTGAAATATTGAAGCCGATAAAACCAGCTCCTCCAAGTAGTAAAACCTTTTTGCTCATAAACAGTTTATACTTTTATTTCTCCAGCCTTTTTACCCTGATTGAACTTTGTTGCCCCAGAAAGTTTTCGGAGCGTTCATCGCTCTATTCATTGTTCATCATCTTCATAAATCGCCTCTTCCTATCACCTTCACCACGTGCTTTGCTGCTAATGACTTTATCTCATCATTTGAAAACACACCAATTGTATCATAAATAAATGAACGCGGTTTAGCTATTAATTTATTAATCAATTCACCATTATTCCTGTAATCTTTATGCCCGGTAGTAACAACAATAAAATCAAAGTCCTGTTTCAAAAGTTCATCCATGTCCTGGTTTACCCACAGGTCTTTTTCCTCCCAATACAATACATGCGGGTCATGCAAATAAATTTCACAACCTTCACTATCCAGTTGCTCATAGAATCCTTCCACTGGTGTATAGCGTGTATCTCCTACATCATTCAGGTAACTTACACCAAGCAACAGAACTTTTTTACCCTCAAATGAACCATTGTATTGCGATTGCAGGTATTCGAAAGCGTACAAAGGCATCTTATCATTTATGTGAACACCTTTTTCGCTTTGATGTAATCTCTCTTCACTGCCGAATAAATTCATTCTTGCCCAACTGGCCAGCAGCGGATCTTTCGTCAGGCAATATCCTCCAACACCGAGACCAGGCAACATAATGTTTTTATGCGTTGGCCGCATACGGATCGCATTCACCACTTCATAAATATCCACACCGGCTTCTTCGGCAAAACGGCTCCATTCTACCATAAAGGCAATATTCATAGCGCGAAATGAATTTTCCAACACCTTTGCCATTTCGGTTGCGTTCGTATTACCCAGCTTTGTTAAAGGATATTCGTCTGTGCGTATTACTGTACGTAAAAAAATTTCCACTGCATCGGAACTCTTTTCGTCTGTACCGGCAAATACGCGGTAAAAGTTTTGAATCGAATCAATATATTTTGGACCTGGCATGACCCGCTCATACGAATGCCCAACTTTCAATTCATCAATTGGCAGGCCTCTTTTGGTTAGGTTTTCTTCAAGTAAAGGCCTTACTATCTTTTGCGATGTGCCCGGTGGGACTGTCGTTTCTACAAGCACAAGCACATCGGGTTTGCATTGATGACCGATACTCTCTATTGCCTTTTTAAAAGGCGTAAGATCCACATTATAATCTTCGAGATCTTTGCTTATCGATGACTTCTTTTTTACATCCAGGTTTATATCAACAACAATTATGTCTGCTTTACTGAACGCGTAACTATCATAGGTGGCATAATAGTTTTTTTTATGCAATGCGTTCTTATAATAAATATCAATTTTCGGATCGCTGGCTATTACCGGAAATACACCTTCATTAATCGAACAAATTTTCCAGTAAGAAGACGAAGAAGGGAGATCAATACCAATTACCGCATATTCCTCGGTCAATGCATTTGCGACAACCAGGCCCATCACAGAACCAACAAAACCGAGGCCTTGCACCACAACTACCTTTTTACCCGGGTGAAGAGCAAGAAAATCGTTTATTCCCTGTTTATCTTCAGCAGTTGATGGTAAAGGATATTCTTTATTTGTGATCGGGCTTCGCGAAACCAAGAGAGTGGCTGTCTCCATATTCAGGGATTAAGTCATTAATTCACGATATTAAAACGAAGAAACGCAGCAAAAAGTTTGGCCTGCCACTATTATTTACCTTATTTCTTCTGCAGGATATGTGCCTGTATCGGTGCATAGTTACCGCTCGGCGGCAAAAAGGAAAAGAACTTTACAAATTCGGTGTTTTTTAAATTCTGATCACCCTTTGTAAGCAAAGGATGGAGAACACGGGCGGTAAAATAATGGCTGCTTAAAAAATTATGTTGTAATGCTGTGTTTTCAACTACACCAAGACCGGCAGGATCAACTATGTTAAAAAGCGGCGAAATAAATTCTTTAAACGACTCTTTATTAAAATAAAGATTATGATGCGCGACAGGAATGCTGTCCAGGCCGAGCTCATTTCTTGCTTTATTCAAATTATCGAAGCCATCAGTGAATGATTCTATCATAAAATAGAATCCTCCTTTCTTTAATATCCTGTTTATTTCGCTAAGTGCTTTTTGCTGATCGGGCCAGGTCAACAAATTGATCAGGCAACGTTCTGTATACACAATATCAAACGACGCATCAGCATATTCAAGTTTGCGCACATCTCCCTGCGAGAACGAACCATTGCTGATTTCTCTTTTAGATGCAATAGCAAGCAGGTCGTGACTAAAATCCATTCCATGAAAACGGGTGTTTGGATGACCTTCGGCTAATTGCTGCAGGGTATAACCGTTTCCGCATCCAATTTCCAGTACCCTGTTGGCGATCACTTTAACTTCTCTCAGCGTGAAAAAAGAAAAAATGCTTTCCAGTTCTTTTTGACGGATGATCACATCTTCCATTGTAGAAGTTGGAGAATCCTTATGTTTTTCGGCCTGTATTTTATAATGGCTTTGAATTATTTCATCGTTGCTCACCTGCTGGCTCATAATGCACAACTAAATTTAGTATTGAAATTTTGCAAACTTATCGCATCGGGTTGTTCCCGACAAATTAATCATCGAGTGGTAAAAACAGCAAAAGCATGTATGTGCATACATGCGTGAAGTAATTTTATTATCAATTTGGAATTAAGCTGCGAGTAATTTTGCCGGATGCTTTTTGATAAGCTGCTTTTGGGGGTTACCTACAACCGTTACATTATCAGGAATATCTTTTACAACCACTGTACCTGCTCCTATTATAACATTCCTGCCGATCGTTATACCTTGCTTTATCACGGCGTTGGCTCCAACAAATGTTCCTTTTCCTATTTTTACATTTCCGCAAAGCACGGCTCCCGGTGCCACATGAACGAAATCCTCAATTTTACATTCATGATCGATCGTACTGGACGTATTGCAGATAACGCCACGTCCAATCTCTGTCAGTGGATTGATTGTTGCGTTGGCTGCCACCATAACTCCTTCACCCATCTTGACAGATGATGATATAACTGCAGAAGGATGTATAGCATTGATCGGGTTGCCAAGAAACGCACTCATCTGCATATGTATTTTTTCACGAATTCCGTTGTGACCCACACAGGCAAAAAAGTCGAATTTTTTCAACTTCTTTATTACTTCCGATTCCTGACCGAGATATTGTAAGTGATAGGGATTAAACTCTTTCTCTTCCTGGTCGCAGTAAGCGGTAACAAGTCGACCCGCATTTAAGAGGATATCGATGATTACATAGGCGTGACCTGAATAACCAATAATGGCCACCGGTTTTTTCAATGTGGTTTTCATTGATTTGGACTTTGGAACAACTAAAATATATGTCAGCTTCCATAATCCAAAGCAAATGCACTATATAAAGGAAGAAATCAGGTATTATTACTTTTGCGATAATCGTACATTTCCGATTATTGCCTGATAGTGGTTTCAGCAAGCAGTTCTTCATATCTTTTCCGGACCAATTCATGCACAACCGGCTGATCAAAATAGCTTTCAATTTTCTTTCGTAAAGCGACCGCATAATCCTTTAATCGGTGGGGATCTGATAAGGATTGTTGCAACTTATTATGCAGATCTGCCTGGTTTCGTACCTGAAATAGTAATCCTGTTTGCTCATGCTCGACGATATCAATATTGCCTTCAATACGCGAGCAGATCACCGGGCAATACATTGCGCCGGCCTGTAACAATACGTTTGGAAACCCTTCCCGATATGACGGATGCAGTAAGGCGTAAGCAAGATGCATGTAATATTCCACTTCATCACTCCATCCTGTCATTATAATCCCCGGGTGTGTTGTCAGCATCGCTCTTGTTTCAACGCCAACGGGATCCAATTCATCTTCAAATTCGCCGACCAAAATCAGTCGCAGCTTATCATTGTTCTTATAAACTTTTTCAAATGCTTTAACCAATTCATCAATTCCTTTATCTTTTACAATACGTCCGACACAAAGCAGGTAAGTTAACTGGTGATCATACCTGATTTTTTGTTTTATTTTATTCAATGTATTCTCATCCAGGGCCGATGGTGAAAATCGGGATAAATTGATACCATTACTTGATCCCAATCCTATCACTTCCAGCTTGCGTTGCGGTACGAGGTTATGTTGTTGTATATAATTTAAGAGCGAACGGCTATTTGGCCACACATTTGTTGCGGCGTGACCGGTAAGCTTTTCCATTTTTATCAATACCTTTTTACCTGTACCTGTTGCGGTCATAAACCGTAACCCGGCAATAGTGTGTATCCTGATTTTTATTCCTGCAAATTTCGCAGCCAGCATTGCCAGCAATCCTGCCTTAGGAGTATGTGAGTGCACAATATCGGGCCGCTGATTCCTGAAAAGGCGATAAAGATTCCAAAGGGAAATTAAATCGGTAAATGGCGTCATCTTTCTTGTCATATGAACGATGTGATGGCTGCATTGTTCATTCTTCAGAATATCCGGCCATTCTTTTCCATCGCTGCTGATCATCGTTACTTCAAAACCGTGGCGCTGCATATATTGCATCTGGCCGGTAAGAAGATATTTCATGGAAAGGGGTGCGGTGGTGATGCGGACGAGTTTAGGCACTTTGCTTATAACATTTTTTGTACCACACCTCTAATGCAAATAAAGTCCAGATCATTTTCGCTCTTTTCTCATCCCCTCCATTTATTTTATAATTCCATAGTTGTTCGACAAACGATTTGGGTAAAAAGTTTTTACAATATGCATCCGGCCGCAGGATATAATCCGCAATCATATCTTTTAATTGATTGTCTATCCATTTCTTTAAGGGTATTTCAAATCCTCTTTTTGGCTGATTGATCAGCTCTTCTGGCAAATACTTTTCTGCGAGTCGTCTTTATAAAAATTTTGTGGTGCCGCCTCTGATCTTGAAGTCATCGGGCAGAGAAGGTACATATTCAAGAATATCCTTGCTCAATAAGGGGCTTCTGCCTTCGAGTGAATGAGCCATCGTAGCAATATCCATTTTTACAAGAAGATTGCATGCAAGAAGGTTATCAAAATCCATATTCATTATCTTCTGCAGCCCGGAAAGTTCAGATCGATTTATGGCCTCAAAATGCTCTTTCATCTTTTGAAAACCTGTATCGTGTTTTATTTGAAATTGTCCCAATCCTTCAAACGTATTCAGCGTTGCTGATAAATAAGTATCAATTCCATTTTTTACTGTAAGGTCCGCAAGACGGTAGATATAGTTGTATTTATTTCGTTTATCCGGGGCTGGTAGTACGTTTAAAAATAAACGTGCGAATCCTTTCATCAAAAACCCCGGGTTAAAAAAATCGTATTTTGCGAATGGCACGTACCGCCGGTATCCTCCAAATATCTCATCACCACCATCACCATTTAAAATGACCGTTACACTTCTTTTTGCTTCACGACTTACGTAGTAACTGGGAATGGCTGAACTATCAAAAAAAGGTTCCCCGTAGTTAAAAAGGATCTTTTCAACATCATTAATCAGGTTATCAAATGAAATTTTTATTTCATGATGATCTGTCTGGTGGCGATTTGCCACCAGTCTCGCCAATGGTGCTTCGTCGTAATCTCCCTCAAATG
>Ga0207683_10003419_pt1 | contig 13827 bp, 10 predicted proteins | sample KBSM73metaG_FD_184333 | JGI IMG/M metagenome (GOLD analysis project Ga0207683, IMG submission 184333) | Miscanthus rhizosphere microbial communities from Kellogg Biological Station, Michigan, USA - KBS M7-3 metaG (SPAdes) (version 2) | ecosystem: Host-associated > Plants > Roots > Rhizosphere >...
CGATCTGCGCCCGCATGCCGCCGTAGCGCTCGCGCATCTCGTGGAACGCCGCGTCGCCGGGGAAGGCCGCGGCGGAGTCCTCCTGCACGACCTGGCCGTCGCTCTCCGCGAGGATGCGCGGCACCGGCTGCGTCCTCAGATCCGTGGAGTCGTCGCGGAGGCTCCCGGTGCCCGGGGCGAGCGACTCGTAGGCGACCGGGAAGTACGCATCGGGCACGTCGACGCGCACCGTCGCGCGCTGTGCGCCGAGGGCCGCTCGCAACTCGTCGAGGAGCTGCTCGATCGACGCGCTCACCGCTCAGCCGGCCGGGATGAACGGGCCGGCCTTGTAGAGCTGGCCCGGCAGGTCCCTGCCCAGCACTCCGGCCAGCCATTCGGCGACCGAGATCAGCGCAGCGAGGTCGACGCCGGTCTCGACGCCCAGCCCGTCGAGCAGGTAGACGAGATCCTCCGTCGCGATGTTGCCGGTCGCGCGGGGCGCAAAGGGACAGCCGCCGAGACCGCCTATCGACGCGTCGAAGATCGTCGCGCCGGACTCGATTCCGGCGTCGGCATTGGCATAGCCGGTGTTGCGCGTGTTGTGGAGGTGCAGGCCGATCGGGATACCGGCGGCCGCTCGCAGCGCGGCAGGCACCAGCGAGCGCACCTGCTTCGGCACGCCGACGCCGATCGTGTCGGCGAGCATGATCTCGTCGGCGCCGGAGCGCGCCATGCGCTCGACGTGCTCGATCACGCGCGCCTCCGGGACGGGGCCCTCGAACGGGCACCCGAACGAGGCGCCGAGCGTGACGCTCGCGCGTACCCCAGCGGCATGCGCGGCTGCGATCATCGCCTCGTGAGCGGCGGCGGCCTCCGCGAGCGTGGTGTTCTGGTTGCGCGCGCAGAACGTGTCGGAGAGCGGATATGCAAGGTGCACCTCGTCGACGCCAGCGGCCACGGCGCGCTCCACCCCGCGCCCGTTGAGGGCGAGCGCGGCATAGACGACGCCGTCGACGCGGTGCAGTCCCGCGAACACCTCCTCGGCACCGGCCATCTGCGGGACGACCTTGGGATTCACGAAGCTGCCGCACTCGATGCGCGGGAGCCCGGTGGCGGCCAGGCGGTCGCACAACTCGGCTCGCACGGCGGGCTCGAGCACGAGCGCGTCGTTCTGCAGTCCGTCCCGGGGACCGACGTCGCAGAGCGCGACCTGCATCAGGCCGTGGCCCGCTTCGCGGCGACCGACTGGAAGAACTCGATGACGACCTTCGCCGACAGCTCGGGCTGCTCCATCAGATTGGTGTGGCCACTGCCCTCGATGACGTACAACTCGGCGCCCGCGATGTTCTCGGCGAGCCAGCGGGCGCCCGCACCGTCGGGCCCGGCATCGATCGGCGTCAGGCAATCCTCGCTGCCGGTCATGACGAGCGTGGGCGCGGTGACGCGTGCGGCCGCGGGCCGCAGGTCCATCGTCGCCATCGCGTCGCACGCTCCGGCGAAGACCGGCACGGCGCAGTTGCGCTCGAGCACGCCCTGGATGACCTTGACGGTCTCGGGCCCGGCGGGCGTGTCGAGGAAGGCGCGGGAGAGGCACTTCGTGGCGATCTCGAGCGCGAGGGGCTCGCCGCCCATGCCGTAGGCCAGCGCGAGCTGCTTCCAGACCTCCCAGTGCGCGCGCGCCATGAAGTCGGACTTGGCCGAAGCGCAGTCGAGCACCAGTCCGTCGACGAGCTCGGGGTACTTGCCGGCGAACGCGAGCGCGACCATGCCGCCCATCGACGTGCCGTGCACATGCGCGCGCCGGACGCCGATCGCATCGAAGAGCCCCTTGATGTCGTCGGCCCAGACCTCCATCGAGTACTCCTGCTCCGGCCGCTCGGAGAGGCCGTAGCCGCGCAGGTCGAACTCGATGACCTTGAAGTGCGGGGTCATCTTGTCCGTGACGAATCCGAAGTTCTCGTGGGCGAACCCCGCGCCTCCGATCTGGAGCAGGTAGTCCTCGCCCTCGCCATGCACCTCGTACCAGATGCGAGCGCCGTTGATGTGCGCGTCAGCCACTGCCCATCTCCTTACGTCTGACCAAAGACATTGGGGAGCGTACCGCCCTCAGAGAGCGCGGACGTCCGTGAGACGGCCGCGCAGGGCGGCCGCGGCCGCCATCTCGGGGCCCATCAGATGCGTGCGTGCGCCGGGGCCCTGCCGCCCCTCGAAGTTGCGATTGCTGGTCGAGGCCACGCGCTCGCGCGGGCCGGCGACATCGGGGTTCATGCCGAGGCACATCGAGCAGCCCGCGTTCCGCCACTCGAATCCCGCATCCGTGAAGATGCGATCGAGGCCTTCCGCCTCGGCAGCCCGCTTGACCGCCATCGAGCCCGGCACGACGAGCGCACGCACGCCCGCCGCCACGCGCTCGCCGCGCACGATCCCGGCCGCCGCGCGCAGGTCGGCGAGCCGGCTGTTCGTGCAGCTGCCGATGAAGACGCAGTCGATGGTCACGTCCTCCATCGGGGTGCCCGCCTCCAGGCCCATGTAGTCGAGCGCGCGTCGCTCCCCGTCGTCGCGGGGGTCCGGCACCCGGCCCGTGATCGGCACCGTCTGCCCGGGGTTCGTGCCCCAGGTGACCTGCGGCGCGAGCGCCGAGGCGTCGACGGCCACCTCGGCGTCGAAGCGTGCGTCGGCGTCGGAGGCGTAGCCGACCCAGCGCTCGACGCACTCGGCGAAGTCGCCCTGCACGCCGGGGCGCCCCTCGAGGTAGTCGAACGTCGTCGCATCCGGGGCGATCAGGCCCGCCCGCGCGCCCCATTCGATGGACATGTTCGAGATCGTCATGCGCCCGTCCATCGAGAGCGCGCGAATGGCCTCGCCCGCGTACTCGACGAAATAGCCGGTGGCTCCTGCCGTCGACTCCTGCGCGATCAGGCCCAGGATCAGGTCCTTCGCCCCCACTCCGCGTCCCGGCAGGCCCGAGAACGTCACGCGCATCGTCTTCGCGCGCTTCTGGGACAGCGTCTGCGTGGCCAGGACGTGCTCGACCTCGCTCGTGCCGATGCCGAACGCGAGTGCCCCGAACGCGCCGTGCGTGGACGTGTGGGAGTCGCCGCACACGATCGTCATCCCTGGCTGCGTCAGCCCCAGCTCCGGGCCGATCACGTGCACGATGCCCTGCCGCGCGTGCCCGAGCCCGTAGTACGGCACGCCGAACTCGGCCACGTTCCGCTCGAGTGCGTCGAGCTGGGCCTGCGAGACGGGGTCGTCGTTCGGGCGCGACAGGTCCCAGGTCGGCACGTTGTGATCGGCCGTCGCGATCGTCCGGTCGACCCGCCGCACCCGGCGGCCGGCTGCTCGCAGGCCCTCGAAGGCCTGCGGGCTCGAGACCTCGTGCACGAGGTGCAGGTCGATGTAGAGGAGATCGTCGCCGATCGCGTGCTCGTCCCAGATCTTGTCGGCCATCGTCCTCGCCGTCATCTGCGAGAGTCTTTCAAACGAAGGAGGCAGGCCGGATGAGTGTCGAGAGCGACGTGCAGGAGGCGCTGAAGAAGATCTTCGACGCCGACACGGGGATCTACGCCCAGCGAGGCTTTCAGCGGCGCGTCGGGTTCGGCACCAGGCCGGCGCTCGTGCACATCGACCTGGCCAACGCCTGGACGCGGCCGGGCAACGCATTCACGTGCGACGGCATGGAGACGATCATCCCCGCCGTCCAGAAGCTCAACGAGGCCGGCCGGGCGAAGGGCATACCGATCGTCTACACGACGACCGCGTACACGACCACCGGCAGCAACTCGGACATGGGGCTGTGGGTCAGGAAGATCCCGGTCGAGGTGCTCCAGGCCGGCACCGACGCCGTCGAGATCGACAGCCGCATCGCGCCGAGGCCGGACGAGCGCGTGATCGTCAAGAAGCGCGCGAGCGGCTTCCACGGCACCGACCTGTCGAGCTATCTCAACGCGCACGGCGTCGACACGGTCATCCTCACGGGCGTGACGATGTGCGGCTGCGTGCGGCACTCCTGCGAGGATGCGATCGCCGAGGGCTTCCGGCCCATCGTCGTGCGCGAGGCCGTCGGCGACCGGGTTCCCGGCGTCCTGGAGTGGAACCTCTTCGATGTCGACGCGAAGTTCGGCGACGTCGAGTCGCTCGAGCGCGTGCTGGGCTATCTCGACGGCATCGAGGCGTTCACCAGCCGGGCCTGACGCGCACGGGATCAGCGCACCCCCACGGCCGAGATCGATGCGATCAGGGGGCCCATGCCGTTGGTCTCGATGGCCGACACCGCCCCCTCCACCGCGTCGAGCTCGCCGTCGCTCAGCACCGCGCCGGCGAGCGAGCGGAACTTGGCGCTCATCGCCTCGGGAGAGAGGCGGTTCTCCGGATCGCCCTTCGGGAAGTCGGTCTGCATGCGCAGCGTGCGCCCGTCGACCGTCTCGATCTCGACCTCGGCCGGCCAGAGCGCGGGGAAGCGCGCGTCGAAGTCGGGCCGTACCTCGGCCACGACCTTGCCTGCGACGGCCCGCACGGCGGGCGACGACAGCGTCGGCTCGGCGTACTCGTCGAGCGTCGCCTTGCGCATCACGATGCCGAGCCCGATCGCGTACGGCAGCGAGAACTGCGCGTCGACGTCGTTGGCGGGCGAGAGCTTGCGCTCGACCGGCTCGACGACGATCGGGATGGCCTGGCTGACGACGCCCACGCGCACGCGCGCGATGTCCTCGGGCCCCAGATCGTGCTCGCTCGCGAGTGCGATCGCGAGGTCGATCGGGCCCTGGTTGTAGCGACAGCAGGCATAGGGCTTGACGCTCGTCTGGGAGAGCTCGAAGGGCGCGCCGAGGTCCGCGGTCGAAAGCGCGGAGCGATCGGCGGCCCCGTAGCCCGAGAGCACGCCGTCGCGGCCTTCGAACGCGAGCAACGGGCCGGTGAAGCCCGCCTGCGCGAGGCGTGCGGCGAGATAGCCGCTGTGGGACGCCCAGCCCGGATGGAAGCGCTTCGTCCAGGCGCCGTCGGAGAAGAACTCGAGACGCCCTGCGGCCTGGCTGGCGGCGATGCCGAACGCGTGCGCCAGCTCGCGCGCCGACAGCCCGAGCAGCTTCGCCGTGACCGCCGCAGCCGCGAACGGCCCGATCACGCCGGTCGGGTGGAAGCCCCTTGCATAGACCTTCTGGGGATCGAGCGCCCGGCCGAGCCGGCCCACGACCTCGTAGCCGGCGACGATCGCCGTCAGCAGCTCCTCGCCGCTCGCAGCCTGCAGCTCGGCCGTCGCCAGTGCGGCCGGGATCGTCACGACGGCGGGATGCGACGAGCTCGCGCTGTGAGTGTCGTCCAGCTCGATCGAATGCGCGTGCACGCCGTTCGCGAAGGCCGCCCACTCGGGCCGCAGCGGCGACTTGGCGACGACCGCGGTGAGCGCCGGGCCCTCGTCGGCGCCGATGGCGGCGAGCATGCGGGCGACGGCGTCTGCCGTGTCGACGGTGCCGCCGCGGGTCGCGCAACCGAGGTGATCGAGCAGCAGCTCCTTGGCGTACGCGACCGTGGGCGCGTCGATGTCGGAGAAGCGCAGGTCGGTGACCCAGGCCGCAAGGGTCTCCGATGCGCTCACGGCGTGATCACGATCTTGCCGAAGTGCTGACGCGCCTCCATGACCTCGAACGCCTCGGCCGCGTCGTCGAGCGAGTAGGTCGCGTGCACCTGAGGCTTGAGAAGCCCGAGGCCGGCCAGCCGCAGCACTTCCTCGTACTCCGCCGACGTGAACGTGAAGGAGCCGATGATGCGCGTCTGGTTGCGGAACAGCACGATGATGTCGAGGTCGACGACCTCGCCGGAGTGCGCGCCGCAGGTCACGAGCCGCCCATCCCGCGTGAGCGAGTCGAGGCCCGCCTGGAAGAGCTTGCCGCCGACGTGCTCGTAGACGAGATCGACGCCGCGGCCGTTCGTGATCCTCATGACCTCCGTGGGCACGTCGTGCGTGGCGTGGTTGATCCCCTCGTGCATGCCGAGCTCGCGCGCCTTGGCGAGCTTCTCGTCGCTGCTCGCGTTGCCGATCACGTATGCGCCGGCCAGAGCCGCAAGCTGCACGGCGGCCGCGCCGATGCCCGAGCCGACCGAGTTGATCAGCACGGTCTCGCCCATCTTCAGCTCTCCCCGCGTGAAGAGCATGTGGTACGAGGTGCCGAAGGCGATCTGGAAGGCCGCGGCCTCGACGTCGGTCATCGAGTCGGGCGTGCGCACCAGGTGACGCTCGGGAATCGCGGCGTACTCGGCGTAGCCGCCTGGCACCGACGAGCCGATGAAGCTCGACGGCGAGAGGTTCTCGCGGCCCGTGCGCGACATGAGGTGCGCCGGATCGGTGCCCATCAGGTACGGCGCCACGCGGTCGCCGACCTTCCACTCCTCCGAGACGCCCGGCCCGACGCTCACGATCGTGCCGGCGAGCTCGAGCCCCATGATCAGCGGCAACTCGAGCGGGAAGCGGGAGATGCCTTCGCGGAAGTCGACGTCGAGGTGATTGAGGGCGCAGGCGCCGACCTTGACGAGGACCTCGCCCGGCCCGGCGACCGGATCGGGCACGGATTCGACGACGAGCTTGTCGCGCCCGCCGAACTCATGGACTCGCACAGCCTTCACGTGGCCTCCCGGGACCGTAATAGGTCAGACGATTGTAGACCGCGATCGCGCGCCTGGGCGAGCACGGCCGCGCTCATGGAGAGCGCCGCCAGCGCCGCCAGCGCGCAGGCGCCCAGCCAGGCGGCTCGCCAGCCGGCGCGGTCGGCCACCAGGCCGAGTGCGGGCGGAACGACCACGGCGCCCGCGAACACGACCCGCAGCGCGCGCCCGGAGACGCGCCCGATGCGCCCACTGGGCGCCGACTCGGCCACGAGCGTCATGTAGACGCCGTTCCAGCCGATGTTCGCGAAGCCCACCAGCGCAACGCAGGGCCAGATCAGCAAGCCCGACGGCAGCAGTGCGAGCCCCGTCATCCCCGCCATGCTGAGCAGGGCGTTGAGGCGCAGGCCCGAGGCGCGCCGCGTGGCGAAGAAGCGGTCCGAGATGAGCGCCCACAGCAGCCGGCCGATCGTGCCTGCCGCCATCGTGACCGCCAGCGAGATGCCCGCCGCCGCCAGCCGGTAGCCGTGCTCCTCCTTGAGATACAGGCTGAGATACGTGACGAACGCGATCTGGAGGCCGCCCATCACGAACCCGAAGCCCCCGACGCCGAGCGCGAACGGACGTGGCAGATCGCCATGCTGCGGCCCGATCGCGCTTGCCTTCTGCGCGTCGCCCGCGTTTTGCGCCAGCGTGCGGCGGCTGAGCAGCGTGGCCAGCCCGACGGTGCAGCAGGCCGCCGCCGGGGCGAGCAGCGCGAGCCGCCAGCCGACGTGGTGGGCGATCGTCGGCATCGTCACGCCCGCGACGAAGCCGCCGATCGTCACCCCCACCTGCTTGATGCTCATCAGCAGGCTGCGATGCCGCATCGTCGGCGCTCCGCGGACGATCACGTTCGTGGGCGGCGTGATCAGGCCGTAGGACAGCCCGACGGCGCCGACGCCCAGCAGGAAGAAGAGCCCGCCCGGCGCGATCGCGGCCAGCAGGCATCCGCAGGCGACGGCCGCGACCGCAGCCGCCAGCACTGGCGGCGCGCCAAAGCGATCCGTCAGGTGTCCCGAGGGCACGGACGAGATCGCGGCGCCGCCGAAGACGATCGCCGAGATCGCCCCGACCTGCCAGCGCGTGAGCGAGAACTCCTCGCGGATGAGCGGCGCCAGCGGTGCGAAGCCGAGCGTCGCATAGGCGCCGGCCGCCATGGCGAGACTGCACAGCGCGACCGACCAGGCGCCCCCGGTCGTGCGCGCGCCCGGAACGACGGAGGTTCGCACGACACGAAAGTCTGACGTATTCTCGCCGGGGATGAATGCTGCGCAGCCTCCGCTCCGCACCATCCTCTTCGTCCCGGGAAACGACCGCCGCAAGATCGGCAAGGCGCTCGGCCTCGGCGCCACCGCCGTCATGCTCGACCTCGAGGATGCCGTCGCCGCGAGCGAGAAGGCAGCCGCACGAGCGATCGTGTGCGAGAGCGCGCTCACTGCGGGTGCGGCCCTCATCGGCGTGCGCATCAATTCGCCGGCCAGTGGCCTCGCCGAGGCGGACCTCGATGCGCTCGCCCCGGCGCTCTCGCGCATCGCCCTCATCACCGTGCCCATGGTCGAAGGGCCCGATGAGATCCGTCACGTGGCGGGACGGCTCGACGAGCTCGAGCGCATAAGCGGTCTTCCCGAGGGCGGCGTCGCGCTGCTCGCCATGGCCGAGACGGCCCGAGGCGTGCTCGCGGCACGCGAGATCGCCGAATCCTCCCCGCGGCTGCGCACGTTCATCTTCGGGCCCGCCGACCTCGGCAGAGAGCTCGGCGTGGAGCCCACCGCTGAGGGCATCGAGTACCTCCACGCCCGCTCGGCGATCGTGCTCGCGGCACGCGCGGCCGGCAAGCAAGGGCCTGTCGACGGTCCGTACCTCAAGCTCGACGACGACGAGGGCTGCGCGGTCTCGTCGAACTGGGCGAGGCGACTCGGCTTCCAGGGCAAGGTCGTCCTGCACCCCCGGCAGCTGCCGATCGCGGCCGCGGCGTTCGCGACGAGCGAGCGCGAGCTCGCCTGGGCGCGCGAGGTCGACCGCGCCTTTGCGGAGGCCGAGGCTTCGGGGCTCTCGTCGATCAAGCTCGCGGACGGGACGTTCGTCGACGACCCCGTCGCGCAGCGCGCTCGCGCCATCCTGCGTGCGAGCGACCGCTGAACATCTCATACTGCGCGCGATGAAAGTCGAGCGGATCCGCAAGGCCTACGAGCAGGTCGCCGACCAGCTCATGACGATGATCAACAGCGGCGAGCTCAAGCCGGGCGACCGGCTGCCCAGCGAGGCCGAGCTGGCCGCGGACTTCGGGGTCTCGCGCACGACGGTGCGCGAGGCGCTGCGGATCCTCGCCACCCGCAATCTCATCCACACCCGCAAGGGCATGGCCGGCGGTCACTTCATCGTCGAGCCGACGGTCGGCAGCATCAGCGAGTTCCTCGTCGCCAACTACGGGCTGCTCACCGCCGCCAACACGGTCACGCTCGAGCACCTGCTGCAGGCGCGCGAAATGATCGAGGGGCCCGCGGCGGCGATCGCCGCGCGCAATCGCGACGAGACCGATCTCGAGAAGCTGCTCACGAGCCTGAGCGACGACATCTCGGGCGTCAGCGAGGCGGATGCGCTGGCCAAGTTCCGCAACTTCCACCTCTTCCTGCTCGAGGCGACGAAGAACAAGCTGCTCGTCGTGGCCGCCGCGCCGATCTTCACCGTGCTGCAGTCGACGATCGTGCGCCGGCGCCCCACCAAGGAGGTGATCGCCGAGATCGAGCTGGATCACCAGAAGATCTACAAGGCGGTCGAGGCCCGCGACGAGGTCGCCGCACGCCGCCTCATGGACGAGCATCTCGGCTTCCTCCGCGCCAACTACCAGCCCGGCATCAACTCGACCGAGGGCTTCGACCAGCCCAAGAAGAAGCCCAGGAGCAAGGCCTGAGGGCTCTTCACAGGGCCGCGACCGACGCGATGGCGTCATCGACGCTGACGACGTCGCCGTACTTCTGCTGGATGTCGAAGAGGTTCGCCTCGTGCGGAGCCTGCGCGCGGTCGCCCACGCACTCGCGCGGCACGACCGGCCGGTAGCCGTGCTGGACCGCGTCGACCGCGGAGGCGCGCACGCAGCCCGACGTGGTCGCACCCGTGACGAGCACGGTGTCGCAGCCCTCGGCCGCGAGCAGGGACGAGAGCGCGGTGCCGAAGAAGCACGATGCGAACTGCTTCGTGATCAGCGTGTCGTCCGACTGCATGCCGAGGCGCGGGTCGACCTCCACCTCGTGCGAGCCCGCGACGAGCGTCCGCAGCGACGGGACCTTGGCCATGAAGACGGCCGCCGCTTGGCTCTTCGCGCCGTCGAAGGCGACCGTCGTGAAGATGATCGGCACGTCCTTGGCCCGGCAGGCGTCGATCAGCCGGCGCGTCGCCGCGACGACGGAGTCGAGATCCGAGCCGAGCGGCGAGGACGGGTCGGTGAAGCCGTTGACGAGATCGATCACGAGCAGGGCGGGCCGCCGGCCGAAGCCGGCGGTCCCGCCGAACCCGCGCTCGCGATAGAACTCCGCGTCGTCCATCAATCGCCGGCGACCGCCGCGGCTGCGTCGGCGTCGCGCACCCGCTTGAGCGCCGCGTCGCCCGGCTCGAGCGGCGACCAGCGCAGCGGCCTGGCCGGCGTCGGCGGGACCAGCCCGGTCTCGGCCTCGCAGTTGGCGAGCGTGGCGTCGAGCGAGGGCCCGAAGTCGAACGCGGGCGCGTCGCCGCGCTCCGTCCGCTGGCGGCTGCGCTCGGCCTCCGTCGCGGCCTCGTCCACGCCGCCGTCGGCGCCCAGCACGACGCCGTAACCGGTCTTCGCGAACTCGCGCGAAACGAGCCCGAAGGAGACGTCGCGCGCCACCACGTCGGCCGGCCGGTCGAGGCGGTCCTTCCAGCCACCGCCGCCTGCGGTGCGGTAGACGAGCATGTCGCCGGGCTGCACCTCGACCTCGTCGCACTTGCTGGGCAGCACCTGCTCGCTGCCGTCGGCGCGCACGAGCAGCTTGCTGCTGCGCTCGCCCGGCAGGCCGCCGAGCACGCCCCACGGCCGCGTCAGCCAGCGGTCGTCGTGGATCGAGACCTCGCCCGGCTCCAGGTAGACGTAGCGCTTCTCGACGCCGTTGCCGCCGCGATGCAGGCCGGCACCGCCCGAGTCGGTGACGGTCGTGTAGCCGTCGATGCGCATCGGGTAGTAGGCCTCGAGGTACTCCGTCGGGATGTTCTCGAAGAGCGGCCACCAGGAGTGACCGTCCATGCCGTCGCCGATCGGCCGGCCCGGGATCCCGCCGTAGAGGATCTCCATCGAGTAGAAGAACTCGCCGGGCTGCTGACCGTCGACCGACTCCTTCCAGCCCGAGTAGAGCATGTAGGGGCTGGTGCCGTAGCCCGCCGCGGTGTTGAGGTCGGGGGCGTTCTTGCAGAGCGCGCCGCCGAGCACGTCGAACAGCCGCGCCAGCGCGTGCGTGCGGCAGCCGAGTGCCGCCGGGAAGCGCGGGCGCAGCAGGCTGCCCTCCGGCATCACCACGTGCAGCAGCGGGTAGAAGCCGTCGTTGAAGAGGATCTGCGGGTCGTTCACCATGATCAGGTAGATCCCGATGAACATCTTGAACATGCCCTCGGAGAGGTAGAAGTTCACCGGTCCGAGCGCCTGCGGATCCGTTCCCGACCAGTCGAAGTAGGCGTGCTCCCCCTCGCGCCAGATCGTCAGCTTCATCTTGAACGGGCCGTTACCCAGGCCGTCGTCGTCGACGTAGTCCTCGAAGCTCTGCGGCGTCTCGGGGATCGCCAGCAGGATCAGCGTCTTCATCGCCTCGTAGGTGCGATCCAGCAGCGCCTGCAGGGCGGCGAGGTACGTGCGCTTGCCGAAGCGGTTGCAGAGCTCCATGACGCGAGCCTCACCCGCGCGGCAGCCGGCGATGATGGCGAACAGGTCTGCCCTGTTCATCTCCGGGATGCGCACGTTGTTGAGGATCAGGCCGAGCACGTCCTCCTGCACGACGCCGCGCTCGACGACCTTGATCGGCGGGATGATGATGCCCTCGCCGAAGATCGTCTTGGCGCCCGTCGGCAGCGCGCCGGGCAGCGGCCCGCCGGCATCCATCATGTGGCCGAACTGCGAGGCCCAGCCGACGAGCTCGTCCTCGAAGAAGATCGGCACCAGGACGAGCCAGTCGTTCGTGTGGCTGATCGAGGCCGAGCACTTGAACGGGTCGGCGCAGAGGATCACGTCACCCGGGTAGATGCCGCGCGTCCACTCCTCCATCATCTCGTTGATGTAGGCGCCGAACTGGCCGACGACCATGCGGCCGCGCGGGTCCGTGAGCATCGGGAACTCGTCGTGCTGCTCGCGGATGACGGGACTCATCGCCGAGCGGAAGAGCACGGCGTCCATCTCGTAGCGGGCGCTCTTGAGCGCGCCCTCGATGATGTCCAGGGTGACGGGATCGATCTCGACGTCGGTCGGGATCGCGGCGATTCTCAGCGTTTCTGCGGCAGCCATGCTCACGCCCCGGGGTTGATGAGGAGGTTGAAGTGGATGTCGACCTCGGCCGTGAAGCCGGGCAGCACCACCGTGGTCGCGTCGAACTCCGTGATCACCGCCGGGCCCGGGACGCGGGCTCCCGGGCTCAGCTTGGAACGGTCGTAGATGCGCGTCGGCACGTTCTTGCCCTCGAACAGGATCGCGTGCTCCTCGACGACGGCGCCCGCCGGATCGGCACCGTCCGTCTCCCCGGTCGGCAGCTCGGGCTTCTGCACCGCCCCGTTGCCGATCGCGCGCAGGTTGACGATCTCGCTGGCCGTCGCGTGCATGCGGAAGCCGTAGAGCTGCTCGTGCAGCGCGTTGAAGCGCTCCTCGAGGTCACCGAGGCCCTGCGAGCGCACGGCCGCGGCGTCGAGCGCGACCGGGATCTCGTAGCCCTGCCCGTGGTACCGCATGTCGGCGACGTAGCTGAGCCGCTGGTCGCCGGAGGCGATGCCCTCGGAATCCATCCAGGAGCGCGCGCGTCCACCGAGCTCCTCGAGGATGCCTGCCACCTCGTCGGCCGGCGCCTCGCGGACGAGGCGGATGAGCGTGCGGGCGAACTCGTTGCGGAAGTCCGCCACGAGGTCGCCGATCGCGCACAGCAGGCCCGGGGACGGCGGGACGATCACCGGGAAGCTGCCCATCAGCTTGGCGACCGCGTTCGCGTGCAACGGGCCCGCGCCGCCGAAGGCGACGAGCGCGAAGTCGCGCGGGTCGTGGCCGCGCTGCACCGAGACGAGTCGCAGCGCGCCCGCCATGTTCTCGTTGACGATCGAGAGGATGCCGTCGGCGGCCTGCTCGAGGGTGAGGTTCATGGCGTCGGCGATCTTCTGCACAGCGGCCCGGGCGCCCTCGACGTCGAGCGTCATCTCGCCGCCCAGGAGGCGCGGAGGCAGGTGGCCGACGACGACGTTGGCGTCGGTCACCGTCGGTTCCTCGCCGCCCTTGCCGTATGCGGCCGGGCCCGGCTCGGCGCCCGCCGACTGCGGGCCGACGCGGAGAGCGCCGGTCAGCTGCGGAACGTGCGCGATCGAGCCGCCGCCCGCGCCGACGGTGTGCACGTTGACGCTCGGGATCTTGATGCGGAAGTGGCTGATCGAGGTCTCGCGGCCGATCGTCGGCTCGCCGTTCTGGCAGAGCGCGACGTCGGTCGACGTGCCGCCCATGTCGAACGTGAGGATGTTCGGGTAGCCGGCTTTGGTGGCCACGTGCAGCGCGCCCGCGACGCCACCCGAGGGGCCGGAGAGCACGCCGTAGATCGGGTTGCGCTGGGCTTCGGTCGTCGTCATCAGGCCGGCGTCGGAGCGCAGGATGTTGACGTCGCAGGTCGTGCCGAGATCCTTGAGCGAGCTCTGCAGGCCCTTCACGTAGGTGGCGACGGTGGGCCGTACGTACGAGTTCATGCAGGCCGTGAGCGTGCGCTCGTACTCTCGGAACTCGGGCAGCACGTGCGAGCTCAGCGTCACCGGGAAGCCCGGGTAGAGCTCCTCGACGATCGCCCCGATCTCCTCCTCGTGCGCGCTGTTGACGTACGAGTTGATCAGGCCCACGGTGAGCGATTCCACGCCGGAGTCGACGAGGTCGCGCACGATGCCCTTGACCTGGTCGCGGTCGACGGGCGTGACGACGTTGCCGCGTGCGTCGAGTCGCTCGGTCGCCTCGCGTGTGTCGGAGAGCAGCGCCGG
>Ga0207683_10003420_pt1 | contig 13826 bp, 14 predicted proteins | sample KBSM73metaG_FD_184333 | JGI IMG/M metagenome (GOLD analysis project Ga0207683, IMG submission 184333) | Miscanthus rhizosphere microbial communities from Kellogg Biological Station, Michigan, USA - KBS M7-3 metaG (SPAdes) (version 2) | ecosystem: Host-associated > Plants > Roots > Rhizosphere >...
GTACTGTTCGACCAGCGCGGCTGCGGGCGCTCGACGCCGCACGCGGAACTGACCGACAACACGACCTGGCATCTGGTCGCCGACATCGAACGGCTGCGCGAGCACCTGGGCGTCGAGCGCTGGCAGGTGTTCGGCGGATCGTGGGGATCGACGCTGGCCCTGGCCTACGCGCAGTCGCATCCGGACCGCGTGACCGAACTCGTGCTGCGCGGCATCTTCATGCTGCGGCGCTGGGAACTCGAATGGTTCTACCAGAAGGGTTGCGACGCGATCTATCCCGATGCGTGGGAGGCCTACCTCGCCGCGATTCCGCCCGGCGAACGCGCCGATCTCATGAGCGCCTACTACCGGCGCCTGACCAGTCCCGATGCGGACGTGCGCCTGGCGGCGGCGAAGGCCTGGTCGGTGTGGGAAGGCAGCACGAGTTTCCTGCAGCCCAGCGACGAGTACATCGCCTCGACCGGCGGCGACGAGTTCGCGCTCGCGTTCGCGCGCATCGAGTGCCACTACTTCGTGCACGGCGGCTTCTTCGAGGCCGACGACCAGCTGCTGCGCGGCGCCACCCGGCTGAAGGACATTCCCGCCGTCATCGTGCAGGGCCGCTACGACGTCGTCTGCCCGATCCGGAGCGCATGGGACCTGCACCGCGCCTGGCCGCAGGCCGACCTGCGCATCGTCGGCGATGCCGGTCACTCTGCCCTCGAGCCGGGCATCACGCACGAGCTGATCGAGGCCACGGACCGCTTCGCGCGTTGAACGGCTGCTTGCCATGGCTCGCGGGCGCGCCGGTGAACCTTTCGCGCCCGACCGGGCACTCATGGGCGGATAAGGCATCTATTGGAGCCGCATGAAATTCCAGGGGGACAGGTTTCGGGTCGCGAACTCGGCTGGTGCGAACCAGAACGGCGAGGATCTGGCCTGTCTGACCCTGATTGCACAAGGCGACCGCGCTGCGTTCGAACGGCTGTACCGGCGCTACTACGACCGCTTGTTCCGGTTCGTCCTGCGCGTCACCGGGCGCATGAACATCGCCGAAGACGTGATCAACGACACGATGCTGGTGATCTGGCGCAAGGCCGGCGAGTACCGCGCTGCCGCGCAGGCCTCGACGTGGATCTTCGGCATCGCGTATCGCAAGGCGCTCAAGGCGTTGTCGCGCGAGTCGCGCGTCACGGATGTATGCGACGAGATTCCCGACATCGAGGCGCCGCCGCCGGAAACACTGGATCGTGAGGGCCTGCACGCCGCGATTCGCCAGGCCGTCATGCAGCTGCCGCCGGAACACCGAGCGGTGGTCGACCTGACGTTCTTTTTCAACCGCTCGTACGAGGAAGCCGCGCAGATTCTGGATTGCCCGGTCGGTACCGTGAAATCGCGGATGTTCCATGCGCGCGCCAAGTTGCGCCCGCTGCTCACCCAATTGCTAGGAGACTGAGCCCATGACGACTGCCAGTCGCAACGAGGTTCTCGAACTGCTGCCGTGGTACGAAAACGGCACGTTGAACGATGCGGAAAACGAGGCCGCGCGCGTATTGCTTTCGACAGATCTGGATGCCAATCGCCAGGCGCGCGAGCTGCGCGTGCTGCGCGCGGCGCTCGCCGACGAACCGATTCTCGCCACGAACATGCAGGTCAACCTGCGCCGCCTGAATGCGCGCATCGACCCGCCGCCGTCGCGGCGGAGGCCGTGGTTCGCGCCGTTCGCGCTCGCTGCCGCCGCGTTGATGGTCGTCGCGACCGGCATCGGTCTGTTTTTCGCCGGTGAACGCGCCGGGCGGTTCCATACGCTGACCGCGCCGGCCGAACTGCCGCCGGTGCCTGCCGACGCGGTCCTGTATCGCGTCGACGTGGCCGCCGGTGTCGACGCCGCCCAGCTGGCCGCGCTGGCCGGTGTGCCCGGTGCGCGCGTGTTGCAGGGTCCGTCGGAGCGGGGCGTCGCGCTGCTCGCCGTACCCGGCGCCGATGCCGAGAGCGTGCTCGCCCGTTTGCACGCCGATCCGCGCCTGCGTTTCGTTACGGCCGTCGCGCGCTGAGCAGTGCCGTGATCCGCACCGCGCTTTCGTTGCTGCTGGCCTGCATGGTGCTGGCCGGGTGCGCAGCGAGCGTCCCGGTGCACGATCGCGACGGCACGCGGCTGCTGGTCACGATCCATTACGACGCGGCCGACGGCCTGCACGGCAATCCCGGCGACCGCTATCGCCGGCCTGGCGGCTACGGCGCGGGCCCGAACGCCGACCCGGTGCTCGACGCGCTGGCGGCCGAGTATGCGATCACGCGCGTCGAAGGCTGGCCGATGCGCTCGCTCGGCGTGCACTGCGAAGTCTATGCAACGGCAAGCGGCACGGACGCCGACGCGATCGCCGCGCGCCTTGCGCACGATCCGCGCGTCGACAGCGCCGAAGCGCTGCAGGAATTCCACACGATGACCCAGGGCGACTCCTACCGGCCCCTGCAGCATTCTCTCGATACGCTGCAGATCGACGCAGCGCATGCGCTGTCGCGGGGCAAGGGCGTGCGCGTCGCGGTCATCGATTCGGGCATCGATGCGAGTCATCGCGACCTGAGCGGCGCCGTGAACGCAAAACGCGATTTCACCGAAGGACCGCTCGCCCCGCACGGCACTGAAGTCGCCGGCGTCATCGCCGCGCGTGACATCGATGGCGCCGGCATCGTCGGCGTCGCCCCCGAGGCCGGGCTGACCGACCTGCGCGCGTGCCGCGCCGGAACCGGTGCGGGCGCGCCGGCCAGTTGCGACAGCTACACGCTCGCGCAGGCGCTCGACTATGCGATCGGCATCCGCGTCGACATCATCAACCTCAGCCTCGCCGGCCCGCACGACGCGCTGCTGGCGCGACTACTCGATGTTGCGGAGACGCAGGGCATCAGCGTCGTCGTCGCCGCGCCGACGGCCGGCAACGCGCACGACACGTTTCCCGCTTCCGTCGCGACCGTGATTTCGGTAGCGAACCTCGAGGACGCGGGGGCGTCGCGCGCCGCGACTGTCAGCGCTCCGGGGATCGATGTGCTCACGACGTTTCCGGGCGGTCGCTACGACTACGGTTCGGGAACGTCGCTGGCCAGCGCACACGTCAGCGGCGTCGTGGCGCTGATGCGCTCGCTGGATCGGCACATGAAGCCGGAGCAGGTGCGGGCATTGCTCAGTGCGCATCGCCAGCTGTCCGCAGTCGCCGTCCTCAACGACGAAGCGGCGCGACTCGCGCGGCGATAGATTCGAGGCAAGTCGCTCTTTTGCCGAGCCACTTTCGTGGCTGGCGGCGCCAAGGCGTTTCGAGTATGGTCAGCGCGTGTCCGCGAATCCGGGTGCGCGCATCGCGCACTCTGGGCGGAGGCAAACCGTACTCATGAAACAGGTCTTCCGACGACGACTGCGATGCCGGCCGCTTACCGACTACGACGCATCGGCCGCCGTCTCGGCACGCGCATTATCGCAGCGACCTGGCTGGGTTGTTTCGCCGGTCACGCGGCGGCGGCGGAATGGAACGGTTACGCCACACTAGCGACCGACTACATCTATCGCGGCATTTCCCTGCTCGACACGGGAGCCAGCCTGCAGGCCAGTGTGGAAGGCCGCTTCGACCCGGGCTTCGTCGTCGGCGCCTGGGGCGCCAACATCGACCGCCAGTGGGTCTATCAGCAACACATAGGCAACAGTGTCGAGGTCAATTTTTTTGCGGGCATGGATTTCGATTGCGGCTCGCGCTGCCGGGCGCGCGTGATCGTCACGCGCTACACGTATCCGGATTCGGACGCGAGCAGCTGGCAGGAAATCAGCGGCAGTGTGAGCTACGCGGGACGCGTCGGCGCGTCGTTGTCATGGAGTCCCGAGGGACTCGGAACGATCAAGTCCACGCGCACGCTCGAAGGTTGGTTCGTGCAACCGGTTTCGCGCGCGACGAGCCTCGAACTCGATGGCGGACGCATGTGGGTCGGCTCGCGCGATTACTGGTTCGCGCGCGCCGGCATCTCGCACCGGGTCGATCGTTGGGTTGTCGGGCTGAGCCATTACTGGAGCGACCCGACCTATCGCCGTTTCGGTATCGACGATCGCAGCCAGCGCTACGTCGCCTCGCTCAGCACGGCATTCTGATAGCGCCAACCGGGCCGCTGCGGCCCGGTTGTGATCGATGCTCAACAGTGCAATCAGTGCGTGGCGCTCGCGCCTTCGCCCTTGAGACAGGTGCTCATGAACGCCTTGCGCTCGTCGCCCTTCTTGTTGGCCGCTGCCGTATTGCACGCTTTCATCTTTTCCTGCTGGGTCTTCGGCGCCGCGGCTACTGCCGGTGCCGGAGCCGGAGCAGGCGCTGCCGTCGGCGCAGGAGTGGCTGCCGGTGCAGAAGCGGTAGACGTTCCGCCCTTCAGGCAGGTGCTCATGAACGCCTTGCGTTGATCACCTTTCTTGTCGCCCGCTTTTGCATTGCACGCTGTCATCTTCTCCTGCTGCGTCATCGGTGCGGTCGCAGTGGTGCTTCCCTTGAGGCACGTGCTCATGAACGCCTTGCGTTCGTCGCCCTTCTTCGTGCCCGCCGCGGCGTTGCAGTCTTTCATCTTCTGTTGCTGCGGCGTCAGCGGCTTGGCAGTCGCGGCGGCGCAGGACGAACCGATTCCAAATGCGAGCGCCAGGGCGAGTGCGGCAGTCGATACGAATTTCATGACAGTCTCCTTGATGTGAGTGGTTCGAGCGCTGCCGAGTCTACGCTGCTGCAATGACACCGCGTAGTCGCGCCGCACAATCATTCAGTCACGAGCAGGAGAATGTCGTCGCATCGAAGGGTTGCAGGAGTGGCGCAGTTCGAACCTGACGCATTTGTCAGGAATGGAGCGATGGCATACATCATTGGCGATCGCTGGCCATCGCCGGAAATTGCTTCGGCATACCGGCCATCCATGGCCATAACAGTGTTCCAAGAAATACTGTGCCGGCAGGAACCGGGCCGTTCGGCCCGGTTCCATTTACTGGAGAGAGCGGCGATCAATGCGTCGTCGCGACGCTGTCCCCTTTCAGACACGAAGCGATCAGCGCCTTGCGTTCTGCGCCTTTCGTGCCCTTCGCTTGCGCGTTGCACGTCTTGCGCGTCGCGTGCTGCGACGACTTCACTCCTGCGGGCGCTGCGGCGGAAGAAGCGGCGGCCGGAGTTGCCGTCGACGCGGGAACGGCCGCGGCGCTCGGCGTGGAAACCGTGGAGCCGCCCTTCAGGCATGTGCTCATGAACGCCCTGCGCTCGTCCCCTTTCTTGCCGACCGCGTGCGCATTGCAGTCCTTCATCTTCTGCTGCTGCGCCGTTATCGGCTTGGCGGATGTGGTTTCGGCGTGCAGCGGCCCAACGGCCAGGGCGAGTGCCAGCGTGAGTGCCGCGGTGGAAATGGACTTCATGACGATCTCCTTGATTTGAGTTTGGCGACGGGATTTCGCGGCTGGCATCCTCGTGGCTGCGCAATCGCGATGGGCAGCATGTTGCCGTCGCGATAGCGTTCGCGCTGTCGGAGATTTCCTACGACGCGTGTAGGCTCGTGGCGGATTCGTCGCGCTGTCGCAGATTGACGGCGAACGGCGTTTGTGGAAACGAAGGGACGGTCCGCGAAGGGCAGGCGCCATGAAGACGTTGATCGGGATGATGCTGGCATTCGCGTGCGCGAATGCATTCGCCGCATCGGGCGTTCTCAAGGGCACGGTAACGAGTTCGAATGGTCCGGCGATCGAATCCGGATTCATCGACGTCACGATCAACGGAGCAGCGGCGACCTCGCTGCCGATCGGTGTCGGCGGCACCTATTCCGGAATCGAGACGTGGGCCGGGGTCGGGTCCGCATCGTGCGAACTACGAACGGTGGTGTCGGGATACATCGAACAGTCGGTCGTCGTCCAGCTGGCAGATGGCGGCACGACGCAGACCGACTTCGTGCTCGTCTGGGACGTGATCTTCCGCGACGCCTTCGAAACGGGCTCTTGAACCGAACGGCTCCGACTACTCAGGCGGCCGCGGCAGTCGGCGCGGCGACGCTGATCCGGGGCCCGTGCAGCAGGGCCTGGCGTACGCCGTCGATCAGCAGATCGACTTCGCCAGCGGTGATCGCGAAGTGCGGCGTGAAGCGCAGCGAATTCGTGCCGCCATGGATCACGCCGAAGCCGCGCTCGCGCATCCACTCCTCGGTGCTGCCGGCGCCGTAGCACTTGAATTGCGGTGCCAGTTCGCACGAGAACAGCAGGCCGGTGCCCTGGACCTTCACGATCAGCCCCGGCAATTCCGCCTTGAGCTGGTTCAGACGTTCGATGAACTGGGTGCCGCGCGCGCGGATATTGGCGCGCAGGGCGGGAGTCAGAGTTTCGAGCGCGGCGCAGGCGACGTCGAGCGCGCGCGGATTCGTGCTCATCGTGTTGCCGTATATTCCCTTTTTATACAATGCACCAGCACTCTCGCTGACGGCGAGTACCGACAGCGGATACTGGCCGCCGTTGATCGCCTTCGAATAGGTCTCCATGTCCGGTGCATCGAGCTTTTCGAAACCCGGATAGTCGACGACCGACAGCACGCCGTGGGCGCGCAGGCCGGCCTGGATCGAGTCGACCAGGAACAATGACCCGTGCGCACGCGTCAGCTCGCGCGCGGCGGCATAGAACTCCGGCGTCGCGGCGCGGCCCGGATCGCCTTCGCCCATGACCGGCTCTAGGAACATCGCCTCGATGAACCAGCCGTTCTTGTCCGCGTCGGCGAACACCTGGCGCAGCTGTTCGACGTTGTACGGTTCCACCGTCAGCAGGCTGCGCTCGTCGCGGAAGCTGGCCAGGTGCTGCACGTAGGCCTTGCGCGACGAATCCGAGTACACCGCCGGACGCTCGGTGCGGCCATGGAACGCGCCTTTGACGGCGACGCGCTTGATCGTGCGCCCGGCGTGACGCGCGCCCGGTTCGGTCATAAGCTTGGCGTTGACGTCGGCAATACGGCACGCCAGCGACACCGACTCGGAACCCGAGTTCAGGCACAGGAACTGCTTGAACGGCGAACCGCCGCGCGAGTGGCCGATCTCGCGTTCCAGCGCGCGCGTGAAACGCAGCTGGCTGACGTTAGGGGTCATCACGTTCGCCATGACCTGCGGACGCGCCAGCGCGGCGAGAATCGCCTTCGGCGTATGGCCGAAGCCGAGCATGCCGTAGCCGCCCGAATCGTGGATTACGGCGCCCTTCAGGGTCACGACCCAAGGGCCGCGCGCTGCGAGCGCCACGAACGGATTGACCGCGTCGTCGGGATAGAAATTGATGAAGCCTGACTGGACGCGCTGCATTTGCGCCGCCTCATCGAGCGCCAGCAGTTCCGGCATCTCGCTGCGCAGGGCCTGGTGCAGGGAATGCGCTTCCTCGATCGCTTCGCGCAGCTCCGGATAGTCCGCAGCCAGCCGCTCGACATCGGCATCGGCCAGTCCGGGTGTGCGCGACGCGCCGCCGCACTGGCGCATTTCATTGAGTTTGGCGATCAGCGACATGACGAATTCCTCGGAAAGACAACGATCTCGATGCGGACGGAATGCCGTGGCAGGGCCCGAAATTGCGCCACAGGACGTCCAGTGTGGGCAAAATCTTAGCACGCACATTGGTATCGTAAAGGGGCCGGTGCGAATGCACTTCGATGGGGCCACTTAGCGGGGCCCGGTGCCTGACACTCGTCATGCGCAAGTCGTGATTGACGCGACTGCGCGGCCCGCCGCCAAGCGCGTACCGTGTGCTCGTCGAACGCGGAGTGCGAATGATGACCCAGATGGCCGAAACGATTGCGCGGCTCGCCGGCGCAAGCAGGCGCTACGGCGCGGTCCTTGCGCTGGACCAGGTCGACCTGGACGTGCGCCCCGGCGAAGTGCTGGCCGTGCTCGGTCCGAACGGCGCCGGCAAGACCACCGCGATCTCGCTGCTGCTGGGACTGCTCGTGCCGGACAGCGGTACCGCCACAGTGTTCGGTCTGGATCCGCGCTCGCTCGAAGCGCGGCGTCGCGTCGGCGCGATGCTGCAGACGACCGGCGTTCCTGAGACGCTGGCCACCGGCGAACTGATCGCGCTGTTCAGCAGCTACTACCCGCGGCCGCGAACCGTTGCCGACACCGTCGCGCTGGCCGGCGTCGGCGATTTGCTGCGCACGCGCTACGGACGGTTGTCCGGGGGACAGCAGCGGCGGGTGCAATTCGCGTTGGCGATCTGCGGCCGGCCGCAAGTGCTGTTCCTCGACGAGCCGACCACCGGCCTCGACATCGGCGCGCGCGAAACATTGTGGAAAACGATACGCCAGCTCGTCGGCGAAGGCTGCGCAGTCGTCCTGACTACGCATTACCTGGAGGAAGCGGAAGCGCTCGCCGACCGGGTCAGCGTGCTCGCGCGCGGACGTATCGTCGCCGAAGGCAGCGTTGCCACGCTGCGCAGCCGCGTGGCGCAACGGCGCATCCGCTGCGTCTCGCGCCTCGATGTCGAGGCGATCGGCGCCTGGCCCGAGGTGCGCAGTGTCGCGCGCGATGGCGAGCGCATCGAAATCGTCACCGACGCCGCCGAAGCCGTCGTCCGCCAGTTGCTGTTCGAGGACGCGCATTTGCACGAACTCGAGGTGCGGCGCGCCGGCCTCGCCGAGGCATTCGTCGAAATCACCAGGGAGGCCGCATGAACGCGATCGCCGGGAACGGCGTCGCCGACGCCGCGCCGCACAACTCGCTGCGCTCGTACGTGCTCGAAGCGAAGTTCGAATTCCTGCGCGTGCTGCGCACGCCCGCCTTCGCGCTGCCGACGCTGCTGTTTCCGCCGATGTTCTACCTGTTGTTCGGATTGCTGCTCAACCGCTCGAGCAGCAACGCGGCGCACTACCTGTTCGCCACGTACAGCGTTTTCGGCGTCATGGCGCCGTCGCTGTTCGGTTTCGGCGTCGGCATCGCGATCGAGCGCGAGCGCGGCTGGCTGGCGCTCAAGCGCGTCGCGCCGATGCCTCCGGGCGCCTACCTGCTCGCGAAGATGGCGATGGCGATGTTGTTCGCGCTGATCATTTACGTCGTGCTCGCGCTGATGGCGTTCGCTCTCGGCGGAGTCCGCCTCGGAGCGGGCCAGTGGCTGCTGCTCGGCGCGATTTCGGTCATCGGTGTCCTGCCGTTCTGCGCGCTGGGCCTCATGATCGGCAGCCGTGCGAACGCGTCCGGTGCGCCGGCCCTGGTCAACCTGATCTACCTGCCGATGGCGTTCCTGTCCGGGTTGTGGATGCCGCTGAGCATGCTGCCGGCGTTCATCGGCCAGATCGCGCCGGTCTGGCCTGCGTATCACCTGTCCCAACTGGCGCTCGCAACGATCGGCCACGGCGACGGCAGCGCGCTGCTGCCGCACCTGCTTTGCCTGCTCGGGTTTACCGCCGTATGCTTCGTCATCGCGCGGCGCTGGCTCGCACGTTCTCAATGACAACCGTATCAATGGCCGCGCCCGCAATGTCCGATCGTGCACAAATGGATCCAGAAACCGCCATTCGCGCCGTCTACATCCGCTCGTTGCTGCTGCTGGCGTTGCTTGCCGCCGTCGCGATGATCGACATGTTCGCGCCGCTTGCCCAGGACGTGACTCCGTCGGCGGCATTGTCCGCCGATGGAGCCGCCGGGCACAGCCTGCGCTGACCCGAAACCTGATCATGCTGTTCCGATTCATTCCGAGCGATCACGAGCAGGCGCGCAACCGCGCCGGGTTTGCCAGTGCGGCCGACATGCGCTTCTACGCGTGGCTGAATCTGGTCTGGACGAGCTTCATCCTGACCACGCCATGGTTCGCGGACGGCGCGTTCCCGCACTGGATGTGGCCGACGCTGGGCAGTCTCGCCGTGTTCCTGTGGTTGTACTTCCGCACGTTCTACCGGCGCGAAAACGACAGGGTGGTCTACTACGCGCTCGCGATCGGCGCGCTCGGTTTCATCGTGACGCCGTTCAACTCCGGCGCGCAGGGATATCTGATCTACGCCTGCGCATTTCTCGCATTCGCGCAGACGCTGCGCCTGGCAGTCCGGCTCATGGTCGGCATGCTCGCGCTGTACGCACTCGAGTGGTACCTGCTCGGCTTCCCGTGGATCTACAGCATGAGCTCGCTCGTGATCGGTCCGGTCGTCGCCTGCATGAACATGGTCTACCGGCGCAATCAGCAGCGCAACGCGGAACTCAAGCTCAGTCACGACGAGGTTCGCCGCCTGGCCGCGCTGGCCGAGCGCGAACGAATCGGCCGCGATCTGCACGATCTGCTCGGCCACACGTTGTCATTGATCACGCTGAAGTCGGAGCTGGCGCACAAGCTGTTCGATCGCGACGCGGCCGCGGCCAAGCGCGAGATCGGCGACGTCGAGCGTGTCGCGCGCGATGCGCTGACACAGGTGCGACGCGCGGTGACCGGCATTCGCGCGGCCGGATTCGCGGCGGAGCTGGCGTCGGCGAAGCTGTTGCTCGAATCGAATGGCGTCCGGCTCGACTACGACATTGCGGACACAGCGCTGCCGGTCGAGATCGAAACGGCGCTCGCCATGGCCGTCCGCGAAGCGGTGACGAACGTACAGCGCCACGCGCAGGCAAGCCAAGTGCACGTCAAGGTCTGGGTGAATGATCGCATTCTCGCATTGACCGTCACGGACAACGGCCGCGGCGGCGCGATCGTTCCCGGCAACGGGCTGAGCGGCATGCGCGAACGCCTCGCGACGATCGGCGCCGAGCTGCGCATCGATTCGACGCGCGGGCGCGGCACGGTATTGAGCGCGACCTTGCCGCTGCCCGCCGGCGAGCCGGCTGTGGCGGTTGCGGTGTTGCGGGAGGCGTGAAACGAGAGACGTGAGACGTGAGACGTAGACGTGAGAGAAAGAGGAAGAGCCTCGCCCATCGGTGCTCTTGGCTCTGTCTTCCGTCTCACCTCTCACGCAATTGACTTCCCGAACCCGCACCCGCACCCTCATCCCATGATTCCTGCACGCGCAACCTCCGCATGATCCGCGTCCTTCTGGCCGAAGACCAGGCGATGGTGCGGGGCGCGCTCACGGCGCTGCTCAAGCTCGAGCCGGATCTCGATGTCATCGGCAGCGCCGCCAATGGCGAGGAAGCGTGGACGCTGATCGAGCGCGACAAGCCCGACGTGCTCGTCACGGACATCGAAATGCCCCGGCTCAGCGGACTGGAACTGGCGCAGCGCATTCGCGAACGCGGCGTCGATTGCAAGGTGATCATCCTGACGACGTTCGCGCGGTCGGGATTCCTGCGCCGTGCACTCGACGCGGGCGTGGGCGGCTACCTGCTCAAGGACGCGCCGGCGGACCAACTCGCCGAAGCGCTTCGAAAGGTGCATCGTGGCGGCCGCGCGATCGATCCGCAGCTCGCACTCGAAGCATGGTCGGGGGACGATCCGCTAAACGACCGCGAGCGCCAGGTCTTGCGCCTGGCAGGCGAGGGTATGTCCGCCGCCGAAATCGCCGAGCAACTGCACCTGTCGCAGGGCACGGTGCGCAACTACCTGTCGGAGGCGATCGGCAAGCTCGGCGTCGGCAACCGCATCGAAGCGTACCGCCTCGCAAGGCAGAAAGGGTGGTTGTAGTCCACCGCGCTTGCGCAATGCCTTGAATGGCATTGCGCGCGGTGGACTACAGGTGAGGCAGGATGCCGAACGGCGACGCACCAGGGACGGTTTCAGCCGCACCGCGCTTAGCGCAATGCCTAGAATGGCATTGCGCGCGGTGACTACAGGTGAGGCAGGGATGCCGAACGGCGGAGATCCAGGGATGGCTACATGCGGAAGCGCGCTCTCATACGCACGAGCCACCCGTGCAAAAGCACGCGCTAGGTAGAGCCGAACACCTTGGCACGTCATTCCAGCGCAAGCTGGAATCCAGTTTTTTCGAGTATTGCAAAAGAACTGGATCCCAGCCTGCGCTGGGATGACGGCTCGTTACGAGCCGCTACTGTTCTGATTCTTTTCCACCGGACTTTTCCTGCAGCGTCGCAACGCGCCGTTCGAGCGCCTCGACGCGCGCTTCGAGCTGCGCAAGACGATCCTCGTCTAACGCCGCATCCTCACGGCCGTGCGCCGGCGCACGCGCGGGAGCGAGGTCTTCGATCGACACGGGACCGCACAACAGATGCATGTAGCGATCCTCGCGCTGGCCCGGCGCACGGCCGATGCGCACGACGAGCGGCGGCGAGCGCGCCATCAGCCGCTCCAGCGTATCGCCGAGCATCGCGGCTTCCGGAAAATCCGCCAGGCGTTCGCTGCGGGTCAACAGCTCCGCGAGCGTCTGCGGACCGCGCAGCAACAGCAGCGCGATGACGGCGCGAGAGCGCGTTTGCAGGTTCAGTGCGGCGTCGATCGTATGCTCGTAGCGCAATGCCCGTGCGCCGTGCGCGACGCGCACGAGGCGCTTCTCCTCGAGCGAACGAAGCGCCTGTCCGACCGCACCGAGTTCGGCGTGCATGATCGGATCGCGGTTCGTCTTCTGGTTGCAAGCCAAATGTGCGGCATTCAGCGTGAGCGGATAGACCTCGGGTGTCGTCGCGGCTTTTTCGACCAGACAGCCGAGCACGCGCGCTTCCAGCGGCTCCAGTTGAATCAGGGGGGCGGCAACCTGTGGGGCCGGCGGTTCGCCGGCGAATTCGGGATCGCTCATTGCAGTGTCCGTTTCGGAGAACCATCTGTCGCGGGTATCGTCGACAGCGCGCCCCAGGATTGTACAGGGACAGACAGGTGCGCACCGCGGCGGCAATGCCGGCGAATCGGCGATAATCGGCGCCCGCTCCCGGACTTTTGCGCGCTTGAAGAAATCCGATTTCCACTACGAACTGCCGCCCGAATTGATCGCGCAGCAGCCGCTGGCCGAACGTTCGGCCAGTCGCCTGCTCGTCGTCGATGTGGGCGACCGCCGCTTCGCCGACCGCCGGTTCACGGACTTGCCGGAATACCTGCGCCCAGGCGACCTGCTCGTGTTCAACGACACGCGCGTGCTGCGTGCGCGCCTGTTCGGCCGCAAGGAGACAGGTGGCGCCGCCGAGATTCTGATCGAGCGCGTGCTCGGCACGCACGAGGCACTGGCGCAGATCGGGGTGAGCAAGACGCCGCGCGACGGCAGCGCACTCGTGCTCGACGACGGCACGGTAGCCCGCGTCGTGCGACGGGAAGGCGAATTCTACGTTCTGCATTTCGAGGGAGCGGAGGCGGTCGAAAAACTGCTCGCGCGCCTCGGCCGCATGCCGTTGCCGCCGTACATCGGGCGCAGCGCCGAGGCCGACGACGACGAGCGCTACCAGACCGTCTACGCGCGCGCTCCAGGCGCCGTCGCCGCGCCGACTGCCGGCCTGCATTTCGACCCGCCGCTGCTGGACCGCCTGACGTCGGCAGGAATCGACTTCGGCTATGTCACGCTGCATGTCGGCGCCGGGACGTTCCAGCCGTTGCGCAGCGCGAACGTCGAAGATCACGTGATGCATCGCGAATGGCTCAACGTCGGCGCCGAGCTCGTCGAGAAGATGCGGCGCACGCGCGCGCAGGGCGGGCGGATCGTCGCCGTCGGCACGACGGTCGTGCGCGCGCTCGAGGCTGCGTTGCGCGATGGTGTCGTGCAGCCTTTCGCCGGCGAGACGCGGATTTTCATCTTCCCGGGCTACCGGATCACGGCGGTCGATGCGCTGATCAGGCAGAAGCTGCATGTCCTTCTTATGGACATCTGCGCCCGCACGCAGAAGACGGTCGTCTTCATCACCCACGACGTCTACGAGGCGGTGCTGCTCAGCGATCGCGTGCTTGTCATGTCCGATCGTCCCGGGACCATTGCTGCCGACATCAAGAT